>Ga0308170_10002106_pt1 | contig 17588 bp, 13 predicted proteins | sample PhyBR2_2_FD_202136 | JGI IMG/M metagenome (GOLD analysis project Ga0308170, IMG submission 202136) | Phyllosphere microbial communities from UC Gill Tract Community Farm, Albany, California, United States - DLSLSB.R2 | ecosystem: Host-associated > Plants > Phyllosphere > Unclassified | place... | reverse complement strand
GCATATCACATGGAGGTTAGGCAACTAATAATTCGAAACAATCTGCACATTGAGTCGATTGATTCGATTATTGGATCGTTTTCAAGGACATCATGAAAAAATGTTCAATTGAGATTAAATTGCTGTAAATCAATAAGTTATCGCTAAAACAAAGCATCGACTAATTCCGATGACAGAAAAATATCTGGTAACAATCCGACGAGCTATTGAATCAACTCAATCCATTCAAATACACTGGTCTCGAATCGAATCAATCGACTCAATCATCCCCTGATCACCGCGCGCCCCTGCCGCGCCAAGTCGAGACATCATGGACACACTCAGAAAGGATCTATCTTTGTCAGCGGTTATCGCGGGCTTCATCGCCGTGATCATCTCCTACGCCGGCCCGCTCATCATCGTGTTTCAGGCTGCCAAGGAAGCGCACCTGCCTAACGATGTGGTGTCTTCATGGATCTGGGCCATCTCCATTGGCAGCGGCATCACCGGCCTGTTCCTCAGCTGGCGCCTGCGTGTTCCGGTGATCACCGCGTGGTCGACGCCGGGGGCTGCGTTACTGGTATCGATGCTGCCGACAGTCTCCCTGCCCCAGGCCATCGGCGCCTATGTAGTGGCGTCGGTGATCATTGCGGTGGTCGGTTTGTCGGGGGCCTTTGACAAGTTGATGAGCCGCCTGCCCAAGGCCATCGCCGCCGCCATGCTCGCCGGCATTCTGTTCCGCTTCGGTGCCGAACTGTTCACGTCCATCAAACTGCAGCCGGCGCTGGTGCTGGCCATGATCGCGGCTTACCTGGTTTTCAAGCGCTTTTCGCCGCGCTACGCGATTCTGTCGGTGTTGATTGTCGGCTGCGCCGTGGCGGCCTCGTTCGGTGAGCTCAACAGCAGTTCGATCACCATTGCGGTGGCCCACCCCGTCTTCATTGCCCCGGAATGGAGCTGGCACGCAATCATCAACATCGGTCTGCCCTTGGCGCTGGTGACCTTGACCGGCCAGTACGTGCCGGGCATGGCCGTAATGCGGACCTCGGGCTACAACACGCCGGCGCGCTCGATCATTTCGGTCACCGCTATCGGCTCGGTGCTGATGGCGCCCTTCGGCTCCCACGGCTTTAACCTGGCGGCCATTACCGCAGCGATCTGCACCGGCCGCGAAGCCCACGAGGACCGCGATAAACGCTACATCGCCGGGATCGCCTGCGGGGTGTTCTACATTCTGATGGGTACCTTCGGCGCGACCTTGGCCTCGGTGTTTTCCGCGCTGCCAAAAGAGCTGATCGCCTCCCTCGCTGGCCTGGCCTTGTTCGGCGCGATCAGCGCTGGGCTGACCGGCGCCATGGCCGACGACAAACAACGGGAAGCCGCGCTGATCACCTTCCTGGTAACGGCCTCGGGCATGAGTTTCCTGGGCCTGGCCGCCGCGTTCTGGGGCCTGATCTTCGGCCTGGTGGCGCATTTCGTCCTGACCTATACCCGGGAAAGCAAAGCCGCCGCCATCGCCGAGGGCAGCCGACCATGACCGCCCGTTACGATTTCATTGTGGTCGGTGGAGGTATTGCCGGTGTGTCCGCCGCGTATGAACTGTCCGCCCATGGCAGCGTTTGCCTGCTCGAACAGGAGCAGCAACTGGCCTACCACACCACGGGGCGTTCGGCGGCCATCTCGATGGAAAGCTACGGCAACCAACAGATCCGCTCGCTGACCTGTGCATCACGCAGTTTTTTCGAGAACCCGCCCGAGGGCCTGGCCGAGCATCCGCTATGGTCGCCACGGGGCGCGTTGATCGTCGCCCAGGCGTCGCGGGTGGACAAACTCAAAGCGCGTTTCAGCGCGGTACTGGGGCAAGTGCCTACGGCCGAGTTCCTGGACGCCAAACAAGTGATGGAACGGGTGCCTTACCTGGCCGAAGGCGCCTGGAGCGCCGGCATTCATGAGCCCAGCGCCTTCGACCTGGACGTACACGGCATCCATGGCGCCTATCTGGGCGGCCTGCGCGCCCGCAGCGGCGTGGTCAAGCGTGAAGCCGAAGTGATGCGCGGCGAACACCGCGACGGACACTGGACCTTGCACACCCGGGACGGCCAACGATGGGAGGCGGCCATCGTGGTCAACGCCGCCGGCGCCTGGGCCGATACGTTCGCCGAGCGCTGCGGCGTGCCCACCGTGGGCGTGCGCCCGCTGCGCCGCACCGTACTGGCGGTCGATCCCCAGTGCGACGTACACCACACGCCCTACCTGGGCACCGTCGACGAAGACATTTTCATCAAGCCGGAAGCCGGGCGATTGATCGTTTCGCCCTGCGATGAAAACCCCTCGCTGCCCTGCGACGCGTTGCCGGACGAACTTGACCTGGCAATCACCATGGACCGCTTGCAAAACACCACCCGCCTGCGTCCACGCTCGATCATCAACAAATGGGCAGGCCTGCGCACCTTCGTCGCCGACCGCTCGCCGGTGCTCGGCCAGGACCCTCTGCAAGAAAGCTTTATCTGGCTGGCAGCCCTCGGTGGCTACGGCATCCAGGCGGCGCCTGCGATTGCACGCTTGTGCAGCCACGCGGCCCTGGGCATCGCCATGCCGCAAGACCTGGCAGCGCTGCAACTCAATTACCAGCATTTTTCCGCGGCCCGGTGCCGCGACGAAAAGTTCTCCAGCCTGGCCGTCAAGCAGGTTGCCGATTTGCACTAACCCATCCACTTAACAAGGAACGTAACCATGCAAACCACCGCTCAAATCCAGTCCGCCGCCAAACCTTTCCTCGGCGAAGAAAACGTCATTTTCACCGATAAGGCACCACTGCCGCTGGGCACCTATTCCCAAGGCATCAAGGTCAGCCACGGGCAGACTATCTACCTGTCGGCGCAGACTCCGGTCTCGGCGTTGAACAACGAAGTATTGGCCCAGGATTTCGAAGGCCAACTGCGCCAGACCCTCGACAACCTGGTGCAAATGGCCGAAGCGGCCGGCGGCACCCTGGCTAACGTGGTCAAGGTCACCGCGTTCATCACTGACTTGAGCGAATTCCCCACCCTCAACCGCGTCATGGAAGAGTATTTCACCAAGCCCTATCCAGCCCGTACCACCGCCGGCGCCAGCGCCCTGGCACGCAACACCCTGGTCGCCATCGACGCCATCATGGTGATCTGAAACACCTTCTGCCAGCGAAGTGCCCGTCGGTCCGGCCCACCGGATCGACGTCGGCAAGGAAAGCACCAGCACAGCGTACTTTCAGAGGGTGACCATGAAGAATTCGTACAGAGAGTATGTATTGCAGTGCCTGGTTTGCGATCGCAGTTACCAGCCCCATGAGGTCAGTTACTACTGTCCCCATTGCAAGACCGATGGCGCACTGGACGCGCTTTACGACTACCCGACACTCAAGCGCCAATGGTCCCGGGACAGCCTGGCCCAGGATCACGCCCGTGGCATGTGGCGCTATGACCGCTTGATGCCATTGAGCTCCACGCGCTTCATTCCGCCGCTGCTGGTGGGGAACACGCCACTGTACTCACGCCCCGAACTGCTCGGTAAAGGTGCCCGGATCAAAGTCTTTGTCAAAGACGAATCGCGACAACCTACCGGGTCCTTGAAAGATCGCGCCAGTGCCCTGGCGGTAGCGCACGCCTTGCAATCGGGTGCCAGTACGGTAGCGGTGGCGAGCACCGGCAACGCCGCTTCGGCATTGGCCGGAATGAGCGCCAGCCTGGGCCTGCACAACGTCATTTACCTGCCCAAGAGCGCGCCTCGCGAGAAGCTTGCGCAGATGCAGGGCTACGGTGCCGAGATCGTGCTGGTCGACGGGCAATATGACGAAGCCTTCGAACAATGCCTCGAAGCCTGTGAGACCCACGGCTGGTACAACCGCACCACCGGCATCAATTCGTACATGAGCGAAGGCAAGAAAACCGTGGCGTTCGAGATGTGCGAACAACTCAACTGGCAGGTGCCGGACCTGGTGTTTGTCCCTGTCGGCAACGGCTGCATCCTGGGGTCGGTCTATAAGGGTTTCTTCGACCTGCTGCAATTGGGCTGGATCGAACGCATCCCACGCCTGATCGGCGTTCAGGCCGAGCAGAGTAATTTCATGTACCGCGCCTGGCGCAGCGATCAGCCGATGGAGCACATCGAACGCATCGCCCCCACCAGCCTGGCCAGCAGCATCAACGTAGCGTTGCCGCGCGACCGGCTCAAAGCCATGCGCGCGGTGACCGCCAGCGACGGCGAGTTCATCTGCGTCAGCGACCCGAGCATCGTCGCCGCAGCGTCAAGATTGGCCGCCAGCACCGGCGTCTTCCCTGAGGCCGGCGCCGCCAGTGCCTTCGCCGGCCTGTTGAAATATGCGCAAACACACCCCGACACACCGCAAACCGCCGTGATCCTGATCACCGGCAGCGGCTTGAAAGACACGTCCATTTTTTTATCCGACTCGACCAAAAGCCAGCCACGGGTGTTGCCGCATCACGTGCCTGCGTCGCCGGCCGAAGCACTTCTTTAAGGAACCACACCATGAGCCTGCAAAATTTCGACCCCGCCATTGCCCGCCTGATCGACCGCGAGCGCAACCGTCAGGAAACCCACCTGGAGCTGATCGCGTCAGAAAACTATGTCAGCGAGGAGGTGCTCCAGGCCCAGGGCTCGGTACTCACCAACAAGTACGCCGAAGGCTATCCGGGCAAGCGTTACTATGGCGGCTGCAAGGTCGTCGATGAAATCGAAAACCTGGCCATCGAACGCGCTCGCAAACTGTTCAACTGCGAATACGTCAACGTCCAGCCCCACTCCGGCTCCCAGGCCAACCAGGCGGTATTTCTGGCGGTGCTGGAACCCGGCGACACGATCCTGGGCATGTCCCTGGCCCACGGCGGCCACCTGACCCACGGCGCCTCGGTGAATTTCTCCGGCAAGATCTACCGGGCATTTTCCTACGGCCTGGAGAAGGAAACCGAAACCCTCGACTACGCGCAAATGGAAGCACTGGCCCGGGAGCACCGGCCGAAGATGATCATCGCCGGCGCCTCGGCCTATTCCCGGACCATCGACTTCCAGCGCTTTCGCAAGATCTGCGACGAGATCGGCGCCTACCTGATGGTGGACATGGCGCACTACGCCGGGCTGATCGCGGCAGGTGTGTACCCGTCGCCGGTCGGCATCGCCGACTTCATCACTTCCACCACCCACAAGACCTTGCGCGGCCCGCGCGGCGGCTTGATCCTGGCCAAGGCGCAGTACGCCGCCCTGCTCGACAAGACGATTTTCCCGGTCTACCAAGGCGGGCCGCTGATGCATGTCATCGCCGCCAAAGCCGTGGCCTTCAACGAAGCCTTGGGCGATGGTTTCAAGCAATACCAGCAACGCGTGATCGATAACGCCCGGGTCATGGCCGACATCCTGACCCGACGCGGCTTGCGGGTAGTGTCTGGCGGCACCGACTGTCATATGTTCCTGCTCGACCTGCGCTCGATGAACATCACCGGCAAAGATGCCGAAGCATTGCTGGAAAGCGCCCACATCACCCTGAATAAAAACGCGATCCCCGACGATCCGCAGAAACCGGCCATCACCAGTGGCATTCGCATCGGCACCCCGGCGCTGACCACGCGCGGCTTTGGCGAAGCGGAATGTGCCGAAGTGGCGAACCTGATTGCCGACCTGCTGGAGCAACCGGACAACGCCGCGCGTCTGGACAATACCCGGCGCCGGGTGATGCATCTGTGCGAGTGCTTTCCGGTGTACCTGCTGAGGTAGCGGCGGGCGAGGCTTGGAACGTCACAGCCCTCTTCCGGCCCTGGCAGAAGAGGGCTGTGACGCTTTATCGGTACAACAAACGCTCTGCCAACTCATCGGCCACCCGCGCCGGCGAGCGCTTTTGCGCCTGTGCGTGGGCGAAGACTTCGGTGAGCCTCGCACCGATTTTCGACAGGTGTGCGGTGATGGTCGGCAGCTCTTCGCCGCGATGCTTCAGGGCGACGTAGATCAGGCCGCCGGAGTTGATCACATAGTCGGGGGCATAAAGAATTCCGCGCCTTTCCAACTGATCGGCCACTTGCAGATTGCTCAACTGGTTATGGGCCGAGCCGGCAACGGCCGAGCAGCGCAGTTGCGCCACGCTGAGGCTGTTGAGCACCCCACCCAGGCCGCAGGGGGCGAGGATGTCGCAAGGGGTGCTGAGCAAGGCATCGTTGGCGATCGGGTGGGCGCCCAGTTGTTCCATCGCCAATTGCACCTTGCCAGGGTCGATGTCGCTGACCAGCAGCTCGGCGCCCGCCGCATGGAGCTGTTCGGCCAGGGCGTAGCCGACATTGCCCAGCCCCTGGATCGCCACTCGCAGGCTCTCAAGGTTGTCGCTGCCCAGGCGGGCCATGGCCGTGGCGCGAATGCCGGCAAATACTCCCATCGCCGCGTGGGGCGCCGGGTCTCCCGAAGCGGTGGTGCTGGTGACGTGGCGAGTCTGCTGGGCGATGCAGTCCATATCGGCCACCGAAGTACCGCTGTCGATGGCGGTGATGTAGCGCCCATCCAATTGCTCGATGCAGCGACCGAAGGCTTCGAACAGCGCCGCCCGACTTTCGACATGGGCCGGACGCATGATCACCGCCGCCCCACCGCCCACCGGCAAGCCGGCCAGGGCAGCCTTGTAGCTCATGCCCTGGGCCAGGCGCACGGCGTCGGCCACGGCGCTTTCATCGTCGGGGTAGGCAAGATAACGGCATCCCCCCAGGGCAGGCCCGGGGCGGCTGCAATGTATGGCAATCACCGCCTTCAACCCGGTGGTCGGGTCTACGCTTAAGTGCAGCGATTCAAGGCGGGAGCTTTGCATGAGAGCGAACATCGACAGGCTCCCGAATCACTTTTGTTTGTTTCGCCAGTATAGGCGCGCAGGCAAAAATTGCTGGAGCAGGCCGGAATAAGGCGCCAGGGCCGTCAGTGCTTTTGGGCATATCTCGTTGCTGCGTTTGTCCAGGACTGGACGAAAACCCATGGCAGAGCTAAAACGGGGCATAGCCTCGGAGAGTCCGATGAAACCGCGCCAAGCCTTTTTCGACTGCCTGCACCGCTCGCCACCGGCGCTGTTTGAAGCAGCGCTTTGGATCGCTGCCGAACATGACCGCGACGTGGACGTAGCGGCCTTGCTGAAGGATTTCAAGGATCTGCAACGGCGGGTCAGCCATGACCTGCCGATGCTGCCCGTCAGTGAACTGGGCCAGCCCCTGTTGCGACGACTCAATGACTTGGGGTTCGCCCAGGACGATTCCACGCCGCTGCGTCCATGGGCAGCGTTGCTCGACAAGGTCCTGGTGCGCAAACGCGGGCAACCGCTGGCCCTCGGCTTGATCGCCCTGGAGTTGGCCCGAGGTCTGGAAATTCCGATGGTTGGTGTCAATTTCCCCGGGCATTTCCTGCTGAAGGTGCCCGGTGCCGACCATTTGCTCGATCCGTGCGGTGGTCGCCGGTTGTACCCCCACGACTGCCGGGACTTACTGCAACGTCAATACGGCGCGAACATGCAGCTCAAGGCCGAACACATGGTCGACGCCCAGCCGACGCAAATGCTCCAGCGCCTGTCGCGCAATCTGCGCCAGTTGCATCTGGCCAATGACGATTACATCGCCGCATTGATCGATGCCGAGCGGGTGTTGGAGCTGGGCAACGCCAGCGCGGCCGATTACCTGGCCCGCGCCAGCCTGTACCAGCGGCTCGACTGCCCCAACGCCGAACGCTTCGACCTGGAGCATGCCCTGATGCTCAGTGAAGACCCGATCCAGCGGATCCGGCTGACGGAACGGCTGGGGCATCTGCCACCCAATACAATTGTGCATTGAGCAGACAAACTTTGTTCAGGCCCTCAGGGTGTATCCGGTTGATTCGCCGGATGCGCCCGCTGGAAGGCCGGATGCGCAGCCGCCAACGCCGCCACACGGCGGATCCGTGGATACGCCAGGAGCGAGACATTGAACCGCTCGGCCGCGTACAGCTGCGGGATCAGGTAGATGTCCGCCAATCCGGGCGCGGCACCAAAGCAATAGCCATCATCGCCGATCAGTTGCTCGACTGCCGCCAGCCCCTGGCTGATCCAGTGCCCGATCCACTCCGTCACCTGCGTTTCGTCATGGCCCCACTGGCGCAACTTGTTGAGCACGCTGACGTTGTGCAGCGGATGAATGTCGCAACCGATCAGCGCCGCGACGCCACGCTCATGGCCACGCACCGCCAGGTCGGCGCTGAGCAGCGGCACTTGGGGATAACGTTCCTCCAGGTATTCGATGATGGCCGGTGACTGCACCAGCAACTCGCCCCCATCGGTGCGCAGCGCCGGCACTCGCCCCTGGGGGTTGATCGCCAGATAGGCCGGTTGGCGATGCTCGCCCCCGGACGGTGCGATCAGGTTGACCGGCAGGGCTTGGTAATTCAGGCCCTTGAGCGCCAAGGCGATGCGCACCCGATAGGACGAGGTCGAGCGGTAATAGGTATAGAGTTCCATGTCCTGCCCTCTCAATGCGCCGGCAGGATCTTGCCGCGGCACTCGCCAAAACCGATGGAGGCGAAACCCTCGCGACGGCAACGGGCCCGCAGGACGATTTCGTCGCCGTCCTCCAGGAACCGGCGCACTTCACCGGACGCCAGTTCGATCGGTTTCTTCCCGCCTTCAGTGATTTCCAGGAGGCTGCCGAACTGACCGCTCTGAGGGCCCGACAAGGTCCCCGAACCAAACAAGTCACCGGCCTGCAACTGGCAACCGTTGACACTGTGGTGCGCAACCATCTGCGCCACGGTCCAGTACATGTACTGGGTATTGCTCAGCGTCAGGCGCTGGGCCGGCAGGTTCTGCTCACGCATGCTTTCGGTCAGCAAGAGGACTTCCAGCTCGATATCGAAGGCGCCGCCGGCCTGGTCACGTTTGTCCAACAGATACGGCAGTGGCTGCGGATCGCCTTGCGGGCGCGCCGGCTGTGGGAGGCGGAACGGTTCGAGGGCTTCGGCCGTCACGACCCATGGCGAAACACTGGTCAGGAAGCTCTTGGACAGAAACGGCCCCAGCGGCTGGTATTCCCAGGCCTGGATGTCCCGCGCCGACCAATCGTTGAGCAGGCAGAAACCGCCGATGTGCTCGGCAGCGTCGCCGATGGCGATGGGTTCGCCCAAGGCATTGCCCTTGCCGATCCAGATGCCCAGTTCAAGCTCATAGTCCAATCGCGCGCACGGGCCGAAGCTCGGTTCGGCCTGGCCGGCGGGCAGGGTCTGGCCCTTGGGACGGCGCACATCGGTGCCGGAAGGGCGAATGGTCGAGGCGCGGCCGTGGTAGCCGATCGGTACGTATTTGTAGTTGGGCAGCAAGGGATTGTCGGGACGGAACAACTTGCCGACGTTTTGCGCATGCTCGATGCCGACATAAAAATCGGTGTAGTCATTGATCTTCGCCGGCAAATGCATCTGGCAGTCGGCCGCAGGCAACAGCAGGTTCGCATCCTGGGCCTCGACCTTGCCACGCCACGGACTGTCCTCGCGCAACAATTCCAGCAAACGCTCACGCAGAGCCGCCCGAGCGCCGCGTCCCAGTTCGAAAAACGCGTTCAGCTGGCCGCCGGCCATGGCTTCGACCGCATCTTGCGCCAAGCCGTCGAACAACCCTGCATGCAGCCCGGCTTGCAAATCGAAGATCTGATCGCCGATAGCCACGCCACTGCGCAAGGCGCCGCCCTCGATGTTGAAAATGCCCAACGGCAGGTTTTGCAGCGGAAAATCGGCATGGCCGTTGGCGGAGGCAACCCAGCTACGGGCAGTGGAAAGTTGAGTCATGGGTTATCTCCGGGTCGGGTCGAAGGTGACAGGTAGCGAAGCCCAACAAGCATCGTAGTCGGTTTGCAGTTGCGGGCAGTCCAGGGCGAAACGGCTCGGACGCAGGACCTGGCTGGTTTCGAACATGAAGGCCATGGTGTTGTCGATTTTCGCAGGCAAGAGGTCGGCATTGATTGCCTTGGTGCAGGTCTCGCCGTCCGGGCCGTGGGCGCTCATGCAGCTATGCAGGGACGCACCGCCCGGCAAGAAGCCTTCGGCCTTGGCATCGTAGGCGCCTTGGATCAGGCCCATGAATTCGTTCATCAGGTTGCGGTGGAACCACGGCGGACGGAAGGTATTTTCCGCCACCATCCAGCGTGGCGGGAAAATCACAAAATCGAGATTGGCCAGGCCATGGACACTGGTGGGCGACGTCAACACGGTGAAGATCGACGGGTCCGGGTGGTCGAAGCTGACCGTGCCGATGGTGTTGAAACGGCGCAGGTCGTATTTATACGGCACGTTGTTACCGTGCCAAGCCACCACGTCGAGGGGTGAATGGGCCAGTTCGCAACCCCACAATTCACCCAGGAACTTCTGCACCAGCGGGGTCGGTTGCGCGAGGTTTTCGTAATGGGCCACGGGGGACAGGAAGTCCCGCGGGTTGGCCAGGCCATTGCTGCCGATGGGCCCCAGGTCTGGCAGGCGCAACGGTGCGCCATGGTTTTCCGCGATATAGCCACGGGCCTGGGGATCAAGCAGTTCGACGCGAAATTTCAAGCCTCGGGGCAGCACGACAATTTCCAGCGGCGCAACGTCCAGCATGCCCAGCTCGGTGACGATCCGCAGCCGCCCCAACTGCGGCACGATCAGCCACTCGCCGTCAGCGTTGAAGAACACCCGCTCCATGGAGCGGTTGGCGCCGTATTGATAGAGACTGATGCCGGCCGGTTTATCCGCGCCGGCATTGGCCGCCATGCGCACCAGCCCATCGATGAAATCGGTGGACTCGACAGGGATCGGCAACGGGTTCCAGCGCAGCCGGTTGGGTGTCACCTCCCCCAGCGGGCCGCCAGCGATTTGTCGTTCAAGCTTGACGAAAGCCGGGTGATGAGCCGAGGGCCGGATGCGATACATCCAGGTACGCCGCGCTTCGCTGCGGGCCATGGTGAATGCCGTGCCGGAGAACAGCTCGGTATAGAGACCGTATGGAGCTTTTTGCGGGGAGTTCTGGCCCACGGGCAGCGCGCCGGGCAGCGCCTCGCTGGCGAATTCATTACCAAAGCCGGACTGGTAAGCCAGCTCCGGCGCTGTGGAATCGAGGTTCATGGAGCCTCCAGGCATGCGGCCCGTCACTCCTCGGAGCGATTAAGGCGCATTGGGTTATTTTTATCGTAATTCAATTACGCATAACGTAATTTGCTCGACAGCGACCGTCAAGCTATAAAGACGCCCACTCGCCTCTGGACCCAGCGCCGCCATGGAAACCCCGCTCAGCAACGGTAAACAGAAAGTCCGCTCGGCCGAAGTCGGCACCGACATTCTCAAGGCCCTGGCCGAACTGTCCCCCTCCACGTCACTGTCACGCCTGGCCGAACACGTGCAAATGCCGGCAAGCAAGGTTCATCGATACTTGCAGGCGTTGATCGCCAGTGGTTTTGCCGAGCAGAACGCGGCCACCAACCACTACGGCTTGGGTCGCGAAGCCCTGCGCGTGGGTTTGGCGGCCTTGAACGGCATGGACGTGTTGCAAGTGGCCGCCCTGCCCCTGGCCGAGTTGCGCGACGACCTGAACGAAACCTGCTTCCTGGCGGTGTGGGGCAACCATGGCGCGACCGTGGTGCGCATCGAACCGGCCGTGCGGGCCGTGACCGTGGTGACGCAACTGGGCTCGGTATTGCCGCTGCTCAGCTCATCCACGGGGCTGGTATTCAGTGCCTTTCTGCCGGAACGCGAGACAATCGGCTTGCGGGAACAGGAAGTCGAAGGCACCACCCACCATGCCCTGGCCGACGACCAGGCCTATGCCACCCTGTGCGAGCAAATCCGTAATCGCGGCCTGCATCACGTGCATGGTTTGCTGATGCCGGGCGTGGATGCCTTGTCCGCCCCGGTGTTCAATGCGGTCGGTCAGGTGGCGGCGGTCATGACGATTGTCGGCCCGACATCATTGTTCCACGCTGATGAAAACGGCCCGGCGGCGCAACGACTGTTGTCGGCGACCCGGGCCGTGAGTTGGCGTATGGGTTATGAGGCGAGTCCTGGCTCGGATCAAACCCTGCGCGTCGAGTCGTTCTAGCCCATGACACCCATGACCTTGGCTTTTGCCACCGCTTGCGTGCGCCGCTGCACCCCCAGCTTGCTGTGTATGCGACGCGCGTGAGTCTTCACTGTGTGCAACGAAATGAACAGACGTTCGGCGATCTGCTGATTTGAATGCCCCTGGGCAATCAACTCCAGCACTTCCAGTTCACGATGACTGAGCAAGGTGTCTTCATTGGCGGCCACCTGTTCGATCGGCGTTGTCGATTGAGCCCAGCGCAACAGGTCGGGCTGGCGCAGGCGCAGCTCGCGCAAAGCCTGCTCGGCCCGCCAACAGCTGACGCGCTTGAACCCTTCCTGCATGAGCACGCGGGCCTGGGCGCGGTCACCGGACAACCAGACGACTTCAGTCAACACCAGGTGCAGCTCCGTTTCCAGGCTGTGCATTTCACTATGCTGGGCCTGGGCGATCATTGCCTGCAAGCGCGCTACCGCGTCCGGCGCCTGATGCAGGTAGACCTCGGTCAGCACCAGCAAGTATTCAAGTCGTGCAATCAGCTCCAGGGTCGCCGGAGGCGCATGTTTGGCCTGCGGTCCGCGAAAATGCCGCAGGACTCGGGTCAAGGCTTCATGGGCCAGCTCCGCACGCCCCTGTTGCAACCAGAACTGGCAACTGGTTTGCAGCAAGACGCCACGGTAAACGGTGTCGGGGATGTGCCGCTGCTGCATGATCCGTTCGGCATCGCGCAGTTGCGCGAACGCTTCGCCATAGTCGCCCTGGTGGGCAGCCAGGCAGGCCTTGCCGAGAAAGCCGTAGAGCACCTGTTTGTCCTGGTTGCGCAGGCCCGTTTCCAGGCCCGTTTGAAACTGCTCGGCGGCCCACTCTTCCTGCCCCATGCGCAATGCCAGGCGCCCGCGTCGCAGGGCAATGCGCCCCAGCAGCGCGGAAAAATCCTGGCCTGGCTTATCGAGCAACGCCTGGACCTCGCTGAGCAGATGATCGGCCCGGTGAGGCGCACCGCGCTGTTCCAGCACTTGGGCGTGGTCCAGCTCAAGCAAACCTTCAAACACCAGCGAGCCGTGGGCGCGAGCCAGGCATAACGCCTGGCGGTTAGTCCATTGTGCAGACGCCAGTTCACCGTTGAGCAGCGCCTGTTGCGTCAACCCCAACAGGCACAGCAGCCGCAACGCCCAGGCTTGCGGATCGAGGCTGGCCTGGGCCTGGAGGAAATGCTCGCGCGCCGACTCGCCATCACCGCAGAGGTGCAGAAGCCAGCCCCGCAGCACCTGCCAGCGCGCCACCAATTGGCGCTGCCGCCCCGCCAGCGGTTGCGGCGCGAATCGGGACAGTTGTTCGATGCACACCTGCGCCTGATCGAAACGTCCGGCGAACAGCAGGGCTGCGGTGACCAACCCTACCGACTGCGGCGTGCCGAGGCTCAGGGCCTCGCCTTGCTGATCATGCAGATTCAGCAACAGTTGCACATTCTGGTGCTGCAAGACGTGCTCGAAACTCAAATGCTGCAACAAGCTGACGGCCGTCTCGAACTCCTCGGCGAGCATGGCCTGCTCGAAGGCCATCTGCCAATCCTGCTCGGCAGCAAACCACTGGCAGGCCCGTCGATGCCAGGAGCGCCGTTGCGACCAGGGCTCCTCGCGCACCAACCGCGCCAGGGCGGGGAAAATCTGCAACCAGTCCGACGTCTGCTCCCACGGCTCGATGAAACACCCAAGCTCCAGCAGCAAGGGCAGGCACTGCGCGCCCACAGTGTCGCCAAACAAATGCTCGCACAGCCGCGCATTGAAGCGCGGCAGGTGCGCCAGTACTCGCCAGGCCTGGGCCAAGTCCGCAGTCAGCGAGCTGAACAACTCGTACTCAAGGTAGTCAGGCAAGGTCCCCGCCCGACTCGGCGATGCGTGACTGCGCGCCCACTCACAGCGTTCGAGCAAGGTGATGCGCACCCCGGCGCACCAACCGCCACTGCGCTGAATCACTTCGCGGGCGGTGCGGGTCGCCTGCGGGCCAGGCAGATGGCGAAGCAACTGCTCGACATCCTGTGCGGTGAAGAGCAACGCCTGCACGTCAAATTCATGCAGCTCGTCATTGAGTAACAATCGCGGCCAATTGCAGTGAGGCCGACGCCGGCCATTGAGCCACAGTTGCAGCGCTGGACTGCTGGCGCTCAACAGACGATCGAGAAACTGGTCCAGCCCGGGATTGGGCACCCGGCAATAATCATCCAGGAACAGCCAGGTGGGGGTCTGCAACCGCGCCAGGTGGGCCAGGAGCCCGGCTTCGTCCATCACCGGCAACCCGAGGGTCTGTGCCAACCGCTCGCACATTTGCGCCGCATCCAGCGCAGCACCTCCCAGCGGCAACCAGTGCAGTCGACAGTCGCCGGGGGCTTGGAGAAAACATTCGGCGAACAACGCGCTCTTGCCACTGCCCGCCGGCGCGCACAGCAGCTTTACCCGCGCTTCGGAGCTCAACAGGGGCTCGCTCAAGGACCGCCGCGGCACGTGCGTCGAGGACAGGCGAGGCAGCAATCCTGGACGGTCCGGACACGGGGTCATGGCAGTCATTTGCGAAGATCCTGTTTATTGTTGTTCCACCACCCTAGCCCTGTGTCGCTGACCTTTGGAGAAGTATTCAGCGCGCTGATTGGCGCCCATAAAAAAACGACCGGCAAGTTTGCTGCCGGTCGTTGACAGATATCTCAAACCAGGCAGGGTTTGTGGCGAGGGGATTTATCCCCGCTGGGCTGCGAAGCAGCCCTAGAACCTGCCACCTCGGTGTGTCAGAGTGATTAAGCGGCTGCTTTGGGGCCGCTTCGCAGCCCAACGGGGATAAATCCCCTCGCCACAGTCATCTTTCCAACCGTCAGACCTTAGCGAACCCCGGTCGAACGCAACGCCGCCGGCGTGTAGTCGGCCGCTCGGGCTTCAAAACCGTACACGTAGCTGTGTTTCTCTTCGTTCTTCATGCCCAACGCGATGTAGCGGCCGGCGATGATGTCGTAGAGCGCTTCAAGGGTGTAGCCCGGGTTTTGATGGTCGTAGTAGAACTGGGCATGACCTTCGGCCACGCGCCACAGTTGGCCGCGACCGTCGTAGTGATCCACCAGTGCCGCCTGCCAGCTGTCTTCGTCGAAATACATGTGGCGCTTGGCGTAGATGTGCCGCTCGCTGGGCTTGACCGTACCGACCACTTCCCAGACCCGGTGCAGTTCATAGCGGGTCAGGTCCTGGTTGATGTGGCCGGCCTTGATCACATCGTCGTACTTGAGGCTGGGCGAGTCGAGCTTGTAGCTGTTGTACGGGATGTACATTTCCTTCTTGCCGACCAACTTCCAGTCGTAGCGGTCCGGGGCGCCGGAAAACAGGTCGAAGTTGTCGGAGGTGCGCAACCCGTCGGCGGCGGTGCCTGGCCCGTCATACGCCACTTGCGGGGCGCGACGTACGCGCCGCTGGCCGGCGTTGTAGATCCAGGCCAGGCGCGGTTCCTTCACTTGGTCCAGCGTCTCATGCACCAGCAGCACGTTGCCGGCCAGGCGCGCCGGGGCGGTGACCTCCTGCTTGAAATAGGTCAACACGTTGCTGGCCTTTTCCGGGTCGGCATCCTTGATCAGGAACGGCACGGCGATTTCTTCTTCAAAGCGGATCGGCGTGAAACCGCCATTGGTCTGTGGCGTGGCCTGGGTGATGATGCGCCGCAGGTTGCCACCGTGATAGCGGGTGATGTGGTTCCAGATCACTTCCACGCCGTTCTTGGGGATCGGGAACGCGTAGTAGCGGTTGCCGGTGAAATTGGACAAGCCGTTACCGTCGTTGATGGATGTCACATTGAGGGCACTGCGCTTGGCCGCCTCGTAGACCTCCGGCGGCAGCGCAACACTGCGATGGGTCGGGTACACCGGGATCTTGTACGTCTCGGGGTAGCGCTTGAACATCGCCACCTGCCCTTCGGACAGCTTGTCCTTGTACTTGTCCACCGTCGCGGCGGTGATGGTAAACAGCGGTTTTTCATTGGCGAACGGGTCGGCCAGGAAACCCTTGCTGTCCACGGCGCCGGCATTTTTCGCAATCCCACCGGTCCAGGCCGGGATCGAGCCATCGGCATTGCCGGCCTTTTCCGCGCCTATGGGCGTGAGGCTGGTGCCCAGCTTGTTCGCTTCATCCGGCGAAACCGCCGCCATCACGTTCGCGGCCAACAGGCTCAGGGCCAGGGCACCGCATTGCAGGATCATCTTGCGCATTGGGTTTTCCTTGTCAGCCAGATCAGAAGTTCACGCCGAAGCTCAACGCGAGGAAGTCGCGGTCTTCAAGGACGTTGTAGTCGCCGCCAAAAAAGTCGGTGTAGCTCAGGCTGGCGGTGTAGGTGTTGCGGTAGTCGGCATCGACACCGACGCTGATGGCCTTGGCGCCTTCGTTGAACAGGCCGTTGGGGCCATAACCGGCCACATCGTGGGACCACGACACGTTGGGCTTGAAGTTCACGCCGCCAATGACGTTGGAATAGTCGAGGATCGCCCGGGCGCGGTAGCCCCAGGAAGTCGAAGTGACAAAGCCATCGGTGTCGCCGCCAAACCCGTACTGACCGTAGACCGAATCACGGCCATAACGCAGCTTGTCCTTGGACTCCAGGCCACCGACGTGCACCACCGCCGCCTCGCCGACCACGGTCAGGCGATCAGCGCCCAGCACTTGGTCGAAAAAGTGGGTCATGGTGCTCTGGATCTGGGTCACTTCCTTGCGCCGGTAACCGGTGTTATCCGCACCCGGCGTGGTTGCAATCGGCGATGCCGCGCCGCCAGCGATGGGGTTGACCAGCGCCAGGGTCAGGTCGTTGGTATTGATCTGCACGGGGGCGTTGGGGCGGTAGCTGATTTCCCCAGTCCACGCGGTACCGGTGGGCAGCGTGGTGGAGAAACTGGCGCCGTACAGGCGAATGTCTTCCGGGTATTCAAGGTAATACTGACCGCGTCCCAGCATCACGCTCTGGGCCAGGCCCGCGCCGCTGCCAGGGGCCAGGCCGTTGGCAATCCCGACCATTCCCGGCAACGCTGCCAAGGTCGAGAGCCCCGCCGTTGTGGTCCCGACGGTAGGCGTGCGGCTGTGGTAATTCATGAAGTACAGGCCGTACTCGGTGTCATCGCCGAGCCAGCGCAACGCCGTGCCCCACTGGCCGGAATCCCGGGCATCGCGGTCGCCGCCACGGGCAACGATGACCCCTTCGCGGTTCACTTGGATTTCCTGGCCGAACGCACGCGTCAATGGCACGAATGGCGCAATCGCCGGGCTACCAACGGTGTAACCGGTTGTGCAGCCATCGGCCACCACGTCGTTACCGAAGAAAGTGCCGCAGTTATCCACAACCGTCTGGTCCCACTCCAACTGGTAGAACCCCTCGACGGTGAGCTTGTCGGTCAGGCCCTGGGAAGCGAACAGCATGTTCACCGGGATCAGGCCTTCCTTGATCTCCGCACCCGGGCGACGGAACGCGGACACGTCCACCGGGTTGATGCTGTTGATGGAGTTGCCGATGAAGGTACTTT
>Ga0308170_10002103_pt1 | contig 17599 bp, 17 predicted proteins | sample PhyBR2_2_FD_202136 | JGI IMG/M metagenome (GOLD analysis project Ga0308170, IMG submission 202136) | Phyllosphere microbial communities from UC Gill Tract Community Farm, Albany, California, United States - DLSLSB.R2 | ecosystem: Host-associated > Plants > Phyllosphere > Unclassified | place... | reverse complement strand
GGCCCAGCATGCGCGCAACTTCCGCTTCTTCGATGCGCCCGTCGGGTTGATTTTCACCATCGACCGCGTGATGGAGCAGGGCTCCTGGCTCGACTACGGCATGTTCCTGCAAAACATCATGGTGGCGGCGCGCGGACGCGGGCTCGACACCTGTCCGCAGGCCGCTTTTACGCAATACCACCGCATCATTGCCGAACAGCTAAAACTGCCGGCTAATGAAACCGTGGTCTGCGGCATGGCGCTCGGCTGGGCCGATCCGGACAAGATCGAGAATTCGCTGGTCACCGAACGCGAGCCGCTGTCGGCGTTTGTTCATTTTGTAAATTAAGGTGTTGCGCCCGTTACACAATTAACGAAGATCGCCGCACACGGCAGCATGCATCGTGCATCAGTCCGTTGTTGTGCGGCAAAATAGACGCGTGGGTGTTAAATTCGGCTTGCAGTTGAGTTGCGGGCGCATACACTTCAATTGAATGCCCGTCGGTTCGCGTCATAAAAGGAAGTAGAAATGTTGAAGCTCCTGTTGTCTGTCCTGGTCTCGCTGTTCCTCGTCGTCGAGCCCGTATCGGCCGCCGGCGCCGGCGCAGGTGCACAGGCCGCTTCAAGCAAACAAAAACGCCAGGCTGTCAAGAAAAAGGCCGTTCGACAAGCCCCATCCAGGGCCGGCAGCAAGGGCAAGCGCAAGGAGGCGGCCACGGTGGCGGCCGCCGACGACCGTCCGCGCCTGGTGCGCCGTGTCGTGAAAGTGAACGGCAAGCGCCGCGTCGTCTACCAGACCATCCGCCGCGCCGCGCCGGCCGTGCTGGCGATCCCGATGGCACGCACCGCCGGCGACATTGCCGGCCTGAACCAAACGCGCGACCCGCTGTCGCTGGCCTCGAACGTGGCCTTCGTGATGGACCAGAACAGCTCCGAAGTACTGTTCGAAAAGAACGCCAACGTCGCGCTGCCGATCGCCTCGATCACCAAGCTCATGACGGGCCTGGTCGTGGTCGAAGCGAACCAGGACATGAACGAAACCCTGACGGTCACGAACGACGACGTCGACCGCCAGAAGTTCAGCAGCTCGCGCCTGCCGGTCGGCGCGCGCATGACCCGCAACAACATGCTGCATATCGCTTTGATGAGTTCGGAAAACCGCGCCGCCGCGGCCCTCGGGCGCAATTATCCGGGCGGGATCAGGGCTTTTGTTGCGGCGATGAATGCCAAGGCACACGAACTGGGCATGAACGACACCCATTACGTCGATGCGAATGGCCTGTCGAGCCAGAACGTGTCGAGCGCGCGCGACCTGGCGAAGCTGGTGGCCTATGCGCACCAGAAACCGGTTCTGCGCCAATATTCGACGGATCCGAACTGGGTCGTCGAGGCCAGCGGACGCCCGATGCGCTACAACAATACGAACTACCTGGTGCGCATGCCTGACTGGAACATCGGCTTGCAAAAGACCGGCTTCATCAACGAAGCAGGGCGCTGCCTGGTGATGCAGGCGATGATCCAGGGCCGCAACGTGATCATGGTCTTCCTCGATTCGAAAGGAAAGATGTCGCGTACCGCCGACGCCGGGCGCATGCGCCGCTGGCTCGAAGCGCTGACGCCGGACACCGTGGCGCCGTCGGCCGTGCTCGATCCGGGCACGACCGCCGCCAGCGCCGCGGCTGCGGCGGCAAACGCGACGCATGCCTTTACGACGGTGTCGGCGCCGACAGTGCGCTAATAGCCTATCCCAGTAGGGATGAGTCGTTGCTGGCGCGCCTGACAAGCGGGCGCGGCGTTGCTCGTCGTTGCATGGCTCGCCATGCGGCCTCCTCGCGCCTTGCTCCCGCTTGCCATGCATCGCCATCAACTTCCCCCCTCCCTACCAGGATAGGCTCTAAGCGCGTCCCTCATGCATGAAAAACGGCACCCGCGGGTGCCGTTGTCGTTTCTGCCGCGCGCGAAGGCGCAGCGCGCTTGAAAAAAGCGCCAGGCAAGGCGCACCGCCGAGCACAGTACGGACGTACGGCGAGACGGTGCAAGGCGCCTGGCTGCCTGCCTCGCCCGCCATGGTCCTCTTATGGAGCGTGGACTATGGTCCCCGACACCGCCGAGCCGGTATTGCCCGGACCGGCACGCAGGTTGTCGTAGTCGACCACCTCGGCCCTGGTCACCGGATCGACATGCCAGATCTTCAGGCCAAAGCGCGCGGTTTGGTTGGCGCCCGCTGTCGTGGTCAGTGCGAAACGGTAGTCGCCGACGCCGTTCATCGTGGCGCTGCCCTCGAATTGTCCGCGGCCGCCTTGCAGCTTCACCAGCTTGAGGCTCTTGCTGTGGAAGCTCGAGGTGCCGACGCTGAACTGCAGCTCCGCCCTTGCCGCGGTGGCCTTGCTGCCGGATGGCGCGATGAAGCTGAAGCTCGCCGGTCCTGCTCCGGGGCGCAGGGCGGGCCTTGTTGCTTGGGGCGACAGGAAGGATCCGCTGCCACGCACCATGCCACCGGTCTTGTCGTAGGCGATGATCTTGCGGGTCACGGTTGTGCTGTTGCCGCTGAGGTCGGTCACCGTTGCGCTGATCGTGTAGATGCCTGGCGTGGCATAGGCATGGTTGCCCAGCCCGGTGCCGCTACCCTTGCTCTCGCTGGCCTGGCCGGGTTGAGCGGCGCTGCCGTCGCCCCACGACCAGCTTACATGGTGGCGTGCGCTGGTGTCGCTGCCGGCGAAGCTGACCTTGCCGTCGAACGGCATCCCGACCTCGACCATGTCGGCGGAGGCGATCGGGCCCACCGCATGCGGAGCCCGACAGTTGCAGTCCGGTTTCAGCAGGACCAGGCCGGCATTCGAGGTGGCCACGATCGAGCCGTTGTTGGAGATCGCCAGGGCATAGTCCAGCACCAGTCCTGCCGGCGCGTGGCGCAGGCGTTTGTTGAGGTCGATCATGCCTTCCTTTGCGCTCCAGACGAATGCGTGACGGACCGTACCGACGGCCGTGTTGGCGCTACCAGCGACATGGCCCTTGTCATTGATATCGAAAACATTTGACGAGTTCCCTCCCAGGGTGCCGATGTCGACGATGCCGGTGGCGCGGGTCCATGAATACCCACGGGTCATCGTAGGGTATTGCAGGTTGCCCACGACCTGGCTCTGATCATTGATGTCCACCGGGTAGGACTCGGGCGCGCCGCCCGTGCCGAGATCCTGCTGGCCGTTGCGGGCATCCCAGATAAAGGTATGCGAGAGGTTGCCGGGCGCCAAGGCGCTGCCGACCACCTGGTCGCGGGCATTGACCACGCCGGCGCTCGAGAACAAGCCGCCGAAGGTGCCCAGCACGATCAAGCCGGTCTTGCGGGTCCACACGAAGCCACGCTGCGCGCCGTCCGCAATCAAGCCGTAGCCGGTCACCAGACCGCTGTCGCTGATATCGGTGGCGAAGGTAAAACTGCTGGGAGAGGCGCCGGGAAACAGGCCAATATCCTCCAGGCCAAAGGCAGGACTCCAGCGGAAGGCATGCGTGCCACCGTTGGAAGGCAAGGAATTGCCAGCCACCTGTCCACGCTCGTTGATGGAGCCCGCGCCCGACCGGGTGCCACCCAGCGTCCCCAGGTCGATCATGCCGGTGCTCCGGCTCCACAGGAAGGCATGGCTGAAGGGCTCGACGGTTGGAATGCCGGGCGCATCGCCGGGGAGGGAGCTGGAACCGACCACCTGGCCGGCGTTGTTGACATCGCCTGCTCCGGCGATCGAACCGCCCAGTGTGCCCAGGTCCATGATACGCGTCCCGTCATAGAATAAGGCACGCCGGCCGCTGAGCGTGAAAGCAACCTGGCCTTTGTCATTGATTCGCGGGAAGGCCACCAGCTCGCCCGCGCCGAGGTTGATGACGCGATAGGCGCCTGGCAGGGGAGTGCTGTGGTATCCGTGCGCGGCAACAGCGGCGGATTGCGGCGGGTGGGCGCCGGCCATGCCCGCAAGCGCCGCACCGCCAAGCAGGCCGGGCAGCAGCAGGATCAGGCGCCGTCTCGATCGTTGTAGTCCTCGTATGCGCGATATTAGTTGCAACATTTTTGGCTCCGGGCAAAGGATGGGGGAGGCCGGTGTCAAGGCCCGCCTTGCAGTATTCCGCTACCCGATTTTCATATGCTGGTGAATACCGCATCTGAGTCGCCGCAAAATAGGCCAGTGCACAACGCTGTGCCAAATCAAAGCCGTCTTTGCCCACTCTCAAATAGCGGGATACCCGCATTGCCCCTGCTTCTTTGCAGAACTGTTGCGTTGCTTGAGGAGTTGCCCTGATCTAATAAACGATGGATGTCGCCGACAGCGCTCAGGCCACCGGGGCGGGCCGGAATCCCAGGGTCGCCGAGATCTGCCCGGCGGTCTGCACCAGGTCGTCGAGCCAGTCTTCCTGCAGGCGGTCGGCCGGGGCCGAGATCGACAGGCCGGCGACCAGCTTGCCGCTGTCGTCGTGGATGCCGGCGGCCATGCAGCGCACGCCCAGTTCGAGCTCTTCGTTGTCGCGCGCATAGCCGCGTGAACGCACCAGGCTCAGTTCCCGCTCGAGCTTGGTCAAATCGGTGATCGAATTCTTGTTGTGGCCGGCTAGCCCGGTGCGCGTGGCGTAGGCGCGGATCGCCTTGGCCTCGTCCACCGATAAAAACAGCTTGCCGGTCGAGGTCAGGTGGAGCGGACCGCGCCCGCCGATCGCGCGCACCACCTGCATGCCGGAGCGCTCGGAAAAGGCGCGGTCGATATACACGATCTCGTCGCCCTGGCGCACCGACAGATTCACGGTCTGCTGGGTTTTCTTGTGCAGCGCGCGCATGAAGTCGAGCGCCGCTTCGCGGACCGAGAGCCGGCTCTTCACGACATTGCCCAGTTCCAGCAGGCGCATGCCGAGCCGGTAAGTGCCGGGCTCGACGCGGTCGACGAAACGCGTGACGACCATGTCGTTCAGGATGCGGTGGGCGGTAGAGGGATGCAGGCCCGAGACTTTCGACAATTCTTTCAGGCTGACCGGATCGGGATAGGTGGCCAAGGCGTCGAGCAGGGCGACCATGCGCTCAATCACCTGGATCGATGTCTTGGGCGGTTCAAGTGTTTCGATTTTCATGATGTGGTTGGTGCAGTGCGGTATTGTCCTTACTTTATACCATAATGCGGAAAGCGGCGACGGTTTCGCTAGTGCCGTTCATCTAACACGCCGGCCATTCCGCGCATGTCGCAGAACGGGCATAATGGCTGCTTCATGTCTTCTTAGAAATACGATGGAACATCCGACCAGCGAATTCAAGAGCAAGGGCGGCCTCAAGCGCATCCTGGCCGCGTCGAGCTATACCGTGCAGGGCCTGTACATGGCCTGGCGCATCGAACACGCTTTCCGTCAGGAAGTGCTGGTCTTCCTGCTGGGCCTGGTGTTCGCCTGGATCTTGCCGGTGTCGGCATTCGAAAAGCTGACGCTGATCGGCGTGCTCATGCTGGTGCTGATCGTCGAACTCATCAACTCGGCGATCGAAGCCGTGGTCGACCGCATTTCGCTCGAGCGCCATCCGCTGTCGAAGAACGCCAAGGACTTCGGCAGCGCCGCGGTCGGGCTGACGGTGCTGCTGGCCGCGATCACCTGGGGCACGGTGCTGTACAACCGCTTCATGTAGCAACACAGCGCTGACAGCACAGCAAGCTTGTCGAAAATACCGCAGAATAGCCGGATGGCCTGCGCGGCGTCATGGTGACGCCGCTTTGACGGCTTTCACTCCTGGAGATGACCATGACCTTACGCCTCGGCGACACCGCACCCGATTTCGAGCAGGATTCCACCATCGGCCGCATCCGCTTCCACGACTGGGCGGGCGATTCCTGGGTGGTATTGTTCTCACACCCGGCCGACTTCACGCCGGTGTGCACGACCGAGCTGGGCCTGACGGCCAAGCTCAAGCCCGAATTCGACAAGCGCAACGTCAAGGCAATCGCGCTCTCCGTCGACCCGGCCGAGCAGCACAAGAGCTGGATCAAGGACATCGAAGAGACCCAGCAGACCGTGGTCGGCTTCCCGATCATCGCCGACGCCGATAAATCGGTTTCCACGCTGTACGACATGATCCACCCGGAAATGTCGGCCACGGCGACGGTGCGTTCGCTGTTCGTGATCGACCCGAACAAAAAGATCCGCCTGACCATTACCTACCCGATGAGCACCGGCCGCAACTTCGACGAAGTGCTGCGCGTGATCGATGCGCTGCAGCTGACCGATGGCTATTCGGTGGCGACGCCGGGCAACTGGAAAGATGGCGACGACGTCATCATTCCGTTGACCGTGCAGGATCCGGCGGTGCTGGCCGAAAAATATCCGAAGGGCTTTACGGCGCCGAAGCCATACTTGCGCCTGACGCCGCAGCCGAACAAGTAATGAACCGTAGGGTGGGCACTCGTGCCCACGCGGTCTCACCGGTTGATCGTTTGCGTCCTCAACCGGGATGCAAACGCGTGCGATCCTGCCGGTATGCGTTTCGATACGCAACGGTGCGTCCGCGTGGGCATGCCCACCCTACGTTACGCAACGGTCCGTAGTTAAATTCTGCGTATCGATATGCGGCGTGTACATCCCATTCCCACTGCACGCATAAGCAAATAAGAAACCCATCGTTTGTTCGACGGCTGACCCGGCTTACTCTTGGGGTCATGTTAATGACCTATATTTCGGCTGGTTTCGCCGTCGGCCTGCTGGTCGGAATGACCGGCGTGGGGGGCGGATCGTTGATGACGCCGCTGCTGACGCTGCTGTTCGGCGTCTCGCCCACCGTCGCGGTCGGCACTGACCTGGCCTTTGCCTCGGTCACCAAAGGCGCCGGCACCATCACCCACCGCTTCAACGGCACCGTCGACTGGGCCATCGTGCGCCGCCTGTGCCTGGGCGCGCTGCCGGCCGCCATCGTCGCAACGCTCGTCCTGAGCCGGTTCGGCACGCTCGATGCGCGCATCGGCCAGGTCATCCGCTATTCGATCGCCGGCTCGGTGATGCTCACCGTCGTCGCGCTGCTGTTCCGCAAGCGCATGTTGAACTGGATCCATGCCCACCCGGAGCGCCAGCTGCAGGGAAGAAAGCTCAGCGCAGCCACGATCATCGCCGGCGCCGTGCTCGGCACCCTCGTCACCGTGTCTTCGATCGGCGCCGGCGCCATCGGGGCGACGCTGCTGGTGATGCTGTATCCAAAGCTGACCCCGGCCGAAGTGGCCGGCACCGACATCGCCTACGCCGTGCCGCTCACCGCCATCGCCGCCGTCGGCCACTGGTGGCTGGGCTCGATCGACTGGATGCTGCTGCTGACCTTGCTGGTCGGTTCGGTGCCCGGCATCACCCTCGGTTCGATGCTCGCCCGTAAGGTGCCGGAGCGCTTCCTGCGCGCCTTGCTGGCGATGACCCTGACCGGCGTCGCAGTCAAGCTGATTTACTAAACGATGCAAGGTTCACCACGCTAATAGCGTTATTCATCTATACAAATGAAGATTCCTTCGTTTGTTTTATGAGTTGGAAGTGAGATTATTACAGTCCGTTAGAAGGATTTGTAATAAGGACTCCATGAACATACTGCAGCCGCGCGCGCCAGGCCGGGTCATTCCCGGCTTCGGGCTGTCGCTCGGGTTCACGATCTTTTATCTCGCCCTGATCGTGATGATCCCGCTGTCGGCCGTCTTCCTGAAAACGTTTACGATGAGCTGGGACGCGTTCTGGAGCGCGGTCAGCTCCGACCGTGTCGTCGCTTCTTATAAACTGAGCTTCGGCGCCTCGCTGATCGCGGCCGCGCTGAATGTCGTGTTCGGCGGCATCGTCGCCTGGGTGCTGGTGCGCTACCGCTTCCCCGGCAAGCGCTTCATCGACGCCCTGGTCGACCTGCCGTTCGCGCTGCCGACCGCCGTGGCCGGCATTACGCTGACCGCCCTGTATTCGAACAATGGCTGGATCGGCAAATACCTCGAGCAATTCGGCATCAAGGTCGCTTTTACCCCGCTCGGCATCGTCGTCGCGCTGACCTTCATCGGCCTGCCTTTCGTCGTGCGGACCGTGCAGCCGGTGCTGGAAGAAGCCGAGCGCGAACTGGAAGAAGCGGCGGCCAGCCTGGGCGCGAGCCCGCTGCAAACCTTTTTCCGCGTGATCCTGCCTTCGATCGTGCCCGCCATGCTGACTGGTTTCGCGCTGGCCTTTGCGCGCGCCACCGGCGAATACGGCTCCGTCATCTTCATCGCCGGCAACCTGCCGATGGTGTCCGAGATCACGCCGCTCTTCATCATCACCAAACTCGAGCAGTACGACTACGCCGGCGCCACCGCGATCGCGGTCGTGATGCTGATCGTGTCGTTTATTTTGCTTCTGACGATCAACCTGTTGCAGGCCTGGACCCGCAGAAGGGCAGGCAAGAAATGAGTGCAGTGTTGGATAAACCCGCAGGTAAGCCGATCCCCGCCGCGCCGCGCGCCGTACGTCCCGTGAAGACCAATGCCTTCGAACCGAACTGGGTGCGCTACACGCTCATCGCCGTCGCGCTCCTCTTCCTGACGCTGTTCCTGTTCGTGCCGCTGGTCGCCGTCTTCACCGAAGCCCTGAAGCGCGGCTGGGACACCTATGTCGAGGCCATCCTCGACCCGGACGCTATTTCCGCCATCAAGCTCACGCTCATCGCCGCCGGCATCGCGGTGCCGCTGAACCTGGTGTTCGGCGTGGCCGCGGCCTGGTGCATCGCGAAGTTCGACTTCCGCGGCAAAAGCATTTTGCTCACCCTGATCGACCTGCCGTTCTCGGTCTCGCCGGTCATCGCCGGCCTGATCTACGTGCTGCTGTTCGGCGCCCAGGGCTGGTTCGGCGAGTGGCTGATGGAGCACGACATCAAGATCCTGTTCGCGGTGCCGGGCATCGTGCTGGCGACCGTGTTCATCACCTTCCCGTTCGTCGCGCGGGAACTGATCCCGCTGATGCAGGCGCAGGGCAGCGAGGAAGAAGAAGCGGCGCTGGTGCTGGGCGCTTCGGGCTGGCAGACCTTCTGGCGCGTGACGCTCCCGAACATCAAATGGGGCCTGCTGTACGGCGTGATCCTGTGCAATGCGCGGGCGATGGGCGAGTTCGGCGCGGTGTCGGTGGTGTCGGGCCACATCCGCGGCGAGACCAACACCATGCCGCTGCAGGTCGAAATCCTTTACAACGAATACAACTTCACGGCCGCGTTCGCGATCGCGTCCCTGCTGGCGCTGCTCGCGCTGGTGACGCTGGCCGTCAAATCCTTTATCGAATGGCGTTTGCACCAGTCCAGGAGTGCGGACGCCGGCACCACGGAGCGCACGCAATGACGATCGAAGTCCAACATATCCGCAAGCAGTTCGGCCAGTTCCAGGCGCTCGACGACGTTTCTCTGCAGTTCCCCAACGGCGAACTGACGGCCTTGCTGGGCCCTTCGGGCTGCGGCAAGACGACGCTCTTGCGCATCATCGCCGGCCTCGAACATCCGGACACGGGCTCGGTGCTGCTCGACGGCCAGGATGCATCCCGCAGCCATGTGCGCGAGCGCCAGGTCGGCTTCGTGTTCCAGCATTACGCGCTTTTCAAACACATGACGGTGTTCGAGAACGTCGCGTTCGGCCTGCGCGTGCGTCCACGGCGCGAGCGTCCGAGCGAGCAGCAAATCCGCGACAAGGTGAAGCAGCTGCTCGAACTCGTGCAGCTCGACTGGATCGCTGACCGCTACCCACCGCAACTGTCGGGCGGCCAGCGCCAGCGCATCGCCCTGGCGCGCGCGCTGGCCGTGGAGCCGCGCGTGCTGCTGCTCGACGAACCGTTTGGCGCCCTGGATGCGAAGGTGAGGAAGGAATTGCGCCGCTGGCTGCGCCGCCTGCACGATGACCTGCACGTGACTTCGATTTTCGTCACCCACGACCAGGAAGAAGCGCTGGAAGTGGCCGACCAGGTGGTGGTCATGAACAAGGGCCGCGTCGAGCAGCTGGGCACGCCGGCGAGCGTGTACAACGCGCCGGCCTCGCCCTTTGTCTACAGCTTCCTCGGTAACGTGAACCTGTTCCACGGCCGCGTGCACGACGGCGTGCTGGCCAGCGGCGACGCCCTGTTCGACGCGCCCGGCCACGGCGCCGTGCAGAACGCCGACGGCATCGGCTACGTGCGTCCGCACGACCTCGACGTCGAACGCTATACGCCGGGCAAGCAGGGCATCGTGGTGAAACTGCGCCGCGCACATGCGATCGGCCCGCTGGCCCAGCTTGACCTCGAGCGCGCGGACAACGCCCAGCTGATCGAGGCCGTGATCCCGAACGAGCGCTTCGCCGGCCTTGGCTTGAAAGAAGGCGAGACCCTGGTCGTGCGTCCGCGCCAGATCCAGGTGTTCGTCGACGAAGGCGGCGGCATATGAACTTCCAGCAGCTGCGCTCGGTGCGCGAAACGGTGCGCCGCAACTTCAACCTCACCGACGTCGCCGCTGCGCTGTTCACCTCGCAGCCGGGCGTGTCGCGCCAGATCCGCGAGCTCGAGGACGAACTCGGCGTCGTCATTTTCGAGCGCAACGGCAAGCGCCTGACCGGCCTCACCGCGCCCGGCAAGGGCATCCTCAAGATCGTCGAGCGCGTGCTGGTGGAGGCGGAAAACCTGGCGCAGGCGAGCCAGGAATATTCGGCCCAGGACAGCGGCACGCTGACCATTGCCGTCACCCACACGCAGGCGCGCTATGCGCTGCCGCAGGTGGTGCAATCCTTCCGCAACGCCTTCCCGAACGTGCGCATCGCCCTGCAGCAAAGCGCGCCGGAACACATCGCCGAATATGTGCTGTCGGGGCGGGCCGATATCGGCATCGCGACCGAGGGCCTGTCGACGTTTCCTGATCTGGTGTCCTTCCCGTGCTACCGCTGGAGCCACGTGGTGGTGGCGCCGGACGGACATCCGTTGCTGAGTAAAATGCCGCTGCGGCTGGAAGACCTGGCCGAGCATCCCTTGATTACCTACGATGTCGGCTATACGGGCCGCGGCCATATCGACGACGCCTTCGGCAAGGCGGGGCTGGCGCCGGACATGGTGCTCACCGCCATGGATTCGGACGTGATCAAGCAGTATGTGTCGCTGGGGATGGGGGTCGGGATCATTGCCTCGATGGCGTTTGATCATGGCCGCGACAAGGGCTTAAGGGCGATCGAGTCGTCGCACCTGTTTGCGCCGAACGTGACGCGGCTGGCGGTGCGGAGGGGGGCGTATTTAAGGGCGTATGCCTATCATTTTATTGAACGCTTTGCGCCGGGGGTGACGCGGTCGGATATCGAGCGCTCGTTGACGGATGAGGCGGTGGCGATTTAGTTGTTGCCGGTGCCGTCATGGCCGATCAACCGATAACGATCACCGCGTGGGCGGGGAACCCGCCCACGCGTTCAACGCACGCCAAAATCGCGCGTAATTCTTACTGCCCCGGATTCGTAATCCGCGCGTGAATCCCATCGATCGCCGCGACGACTTCATCCGACAACACAATCTCCGCCGCGTCGATGTTTTCCTTCAACTGCTCCAAGGTCGTGGCCCCGATGATCGTCGACCCCACGAACCACCTCGAATAACACCAGGCCAACGCCATCTGCGCCGGCGACATGCCATTCTCCCGCGCCAGCGCTGCATACTGGCGCGTGGCTTCCAGCACCTCCGGCCGCACATAACGCGGACTCCAGTTCGCGGGGAAGATCGTCAGCCGACCATGCGCCTTCGGATCGTCCAGGTACTTCGCCGTCAACTGCCCGAACGCCAGCGGGCTGTAAGCCAGCAGGCTCACATCCGACCGGAAGCAGGTCTCATCCAGCAGCGAAGTTTCAAAAGCGCGCGCCGTCAGGTTGAATAAATTCTGGATCGTCGCGATCCGCGGCAAGCCGCGCATTTCGGCCAGCTTCACGTACTCGCTCACACCCCACGAACTCTCGTTCGACACCCCGATCTCGCGGATCTTGCCGGCCTTGACCATCTCCCCCAGCGCCCCCAGCGTTTCTTCGATCGGCACGCTCGGCCGTTCGCGCGTCGGATCGAAGCGGTTGGCGCCGAAAATCGGCAGGTTGCGGCTCGGCCAGTGGATCTGGTAGAGGTCGATGTAATCCGTCTGCAGGCGCTGCAAACTCGTCTCGACCGCCGCGCGCACATTCGCCGCATCGAGGTCGTGCGCCGCGCCGCGGATATAAGCCATGTTCGGATTCGGTCCGGCGATCTTCGAGGCGATCACGAGGTCGTCGCGGCGGCCGCGTGCTTTGAGCCAGCTGCCGATGAAACGCTCGGTCGAACCCTGCGTCTCCGCGCGGCCCATCACCGGATACATTTCCGCGGTGTCGATGAAATTAATGCCGCGCTCGACGGCGTAGTCGAGCTGGCGATGCGCATCCGCTTCCGTATTCTGCTCGCCGAAAGTCATCGTGCCGAGGCAGACTTTCGAGACCTGCAGGTTGCTGCGTCCAAGCTGTTTGCGTTGCATCTGGTTCTCCTTATGCGCGCAGCGCGTCGGCGCACTCGCGCACGAGGGACGGGCCGCGGTAGATCAGGCCGCTGTACAGCTGCACCAGCTGGGCGCCGGCCGCGATTTTTTCCTGTGCGTCGCGGCCCGACAGGATGCCGCCGACGCCGATGATCGGGATCGCGTTGCCGAGTTCCTTCTTCATCGCGCGGATCACGATGTTCGACAGGTCGAACACCGGTGCGCCCGAGACGCCGCCGGTTTCCATGCCATGGCGGAAGCGCTCGACGTCGCGCCGGTTCAGGGTCGTGTTGGTGGCGATCACGCCGTCGATCTTGTGGCGCAGCAGGGCGCCGGCGATGTCGCGGATCTGCTCGGCATCGATATCCGGTGCGATCTTTAACGCCAGCGGCACGTAGCGGCCGTGCTGGTCGGCCAGGCGCGTCTGCTCCGCCTTCAATTGCGCCAGCAGCGCATCCAGTTCCGAGGCGCCCTGCAGCTGGCGCAAATTCTTCGTATTCGGCGACGAGATGTTCACCGTGACGTAGCTCGCGTACGGGTACACCTTGCGCAGGCATTCCAGGTAATCGTCGGCGGCGCGTTCGATCGGGGTATCGGCGTTCTTGCCGATGTTCAAGCCGAGCACGCCCTGCTTTTCCTGGTAGAAGCGCGACGCCTGCACATTCGCGACAAAGGCGTCGACGCCGCGGTTATTGAAGCCCATGCGGTTGATGATGCCGCGCGCGGCCGGCACGCGGAACATGCGCGGCTTCGGGTTGCCCGCCTGTGCGCGCGGCGTCACGGTGCCGATCTCGATCGATCCGAAACCGAGCGCGGCCAGGCCGTCGATATAGGCGCCATCCTTGTCCAGGCCCGCGGCCAGGCCGACCGGGTTCGGGAAGGTGATGCCCATGACGGTGCGCGGGTTGGGCGCGGGCTTCTTGAACATCCCGGTCGCACCGCGCTGGGCGGCGCTGCGCAGGGCCGGCAGGGTCAGGTTGTGGGCGGTTTCCGCGGGCAGCGTGAAGAGCAGGGGGCGGGCGAGGGTGTACAGGAGTTTGTCGGACATGGAGCGCTCGAAGATGGGGTCGCAGTATTGTACATGCGCGGGACCCTAACGATCGAGGATGCCCCATGTGCCGCTGATGCGCGCTTCCAGCGGCCGGAAGTTGATTTTATACGCCATCTTCGGGCTCTGCTCGATCCAGTAGCCGAGGTAGACGAAGGGCAGGCCGAGTTCGCGCGCCTGCGCCACCTGCCACATCACGTTGTAGGTGCCGAAGGAGGCGCCCGGCACGTCCGGATCGAAGAAGGTGTACACGGACGACAGGCCGTCCGAGAGGACGTCGATGATCGACACCATGCGCAGCGTGCCGTCGGGCTCGCGGAATTCGACCAGGCGCGTGTTGACCCGGCTTTGCAGCAGGAACTGGGCGTACTGGTCGCGGCTGTCCTGGTCCATGCCGCCGCCGACGTGGCGCGTGGTCTGGTAGCGCAGGTAGAGCGCGTAGTGCTCGTCCGAGAACGACAGGTTGGCGACCATGGCCGTCAGGTCGCCATGGCGCTTCCAGGCGCGGCGCTGGGTGCGGTTCGGCATGAACTCGTTGCAGCGCACGCGCACCGGGATGCAGGCCTGGCAGCCGTCGCAATACGGGCGATAGGTAAAGATGCCGCTGCGGCGAAAGCCATTTTTCACCAGCTCGGAATACACGTCCGCGTTGATCAGGTGCGACGGCGTGGCGACCTGCGAGCGCGCCTGGCGCGCGTCGAGGTAGCTGCACGGATACGGGGCCGTCGTATAGAACTGCAGCGTGGAGAAGGGCAGGTCATTAAGGTGCGTCATGCAGTGCTCTCGGGACGACGTGATGGCCTTATTCTAACGAAGCGCGGGCCCGCACGGTTAGAACGGTGCAACCGGAACCCACGGCCCGATCGCCGGCTCGCGTATCGCCGCGCGCAAATGCTGCAGGAACACGCTGCGTGGAATCGGCGCCGCGCCCAGCGAGGCCAGGTGTCCCGTTTCCTGCTGACAATCGACCAGGCGCACGCCGTTCGTGCGCAGGAAGGCGACCAGGTAGGCCAGCGCCACCTTCGAGGCGTCCGACACGCGCGCGAACATCGATTCGCCGTAGAACATGCGGCCGATGCAGACGCCGTAGGCGCCGCCGACCAGTTCGCCGTCGACCCAGACTTCGGAGGAATGCGCGTAGCCGAGCGCATGCAGGCCGGTGTAGCCGTCGATGATGTCTTCCGAAATCCAGGTGCCCGGCCCATCCTTGCGCGGGGCGGCGCAGGCACGCATGACGGCCTCGAAATCGCTGTCGAAGCGCACCTGCCAGCGGCCGCCGCTCGTCCGGCTGCGTTCGACGCGGCGCAGGGTTTTCTTCAGGCTGTCGCTGACCTTGAAGTCGTCGGTGTAGAGCACCATGCGCGGATCGGTGCTCCACCAGAGGATGGGCTGGCCTTCGGAAAACCAGGGGAAGATGCCGTTCTGGTAGGCCAGCAGCAGGCGCTGCGGCGACAAGTCGGCGCCGGCCGCAAGCAGGCCGGGCGCGTCCATCGTCAGCGCTTCGGATACGTCGGGAAAGGGCGTATGCGCATCAAGCCAGGGAATCATGGGCGGCTCTCGCTGGTCAGTCTGGTTCGCGTGGAGCAATCATCGAGCGCTTGATGTCGTGGCTGTGCACGCCATAGCTGCCGGAGACTCCCTCACGCATTTTGACGCGGTCGGCAAAGAACAGTTCCAGCGTTGTGCGGATTGTCGGGAAGGCGAGCTCGTCCCAGGGGATGTCGCGCTCGGAGAAGAGCTGCACCTCCAGGCTTTCGATGCCGGGCGCAAAGTCGAGGTCGACCAGGCGCGCCAGGTAGAACATGTGGACCTGGTGCACGTGGGCGACATTCAGCAGCGTGAACAGTTCGCCGATTTCGATGTTGGCGCCCGCTTCTTCCTCGGTTTCGCGGACCGCGGCCTCGCTGGTGGTCTCGCCGTTTTCCATGAAGCCGGCCGGCAGCGTCCAGTAGCCATGGCGCGGTTCGATCGCGCGCCGGCACAGCAGCACCTGCAGGCTGCCGTCGTGCTCCCAGACGGGGATCGAGCCGATGACCATTTTCGGGTTCTGGTAATGAATCGTGCCGCACTGCGTGCACACATGGCGCGGCCGGTTGTCGCCTTCGGGAATGCTTAGTGCGACCGCGTGGCCGCACTCGGAACAAAAGTTCATAGAGGATCGGGAGAATGAATATCCGGCTACTTTACACCCGAATCGGGCGACTGTGCCGCCACGCCGGCTCGACAGCAGTCTTGCTCGATCGCTATTGAGCGGGTCAATCGTCGCTGCTGTCGGCATTGGGTTTGCCTAAATGGCTGAACTTGTATATAATTCGTTTCACAGACGCGGGGTGGAGCAGTCTGGCAGCTCGTCGGGCTCATAACCCGAAGGTCACAGGTTCAAATCCTGTCCCCGCAACCAGAATACTGAAGGCCGCTGATTCGAAAGAGTCAGCGGCCTTTTCGTATTGGTTCCCCTTGGCGGACTCGACGCGCATCAAACGTCGCGCAGGTTCCCCGCACTTGCCGAACTCGGCGTTGTCCAACAAATCAGTGGCCCGGTCATGGAACGATCTCCATGGCAGGCGCCGACACGTCCAACGCTCGATTAGCGGGTTCGACCATGATCACTGTTGAAGACATCAACGACGCCTGGGGCTGGATGGGCTTGCGGGCTGTGGAAATACTGGGCGCCAATCCCTTCGGCAACCTGATCCTGCGCGACGCCGACGGCAGCTACTGGCGCCTGCGTCCGCAAGACCTGTGCTGCGAGCCGGTGGCCGAGGACCGCGCGGCCCTCGATGCGCTCTCCTACAACCAGGATTTCCTGAACGACTGGTACATGCCGGAAGTCGTACACCTGGCCGAGTCCACGCTCGGGCCGCTCACGGACGACCGCACCTACTGCCTCAAAATCCCCAGCGCGCTGGGCGGGCATTACGGCAGCGAGAATTTGGCGACCGTGCCCTTGTCGGAGCTGATCCGGTTTTCGGGGGAGGGGGCGCAGCAGCTGGAGGGCTTGCCGCGCTGGAGCTGAGCGCCGCGAACACTGCCTCAGCGACCAGCCTGCGTTTCGTCGCGTCCGCCCGTCCGGATCTCGGACAAGATGCGCGCGGTGTCCTGCATTGGCGGCAGGCCGAAGGCGCGCGCGTACTCGCGGCTGAATTGGGTCGCGCTCTCGTAGCCGACATCGAACGCGGCGGCTGTGACGCTTTTCCCTTCCGCCACCAGCAATGAGCGCGCCTGCAGCAGGCGCACCCGTTTCTGGTATTGCAGCGGGCTGAGCGCAGTAACGCTCTTGAAGTGGCGGTGAAACGCCGACACGCTCATCGCCGCTTTCTCCGCTAACAACGCCACCCGCAGTGGTTGCGCGAAATCGCGCCGGATCCACCCGATCGCCGCGCTGACCCGGGCCATTGCCGTGTCGGGCGTGGCGATATCGCGCAGCATCCAGCCAAGCGGGCCTTGCAGGACGCGATACAAAATCTCGCGCTCGTAGACCGGCGCCAGCGCCGGGATATCCGCTGGTTTGTCCAGCAGCCGCAACATGCGGACCCAGGCATCCATCAGTTCCGGCGTCGTGCCGGCGACCGAGAAACCTGTGTGCTGCGCTTCGGCCCGGGGCGATGGCGGCAAGTCCAGCAGCAGGCTCGCGAGGGTGGCCGGATCGAGCGTCAGGGCCACGGCCAGATAGGGCTCCCCGGAGGTGGACGGGTGCACGCTGCCCACTGCCGGCAGGTCGACCGACATCACGAAATAGGTCGCCGGATCGTAGTGCAGCGTGCGCTCGCCGACCGTCATCGATTTGCTGCCGTGCAGGATCAGGTTGATCATCGGATCGTAGACGGCGGCCAGCTGGTGCTGCGGAATCGCCCCGCGCACGATCGCTACCCGCGCAATACCGGTCTCGACCCTTCCGTGGTCCGTGCGCGCCGCCAGCGTCCTCAGTTCGTTCAGCGAATTTTCCATGGCTGCATTGGACCCCAGGAACGAGTCTGGCGCAATCGAAAAGCAGGATCAGGCAAGTTTCAGCCCGGAACGGATACGCCCCCAGCAGGCGCCGGGACTATCGTTGCTGCTTCTGTTAAACACCAACACAAGGAGCAAGGCATGCA
>Ga0308170_10002097_pt1 | contig 17668 bp, 23 predicted proteins | sample PhyBR2_2_FD_202136 | JGI IMG/M metagenome (GOLD analysis project Ga0308170, IMG submission 202136) | Phyllosphere microbial communities from UC Gill Tract Community Farm, Albany, California, United States - DLSLSB.R2 | ecosystem: Host-associated > Plants > Phyllosphere > Unclassified | place... | reverse complement strand
TGAGATAGTCATGCCTTGCGGCGGCGGAGCAGCCGTCATCGTCACCTCCTCTGACCGGGCCAAAGACATGGAGAAAGCGCCCGTCTACGTGCTCGGGGCCGGGGAACGAGTGACCCACCGCGCGCTCAGTCAGGCACCCGGATTGACCACGTCTCCCTTGGCTCCGGCCATCAGTGACGCCTACTCCATGGCCGGAATAGGGCCGGCGGATATCGGCTTCCTTTCCATCTATGACTGCTACTCGATCGTCGTTGCCATCACCGTGGAGGACGCGGGTTTCTGCGCCAAAGGCGAAAGTGGAGCCTGGCTGGAGGCACATGACTTCTCCATCCACAGCCAGCTTCCCATCAACCCCCACGGTGGTCAGCTCGCAAGCGGGCAGGCTGATCTTGCCGGAGGCATGGGACACATCGTGGAGGCCGTCCGCCAACTCCGAGCAGAAGCAGGGGAACGTCAGATTCCGGACCCGGACATTGCCCTCGTCACCGGAAACGGAGCAACGATGAGTGAAGAAGTCGCCCTTGTCCTGGGAGGTGCCAATACATGAAGACTCCCACTGACACACGCCTGATTCCCAAGCCGGGATTTGTATTCACTTCCCGAAGTTCTCCCTACTGGCAGCGGGCATCCGAGGGCGAGCTGCTGCTGCAACGTTGCAGGGATTGCGGACATCTTCAGCATTACCCTCGAAGCCTCTGCGTAAGGTGCTGGTCCCACGATCTCGACTGGCAACAGGCCGCAGGGACCGGAACCGTCTGGACCTATACCGTGGTCGCCATTCCCGGTCATCCTGCCTGGGGGCCGCACGTGCCTTATGTCTTGGCCCTGGTCGAACTGGACGAGGGTCCACGCCTCATGACGAACATCGTCGACTGCCCACCCGACACCGTCTATTGCGGGCAGGCAGTCAGGCTTCTTCCCGGCAGGGATGAGACGGATAACCAAACCCTGCTTCAGTTCACCCTCATCCATTAACGATCAAAGCGGATCGGATCATCATGTCAACAGAAAGCACTGAAACGCTCAAACAAGCAGTCACCCGCCGCCGTGCGCGCATCGCAAGCTTCGTGGGAACGACAATCGAGTGGTACGACTTTTATCTGTACGGCACTGCCGCGGCCCTTGTCTTCAATCAATTGTTTTTCCCGTCATATTCAGCCATGGCAGGAACAATGATGGCGCTGCTCACGTTTTCAGCGGGATTTATCGCCCGCCCCCTGGGTGGTGTCATCATGGGCCACTTTGGGGACAAGATCGGCCGCAAAGCCATGCTGGTCTCCTCGCTGCTCGTCATGGGACTGGCGACAACGCTGATCGGGTTTCTCCCGACGTACGCCTCCATCGGAATTTGGGCACCCATTCTCCTCCTGCTGCTGAGAATGATCCAGGGCTTCGGAGTCGGCGGAGAGTGGGGCGGAGCAGTCCTCGTGGCGGTTGAGAATGCGCCTCCGGAAAAGCGTGGCTTCTTCGGAGCATGGCCTCAGGCAGGGGTTCCGGTCGGGCTCCTGCTGGCAAACGGTGTCTTCATGGCCTCAAGCCTGATGCTATCTCCAGAAGCCTTCCTCGCATGGGGCTGGCGCATCGGTTTCGTCGGATCCGCCCTCTTAATCGTCGTCGGTCTGGTTATCAGGTTGAAAATGGAGGAAACTCCGACCTTCCAGGACGTCAAGGACAAGGGCGAGGTGGCGAAGTTCCCTGTCCTCCATGTCCTCCGGACCCAGTGGCGGGCAGTGGCACTGGCGGTGGGTATCAAGATGTCCCAAAACGCCATCTTCTACATCATCACCGTCTTCGCACTGACCTACGCAAGTACAGCGCTGGGGCTTCCGCAGTCAGTGGCCCTAATCGGCGTGCTTATTGGTTCAGTCGTGAGCAGCTTCACACTCCTCATTTCCGGATGGCTGTCCGATCAGTACGGCCGACGCCGTGTGTACATGATCGGCGCGGTTCTTTCTGCGCTCTTTGCCTTCCCCTTCTTCATGCTGATGGGCACCGGCAGCGCCATCCTCATCTGGCTGGCCATCGTGGCTGGACTGGTCTTCCACGACCTGATGTACGGCCCGCAAGCCGCGTACATGGCCGAAATGTTCGAACCGAATGTCAGGTACACAGGTGCGTCCCTCGGGTACCAGATAGCATCCACCATCGCTGGTGCTGTATCCCCGGTTCTTGCCGTATTCCTCCTCAGCATTTCTGACAATCAGCCGTGGCTGGTGGCCCTCTACATGATTGGAATGAGCATCATCACTATCGTGGCGACATGGCTCTCCCCGGAGACCCACCGCGGAAACCGACACAAAGGGGGCCCCCTTGCGGTTAAGCAGGCGAAAGCGAATGAAATCCAGGTTCCAGCAACTGCAGGACGCGACTGACCATGCACTTTGAGCGGGCGAACCGGCAGCAGACCTTGATCGCCCTTGTGCAGATCCTCGGCCTCGCTGTCTGGTTCTCTGCTTCCGCAGTGGTCCCTACCCTGCAGCGCGAATGGGGCATCAGCGCCGCGGCCGGCGTATGGCTCACCGCGTCGGTGCAGATCGGCTTTGTTGCCGGCGCGGTCACTTCAACCGTACTCAGCCTGGCTGACAGATTCCGGCCGCAGGTGCTGCTGGGCACCTGCGCCGCCGGGGCCGCCCTCACCACCGCCGCTCTGGCAGCCTTCGTGGACAGTCTGCTTCCGGCCATCGCGATCCGGTTCCTGACCGGCCTCTTCCTGGCAGGCGTGTATCCCGTCGGTATGAAGCTAATGGCGTCATGGTCTGCCCCCGCACTACGGGGAAAGGCCTTCGGAGTCCTCATAGGAGCCCTAACGCTGGGATCCGCCGTACCGCACCTGATCAGCAGCATGGGTGATCTTCCATGGCGGAACGTCATGGCTTCCGCCGCAGCGCTTGCCGCCACCGGTGCCCTGACCGCGGTCGTGGTTATTCGGCCAGGCCCCTATGCCGAGACATCCAGTGCCAAGCCAAACCGCCGCTACGCCCTGGCCATGTTCAAAGAACAGCGCCCTAAGCTTGCGAACATCGGCTACTTCGGGCACATGTGGGAGCTCTACGCACTTTGGACCTGGCTCCCGATGTACCTGCTCGCCAGCCAGGGAGGCAAGGACAACACTCTTCAAACAGGGCTGACGATGTTTCTTACGATGGGAGTCGGCGGGGTAGCCGGCGCCCTGTTCGGAGGATGGGCCGCGGATCGCTGGGGACGGCCCAAGGCAGCCGCCATGGCCCTGGCAGTGAGCGGGAGCTGCTGCCTCTTATCTCCCCTGATGTTTTGGGCCGAAGTCATCCCCATGCTGATTTTTCTCCTCGTTTGGGGAGCCGCAGTCATCGCCGATTCCGGTGTCTTCTCAACATCGCTGAGCGAAAACGTCGATCCGCGGTACATCGGAACAGCGCTCACCACCCAGACCGCCATCGGATTCCTCCTGACAGTAGTCACCATCCAGCTCGTCCCCCTGTTCGCGGCGATCGTCGGATGGCAGTACGCCTTCGTTCTGCTGCTTCCGGGCCCAGTGATCGGCGTCCTGGCAATGCGCAGGATGGCAAGAACCGAACCCCCTACAAGAAAGGTAAGTCATGACCCCCATTCAGACCCGTTCCCAGCCCAAGGTCGGACAGACTGCCCAATTGTCGCGAACGATTACTGACAGCGACATTGTGTTGTTTACGCAAATAAGCGGTGACCATAATCCCCTGCATTACGACGCTGCGGCAGCGAAGGCCTCGCGGTTCGGCGAAATAGTTGTCCAAGGCGGAGTGACCAGCGCCATCCTGAACGCCGTCGTGGCGGAAGAACTACCGGGACCGGGCACCGTTTTCTTGAGCGTGAACTGGGACTTCAAGGCACCCGTCCGGCCAGGAGACGTGATCACCGGACACGTCGAAGTCACCGAAGCGCGTGCCGACAAGCCGATCACGAAGCTTCGGACGTCCGTTGTGCGCGATGACGGAACTGTAGTACTTGAAGGCACCGCCGTCTGCTACACGATGGACCTGGGCATGGGGGAGGACTAACCGTGACATCACCCCGCATCCCCGTCCTCGTCTCGGCCGCGCGGACCGCCGTGGGGAAATTCAACGGCGCCCTACGGACCGCCTCCGCCATCGACCTGGGGGCCGCCGCGGTGGAAGGGGCATTGGAGCCCTTGAACGGACTCGTTCCCGACCACATTTTCCTCGGCAATGTCGTCCAAGCCGGAAACGGACAGAACCCCGCCCGTAGCGCAGCAGTGAGGGGCGGCGTCCCGCCGACGGTACCGGCCACCACCCTCAACAATGTCTGCTTGGCGAGCATGACCGCCGCCAGCCTGTCCGCGACTCTGATCCGGTCCGGAGAGCTGGACACGGCACTTGTCGGCGGATTCGACTCCATGAGCCGCGCCCTCCACGGAATCCAAATCCGGCAAGCGGGGGTCTTCGGTGACCGCCAGGTCATCGATCTACTTTCTAAAGACGGCCTCTGGTGCGCCCTTTCCGATCGAGGCATGGGACCCCTGTCGGATGAGTCGAACACTGAGCTGGGAATTTCCCGTGCCGACCAAGATGCCTTCGCACTTCAAAGCCATCTCCGCGCCGCCCGAGCGGCCCAGGATGGCCGCTTCAAAAAGGAAATTGTCCCTTTCCAGGGACTTGTGGACGACGAGGGGATCCGCCCGGGCACTACCCTGGACAGGCTCGGTCAGCTAAAGAGTGCATTCTCCGAGAGAGGGAGCATTACAGCGGGGAACGCGTCCCAAATGTCCGATGCAGGCGCCGCAGGAATCATCATGAACCTAGGGCTCGCCCGAGACCGCGGCCACACGGCCATGGTGGAAATTGTGGACTCAGCGACGATAGCTGGCCCTGACTTCTCGCTCCACCTCAAACCGGCAGAAGCCGCAAAAAAGCTACTAAGCAGGAACAAGCTCATAGCTGCCGATATCGGTCTCTGGGAAATCAATGAGGCCTTCGCCGGCGTGGTCCTGGCTTCCGTCCGGGAACTGGACATCGGCATGGAACGAGTAAACGTCAACGGCGGGGCCATCGCATTGGGCCACCCCCTGGGGGCCTCAGGATTCCGCCTAATACAAACACTGGCCAGAGAAATGATGGACCGCGAAGTGGACTTAGGTGTGGCAGCAATCTGCGGGGGAGGAGGCCAAGGCCAGGCGATTCTCCTCAAACTGATGTGATGCCTGCCCAAGCTGACCTCATGCCAGCTGCCGTGGCTCAGTGCTGACTGCAGCTGCAGTCCTGGTTGCATCCGCGGTTCACCGTGTAGGCGGGATCGGTTTCGCGCTGGTGGCGATGCCGGTCCTGATCCTGCTTCTGGGCCCTACCGATGGAATGCGACTGGGACTGCTGCTGGGACTAATGGTTTCGATAGCAGCCCTCGTACAGACATGGCGTGCAGTGGACCTTCGGACCACTGCCCTCCTGACCCTCCCGGCACTTGTCAGCATTCCGCTGGGAGCGCTTCTGGCACACGCGCTCAATTTGTCTGTTCTTCTCATTGTGGTGGGTACTTTGCTGGCGTCACTTTTGTTGGCCGGTCCGGCAATGAGTCAAATAGAGAAGCTGAACGGGCGGGTGTCATTGCCCTTAGGAACGGGATTGGTTGCGGGCTTCGTTCATGGTTTGTGCGGGCTTTCGGCTCCTCTGCTGACCGCCTACGCCATCACATGCCGCTGGGCCAACCAGAGATTTGTCGCGTCCTCACAGGTCGTCTTCGTGTTTTTCAACGTGGCCTCGCTTTTAGCATGGGGATGGTCGAGTTCTCTGTTGCTCCAATCCGCCATCCTGAGTCCCGTACTTTTACTCGGTGTCTGCACCGGAGCCTTTGTCCGCAGCCGCATCACATCCAAGATGGCCACAGCGATGACTCTAACCGTCGCCTGGGCCAGTGCGCTCGGAGCTATCGCTAAGGGGTTTATGGGCTGGCAGTAGTGGAATTCAACAATCGAACAGACACCCATGAAGCCTGGGGTAATAGCCTGGATCACCGTGAAGCGCACACACGCTGCTGGGTCTGCGATCTCTACCTCAGTCGACAGAAATGCCGGAGAATGCGCCTTTGCTTTTGACGGGCGCAGCCTTCAGCAAGCCTGGTAAAGTTCCACGATTCAAGGGCCCGCACGAAGCGGTACTCCAAGGCAATCGGTTCTACAGGGGCGGCGGCCCAGGATCCGGTTAGGCGGTTGTTGTTGTGAGGCTGCGGGAGGAGTCCCCTGCTGCGCTGCCCAATAGGTCCGGCGAAAGCGTGGCCAGGTAGTGCTCTGCGTCAAGGCCGGCTACGGCCCCCGATGCGGCCGCGGTGACTGCCTGGCGGTAGGTCGGGTCGGTGACGTCACCGGCAGCGAAGACTCCAGGAAGGGCTGTCCGGGAGCTGCGGTCTTCGACGGCGATCGTGCCCTCGGGCGTCAGATCAAGTTGCCCGTGGATCAGATGGACTCGGGGGTCGTTTCCGACCGCAATAAACAGGCCCCGTACCGCCAAATCTTGCTGTACGCCGGTACCGGTATGCCGGACTGTGACGCTTTCCACTTGATCCTCGCCGTTGATGGACAGGACTTCGGAGTTCCAGACAAATTCGATCTTGTCGTTAGCGAAAGCGCGGTCCTGCATGATCTTGGATGCCCGCAGGCTGCCACGCCGGTGAACCAGGTAGACCTTCTCAGCGAAGCGGGTGAGGAACATCGCCTCCTCAAGAGCTGAGTCCCCGCCGCCGACGACAGCAATGGTTCGGTCGCGGAAAAAGAAGCCGTCGCACGTGGCGCACCACGAAACTCCTCGACCCGACAGGCGGTCCTCCTCAGCCAATCCGAGTTTCCGGTACGCGGAGCCCGTGGCAAGGACAATACTCAGTGCTTCGTGCACCGCACCTGATCCGAGGGTCACGCTCTTCACCGGGCCGGCCAAGTCAACGCTTTTGACGTCCTCATAGAGGACATCGGTGCCGAATTTTTCCGCTTGGGCCGCATCTTTGCCATCAGATCCGGACCCATGATCCCATCGGGAAATCCGGGGAAGTTCTCCACCTCAGTAGTGTTCATCAGATCGCCGCCGGCCTCTACGGACGATGCGATGAGGAGCGGGCGCATATTAGCGCGTGCTGCGTAGATGGCCGCGGTATAGCCCGCAGGGCCCGAGCCGATGACTAAGATTTGCCTCAAAATTTATGCTCCTTTTCTGCAGACAGCTCCAGAGGGGCCGTCCTTCGTGTACTGCGGGTCGGGGACTTTCACACTTGATGTCCCCAACTGGCATCCAATTGGCGAGGACGTTTTGAGGCCTCCGCCATGCAGTTTTCCTTGCTTTGCCTTCGTCTTCAGCCCTTGAACGGGGCCCGTGGACCCGGTGCCCCCGCCATCGCGCCTCTGGTGAAGACCGATCGAACGTTGTCTGATTGCCGTCTCCGTGAGTGTCTGAGGCGCAGGGCGACCCAGCCACTCAGGCTCTAACCAAGTCTGAAATGCGGTCAGAGCTGGGCCGGAGAAGCCGCGAGTTTGGCGTGAACTTCGGCCATGTCGAGCGCGGCGATGGCCACGACGATGTTGCCCAGTTGAGGTTCGCTGAGAACGCCTGAATGGGAGAACACCAGGACGTTCTCGCGGAAGCCCATGATGGTGGGAATTGAAGAGATTCCCAAGGCTCCGGAGAGTTCCCGTTCGGCCTCTGTGTCTACCTTCAAGAAAGCGACGTCGTCATGCTTTTCCGAGACTTTCTCAAAGATCGGGCCGAATTGGCGGCAGGGTCCGCACCGAGCTGCCCAAAAATCCACGAGAACAATGTCGTTGCCCTCGATCGCGGCGGTGAATTCTTCTCCAGTGATGTTTGTCGTCGCCATGATGTTCCTTCCGTTGAAAATGTAGGCCCTCGTCGGGCCGCGGCCGGTGTTAGCCGAGGCGGGTGATGACGGGGACGGGGTTGGCCAGAGTGTCGCGGATTGGTGAGCTTGCTTCGAGTGCGCCGATCAGGTCTTCCAGGTCCTCGCGGGACGTGCCGGGGCTGTCGATGTGGACGTCCACGGTGATCTGCTGGGCACCCTTGCGGACGCTGTCGTCAATTCCGAGGAAGCCGCTAAGATCGATGTCGAAACCCAGGGTCAGTGCGACGTGCTTCAGCGGGATGTTTCTGGCTGCCGCCAGGGAAGCCAGCGTGACCATGTAGCAGCCAGCCAGGGCTTTGAGAATGTATTCAGCAGGACTGACAGCAGTGTCGGTACCAAGCAGGGAGACCGGCTCATCGCTGTGCAGCGTGAACTTACCGCGGCGTGATTCCTCGGCGATGCCTGCCTGGGTCAGGGGTCCGGTGATGGTCTCGGCGGTCAGCCCCCCGGCAGACTCGCTGAGCATACTGAAGCTAACCTTGCCAAGCTCACGCTGCTCGGTGACGGCTGCCACTGTCGCTTCGATGGCGGCGAGGTCGGCAAAAGCCTCTGTGCGCAGGGTATTCATTTCGGTCATGGTGTTTCCTTTCATTTGTATGTTGATGTGTTCCATCAGGCTTTCCACAGCTGAGGCGCGTTGCCGGTCAGCCTCTGGAGGAACGCCTTCTTAGGAGAAAGATTCCCGGTAGAAGGGGTAGTCGGTGTAGCCCTTGGCCCCTGTGGCGCCTTCCCCGTCGAACGTGGATGGGTCCGGTTCATTGAGTGGAAGACCGTCCTACCAGCGGCGGACGAGATCGGGGTTGGCGATGGCGGGCCGGCCAACGACTACGGCATCTGCGTGTCCGTCAGCGACAAGGGAGACTGCTTCGTCGCGGGTGGTGACGATGCCGAAGCCGCTGTTGACCAGGAGGGGCCCCGCAAAACGGGCACGGAAGTCCTGGACAAAGTCACCTGACGGGTCGTGGTGGAGCATGCTCAGGTATGCGAGCTTGAGCGGAGAGATGCTGTCCGCGAGCACCTGGTAGGTGGCGCGCTGTGGCGTTGTTGGCTTCGTTCGTGTCGTGCTGTTCGTTTTCGGGGGAAATCCGGATACCGACGCGCTGGGCTCCGATCGCAACTGTCACCGCGTTGACGGTTTCGATGACGAAACGGGCATAGTTTTCCGGAGTGCCGCCGTAGCTGTCGGTGCGGACATTGGTGCTGGGGGACAGGAATTCGTGCAGGAGGAACCCGTTGCCGGCGTGCAGTTCAACGCCGTCGAACCCTGCTTCGATTGCGTTGAGTGAGGCGGTGACGGTTTCCTGGATAATCACTGGCAGTTCCTCGATTGTGAGGGCGTGCGGGACAGGGTACGGCTTTTTGCCCTCCGGTGTCCGGGCTTCACCTGCCATAGCGAAAGCACTGGGCGCTACGATGCGGTGGCCGCCCGTGATGTCCTCATGTGAGACCCTGCCACCGTGCATGATTTGGGCGAAGATCCGGCCGCTCGGCATGAACTGCTTCGGTGACTTTTTTCCAGCCGGAAATCTGCTCGGTGGTGTGGAGTCCGAGCTGGCCAGACAATGAGCGTCCCGCGGGGTCCGGGTAGGTGGCCTCGCTCACGATCAGGCCCAGGGAAGCCCGTTGGCGGTAGTGTTCGGCCATCAGCGGGCCGGGGATGCCTTCGTCTCCCGAGCGTGTGCGCGTCAACGGGGCCATCACCATCCGGTTGGGCAGCTCAAGCTCGCCGAGGGTCATAGGGGAAAACAGCATGTATTTGCCTTTCAAAAGCGCACGGTGGAATCCGCCAGGCACTACGTGGCCAACCTGGGGGCACCAGCTGCGCCCCCAGATCTTCGCGCCCTTGTGCCTGAACCGTTGGTATTCGGCGGAGCCTAGGAAACTCCGGCCCCAGCGTGGGTGTGTGCTGCTGCGGCGGCATCCGGTGCACCTTCGAAGAATTTCATTGCCATGAAGCCATGGGCGAAACTGCCGCCCGCCCGCAGTAATGAAGTGATCATGACGCTTTCTGCAAGTTCCTCTTCGGTTGCACCTTCGGCCTTGGCGGCCTTGACGTGCGCTTCAATGCAGTACGCACACTGTGTGGTGAGGGCCACAGCGACGGCCATGAGTTCGGTGTTCTTGCGTGAGATGACCTTGCCGGCGCCGTTCAGCACTTCCTGGTCGAATGCTAGGAACGATTTCACGGCGTCAGGGGCAGCGTTCCTGAGGTTGCGGAGGTAGCGGTGGTCTGTGTGCTCGTGGTAGCCCATAGTTTTCCTTCGTGCAGGAGGTGTATTGCGGGTGGAAGGTGCAACCACGGTCCTGGCTACCGGGATTGCAGAGGCATCAGTTACGGGCTGCTGCGCCCAGGTAGGGGGCAAGCCGGTCTTCGAATGCCTTCTTTGGCATGGCACCAAGGAACGAACCGACGACGTCGCCGTTGTTGAACACCCGGAAAGCGGGAATTGAGGTGACGCCGTACTGCTGAGCGAGCTCGGGGTTCTCGTCGACGTTCACTTTGATGACCTCGACTTTTCCGGCCTGCTCCTGGGCCAGCTCGTCGAGTACGGGCCCGACCGCACGGCACGGCGGGCACCATGGCGCCCAGAAATCCACCAGGACCGGCAGGTCGTTCTGGAGGACATCGGCTTGGAATGCGGAAGTGGTTGTTGATCGTGCAGACATGGGCTCCTCTTTCATTTTTTGGTTAGGGCAGGGGGTCGGGCTCAGGATTTGGCATCGGCCGAACTAGGGATGAGGGTCATGCGTCGCTGGGCGGATGAGCTCCGGGGACTGGACCAACCAAAGCTTTCTATAGTGATCACTAAAGAACTCGTAAGTTATACTGTAGTGGTTACTACAGAAAAAGCAAATAGCAGAGTTTGCTGAGACTAGGAGGGGCATCATGCCGGGAGGCCGGAGGCGCGGATTTGATGATCAGGTGGCCTTGCAGACGGCCATGGAGTTGTTTTGGCGCCAGGGATACGAAGGCACATCCGTCGCTGACCTGACAAAGGCCCTGGGCATCAACCCGCCGAGCCTCTACGCCGCATTTGGCAGTAAGCGGGACCTGTTCGAGAAGACCCTGGACCGGTATATGTGCGAACGCAGCGTTCAACTGAAGGAAGCCATGGCGCAGCCAACGGCGCACCAGGCGGTGCTGCACCTCCTAACCGGAAGAGCTGAAGTGTTCACTGCCCCGGGTCGGCCCTTTGGCTGCATGACAGTTCAAGCGGGGCTGGCTTCCGGAGAGCCGCATCATGAAATAGTCAATCTCCTTACCGCCGCACGCGAGCAGATGCGGCAAACCGTGCTGGATCGGTTCGAGAAGGCTCTCGCAGACGGCGATTTGCCGGCCAGCACCAACTGTTCGGCTCTTGCGCGCTACGTTATGGCCGCGATTTATGGTCTAAGCGTTGAAGCCGCCTCCGGGGCGCCGCGAGAAGAACTCATCTCCGCTGCAATCCTCGCCTCACAGGTGGTACCGAGGACCTAAGGTAGCCAAGGCAGCCGGTCACCCAATACCCTGCCGGGGTTGCCGAACTTCGGCTGTCGGAGGTACCCGGGGGAAACGTGACTCGGCCCAGATGTTCGATGGATCTGGTGGGGGCGAGCCTGCAGTTCAGCGTCGATTCGAACCACGAGGCTCTTTGGCTTTGAGCCCGGCACATCAGGTCCTGCAGACAGCATTTGGCTCGGAGGACGCGCACCTGCACAGGTTTGGAGGAAGCTCACCGTTCGCGCCGCTGCGGCCCGTCGACGGCGAGTACTACACGACGGTGGCGGGCTCCGATGCGTGGACGCCCCGGTCATGCACCGGGCGGGTTGAGCATCCCGACCTCCGGAGTCCGAAGGAAAAATGCCACTAACGGTGGCTTAAATAGAAACTTTTTGAGTAAACAGGAACTTTGGTGAGGGACTATCCCTCCCACGTAGCGCTATATTTCGTCATCCTGGGGGAGTGGTGGCTAAACCCAACTGGCTAGTCTTCCTTACCTTCCTCCAGGACCGCACGCGCGGCTACCGCGTTGTGAAGGTCCGGCAGGTACTTCTCCTGCTCCTCGATCTTGCGGCGGTAGAAGTCATGGGCAGCTTGTTTAGTGATCCCCAGCGCTTCGCCGATCTGAGCCCACGTCGCGCCGCCCTCACGTGCCGATTTCATGACGTACCAGCGCCTGCCCGTGAGCAGCTCGACGGCCTTCGCGTTCGCACGCAACGCCTCAAGCGCTGCGACTTCCCTTACCCCCGCAAGGAACTGTGCTGCAGCCTCCCGCGCATGATCGCTGCCGGTGGCAGATACTTCGCGCCATGTCTCGCCGCTGTTGAAGTCTTCCCACACTTTGAGCAACTCGTGAATATCACCGCTGCTGAGGGCTTGCTCGACCGAACCCGCATCACCATTCATAAAGTCAAGCTAGCTTGACGACTTCTACAGGTCAAGTGAAGCTTCGACCCGCCAGATCCGTCCCGGTCCATCGGCAGCCACCCGCATAGTTGCCTGGCAGCTCGAACTCACAGACAAGTAGATGAGGGATTCTCTCCTCTAATGGCGGTCGAGACCAAACGCCGATAAGCGTGATTCCGTCAATCTGCGCCTTTTTCGGCTAGCTGGCCGGCCGGGGCCGGCAGGCGAGGGCTTCAGGGCAGTTTGGCCTGACGGAGGTATTGGTAGCCCGTTTCCCGGCTGGTGCCGTAGTCGCTGGCCCCTGCGCCGTCGGGCGGGCTGGCTTCTCTGAGGCCCAATGTCGGGTACCCAGGTGGAAACCGCCGAGGAGCATAAACAAACGCCGGGTTCGGCCCATAAAAGATGGGCCGAACCCGGCGTCAAACCGTCCTTGGGGTTACCCGCAAGTCGTGGGGACGGTGCCGGGGTGTGGTGTCAGTGCATTCGTTGATTAGATGACGCTGACCAAGGGTCCTGCCTTCGGCTGGGATCGTAACTGGTACTCGCATTGGAGGCCCTGGGCATGCCGCACCCGGCTATAGCCCACTCTTGGCGGCGCGGAAGCCGGCTTCGAGGTCGGCCAGGATGTCATCGATGTGCTCGATGCCCACGGAGAGGCGGACCAGCCCGGGCGTCACGCCGGCCACTGCCTGCTGTTCGGGGGAGAGCTGGCTGTGCGTGGTGGATGCCGGGTGGATGACCAGTGAGCGGACGTCGCCGAGGTTGGCTACGTGCGAGTGCAGTTCCAGTGCGTCCACGAAGCGCTTGCCCGCCTCGGCCCCGCCAGCCAGGTTGAAGGAGACGATGGCGCCGGTCCCCTTGGGCCCGTACTTGCGGCCGCGCTCATACCAAGGGCTGGAAGGGAGACCGGCGTAGGCGACCGATTCGACGTCATCACGTTCTTCCAGCCATAGGGCCACTTCGCTGGCGTTGGCCACGTGACGTTCCACACGCAGGCTCAACGTTTCCAGGCCCTGCGCAATCAGGAAGGCGTTGAACGGTGACACTGCCGAACCCAGGTCGCGCAGGAGCTGGACGCGTGCCTTGAGAATGTAGGACAGGTTGGCGCCCAGTGCCCCGCCCTCGCCGAGGTCGCGGGCATACACCAGGCCGTTGTAGGTGGGGTCCGGGGTATTAAAGCCGGGGAACCGCTCCGGATCCTTGCTGAAATCAAACTTGCCCGAGTCAACGATGACTCCTGCAATGGCCGCGCCGTGGCCGCCCAGATACTTCGTGGCCGAATGGACCACGATGTCCGCGCCCCACTCCAAAGGACGGATCAGGTACGGCGTGGACAGTGTGTTGTCCACGATCAGCGGCACGCCTGCCTCATGGGCGGCCTGGGATACGCCTTCGATGTCCAAGACATCCTGGCGCGGGTTGGAGACCACCTCGGCGAAGAAGAGCTTGGTGTTGGGCTGTACTGCCTGGCGCCAGTGATCCAGATTGTCCGGGTCCGCCACGAACGTGACCGAGATGCCGAACTTTTTCAGCGTGTGGGCGAACAGGTTGTAGGTTCCGCCGTAGAGGCTGGGGCTGGCGACGATGTGGTCCCCGGCTTCGGCGATGTTGAGGACCGCGAAGGTCTCCGCCGCCTGGCCGGAGCTGAGCAGCAGCGCCGCCAAGCCTCCTTCAAGGCTGGCGATCCGCTGCTCCACCGCATCCTGAGTGGGGTTGCCGATGCGCGTATAGATCGGTGCCAGTTCCGTGAGTGCGAACCGGTTCGCGGCGCTTTCGGCGCTGGGAAACACGAACGACGTGGTCTGGTAGATAGGCAGCGCACGGGCGCCGGTGGCAGAATCCGGCTCCTGCCCGGCGTGGATCTGGCGGGTTTCGAAAGACCATCTGTTGGACATTCAAGGCTCCTTTGACATGGGCCCGGCATGCTAAAAGCACCACGGGCCGCGCTTGCCGTCCGGCCCTTGCCGGACAACCAGGTCCTCACCCGGGGCACCCCACCGCGGATGGAGGGTTGCCGGCCAGCGAGCCGGGGCTTGGCGCTGGCACTCATGACCACAGCCCAGTCTAGGCACAAAGACGCTTGGCCGAGATCATCATGACGAGCCGCCCCCTGGAAGAGAACTGAACGCTGGAAATCCCTATCAAGGTCGGCTGCCCAATCAATTGGGGCAGACAAAGCCGGGATGACCCAGTCAGAAAGGTGCGCTCGTTAGCGAGCATGAAGCTGGGATCCGGTTCCGTTGCGCCGGCCAGCAGGGCTTCGGAGATCTTCCCGCGTGGCGGCGGAACGGGATCAGTGGCAGGCCTCTTGTCAGTGGTCACTAGTCTGCGGCCGTTCGGAAACCGCAGTTGCTGCTGGAAGAGTCAGGGGTGCTGGAATTTCTGGCCGCGACGCGGTAACGGTTGCAATAGGAGTCGTGGCACAGGTACGAGCCGCCCCTCATGACCCGGCCCCGTCCGATGGTGGGTCCTTGTGGGTTGGCTGTTGGTGAATTTCGGTAGTACTTGGGCAGGAACCAGTCGGCGCAGCATTCCCAGACGTTGCCGCTTACCTAGTACAGTCCGTAGCCGTTCGGCGGGAAGCTGCGGACGGGGCCGTCGCCAAGTACCCGTCCGCACTGGTGTTGACTTCTGGGAAGGCACCTTGCCAGAAGTTGCAGTTGGGGGTGCCGTCATCGGCGATCAGTTCGTTGCCCCAAGTACCGCTGGCTAGTTCACATGGAGATGGCATAGGCGGGTCCCCAGAATGCGTCCTCTGCTGGGCCGTCGGCGGAGAACAATCGCACTTCGGCGATCTTTCCATCGCGGACCGTGAGGAGATCTACGCCGGACATGTCCATCGACACGTCGGTTCGTTTGCCCGAGAACTGCACCGGAACGGCAACGAACTCGCCATTGACCATCGCAGGTCCGGTAACGGCGAGCCGGAATGTGCCCTGACTGGTTTCCATCATGCCCCCCAGCAATGAACCCACGCCATCGATTCCGGAATGGTCACCTGAAAAACGATTGGAACCTGGCTGATGCCAAACGACGTCAGGGCTTAGCAGTGCCATCGCCGCGGGCACGTCACCACGGTCAAGTGCATCAAAGTACGAAGCGGTCACGGCCGCCGGTGTCTGGTCAGTCAGCATTCTGGTTCTCCTTCGATTGCTTACCTGCCCATGGTTACAGTTGGTAACCTGTTACCTCAACGTAACTGAGGAGTTTGGTTTACGGACATGCCGGCCTGGAACGTCATGGTGGCGACCTGCCCCTCGCGGACGTCCTTGGCGAGGATCGCCAACAAGTGGACGGCCATGATCGTCATAGCACTCAGCGGGGGTTCACTGAGGTTCGGCGAGCTGCGGCAGGCAGTGGACGGCATCAGCGGCAAGGTCCTGGCCGACACCCTGCGGGACCTGGAACGTGACGGGATCGTGGACAGAACCGCGTACGACCAGATGCCTCCCCACGTGGAGTACGAATTGAGCGCACTCGGCCGCACGCTCCGCGAGCCGCTAACCGCGTTGGGCCAATGGGCTGAGAAACACATAGCAGACGTCATGTCAGCGCGGGATTCCTACGACAACCGCCTCGCCCCCGCTGCCCTGGGATCCACCCTTGATGCTGATGCCGGATAACCCGATCGGGAACACCGCGCTAACGAGAACGCAGTGGCCATACCTCTGAGGACTAGTCAAGGACCTGCGTGTCAGGTTGGGGTGTGCTGCAACAGGACGCGGTCATGGAATCCGGCACGTAGTGCTCGGGGTCTCGACACCGTGTAGTCGCGGGCTGAGGCATCTGGGCCTCCGGTCCCTCGGTATTGCTTTTCCCGGGTTGTTCCGAATGGAATCTCAGGGTGGAGTTCCAGGGTGAATTCGGAGGGGGAGTGGCGTGTTGCCATTGTGCCTTGATAGGTCCCTTGTTGTTCTGCCATTTTTCGGAGCAGTGCGACTCCTTCTTCAAGGTTCTTGTCCATGTCGGCTCTGCTGGCGACAATGATCTTCAGTGACGGATTTCCTTCTCTTAGGTGTCCGTGATTGTTCCGGGGTGCGGTCATTGGGTTCCTCACAAGGTTGGGTGCTGGTAGCTGGTATCCGCGAACCGTGCGCCCACGGGAGCTCTCCCAAGTCTGTCGCCGCTACGCTACGCCCGCGAACGCCGGGTAAAAACTAAAGGCCAGCGTGGTCGTCGCTGAGTGCAGATACATCGATGTCGTCCCCTAGGTGTAGTTCCCACTGAGGTTGTGAACGCGGCTGATGGGGGTTTTACCTCCGATGCCGGTATGGGTTCTGTGGTGATTGTAAGCATGGAGCCAGCCTGGGTAGGCGGCGGCGCGTTCGGCCTCTGATGTGTAGGGTCTGGCGTAGGCCCATTCGGTGGCGAGGGTCCGGTTGAAGCGTTCTACCTTGCCGTTGGTCTGCGGCCGGTAAGGGCGGGTCCGGCGGTGCTTGAGGTGCGGGCCCAGGGCAGCTGCGAAGGCCTTGGAGCGGTAGCAGGCTCCGTTGTCGGTTAGGACGGCCTTGGTGGTGATGCCGTGAGCGGCGAAGAACGCCGCGGAGCGGAGCCAGAAGGCGGCAGCGGTTTCCTTTTTCTCGTTATCGAGGATTTCCGAGTATGCCAGCCGTGAGTGGTCGTCAACGGCGTGGTGCAGGTAGGCGTATCCGACGCCGGCGTGGCGGTTGCGGTTACCTCTGGCTCTTCCAAGGGTGCGGTGCCCGCCGCCGGCCGGTATGCGGCCGAGCTTCTTGATGTCCACGTGGACAAGGTCGCCGGGCCTGTCGTGTTCATAGCGCTGGGGTGGGGGCTTCCGGATGGGCAGTCCGGTTCCCTGATCCTGGCAGGCCAGCCGCGGCATGCGGTACCTGCCCAGCACTTTCCCGACGGTCGAGCGGGCCAGGTGAAGGTGGGCAGCGATCCGATGTGGACCCCATCGACGATTGAACCGCAGTGCCACAATCCGTCGTTCTGTCCGGATAGGTGTGCGGTTGGGGCTGCGCCGGGGTCGGGACGGCGCATCCGTCATACCGTTCTCACCCAATGTCCGGGCGCGGTCCACCCATTTCTTCACAGTCGCGGGTGAACACTGGAAGCGTTCCGCGGCACGGCGCAGCGTCCAGCCCTGCTCGATGACCAGACAGGCAAGCTTCCATCGGGCCTTCGGTGTTAGGTCGGCGTTGGCATGGGTAACGTAGGACACGAGGGCCTCCTGGCGTCGTTATGAGTGTGGTAACCCAAATCGATACCGGAGGCCCTCGCTCTTTACATCACGCCACGCTGTTCACAACGTCCGCGGGAATTACACCTAGGGGAATGTCCTTATGCATTGACGGAGGCGCGTGCGCGCACGTGGGTAAGTTAGTAAACGAGCTCCAGGAGTCCGAGGTCTGGGCGCCCGGGTTCACAAGCCAGAGGCGAGTGCTTTCACGC
>Ga0308170_10002093_pt1 | contig 17685 bp, 23 predicted proteins | sample PhyBR2_2_FD_202136 | JGI IMG/M metagenome (GOLD analysis project Ga0308170, IMG submission 202136) | Phyllosphere microbial communities from UC Gill Tract Community Farm, Albany, California, United States - DLSLSB.R2 | ecosystem: Host-associated > Plants > Phyllosphere > Unclassified | place... | reverse complement strand
CGTCAGGTGCGGGGACGGCGGAGCTCTGCGACGCCCGGCCCCGGACCCAACAGGCGGGAGCGAAGCGGACGACCATTCTTCCTGGGTGCAGCGCAGCGGAACCCAGGGCGAGCCCCAGCGAGCTGCCCCATCACCACCGCCGGCCCTGGCGTGCCGCGGGTGGGATTGCGGTGATTGTCGGACCCTGCGTGCAGGATGAATCAGCGGTAAGATTCGAACACGTATTCGCATCTTATGGTGTGTTGTTAGTAATCCAGTTCTAAAAGATGTGGTATGGACCGTGACCAGCTCAAGCGGCTGCAGGCCCGGTACGCCCGCCGTGCCGGCCCTCTTGGGCTGACCCCGGAAGAACTGGACCTTGCCAACACATCCCTGCAGGTAGACGTGCACGGGATCCCCGTCAAGGCGTGGATCCGGTTTCAGGACTGTTCGGAGCTCGTGGACGGGTTGGCACACACGTGGACACCGAAAGCGGTGCAGGTTTCCTGGCAGGACGGGCCGCTGCGCCGGTCCACGTGGGTGTGGGCCTCGGCTGTGACGAGGGCCGAGAAGCTGGAAAGAACATTGGGAGAGAGAACACAACGTGACAGCAGTACAGACTGAAGCACCCCTCGCGGCCGCGGTGGACGTCCGTTTCACCCTCGACGGGCTACCCCTTGCGATCCGGTACGACGGGCATATCTGGGCCGTCGCTGCGGACCCTGTCCGCTGGTTCGAACGCGGGAATTGGTGGGAAACTCAGCCCCGGGTCCCGGTCGGGGCGGCCGTTGTCGATACTGCGGTGTGGCGGGTTCAGGTGCGGATCAACACCAGCTCCCCGTTGCGGACGATGGAAATCCGTCAACTGCCCCTGACTGATCACTGGGTGCTGACGTCCATTAATGACGCCACCTGACGCTGCGCCGGCGCCGCTGCGGTACGGGCAGCCGATCCCACTGGCGGTGTGGGAGACCATCCGTGCGAAATACGGGCTACCCACCCTCGCCCAAGTGCGGGGCCGGCTCGCCTCGATCCACGCGGATCCCGAATCGATCATGCGCCAGCTCGTTCGCGTCTTCGTCGGGGATGAAACTCTGTGTCCGGGCTACCAGTTCACCGACACCCTGGACGTGAAACCGGCGATCCGGATCCTGTTCGCCAGGGCGATGGAGCTGCGGATACCGCACAACTACTTCAGCGCCTGGATGGTGGCACCGTGCCCGGACCTGGAAGGACGCTGCCCGGTGGACCTGCTCGACCAACCCACTCCCCCGCTGCTTAACGCCATGGAGAGCTTCAGCCGTCGCTGAGAAGAGTCAGGTGCCCTAGGCGTGGCAGAGCCGACACAGCCGCCGTCCCCCGCTCCTTTGAAATCCAGAACTACGTTCGCGGTGAGCACATCCGAACAAACCGAAGGAGATTGTCATGAACCGAGATAACACTTTGCTGGCCCTGTCCAACATGACCGCGCAAATCGCCGCACTCGAGGGTCAGTCAATCCCTCACATCAGGGCGGCAATCCGGCGTGAAGCGGAAGCAATCAGATTCGTTGTACCGGATGTAATCGTGCGGTCTTGGGCTGAGGCGGTCCATCGCGGTGACGAATTCCGGCTGCACTAATCGGGCGCCCACATGAACTTGGTACGGTGGCAGTATTGCCAAGGTTTTGCCCCCATATTCCCTGGCGGGATGATCTTTCCGACGAAGGGCGAGCTCTTGAGTTTTTGGAATCTCCTGAACAGATGCAGCACTCCAGCTGAGCCCTTGGCGGCCACGGACGCCGCGGTTGAGCCTGCACTGCTGTCGCCTGCTGAGCGGGCAGATCTGGAAGCGGCCTGGGATGAACTCAACCAAGCTCTAGGCGAATCCAACGTGACGTCCCTACGTGCCTGCAGCCGGAATGGGCATCATTGGAGCGACAACCCTGAGTCAGTTCGGGCTATAGCGGCCACGATAAGGGACGTCACGAAAGAATCGACCGGAGGTCTGCCAGGATAGGTCAGCACCTGACAGGCAAGACAGAAGCTCAAGCCCAGATCCCCGAAGGATCAATGGCGATTGAAATCCGTACCGCCGCTTAGCGACCAAGAGAACAAAACCCAAATCCAGACGCAAAAGGTTGTCCTCCAACAGCACCTGACGCAGCACATTTGAAGGACAACCTCACAGCTCAGTTTAGTGTCCCTAATCAAGCCTTAACCAAGGGTGCAACTGCCGCAAGCGTCAGTAGATTGCGGAGGATTCCCTGTACGCGGAATCTGCATCGTTTGCTTCCAGTACGATCTTTCGCACCTCGGACAATGTGAGGTCGAGGACTCTCAGCTCACCGTCGATTCGAGAAATTGCTTCGATGCGATGGAAGTTACCGCCGTAAACCTCGGCAAATCGCGCTAAGCCTCGTAGCTTAGGTAGCGAGTCAGGGAGCCAAGAGCCGTGAGGGTCAACAATGTTGGCCTTCACGCCGTCAACGCCGTTAACGAAGAAGAGGAAGTCCGGACGAAGAGTCCGCCAGGCTCCGTTCACGTCCTGGTACGCGATGCTCATCGAATCGCGGCCGCCAGTGGGGTTGCGGTACCACGCAAGCAGGTCGCCCCGTTGAATCTCGGTGTCGAGTACCTGGACCTCGTCAGGGTTGAGCTTCCCGACAGGAAACATGCCGTCGTCGTCTGAAAGCAGGTGGAGGGGGCGCTGGTCGAGTATTTGAGTGGCACCCCCGACCGTCCGTCGAGTCTCCTCTTGACGGTTCTTTGGTGGTGTCATCGAGAGCAATTGAGGGTCGGTGCTCATGGCTGTTATTTCCGCGTACAAGCTTTGGCGCGATTCAGTCAGCGTCTTGATTGCCACGCGGTGCTTGGTCAGCCACTCGGAAGAAAGCGCATCAGCTGCGGCGTCGAGTGCTGGACGCGTCTGCGGCAGCATGGCAAGTCCCGAGACGCGCACATGTGCGTCTCGGAGCACGTCCTCATCATCAGCGTCCACCGCGAGGTGGTCAACGTAGGTTCGGGCGACGTCGGGCGTGACAGTTCGCGTGGCATGACGGAACGCCTCCTGGATCGTTCGGTCGTCAGCAACCTCAGTCCAGGCTTCATCGGCGCGAAGTCCGTATCGCGCGTGGCCACGGACAGTGCCGCCCGCCACTGTGAGCACGTCCCCTTCTGCTTTCTCCACTTCTTTTCTGTACTGCGCGGCCAGCCCGTTGAGAACGCCGTGCAGGCGCTCATGAGCGATCCTGCCGGCCTCTGGCACTAAGCCATCAGCCGCAAGGGCATGCGCAAGAGAAGTGACCCGTTTCATCGGGTTGGCATGCTTACGGGGCAAGGTTTCAGCAGGCAATTCGGTGAATAGTGCCCAGACTGAGTCCGGAACCCGTTCATTGGGTGTCATGAGCTGCGGATCGATCAATACACGCTGACCCGTTCCGGTACCAGTTTCAGCCAAGTCGTTGCCCATTATCTGTTCGAGTACCCGGCTTGCGGTGGCTTTATTAAACCGGGGCAGGATGCACTCAACGCTGTTCAAAACATCGTCACCCTCTACCCGGCGCGCGAGGGGCGTGCGGATCATGCGACCCAATAGCTGGGTGATATGTGTTTCATCCTCCGCTGGACGAAACGACACCATGACCTCTGCGCGAGGACAGTCCCAACCAGTGCTGATTGCGTCTTTCGCGAGTAGCACGCGAACATAGTTAGCATCCTGCACACGTTCCGGAGAGATGTAGGGAACGCTATGTGCACCAAACGTTTGAGCGGTGTGTTCACCGAAAACGTGCGCAAAAGCGTCCGCACCTATCTCGGGCCACTCGCTTCGAATGACCTCGATGGCGACAGCCACTTCCGTTGGAGAAGGCTTGTTTGGTACCTGGAGGACCAGCAAAGGTGCGATGGGATCGTGATCGTTTTGGGCAGCGGCATATGAAGCCCAAGCCGACGACAGCTCCTTCACCTTACGGACACCACGCCTGAGGAGAACCGTGTTGAAATCGCCAGTCTCGGCAGGGAAATCGAGGACGATATCGTCTTTGAGGAGGCCCGACTCCTGGATGCGTACGGGATCTACGCTAATCGTGCGGACGTGTACCCGGTTGTCTTGCACCTCCGCAGCGCTCATCGCGTCCTCAAACCGTTTCACTGTCGCGGAGATACCCCACACGATGGGAACGGGGGGTACGGACGCGTGGCCGTTGATCAGTCGCTTCACGATTGTAGGCGTGTCTGATGAGGCACGCCGCCCCATGCCTCGATGCGCTTCATCGAGCACCATGTACAGCGTGGTGCTCTCGTCCTCAATGGTGTTCCGCAGGGTATCCCAGAAGGTGAACGGGACCGTATCTGGATTCGACTCCATTCCTGGCAAAACACCATCGACATCGTGACCTCGAACCAGCAAGCTGTTCCGCGACAGCTTCGAGGTGTTGAGGAAGTACACGTGACCTGGCTGCAGCTTTCGATATCGGAACGGGTGTTCGACCGTGACGAGCCGATTGCGGAGGCGGTCGGATGCTTGCTCCAAGCGGTGCCGAGTCTGCTGGTTGAGTGAGGGGTCATCACTGAACCACAGGACGATAGCTCCAGGGTCACCTACAGTGTCAAAATCCTCGCTGCCCCAGAAGAGTGCTTCGATGACTGCCGCTGCCATGACGGTTTTGCCGGCGCCTGTGGTGGCTGTGAGCGCGACCGATGTCACTCGCTTACTTGCACCATGGTAAAACTCCCGCGCGTCAGCAAGTTCCTTTAGCGTGTCGCCAACAGCGTCTGCTTGGTAGTCCTTGAGGGTAAAGCGCATTAGTAGTCACCGTTGCTTTCGCAGTTCCGGAGGTAGTCCTCGTAGAGACGAACGGTCTCAATTCCCGGGATCTCGTTCGCAATCTGTTGATAGCGGCCTTCGTCGTCGGTGACGATGAAGGCGACACGGATGTCCTCTTCCAACTGGAGCGCTGCGATGAAATCAGTTGAAAGGTCGAGGTCGTTGATAAGGCCGTACGCTTCGGCTACCGCCCATCCCTTCGAGAGATCATCAATACGGTGTCCCCGTGCCCCCGCGCGGAGCCACAGCATAGGGGCGATGGCTGCGAACGCGCGGTCTGTGCTGACACGCCAGGGAGACTCGTATGTCAGGGTAAAGAATGCTGCGTTCTCTTCAAAGCCCTCGGCCATCGGGAATTCATCAACGAATCTGTAGTCGCCCCTGACCGGTTCACCATCGGGAGTCAGCCCAGTGATGGCGGCTCGTATCCGAGGCTTAGTAACGTAATCGCAAATTCCGTGTTGCTCCCAGTCCGCGTCCCCAGGGCGAAGCCCGGAAGCGCGGAGGGCGCGCTGCTCGTTTGCCGAAACTTCGTTGTTCGTGACGAGAACCGCCTGTCGCCGGCCGCCGTCCTGCCTGTTAAGACGCATCACAGCGTGTGCTGTGGTCCCGGAACCAGCAAAAAAGTCCAAAACCACGGCGTTGGGTTTATCGCTCAGGAAGAATCGCAGAGCGTCTTCTACCGCATAAAGGGACTTGGGATAAGGGAACTTGCGCCCAGGGAGAAACGCTTTGATGAAGGAAGCCCCGTGCTCCGAAGCGGAGTGGGAGGTGCGGTTCCATAACGTCATTGGCTGAACCGTGCGTTTGCCCGGACGATATGAGATTTCAGCGGCTCCCTCGGCGTCGTAGCCGTTAATAACGACGTCACCGCTCTCGATCTTCGCGAGCACCCCAGATTGCAGGTATGACGGGCTGCGCCGACCTGTCCGAGGATCTCGCCGGCCGAATTTGGCATAGCCCTTATCGAGGTACTGACGGAGTGAGGCCGGATTGAGCCGCCACATGAGTTCTCGTCCTGAGCTGTCAACAGGCCAAACAGCAACCGTGCCCTCGGGAACGGAAACAGCATCACGAGCCATGTTGGCGGGAGGCGGATCACCCACAGAGTGGAAATCGCCACTCTGTGCATCGAGGAAAATTGGGTAAAACATGGTGGGAATGCGGCTCCGCAGGCTGCCCTCACCGTTTCTTAGAAGCCCTGCCCAGCGGACATCAACTCCGTCATGATCAGAAGGGGCCTCGCGAATCATGTCAGTCTTCCATGGTTCGACGTGGCTTTCCCCGAACATGACGAAGTACACATACTCATCGGTTCGAGAGAAGCGGCCCTGCCTCGCCGACCCTTTCGGATTTATGACACTCGTGATCATTTGAATGTCGGCCTCAGGGAAGGTCTGTTCCAGCAGCAGTCCAAGGCGCAGATATTCCTTCTCATCAATCGTCACGATGAGGACCGAGTTCTGTGGCTTCAGGAGGCGCTTCGCCAGCTTGAGCCGACGCTCCATAAATGCCAGCCATTTGGAATGCCGGTACAGGTCGTCGCCCTCGACGTAGTCGTTGTTGTACTTCCAGTCCCGCGCACCAGTGTTGTAAGGCGGATCAATATAGATCGCATCAACAGCACGTTCGTGTGTGAACGTGAGCTGTTCGAGGACGTGGAAGTTTTCACCGTTAATCACTGTGTGGAAAGGTTTATCCCCGCCGCGTTCGACTGCGCCATCAGGGCGCAACCCGGGATAGATCCAATCACGAAATTCGGAAACCAAGAGCAGGTCATCAACCTGCACGGAACGTGTTTCGCCCTGGGAGCTGTCCAATAGTGAAATTTCGGCGGCGTCACCCATAACCTTATCGACGCGCCAGAGCCACTTGTCTCCGCGAGCGACAGATCCTCGGGGTGGCAGAATCCGGACCTTACTTCCCTTACGGATCTTGTGACCCGGTAGCTCGACAGCTTCGGGGGCGTGTCTCTCAAAGTTGAGCCCGAAGGGCAGGCGCTTTTGCAAGGGCTGGATCTCATCTTCCAAATCCTTGCCTAGCTGCGGGTCAAGCTGTTTGGCAGCGCGCAGAAGGTCCGTTAGCCGCGACATTCCCCATCCTTACTTTCACATGAGTGAGTTCGCGTCTCATGCAGAAAGCACGGCGCGAACCCGACTCCAACCCTACCCGCGCGGCCTAGATGGTCCTGCAACGCTACCGGCCGGCTAGAGCTTGTCGATCCAGGTGTCTTCTTCGCGGTTATCCCATGCGGATCCAGTGCTTGTCGGTTTGGCCCGATGCAGGCCATCGATTCGCCGAAGAATCCGCTGGGCCTCGACCGCCTTAAGCTCCCGAAGGCTACCTACTTCACGGATGACGACTGATTCGATCACAGCCTTGCGATCGTCCTGGCTGACCACCGATGCCCTCTCGAACGCCTCACGGATCGCCTGTATCTGCTCCGGTTTGATCGGAAGAGGGGCGAGGACACTGGGAGACGGAGCGTGCTCGTTTATCTCAAAAAGGGAGAAAGGTTCGTCGTACACAGGCATCGATCATACTGTTGCGCGCCAAAAGACATGCGGTGTTTGGGGTCGCCTTCCTGGTACGGGCTCTCCTCGGTCGTCTCAGTTCCTTGGAACTGGAACAGAATCATGCGGGACACTCCCCCGGCAGCTAGATGTCGTTTTCAGAAGTCGTCTGCACAGGCGCCCGCCGGATGCCAAGGTAGTGCAGACGAGTATGGACATTGACATGTCCGAAGTGCCCTGCACGGAACTGCATTCTGCTCAATAGTCCTCTGCACCAACAGTCAGTTTTTCAGAAGTCCCCTGCACGAACCGTTACCGACGTTGGGACTTTTAGGCGTTGGGCTGGGTCTCGGCGGTCAGCGTTTGCGGAGGACGGGTCGGTAAGTAGCGGTAAAGGCTGGAGCGGGTAATACCGGTGGCTTCCACGATCTCGGAGATGGACTGATTTTCCTGGTCGCGAAGGTGTGCGGCGTAGGCCAGTTTCGCTGGATCGATCACGCTGGGCCGGCCGATCCTTTTGCCCTTAGCGGCAGCAACGGCGCGAGCGTGGGCTGCGCGTTCGATCGCATAGGTTCGCTCCATTTGGCCGAAGAGCGCGAGCATCACCACTGCCAACTGCGACATGGGATCTTCTGGATTAGCGGAATCAACCCGGATCGGGTCAGCCAAATTGCGGACTCCGACGCCGCGGCCTGCCAGGTCATGGATGAGGTTCAGAGTGTCCCGGACGGTCCGTCCCAACCGGTCGAGGGTGTGCACCACGATGACGTCGCCCTCGCGGGTCTGATCCAGGGCTTCATGCAGTCCGGGTCGGTTTGTCGTGGATCCGGATTTCTTATCCACGTAGATATGTTTGGCGGGGATCCCCTCGCCGCGCAGTGCTTCGATCTGCCGGTCGAGGTCCTGTTTCGCGGTCGAGACGCGGGCGTACCCAATATTCATGAGACCACTGTACCGATACTTATTCTGCACGCTGGGTGTGGGACGCCGAAGTGAACATAGTTGTGGAACGAATTTTCATGGCGTGTCGCAAATTTTTCGTGGCCTCCCCAAGGGCGTTCCACTTCCTAGGAACTGAAACAGGGGGTCGAGATCTCCTGGGCCGTTTATCCCTAAGGTTGTCCTTGTACCTTGAGAGTATGACCTTCGAACAATGGCTACTTCTCGCTGTGCCCTTTCTGACGGGCGGTTTTGCCTTAGCGGGTAGCTGGTACGGGTCGCAGCTCGGGAGAAAAAACGAGCATCATCAATGGTTGAGGAATCAGAAGCAGGTGGCCTATTCCGAGTTCCTCGGAGCATTTGATGCCCTATACCTGGAGACGGGACTACCGACAGTTGATGATGTGTCTGTTCAAGACATCCTGTTCGACCTCGTGTCGAAGCAGGGGCGTTTGTCGGTGGTCGCCCCATCCGAAATTGCGCGGCTCAGCGACCGTTTGACCGATGAGACTTGGAAGATGGTGCAGTCAGCTCGCGGAAATGGTCCCGATGCCGGCGAGCGATACGGCTTCCGGGAGAAAGCGCAGGGCACAGCCAAGGAACTCGTTGCAGCAGTCCGACTCGATTTGGATGTTGCTTAGCGTCTACGATCGCCCAAGGCACCTCCGCCAGGGCTTCCGAAACTGACCCTGCTCTTATCCGCAGTTCTGCTCCACACCCCCGTGTTGGAGGTACAGCTAGGTCTTCAGCTTGGGAAGGTTTTCAGGGCAAAACCCGCGCACTTCGAATCCAATGAGCTGGTAAGCCTCATCCACAGTAAGGTCATTGAGCGTCACGCGGGCCGAGACCAAAACATCGATAACCCCCGGACTGCCCTGGGTCAAAGCGTCGCATGTGCTCCGGGCGGCGTTCCGGAAGTCTGCGTCTGACGCCTTATCAAAATGGAAGTTGGAGCGAATGTCATTTATGGCATCCTGAGGCCCGTATGCCGCAGCAGCACACCCGGGCAGCGATAGTGCGGCCATCAGTAGTGCAACTCCTGAAATGGCGGTTATCCGCATAGCTTCCCCCATGAGCTTCACAACGCGATGTACGAAGAATATCAACGGAATCTCCCCTTTAGCCCTGGCATCGGAAAGATCGCCTGATGCCGATCACAGGGATGAATTAGGGGATATGCACGCTAGCCGGCAGGAACGTAGGTGTTGGGAAGGCTCTGGCCTCCTGGGAGCTCCTGCCGCACAGGGTTACCGCAGTCCCTGTGGTTGCTCCAGCTGGAGTAGTAGATGTCATATCTGTCCATGGCGGAGTAGAAGTGCTGGACGCCAACGACAGTCGATTTGGATTCGCGGTCAGATTTGACCGAGTACCCCATGCTTTCCCCGGGCGCCAAGGTAAGAGTCGATGGCCGTGGCTGGCCAGCAGGCGGCAGATAGTCGAAAGTCCCCCGAGTCATCAGGATGTAGGTCTCACCCCTTGCGTTCAATCCCTGGACATCGGGGATGTCACCGTCAAAGAAGGTGACGGGCGCATCAGTCGCGTTGTGGATGACGCCTCGGCCGATGATTGCGACATAGTCAGTCCCATATTCAGGTGCCGATGCCACTGAAATATTGGTTAGTCCGCCCGCGACGACCCCCACCGGACATGGGACAACGGCCGGAGTAGACGCTTCAATGAGTGTGGGAATGTCCGGTGCGGAGGCCAGCGGCGGCGGTTCGGTTTCCGTTGTCCTGGCTGTAGCAGCAGTGGTTGTCGGAACGGGCGCCGGTGCTGGTTCGGTGGTGACCGTTGGACGTACCGGGTAGACAGTCGCAAAGCTCGATGGTCTGGCGCTGGCCGTGGCAGTCGACGCCGCCCTCACCCGGGTCTGTTTGTCGGACTCAACCACGCCCGCGACGATGGCTCCCGCTGCAACGGCAACTGCTATGACGGAAAGGACGACGATCAGCCATATGGGCGCTTTCCTAGTCCCCCGAGAAGTCATACCCGGAGTGTACGTCCCTAGTGTCTGCAGGGGCCAGATACCTCAAATCTCAACTCTGCCAAGGGAAAGCCCGCCTTAAGGATCACTGCGCCGAACGATGGCGCCGCCTTGGTCCGGGATGCTACCGGTTAGGCTTCCGTGCACGCCAGTTCTGACATCTAGTGCAGACGACTGAAAATGACACTAGAACCGCGTAGCTCCGCGTAACTTGAATGTTCCGGATGTTATGCCAAAACGTGCGCCATAATGCGCCATCACGAGAACAACTTTCGGTACCGTGCGGGGATGGATATCGGATACGCGAGGGTTTCAACGACCAAACAAGACCTGAGGCGGCAGCTCGATGCCTTGGCGGCCGTCGGCATCACGACGGTTTTTCCGATAAGAGGTCGGGAGCCACTAGAGATCGCCCCGGCCTTCACGGTGCGCTGCAGCACGCCAGGGCGGGCGATGTCATCGTGGTGCACACCCTGGACCGGCTGGGGCGCACGGTGCGGGATACGCTCAACCTGATGCACGAGCTCAACGAACGCGGAATTGGAGTTCGAACGCTGGCCGACCCTCTGCGTATCGACACGGCGACTCCGGACAGTCCTATGGCGCAGCTGGCAGTGGTCATCCTGGCCCTCTTTGCGGAAATGGAGCGCACCTACGCGGCCGAGCGCGCGGCCCATGCCAGGGCCGTTGCCACTGCCAACGGCCGGCGCACAGGCAGGCCGTCGGTCGTGGATCCTGACAAGCTCGAACATGCCCTGATGTTGCGGGACAAAGGTGTATCCATACGCGAAATAGTCACCAAGACCGGACTTGCGCGGACCACCCTGTACCGCCACCTACCTCCACGGCAAAGTCAGCAATCTGTCTAGGCGGCGGAAGGGGGTGGGACGAAGTCCCTTGACAACGTCCCACCCACTAAATCATTGGCCTACTGGCTGAAAGATTCCCGGCAGCTTATCCAGCTGCTCTGTCTTCCAACGCTCCGCGGTGCTGTCGTAGCTAACCACGTAACTGCCAAACTTCCCGCCGCCGTGATTCACCGCGAGCAGCAAGGAGTCCTGCATGGACTTGGCCTGCTTCTGACGCTCTTCTACGGTTCCCTGGTACTCAGTGTTGTTAATCAAAGCGACGGGACCGCCGTTGAACGTCGTTTTGACCACGTACCCCGACTGCGGGGCTGGCGTCGTATGCGTCAAACCGTGAATTGCAGTTGCGCGAATCAGGCCACCCTCATGGGTGCGTACCCAAACGTCTTCGTTGTCACTCATAGGGCTCAAAGCCCCCCTTTCCTTCTATGAGGGGCTTCTCCCCCCGCCTGAGCTTAACAACAAGTGGCTGAGCCCGTTCGTGGCCTGCCCGAAGGATGCCCTAGACCCTTCTGAGTTCGCGTCGACGACTTGGTAGTGCCGTAGCAGCAATTAGGTATATTAGCGCTAATAGACCTAGTTTTAGCGCCGGCCCCGTGCGATTTTGCCTGATGGGACAAAAGGAAACGGGTTACCGCCGTTGTAAGTTTTCTCGCGCCGCTGCATCCTCTCCAGGGCAGCTTCTCGGAGGAAGTCCGAGAAGGACGCTTCCCGCTCGGCCGCGGTGGTCGGCGTGTGAAACCATGCGGCCCGGATACGTTCCAGTACGTCTTCGTCCGCGTAGAAGGCCCCTTTCGGCTGTGCCTTGCCGGCCTTAGTAGCGGCCCGTGGCGCAGCGGCCGGGGCGGTGAGTTCTTCCTGTGACTGCGGGGGCAAAGGGACCGGGTCCGGTGTCCTCGCCAGAGGTTCCGAGGACTCTTGCTTCTCCCCCACGGGCGCCAGGTTGTTCTGGTGCTCTATCGGGTGTGCTGCCCCGAGAGTGCTCTTTCGGCGTTCAGGTCGTTGTGCCATGTCAGCTCTCCAGAGTGCTGTAGTCGTGCTTCGGGAAGATCTTCTCCAGGTGCGGACGCAGTTCGATTTCGTCCAGGTGCGCCAGGTGCCTTGCGTAAATTTCGTAGGCTTGCCGCGCTTTGTCATCCCCCGGCCACTCGTCCAGGCCCAAGCCGGCTTCCATGGCGTCCTGGATAACGCTCCAATACGGCACGTAGGGCGTGAACACGCGCCAAGGCGAAGCCTCGGCGAGGTCACCTATCCATGCCTTGTGAGTCAGCGTGTTGCGGTTCCCGTTGACGATCACTCCTGCCACTGTCAGCAGAGGGTTGTAGTACCGCGAGACGCTGTCGAAGCTCAGCTGCAGCTGGCTCAACCCGTCGAGGGAGAATTTACCCGGTTGGCAGATCACCAGAGCGCGGTGAGCCGCTGCAAGCGCGTTGATGGTATGCAGCTCCAGACTGGGTGCGCAGTCAATGAGGATGATGTCGTAGCGTTCCAAGCTGTCCGCCAGGGCTTCCTTGAGCCGGTACTCGCGGCCGTGCTCAGTGTGCAGCTGCTGGATGGCCTTGGTCGTGTTGGAGTTGCCGGGGAGCACCGTGAGCCCTTCCCAGATGCCCTCCACCTCAACATCGTGGACCGTCTCCCCCAGCAACACATCAGCAAACGTGAGTTGGTCAGCTTCCACGTTGTCTGCAGCCAGGATGCCACTCAGGTTTCCCTGCGGGTCGGCGTCTATCGCCAGGACGCGCTTCCCGGACGCAACCAGGGCTCGGGTCAGGCTGTACGTCTCCGTCGTCTTGCCGACGCCGCCCTTTTGGTTGATGAGCGCGTAGATGGTCGCTGCCATGGAATCTCCAATCAGTGATGAGTCAAATATAGCCAATATCCCTATTAGGACTTATAGCGACACGCTACCTATAAGGTACGCGATCCCTATTGCCCCTAAATCTGGCCCACCGCGGCAGTTCGAGCCGAGGTCCTCTCGACCTCGCGACGGCGACATAGCCATTAGGTATAAAAACTATATACGACCTTTTACATTTTTTATACCTAAACGCCCTAATGACTATATTTTCTAGTCGGTACCTGTAGACCCGCTTGAAAGAACCCAAGCCAAGGGCGGCGGGGGAGACTGCACCCCAAGTCCTGGGCCATCCAGGCGCTGTCCTGGGCGCGTTGTCCCCACTGTGGGCCCGGTGGAGACCGGAGGATGAATCTCAAAGCGGTCCACATTGGGTGTCAACGTGCGCTGCGGCTTGCGGCAGCTTGTTCGAGTCCTCGCTGGTAGTCGGCCTCATATTGGGTCCGCCAGGACCCACTGGCCGGCGTTGACCGGCGCTCGGCTGCTTCCTTCTGGATTCTTAGGCGCTCGGCATTGGCCTGGGCCCGAGCCGCCCTGGAGCGCTGGGCTGCGCGCTGCCGGTGGCTGTAGACGGGCTGACCATTGATGCGCCAGTAGTTGAGCCTCGATTGAAGGAGCGCGGCGACGTTGAGAGCGCCCGTAAAGCCGTCGTGCGCGTGCTTTGAGCCGTCAGGCGTCTCCTCCAGGGCGTGGAGGATGTCATCGGGCGTGTAATCAGACCGGAAGAACGGCGCCAGGATGCGCGCGAGGTGGCGTGAGCGGAGCGTACGCAGCGCCGGTGAGTGCCACTGGACGGTACGGGCCGCTTGCAACTCGTTGAAGGACCGGGTTGCCTCGTCGTCGGCGCTTGTCGTTTTGGTCTTTGGCCATTGCAGATCTGTACGAGCGGCGTTCATGTCAGCCACCCACTTTGCTGCCGCCTCGAAATAGGTCTTTCTCAGGGTGGGCGAAGCCCACTCCTTTATGCCCTTGGGGGCTGATTTTTCTTTTGGAGGGATAGGGTTGCCACTTACATCCACTGCCAACCCGAACATGGCCAGGAACGGATCGAGTTTGCACTTGAAATCCATCCTCTGGACTTCCTCTTCACCGAACCGGGCAAGCTCTTCCTCGGTCGCCGGACGGCACAGGACGTACACGGCCCGGTCTGCCATGCGTTCCTCCCGCTGGCCTCTCTTGTAGAGGTTGGATATCCCGCTGCAGATCTTGGGTGTGTAAATCGCTGAGCGGCCGCCGGCCACGATTCCAAGGAAGCCGTTGTGAATCAGCCAGCGCTTGATGCGGCCCAGGGTTCCCGCGCCAATGCCCGCCGCGTCCAAGAGATATGCATTGCCAGGGGTCGCGGTGTGACTCGTGAAATCAAAGCCCAGGAGCAGCCGCGTGGCCACTGTGAGGAGGTTTTGGCGGAAATCCCTTCTGCGCCAAGCCAGTTTCGGGTGTTGTGCGATGGCTTCGAGCCAGTCGAAATCTGCCGTGAGTAGGCAGCTGCCTTCGGGGACAGCCAGCAGGACGTTCTTCTCGTCCCGTTCCAGCAGCCGGTTTATGCGTCTTGGTGCCTCGGTACGTTTGGAGTGCTCGCCCAGGAGCGCCCGGTCCCGCTGCTTCCAGATGCCAGGCAAACCTTGGACCGGTACGTATCCGGGGATGCGGGGTGTGCTCTGGTTCGGAGTGTCACAGGAGACGACTCGTGGGCGGGCATGCGTTGACGCATGGGCAAGGCCCGGTACCATAGGCATAAGTACTTTCTGTGAGGACAGAGGGTGCGGAAAAGGGACCCACCCGCGAGGGAGGGTTTCGGTACCGTCACTGATCGGTCGCCAAACTCAAGCAGTGACGGAAGACTTCGGAAGGCCCGCCTTGTGCGGGCCTTCTTCTTTTAAGCGGCCTGGATAGGCAGCTCCTCGGCTTGCGGCTTCGGCTTGGGGAACACGGGCAGGCCGCCGTTGTCCTCCAGATGCCGAATGAGAGTGTCCAGGTAGAAGCTCAGGGAGAGACCTGAGTCATCAGCTGCAGCGCTAACGGCGGTTCGTCGTTCTGGTGTCACCTTGCCCTGCAGGAGCACGGTAAGGGCACCATCGCGGCGGCGGGCTCGACCGGGTTGTGTACTCATGGGCTTAACCTGTCACGCAAGTTATGCATATGTTCGGATTTGAAGGGGTCGGCGTGTCGCCGCAGCCCCGGAACTTCCCCCGCGCCGGCTCTCGCGCATGCCGGCAAATCTTGACCGGGTTGTGACAGGTTGCGTGAAGTCATTGCTCCAATATGTCACAAAAACCGGAAAATCGAGATATGGGACGCCGGCTATTTGCTCCACGCACGGCGGACGATGGCTTCCACGGTGTCACTGTTCGCCGGGTCGGCTGGGCGGGCGGGGGAGAGGGCGCTCCGGAGCAGGTTCCTGGTTGCCTTTAGGGACCTGAAATAACGGCCCTGGCGGTCGATACGCCACCGAGCTATTCCCAGGTAGCCGGCAGCCGCCCGTCGCTCCATGCCAGCTGCCAGGCACACCTTCACTGCCTCGTAGATGACGCGATAAGCAGCCTCATGCTCCCGCGGGACTTCGGCCAGGACGCTCTGCACGGCCTTCTGGGCCTTCTCCGGAGTGGTCATTGTGCTCCTGCCTTCCTAATCGAGTGAGAGGGCGGAGCCCAGGTCGGCCTCAGCCTTGCGCTTTCTGCGCGCGTAGGCGAAGAGTGCAAGTCCTACGACGACGAGGGCGGTGGATGCGTAGGAAATGAGCATGTAGAGGTAAACCACGTCTCCGGTCCCGAACCACTCGATGGGGTAGGCTCCCGCGCGAAGCAGGGAAAGTGTGAAGCCGGCGGCAATCATTCCGGACGCCGCACGGCCTGTGCGGAGCGGGTTGTTCCTGGAGTCGAGATACGCCGGCCGCACCAGGGGAAAGACGACGTAAGCGACATAGAAGAGCACCAGCCAGACGTTGATGCGGACGCTGGGCTGGGTGGCAAAGTCGAGCATCTGCGGCGACGAATAGGGGGCATCAGTGGCCAGCACGGTCCAAAGGAGGCCGGTCGCCACCAGCCCCAGTACGGCAGCTCCCGGCGCTCCGACGGTCCATCGGTGGGCAAAGGAGGATCCGTAGGCGAGGCTAAGGTGGCCGCCCAGGAAGGCCACGGCCACCAGGGCGCAGTACTTGGAGATGAGGTCGGTTGCGTTGCGGACCGGCATGATCGAATCCAGCGGGTAGTACACCGGCGGCACCAGAAGCAGGTAGCCGATGGTAAGGAAGATGCCCGACAGGGCAATGTTGCTGGCCTTGCCCCGTAGGGCGTGCTGATAGCCGGTGACCGGTGTGTTGATGCGCTTGAATGTCAGGCTTCCCAGAAGGATGAGCATCAGCGTCACGGGGACAACGGAGAGTGGCTTCACCCCAGCAGCTCCGTCATTTTCTCTGCATACTCCCGGGCCTCTTTTCGCTGCTTGACCCGTCGCTGCAACAGGTTGATCCGGCCGGAAATCAGCTCTACGAGGGCGTCATCCGTAATTTCAAGTAGCTCATCCTCCCGCGCCCTGGGTTGCCAGCCGGCCTCGGCCGGGAGCACGAGGCCGACAACCACCAGCCCGGATGCGAAGGACGTCCCTGCAGCCCTGGAGGCTGCTACTGCAAGCGGGGGCGTCAGCTTGTTTTCGGTCAGCTGCGTGAAGATGTAGGTCAGCGCCATGCCGGTTTCTTCGGCCATTCGGTGCCGTATTTCGCCGGGGTCAATGGCATCAATCCACGCCCGGTGGGATCCCTCGTGCGGAAACTCTATGAGCGGAATATGTTTCCGGAGCTCCCGCGGATAGTGGTTCTTGGAGGTACGGAACTGTAGCTCGGCCATGAGGTCGGCGTGGTGGACCTGGCTCAGCACCTCTGCCGGAGTGGGCTCGATTTGGCGGGTGTACATGGCCCTGTACGGGTCAAAGACGGCCAGCGCCTCCAGCACGTTCATGCCGGATGCGCGCGCCACAGCCACGACGGTCGCTTCCGCGACGTTTCCGCGACGCAGCTGGTTGCCCAGGGTGCCCCGGTGGAGCCCTGTGAGGGCGCTCAGAGCGGCAGGGGAAGTGCTGATGGACTGAGCGTCCAGCCAGCTCTTGAACTCTGAGGCTGAGACGGGCACAAACACTCCTTGGACGGGCTGAACATGACAAGACGCGCGCAACAGATTCTGCTAGAATGATCCCAATAACTAAGTTTTCAATAAAACTTAACGCTTGGTTTCGATTTTCATTCTAGCCTTAGCGCTGAGTTTAGCCGGGATGGTTTTCCCGTCCGGGGCGCAAGCCCCGGGATCAGCCCAGGGGAGGGGCGGCATGTCTTTGACATTCGGTCGAGCTGCTAGCACTGTTGCTGCCGCTACCGCCCTTACTTTGGGGTTCATTGTCGTGGTCCTTGACGATGGCGGCTCTCCGGCCCAGGCGGCTTCTGCTTGTGTGGCTCCTGGGACGGCAGCTGGATCGGCGTCTTCAACGGTTTCTGGCAGCACAGTGGCCGGGTTCGATGGTGAGCAAATGAAAAACGCGGCCTCGATCATGAAGGCAGCGGCTGATTTGAAGCTGCCGGTGGCTGCCCAGTTGATCGGTGTTCAGGCTGCCATCGGTGAATCATCTTTGCGGGTCATTGATTTCGGGGACGGAGCTGGGCCCGACTCCCGCGGGCTGTTCCAGCAGCGGGCTAACGGTGCGTGGGGTTCCTATGAGGACCGTATGGACCCTCACACCAGCGCGACCAACTTTTTC
>Ga0308170_10002092_pt1 | contig 17686 bp, 18 predicted proteins | sample PhyBR2_2_FD_202136 | JGI IMG/M metagenome (GOLD analysis project Ga0308170, IMG submission 202136) | Phyllosphere microbial communities from UC Gill Tract Community Farm, Albany, California, United States - DLSLSB.R2 | ecosystem: Host-associated > Plants > Phyllosphere > Unclassified | place... | reverse complement strand
TCACGGAACGCCCGCTGCCCACGATGGAAGACGTCGCCACCCTGGACAGCGGATCCGACTTCTCGGCCTTCGTCGCCCGCGGCGTCGACCAGGCCGTACGCCGTAGCGCACTCAAGAAGCTGTTCGCCGATCCACACTTCAACACCATGGACAGGCTGGACGTCTACATCGACGACTACACCCAGCCCAGCCCGGTGTCGGAACAGATGCTGGCCTCGCTCGATCACGCGAAGAGTGCCTTCCTGAAGATGATCGAGGACTCGGAAGTAGAACCACAAACACAAACACAACAACCACCTGAGCAAGAGACACAATGAATATCCGCTTCATCGAAGGGCAGGGCGCCGATCCGGCGATCGAGGCACGCAACCTGCTCGCCCGCACGGCCGCCATCGCCGCGCTCGGCACCATCGAGCCGCCGGAGGCGCTGGACACCGTCGGCTACCGCTCCGCCGGCCACACCCTGGTGATCGGCAGCAGCGCCCAGGCCTTGCCCTGGGCCGACCGCCTGGCCGCCGGCCTGAACGTGACGGTGCTGCTGCTGGATGCGGAAGACAAACCGCCGCTGCGCATCTACCCGGTGTTCCCGGCCCGCGCCATCGTCCTGAGCGGCTGGCTGGGGGCCTTCCAGGCCACCTGGCAGGCGCCGGGCCGCGCGCCCGAGCATGGCAAGTTCGACCTGGTGCTGGACCTCGGCGCCAGCCCGCAGATCGCGACCCACCAGCATCCGCACGGCTATTACGCGCCGGGGCTGGACGAGGCCGCGCGCGCGGCCGCCGTCGAGGAGCTGCTGGACATGGTCGGCGAATTCGAAAAGCCGAAATACTTCAGCTACAAGGAGCGCCTGTGCGCACACAGCCGCAACCAACTGGTCGGCTGCAATGCCTGCGTCGAGATCTGCTCGGCCGGCGCGATCGAAGGCGCCGGCGACCTGGTCAAGGTGAACCCCTATCTGTGCGCCGGCTGCGGCGCCTGCACCACGGTCTGTCCGACCGGCGCGATCTCCTACGCCTATCCGTCCGCCGGCCACACGGGCGGCCGCATCAAGACCGCGCTGCATGCCTATGCGGAGGCCGGCGGCGTGGAACCGGTCCTGCTGCTGCACGGCGCCGAAGGGGCGGCCCTGCTGGCCCAGCTCGGCGATGCCGTTCCCGGCCGCCTGCTGCCGCTGGGCCTGCATCACACGGCATCGACCGGCATCGACGTCTGGCTGAGCGCGCTGGCCCATGGCGCGGCCGGCATCACGGTGCTGACGACGGAGGCCGAGGCGCCGCAATACGCGGCCGCGCTGGCCCAGCAGATGGAGATCGCCCAGTCCATCCTCGACGGTCTCGGTTACGCTGGCCCCCACCTGCAGCTGCTGCGGGCGGGCAGCGTCGACGAGCTGGCGGTCGGCCTGCAGCACGCGCCGCGTGGACAGACCCCAAGCCAGCGCGCCGGCTTCAACATCGCCGCCGACAAGCGCAACACGCTGGACTATGCCCTCGACCACCTGGTGCGCCACGCACCAAGCAAGGTCGACGAGATCCCGCTGCCGGCCGGTGCGCCGTTCGGCACGCTGGCGGTGGACAGCGCCGCCTGCAGCCTGTGCATGTCCTGCGTCGGCGCCTGCCCGAGTTCCGCGCTGATGGATGGCCAGAACGCGCCCCAGCTGCGCTTCGTCGAGAAGAACTGCGTGCAGTGCGGCCTGTGCGCCACCACCTGTCCGGAAGATGCGATCCGCCTGGTGCCGCGGATGAACCTGCTTGATACCCGCAAGCAGACCGTGGTGCTGAACGAGACCCAGCCCTTCCACTGCATCCGCTGCAGCAAGCCCTTCGGCACTCTGCGCATGGTCGAGACCATGCTGGCGCGCCTGGCCTCGCACCCGGCCTTCGCCGGCAACCTGGACCGCATGCGCATGTGCGGCGACTGCCGCGTCATCGACATGATGACGCCGAGGGATGAAGTCGATATCCGCGAAGTGAAGGAACTGCGCCGCCCCTGAAGCAAGTGTGGCAGGGATGCCGCCAGGCATGGCAGAATGTTCGAAGGAGAACATAACAGGAGACAGCCATGGCAGCATCCCCCTACGAGCGCTTCATCCGCACGCGCGACTTCCTGCAGCAGCACCGCACCGACTACGACACCGCCTACCGCGACTACCCGGCCCCGGAACTCGACGAATTCAACTGGGCCCTCGACTACTTCGACGTCCAGGCGAAGGACAACCAGACCCCGGCCCTGTGGGTGGTCGAGGAAGACGGCAGCGAGAAGAAGATCAGCTATGCCGACATGGCGGCCCGCTCCGGCCAGGTGGCCAACTGGTTGAGGGAGCAGGGCGTGCGCCGCGGCGACCGCGTGCTGCTGATGCTGCCGAACCGGGTCGAGCTGTGGGAGATCATGCTGGCCGGGATCAAGCTGGGCGCCGTGCTGGTGCCGACCACGATGCTGGTCTCGCCCGCCGACCTCGAAGACCGCCTGCAGCGCGGCCATATCCGCCACGTCATCGCCCAGGCCTCCGAAGCCCACAAGTTCGCGGAACTGGCCGGCGACTATACCCGCATCGCGGTCGGCGGCAGGCCGGACGGCTGGCAGGACTTCGCGGACAGCGCCACGGCCGACAAGCAGTTCACCCCGGACGGCATCACGAAAGCCACCGACCCGCTGCTCCTGTACTTCACCTCCGGCACCACCGCGAAGCCCAAGCTGGTGCTGCACAGCCACCAGAGCTATCCGGTGGGCCACCTGTCGACCATGTACTGGATCGGCCTGAAGCAGGGCGACGTCCACTGGAACATCAGCTCGCCCGGCTGGGCCAAGCATGCCTGGAGCTGCTTCTTCGCGCCCTGGAATGCCGGCGCCACCATCTTCGTCTACAACTACGAACGCTTCTCGGCGCGCGCCTGCCTGGACGTGATCTGCCGCTGCGGCGTGACCTCGCTGTGCGCGCCGCCGACCGTGTGGCGGATGATGATCAAGGAAGACCTGACGGCGTGGAAGCCGCCGCTGCGCGAACTGGTCGGCGCCGGCGAGCCGCTGAATCCGGAAGTGATCGAACAGGTCGAGCGGGCCTGGGGCATCCGCATCCGCGATGGCTTCGGCCAGTCCGAAACCACCTGCCAGATCGGCAATCCGCCGGGCCAGCTCCTCAAGCCGGGCTCGATGGGCCGTCCGCTGCCAGGCTACCGCGTGGCCCTGCTGGACGCCGACGAGCAGCCGGCCCTGGAGGGCGAGATCTCCCTGGTCCTGGACCCGGCGCCCTTGGGCCTGATGCTGTGCTACGAAGGCGACGAGGCCAAGACGGCGGACGTCATGCGCGCCGGCCACTATCACACCGGCGATACCGCCACCGTCGACGAAGACGGCTATTACTTCTACGTCGGCCGCAACGACGACGTGTTCAAGTCCTCCGACTACCGTATCAGCCCCTTCGAGCTGGAGAGCGTGCTGATCGAACACCCGGACGTGCTGGAAGCGGCCATCGTGCCCAGCCCCGATTCGCTGCGCCTGTCGGTGCCGAAAGCCTTCATCACCTTGCGGCCCGGGGTCGAGCCGACCCGCGAGCTGGCCGGCGCCATCTTCGCCTTCGCGCGCGAGCGCCTGTCGCCGTACAAGCGGATCCGGCGCCTCGAGTTCACGGAACTGCCGAAGACCATCTCCGGCAAGATCCGCCGCGTCGAACTGCGCAGGGCCGAGCAGGCGGGGAGCCGGGCCGGCGCCGAATTCCGCGAGGAAGACTTCGGCGCCTGAGGCCTGGAAATGGGGGCGGTGTGGCAGGCTTGCCGGAATTCAGGCAATAATGAGGCTTCCGTCCCCTCAATCTTTCCGGCCCAGAAATGAGCACCACCAAGAAATCCGCCGCTTATGAAGTCAGGAAGTCCCCGGTCCACGGCAACGGCGTGTTCGCCCTGCGGCCCATCGAAGCCGGGGAACGCATCATCGAATACCGCGGTGAGCGCATCAGCTGGGACGATGCCACCGCCCGCGCCGCCGAGCGCGGGGGGCCGATCAACCACACCTTCTATTTCAGCCTCGCCGACGGCAATGTGATCGACGGCGGCCGGCGCGGCAACGATGCGCGCTGGATCAACCACGCCTGCGAACCGAACTGCGAAGCCTACGAGGAAGACGGCCGGGTGTATATCCACGCCCTGCGCGACATCGACGAGGGCGAGGAGCTGAACTACAATTATGCGCTGATTTACGACGAGCGCCACACACCCGCGCTCAAGCGCCTGTTCGCCTGCCGCTGCGGCACGCCGGGCTGCAGCGGCACCATGCTGGCGCCGAAGCGCCGCACGAAAAAACAGGCGCAAGCCCGTGCCTGAACCGAAAGACCTTCAATGAAACCAGTCGTCCGCAGTCTGCTCGAAACCGACCTGTATAAATTCACGATGTGGCAGGCCTTCCTGCACATGCACCCGAACGCCATCGGCGAGTACGAATTCAAGTGCCGCAACACGCCGGCCTTTCCGCTGGCCGAGCTGAAGGACGAGGTCGACCGCGAACTCGATCGCCTGTGCGAGATGATGTTCACGGAGGACGAGGTCGAGTACATGCGCTCGCTGCGCTTCATCAAGAGCGACTTCGCCGACTTCCTGACCCTGTTCCGCTTCCAGCGCAAGTTCATCGAAGTGACGACCGACGGCCCCCACCTGCGCATCCGCGCCACCGGTCCGGTCGTGCACGTGATGGGCTTCGAGATCTTCGTCCTCTACATCGTCAACGAGCTGTATTTCCGCCGCTTCGACCAGGCCGCCGCGCTGGAAGAGGGCAGGAAGCGCCTGGCCCAGAAGATCGAGGAACTGCGCGCCTTCGACGCGGAACCGAAGCGGTTGAATCCCTTCGACTTCTTCGACTTCGGCGTGCGCCGCCGCTTTTCCGGCGAATGGCACGAAGAAGTGGTGCGCACCATGGCGCGCGAGCTGCCGCAGTTCTTCAAGGGCACCTCGAACGTCTACCTGGCCAAGAAATTCAACCTGGTGCCGATCGGGACCATGGCCCACGAATACATGCAGGCCTTCCAGTCCTTCGACGTGCGCCTGCGCGACTTCCAGAAGAAGGCGCTGGAAGACTGGGTGCAGGAATACCGCGGCGACCTCGGCACCGCGCTGACCGACGTCGTCGGCATGGACGCCTTCCTGCGCGACTTCGACCTGTATTTCGCCAAGCTCTTCGACGGCCTGCGCCACGATTCCGGCGATCCGGTCGAATGGGGCGAGAAGGCGCTCGCCCATTACACCAAGCTGCGCATCGACGCCCGCACCAAGCGCCTGGTGTTCTCGGACGCGCTGACGGTGCCGAAGGCCCTGAACCTCTACCGCCACTTCGCCGACCGCGTGCAGCTCGGCTTCGGCATCGGTACCAAGCTCACCAACGACACCCAGTTCGAGCCGCTGAACATCGTCATGAAGCTCACGCGCTGCAACGGCCAGCCGGTGGCCAAGCTGTCCGACAGCCCGGGCAAGGGCATGGGCACGGATGAGACTTTCATTGCTTATCTGCGCCAGGTTTTCGATCAGCGTATTTGATTTCGAGACCGGATTTTATATTTAATTCTTGCATCGATAAATCGAATTTTGCGATTGAGAAATTGAACATTCTTTTCGATAAGCAGTATGTTCAGAATGTGGTTTTTAGTTGAAAAAATTAATCTTGTTTATGGACTTTCAGTAACGAACTGGATATAGTAAATACGTAGCATCAATACGGCCTGCGATATTGGTACTCAAGAAGGCATCACCGAGAGCGTTAATTCGATACTTTTAATTAGTAACGTTCAACCGATGTTTTTTCTAAGAAAAAAACATGTCCAATATGCATAATCTATTGAATAAACCTATCCGGGTGATGGTGGTGGAGAATCACCAACTTATTCTCTGGGCGCTGACGAAGCTGATCAATGGACACCGTCCGCTGATGGAAGTCGTCAGTATCGCGAGCAACCAGACCGACGCCCTGTTGCAGATACCAGGCGTCGGCCCCGACCTCATACTGATGCGCCATGAGCTGGCGACGTTGACGGTGCAGGGCGTCCTGCCCGAAGCGCTGACCACCGGGCGCCGCACCCTGCTCTTCATGGAAGAGGTCACGGAAGACACCCTGGAGGCCAGCGTCCGCTGCGGCGCGCACGGCGTGCTGACGCGGCGCTCGAGTGCCGACGAGATCATCAAGGCCATCGAAAAAACCTTTGAGGGCGAACTGTGGTTCGGCCGCGAAGCGACCGGCATCGCCTTGCAGGTCATGCGCCGCGCGCGCGAAAAGCCGGCGGTATCGGAACCCAACCGGCATTTCGGTTTATTGACGCCGCGCGAGCGGAAGGTATTGAATGCGGTCGTCGACAATAAAGTTCGCACCAATAAGGATTTGGCGAAACAGCTGTTTATTTCGGAATCGACTTTAAGGAATCATTTGTCCTCGATTTACCAGAAGCTTGGGGTTGGTAATCGGCTGGATTTGTATGTTTATGTGCGGAGCCATCTTGGGGCGGGGGTGGCGGAGATGGCTTAGCGGCTATAATGAAGGGCTGCCGATATGAGACAAGGGCACAGTTTGCAGGCTGTGCCCTTCTGTTTTTCCGGTCAACGTTGACCGCTAAGTATCGGGCCGAGATTGCGCACTATCTGAATGAGTGCGGGCCCCAGAACGACCATAATGACGGAAGGAAAGATAAACATGACAAGTGGAAATAGCATCTTGGTTGGCACTTTCGCTGCATGTTCTTCTGCCCGAACCTGACGCTTGTGACGCAAATCTTCGGAAAATACACGTAGCGAATCGCCGATGCTGGTTCCGAACTTGTCGGCCTGGATCAGCATGGTTGCGAAGGAATTCAGCTCTTCAACGCCGGTACGCAAGGACAGGTTGCGCAATGCCTTTTCACGGGTGCTGCCCGCGCGAATCTCGAGATTGGTCAACTGCAGTTCTTCGGCCAGTGTCGCACTCTTGTCCTGCAGCTCTTCAGCAACCCGGGTGAGCGCAGAGTCCAGGCCAAGCCCGGCTTCCACGCAAACCAGCATCAGGTCGGCGGCATCGGGGAAGTTGTCGAAAATTTCGCGTTTTCGGCCCTTCGCGACAAAATGCAACACGATATTCGGTAGATAGCAGCCAAGCGCGGCCGCGCAGAACACGGCCGTCGATAACCGCAAGGTGCTTATATCTTGTGTTCCACGCAATATAAGATAGACGGGCGAGGCCATGAGTAGTGGAAGCAGGGTTTTCAAGCCGAAGAAGACGTGCGAAGCCTTGGGCTGACGGATGCCGGCCTGAATGAATTTCAGGCGCAGTGGGGAAGTTTCCCACTCCCCTGAAGGCGTGGAAAGCTTGGCAAACGGCGTGACGACTTTGACGATCGTATCCTGCCAGCCGTGCACATTTGCATCCCCATTGCCGGACAGCGCGTGAAGCCGCTGGTCGGTCTTGTCAGGTACGAGCCACAAGTATGCGCCGATAATGGCGAAGGTCACCGCAAAGAAAACGACGATGGGAATTAGCAGCATGGCGGTCTCCGGTTAAACACGAATCTTGACGATTCGGGTCAGGACAAATGCTCCCAATGCCATCAGGCTCAGCAGGATTTGCACCATCTGGATGCCCATGGGATCAGTCCACATGGGAGTCATGAAGTTAGGATTGAATATCTGTAGCATTGTGCCGATGAAAAACGGCAGTAAGCCAAGAATCCAGGCCGACATCCTGCCTTCGGCGGACAGCACTCTGACGCGGGCCAGCAATTTCAGGCGTTCGCGGATCAGCCGACTAAGATTTCCAAGCACCTCGGTAAGGTTGCCGCCAGATTGCCGTTGGATGAGTATGGAAACGACAAAGTAACGATAATCGGTCAGGGGCACCCGGTCGCAAAGGTTGGTCAGGGCTTGTTGCAAGGAGACGCCGAAACTCACCTGCTCGTGAACGATGCGGAATTCCGAGCCGACCGGATCCGGCATCTCTTCGGTAAGAAGCTGGATGCCGAGCGGCAGCGAATGGCCGGCACGCATGGCTCGGGTAATCAAGTCGAGGGCGTCAGGTAACTGCTGTTCCAGTTTCCGCATTCTCTTGGCACGAGTACGGGCAACATACACCCAGGGAATCAAACCTGATACAAGCGCGCATGCGATCCCGAAGTAGGCTGGGCTGCCCATAGCAGTAGAGACCGCACACCCTAGCGCAGCGGCAGTGACGCAGGTAAGCACAAGGCGGCCGACGGTCCATTTGAGGCCGGATTGAGCCAGGTAGCGCCCGAGGCTGGATGTAAAGGACAAGCCGTCGAGGATGCGGGCCAGGAATGAAATCTCACTCGACTTGCGCTGCTTCAGGAGCGGGCGAAGCCCATCGGTACCGGCGGTTTGGGAGAGCTGACCCAGGCGGCGATCCAGACGCACCGCATCTATGCCGCGACGAGCGCGCCAAAACAGGGCGATCGCCCCAACCAGCAGCATGACGGAGAGGAAGACGACGCTTGCAATGATCGGGAAGAGGGTACTTGGGGAAAGATTAAACATGGTTCGGTTCCCTCAGGAATTGCGCCGAGTTGGATCGAACATACGGTCGGGCAAATTAATACCGAATGAACGCAGGCGATCGGCAAACTTCGGACGCACGCCGCTTGCCTGAAAATGTCCAATGATCCTTCCGTCTCCGTCGACCCCGGTCTGGTGATAGGCGAAAATTTCCTGCATCGTGATCACTTCGCCCTCCATGCCTGTCACTTCCTGGATGCTGGTGATTTTTCGCTTGCCGTCGATCAAGCGAAGGGCCTGGATGACCACCGTGATGGCGGATGCGATCTGCTGGCGAGCGGCTTTGTGCGGCAGGTTGAGGTTCGCCATGCCAATCATGTTCTCCATGCGAGCCAGGGCGTCGCGCGGGGTATTGGCGTGAATCGTGGTCAGGGATCCCTCATGGCCGGTGTTCATGGCTTGCAGCATGTCGACGGCCTCGGCCCCGCGCACCTCGCCGATGATGATGCGGTCCGGCCGCATCCGCAGCGCGTTTTTCACGAGTGCGCGCGCCGTCACTTCGCCTTTGCCCTCGATATTGGGTGGACGCGTCTCCAGGCGAACCACGTGCGGCTGCTGCAATTGCAGCTCGGCTGCATCTTCGATCGTGACCAGGCGTTCGGACTCAGGGATATAGCCCGACAAGATGTTCAGCAGCGTCGTCTTGCCGGCGCCGGTGCCGCCCGAGATCAGCATGTTGACTTTGGCCCGGCTCAGCCCTTCCAGCATCTCGGCCATTTCTGGCGTCAGGCTGCGCACATCGTGCACGAGATTTTCCATCCGCAAAGGAATGTGCGCAAAGCGGCGGATCGACATCATCGGCCCGTCGAGGGCGATCGGCGGTATCACTGCATTCACCCGGGAGCCGTCCGGAAGACGAGCATCGACCATCGGGCTGGATTCATCGACACGGCGTCCAACCAGGGAAACGATCTTGTCGATAATCCGTAGCAGGTGGCGTTCATCGGTAAAACTGACGTCGGTCAGCTCAAGCTTGCCGCGGCGCTCGACGTAGATCTTGTCATAGGAATTGACCAGGATGTCGGACACCGTGGGATCGGCCATCAACAGCTCGAGGGGGCCAAAGCCAAGCATCTCGTGCTGGATGTCTCGAACTAGCATGCGTCGTTCCAGCGCGCTGACCGGTACCTGTTCGTCAACCAATAGACGGTCGATCATCGAGGTGATTTCCTGCCGTAGTTGCTCGGCAGGCAGGGTTTCGAGCGTGGTCAAGTCGAATAGCTCGACCAATTGCAGGTGCATCTGCTCTTTTAATTGTTTGTAGGCGTCACGCTGGACGGTTTGCATCGCCGTGCGATCGCCCTCCGCTGGCCGGGCACTGAGTTTTTCTCTAAGAGACATGAGGCCTCCGTGTTTCAGGCGCGCCGGAACAGGCGCTCGAACAAGCCAACCGGATGCTCGGCGGCAGGCGTCATCGTGTCGCCGAGCTGGTTGAGGCTGCGGATCACGCCATGCTTGCGCTCGAGCTGTACCAGCGGCACGCCCTGGTTGATCGCTGTGCTCACCTGACGGTAGCCATTGGCGATGGTGTGTATCTCGAGCTGTCCGAGCGTCTTGCGAATTTTCTCGATCGTGATGTCGTTACGCTTGTCGTAGCGGTTGAGAATCAGCTCGACCTTGTCCCTGGAATAATCCAGCGAGCGGAACGCGGACAGAAGCTTGTCGGCGTTGCGCAGATGGGGCACGCTGGCTTGCAGCACCAGGAAGATCGATGCGGCCCGATCCAGCGCAGTCATCAGTATCATGTCGACGATACGTGGCATGTCGAGCAACACGATATCGTATTGTGTGACAGCCAGGCCGAGTATTTCGTCAATGTGCTCGGGACGGATATCGGCAGCTTGCCCAGGTTCCTCGGGCGCTGCGAGGATGTGGAAGTTTGGGGTCACATGGACGGCACTGGCGACCAGCAATGAGCTGTCGAGGCGCTTGATCTCGCGCGCGATGTCGGCGATGGATTTGGGGGCTTTGCCCTCCTGGACGAAGCTCAAAGCGTCGCCAAACTGCAAGTTCAGGTCGATCAGCAGCACCTTGTGCGACTGCGCCAACTGATAGCCGAAGTTGGTTGCGAGAAAAGTGGCGCCGCTTCCGCCGCTGGTACCGATGAAGGCGTGAATCTTCGCCTGTTCGGCCGCTTGGGACGCGGACAATTTGGTGGCGATGCGCTCGACTGCCGGGACCAGCAGTTCCTGCAAATGCGATGGCGAAAGGACTTCGCGCACGCCCGCGCGCATCGCCGCCAGCAGGAACTTGGGAGAGGTTACGTCGGATATCAGGATGACGGCAATGGCCGGACACTGCAAGGTAAGCCGTTCCACATGCTCGAGATCGAGCGCTTCCTTGTTGCGCCCGTCAATCAGCATCAGATCCGGGGCCAGTTCCTTCGTAATGCTGCGCAGATCAGAAGTTTCGCCGGGTATTGTCGATATTTCGTTGGCATTGTCAGCCAACATCCCCTGCATTTGCTGCAGCAGGATCTTGTCGTCGGAAATCAACACGATTTTCATAATGGCCTCGGTATGGGACTAGCAGATCAGATCGTTGTAGGTCATCATTTCCCGCTGCAGGTAAGTTGAAAAACTTGGCATGGGAATGAGCTGGTTGGCTCCGACCCCGACGATCGGGGAGATCCAGTTGAATTGCATGTTCTTGATAGAGACGGTGACGGCTTCGCAAGTCTCGCTGTTGCATCCGCCGGGTTCCCAAACCACATTGATCTTGCTTGCGTCGAGCTGCGGTAGCAAAGCCTGCATACGGTCCGTAATGCGCTTGCTGTTGCTCGGCTCCGCACAGGCGACCGCGTAGCGTGCCCCTTCACGCGTGGCTTCGTTGGCCATCTGCCAGGTATACAGCAGCCTGGAAAAGTCCAGGATGCCGAACAGGAACATCAGGAACAGCAGCAATACCAGGGTGAACTCGATCATTGCAGCGCCTTCTTCTCTGCGTTTCATGAGGGACTCCGCATGGTGGCCTGGATGGTGTTGAAATTGATGGTGCCGAGCTGCAGTCCGAACACGCTGCTTACCAAGGACACGAACTTGTATCCTGTGACGCTGACGGTGACAGTGTTCAGAGTCGGGTAACTGCCTGTGCTGTCCCATGTTGGATTAGGTACATTTGACAGACTTAGTCCCACGGCGAGCGGCGAGCCTGTACCGCTCGAATTGCCATAAACGACAATATTGCGCGCTTTGTCCACATCCACATTCTTGGCACGTACCGAGAGATAGCGTGCCGCCTCGCGCACAGACTTTGTAATCGTGTTGTACTGATAGTAGGCGCGACCGATTTCGGTGACGCTGAGTGTCAGGATGAGCATGAAGGGCATGAGGAGTGCAAACTCGACCAATGCCACACCGCGTTCTCGTCGCATGCCGGTCTCCTTATCGCACCAGTACCGGTACCAGCGGACCGGCCGTACCGCCGGGAAGTCCGCTTGCCCTGCAGGGGCTGCCTGGATCGGAGGCATTCCCGAGAAATTCCAGGTTGACCTGTTGCACCTTGTCCGACTGATCGGGCAAGGGTTGCAGCATGAGCATGCAGGCGAAATCGATGATATTGGTGCTGGCGTTATTGAGGGTGGCGCCGACGATGGGCACCGGCACGACCCGACGATTTGTGCCATAGAGGTTGAGTGCGCCGGATGGGCCGCCACTCACCGCTGCATTCTGGCCCGTGACCAGCTTTGAGTAGCCCATCGGAGCCCCGCAGTCCGTCTGGACATCAGTTGACGAGTTGGCGTTTCCGACGCAGGTGGAGAATGCCTGGCGATGATATTGGAAGGTATTGTGTTTGACATCCTTGGTGTACGCATTATTGTCATACGCGCAGCAGCTCTTCCCATTCTTGTCCTTGGCATCCCAATTTGTGGAGGTGAAGCCATAACCCGTGAAATCTGGCTGGTAGGTTTTCAGATACGCAGGCGTCATATCGGCAAGTTTCCCCTTATAGATGCCGAAACGCATATTCCAGTATTCGGCCAGCGAGGCGACCGTGCCCGACGCACCATTAACAACCGGATCGTTGGCCTTGCTTCCGCAGTACCCTATAAGTTGCGCGGCAAGAGAGCTCGCGCCATTACCACCTGTCAAGTTTGCCCAGCCTATTTGTCCGCCAGGGGTCGAGGATTGGTTGATGAGGAGAACGACCCACTCGCCCCGTTCGAAGCCATAGCTCGGTTTTGTGAGGTTCTTGGCGACTAGGGCCAGCGGCAAAGGGCAGGTCGACTGCGAGGGTGTTGTGGTCGCTTCGGCAAACGCCCGAACGTCGATAGTCGCCGCATAGGCTGACGATGTGGACTGGAGCTTGAGCATGCCGAGCAGTGGAGTCTTGGTACCTGTCTGGACGTGGTCGCAGCGTACATAACGTGCTGTTGTGCTGTCGGTGGTCAGGGCATGCGCGCTATCGAAGTAACTGATGTCGGCGGCGCTCAGTTTTTGCTTGTCACTCCATGCAGCCGATTGCAGGTTGACCCGATTGATATTGCCTGCCGCGATGCCGGCATTGGTGGCGCGTGTTATGGAATCTGTTTGTCCATCCAATTCTTGGGCGGCCGAGAGCGCGCAGGCATCCATCGCAGTCTGCAGCTCAGTCTTGACGACAAATGCATGGCCAAAGTCGAGCGCAAGGCCCATGAAACCCAGGACGAAAACCAGGAGTACGGCAAACGTCAATGCAACGGCGCCTTGCTGCTTGGTCCGATGTTTTATCGAATTACGCATGATTGCACTCGCTTATGTCTGAGACCAATCCTGTGCTATTGATTGCCTTCGGGTTGCGCCTGGAGAACCAGGCGCATTTTCGTCGGTCGGCGAAAAGCCGGCTGCTCAACGCCTGTTTTTTATGAGCATGCGCCGCCGCCGAGGCAGGTTTTGACCTTGCCGACCATCGTGTCAAAAGCATTACCGGTCCCGCCCAGGCCAGCCAGCAAGGCGATGAGCACGAGTGAAACTGCGCCGATGATCATGCCGTATTCGACGATTTGTGCGCCGTCTTCTTCGTGTGCAAAGTCAGCAAGTAGTTTTTTGGATTTTTTGAGGAAATTCATTCTGAGTCTCCTTTCAAAGTGTGGATTGAACATGCAGGAGTTACGAAATGCGGACGATCGGCAATTGCCGATCGTCCCATCCGGCTATGCCATCACGTGCATGCGCCACCGCCAAGGCAAGTCTTGACCTTGCCCACCATGGTGGTAAAGGCGCCGCCGGTGCCGCCCAGGCCAGACAGCAAGGCGATGAGGACGAGCGAAACTGCGCCGATAATCATGCCGTACTCGACGATTTGTGCGCCGTCTTCTTCACGGACAAAGTCAGCAGCCATTTTTTGAGTAGCGTTGAGGAAGCTCATTTTTTAATCTCCATTTCAAGACATTGATTGAAATCTCGGGTCAGCCCATGCCGACCCATTCCCGTCACTGCTGGTACAACGAACTACAGGCCTTTCTACTGCGAAATCCTTGGCCAATCGAGCAGCGCTCATCGTGCACCGCCGCCGCCCGTAAAGCCTCCGCCGATATTGATCACGTTGGTGACCGGCGGCGGCTCCTTGAATGAATCGCGATAGCGTGTGGCACTCTCCTGCGCCGCACGGCCATCGATGCCCATGACCGTATCGCCGCGGCGCCCCGCATCCGGATCGATGGTCATCGCCAGGTTCGCTTCACGCACTGCGTCCCCGAAGCGCATGTCGTAATGCGGCGTGACAGTCTGGGCACAACCGGCCACGAGCACGATGGAGAACCATCCGATTTGCTTTTTCATTTCTTGCTCCCTTGCTTGTTTGGCGCCGCGCCAGCCCTGCCTTCGGTGCTGCCATTCAAGTAGATTTCTGCGCGTGAAGGAACGGTATGGTTGTCGGTTGGTAGAGTCGGCACACCAGCCAATGGTTTAACCAGACGCGGTGTGATCACGAACATCAATTCGGTCTGGTCGGTCTGGAATTCCGAGCTGCGGAAGAGGGCGCCTAGCACCGGGACCTCGCCAAGGCCCGGAAAGCGCTTGATGGTTTCGGTACTGTTATTCTTGATTAGGCCGGCAATGACGAAGCTCTGGCCATCGTTCAGCTGAACCGTGGTGTCGGCGCGCCGCACGGAAAAGGATGGAAGCACCGAGGTAAAGCCGTTGACTGAGGTGAATGGTGAGCCGGTCTGGGACAGGTCTGAAACTTCGGACACCAACTTCAGATTGATGCGCGATCCGCTCAGCACCGTTGGCGTAAATTTGACGCCGATGCCGAATTCCTTTTCTTCCAGCGTGATCGTCGTAAAGCCGGAAACGCCTGGGTCGCGGGAAACCGGGACGAAAATTTTGCCGCCCGACAGAAAGCTCGCCTGTTGTCCACTGATCGCCATGATGTTCGGTTCGGCGAGTATCCGCACCAGGCCGTCATCCTTCTGGCCATCAAGGTGTACCGCAGTCCGCCCGACACGCAGCGCCTCGATGAGGCCGCCTCCCTGGCTCAGGAAGTCCGACAGCACAGAGAAGGAATCGGTGCCGCCGTTACGGTTGCGTTGGATACCCACGCTGGAACCAAGCTTGTCGAGCAGGGTCTTGCTGACTTCGGCAATCTTCACCTCGAGCATTACCTGCTGGGCGCCGCTCACCTTCAGCATGTTCACGATCTTTTTCGGATCGCCGTAGGAAGCCGCGAGGGCGAGCACCTGGTCGAGGACGATGGTGTCGCTGACCTCGCCGGTCAGTACCAGGTTGCTCTGGGCGGCCCGCACCCTGATGTTGCGTTCTCCAGGCACCAGTTCGGCGATCAGGCCCTGCAGGGCGCCTGGATCGATCGTCACCACGATGTCCTTCAGGTGGCAGCGGCCGTTGCCATCCTGGAGGATGACATTCATGGCGCCCGGCTTGCGTCCGAGGACGAACAGCTCATTTGGCGCCAGCAGGGCGATGCGCACATCCGAGACCCCGTCCGCTTCCTGCTCACCCGTCTGTGCTCCCATCACAGCCGCCAGTGCGGCCATGGGGGATGCCGGTTTCGGCGCCGTTCCGCCATCTGGTTGTGTGCCCGGCTGCCCGACCGCCGCCGCCTTCTGCCCCGACTGGCCGCCACCCACTGCCATCCGCACCACCGAGTAGGGCAGCGGCACGACCGTCGACTTGCCCAGCGTGACGAAAACCGGCTTCTCGACCTCGGTGGCGCTGCATTTGCGCAGGCTGGACATGTCCTGCCGCGCAGTGTTGCCGGTCGCGGTCTTGGCTGCGGCAGCCGAGGCAGCGGCGCTCACGGCGAGCAGTGCTGCGGCGACGGCGATCCGGATGGATGGGTTGGGCACGGGTAGCTCCTGTTCTGGCTGTTCGAATCATTTTTATGCGTCAGTGGAAGCAGCTCATGCGCGCCGAGCCTCCAGTCATATCGATCACTTCCACGCAATCCCGGGCAAGGGCTTGCTGCACGACCGGTTTCCGTGCCGCACGCGCCGGCGCAGCCGCCTTGAATACTTTCGCTTCGCCGAACAAGTCGCCCTTGGTGATGCCGTCGGTGCTCACTTTTTCGGGGTCTGTCTGGTTGCGCAGCGCCAGCGACAGGGTGCCGATGCTGCGCGCCAGGTCGAGTTTCTCGGCGTCCGCGAGGGACAGTTCCAGGGTCACGGCGCTGACGACCTTCGGCTTGGTGTCGTCTCGGCCGGCTTCCTGGGCCACGGCCAGCACCAGCACGTGTTCGAGCACGGTCTTGCTGATCGGTTTGGCCTTGTCGTCCTTGCCCTTGCCGTCCTGCTGGGTATGCACGAGGATGTCGACGTAGTTGCCGGGCAGGGCGAAGCCGGCCACGCCAACCACGTCGTTGACCCGCACGGTCATGGCGCGCTTGCCTTCAGCGATGACGGCCGACAAACCGCCCTTTGTGCCGACCGGCGCGAGCTTGCCCTCGATGATGGCTTCGCCGCGCACCACGTCCAGCTTCACCACGCGGTCCTTCAGCTTGGCCGGATCGGTCACCGAACCTGCGGGAAGGGCACCACTGGGCCAGTCGAGCGCGGTGAGCATCTCGGGAGTGATCTTGCCGCCGGCCGGGATGTCGACCGCCGCGACCACGACCTTGTTGGCGGAGATATTCGACCGTTGCCCGATCCAGGCGTTGGCATAGACTGCCGCGCTAAGGCCGAGCACGATCGCGACCAGCAGCAGGGCAAAAGCCTTGACGTTTTTCATGATGTCCCCTCGCTTTCAAATCACAGGAAGCCAAAATGCGTGGCGACGACGGTGCCGATGGTGCCCACCGCAATCGGTAGCGCGAAGGGCAGCTTGCCGACGGACTCCCAGCCGCTCTGCGCCATGCTCACCGGCGCCCCCATCGCCATCGCAATACTGCCAACGCGCAGCATGCGGCCGACGTTCGAGAGCATCTCGCGCAGCTTGCCTTTATGAAGAGAGAAGGCGATGGCGAACACGCTGCTGGTGGCGAGCGAGACGAGCAGCGCCATCGGGATGGCCTGCAGGCCGAGCAGCGAACCCACCGCCGCCATCAGCTTGACGTCGCCCGCCCCCATCATGCGCAGCAGCCAGAACGGAAACAGGACCCCGAATCCGATTGCCGCCCCGCCGAGAGACCACAGGAAGCCATGCTTGCCCCAGAACGGTACGAAGGCGCTGTAGACCAGGCCGAAGGCCAGGCCAGCCAGGACCAGGCGGTTCGGGATGCGGTGGCTGCGTACATCGATGATGGCGGCGCTTACCAGCAGGCAGAACAGCACCACCGTGCGCGGGTCGGTCACCAGCATGACCGTCAGTTCCAGGATTGCTTTCAGTTCATCCATTCTTGTTCTCCTGTGGGAGAGCTGTGTCTGGAATGGATTGTAGGAGCGCTCCGACGGCCAGACATCAGCGCGACGTCCCACCTTGCATAGACAGAGGCCCTGATTTTCAAGCGGGACCCAGTACAAAAGTCCTGGGATATTCGTACGCATGGCGGGCGCCGAAAGGCACCGGATTCCGCTATGCTGGGCACCATGACGACCGCCGCGACCCTTGAGCCGATCCCGCATTCCGCCATCGTCACCGGAGCCGCCGGCGGCATCGGCTACGCCACCGCGCGCCGCCTGTTGCAGGAAGGTGACAGCGTGTTGCTGGCCGACCTCGACCAGAAGCGGCTGGACGATGCGGCAAGCCGGCTGGCCACCGACACCGGCGCCGATTCCAAGCGCATCGCCACCATCGTCTGCGACGTCTCGCACG
>Ga0308170_10002091_pt1 | contig 17701 bp, 23 predicted proteins | sample PhyBR2_2_FD_202136 | JGI IMG/M metagenome (GOLD analysis project Ga0308170, IMG submission 202136) | Phyllosphere microbial communities from UC Gill Tract Community Farm, Albany, California, United States - DLSLSB.R2 | ecosystem: Host-associated > Plants > Phyllosphere > Unclassified | place... | reverse complement strand
GTATGGGCTGGTGTAGAGCCTCGAGGGAAGGACGGACCATGGCTGAGGCGTGCTTGAGAGGGCGAGAAGCGGAAGAGCTGCGAGAGGAGGGGGCGTGCACGACGACGAGACGTCAGCTCGAGGCGCGAGGGGTAGCGTCGGGGCTGCGGGGCTGGTCCTTGGTCTGGCTGAACGAGTCGGTACGGCCACACAGGCGAGCGGCGAGGAGCTTGGCGAGGCCATGCTCGGAGGTGGGGGAGGACGAGGCCGCGAGGCGACAACAGCGCGCAAGGGTGCGGGACGAGGACACACGTGTAGGACGTCTTGATACAAAGCTGCTGAGCGTGCTTGACCCTAGCGCAAGCCGAGCGGATGGAGCGGTACAGTGCAAGTCGGCTCGGCTCGCCCGCTCCCTCGACCTCACCACTGACTTCGACGATGCCGCGCTCAGAGAGCCCAGACCGCCGCTCAGAGCGCTCCCATCACTCGTCCGCTCGCCACCTCGACCACCGCCGCGAGCCGCGCGACGACGGCCCCTCCTCCTCGCGCCGCCATGATGAGCCCGACCGGGACGACCGCGACCGCCGCTCGTCCCGCCGCGACAGGGACGACCGCGACCGGGGCAAGGCCCGCGAGCGCAGCACGAGCAGGTCCAGGCGCGACCGCTCTCGCTCGCCCGCTCGCCGCAAGGACCACGACGACGACGACCGCGAGCGCTCTTCGCGCCACCACCACCGCAGCTCGCGGCGCCGTACTCGCTCGCCCAGCCCGTCCGGCTCGGACAGCGACCGCTCGAGGTCCAGGTCGAGATCGAGGTCGCGCGACCGCCACGGCGAGAGGCGGCACCGCAGCAGCCGCAGGAGCTCGAGGAGGTCTCGCTCTAGGTCGCGCTCGCCGAGGGACCGGGACGACAAGGAGCGCAGGCGCAGGCGCGAGGAGAAGAAGGAGCGCAGGGCAAAGGTGCGCACGCCGCTTTCTCGTTCTTGCACGCGGGAGCGCTCGACGAACCGTGCCGACTGACCTCTCTCCCTCTCCCTCTCGCCCGCCCGCAGCGCGAGGAGAAGAAGCGCGCCAAGAAGGGCCTCCAGACGGTCAACTGGGGCGCGCACGGCATCCTGACCGAGGCCGACCGGTACAACAAGGCCGACGAGTTCCACGCCTGGCTCATCGGCGAGAAGACGATCAACCCCGAGACGCTCTCCAAGGCCAAGGAGAAGGAGATCTTCATGCAGTTCATGGAAGTGCGTCTCGGCGTCTCTCTCCTCCTCTCGATGCTGCCTACGAACCGGCGGGACGACAACCTGCAGCTTGCTGACCCTTCTTTCGCCGCCCTCCCTCGCCATCTTCTCCTTCGCGCGCAGGACTACAACACGTGCACGCTCCCTCACGACAAGTACTACGACATCGGCAAGTGGGAGAAGCAGATGGCGGCGGTGCGCATGGGCGAGACGGTCGAGAAGAGCGACGCGTACGACTGGCGCAAGGACGAGGAGTGTGCGTCGGCGGTCCTCTCTCTCACTCGGCTCTTGGCTCCGCAATCTCTCCCTGCGGAGCGAGTGTCTCCCGGTTAAAGAGAAGGCGCCTTGCTGATGCCCTCGCCCTGCAGCCGCACGCGCCTCGTACCGCCGCTCAGCAACGACCAAGGCCAACAGCGCGGCCGACCAGCTCATGGACCAAGGGCGCCTCGAGGAGCTGCGCCGCATTCAGACCGAGCGCATCGTCAAGGAGAAGAGCCAGCGCCTCGGCATCGAGGTGAGCGACAAGCTCGGCGTCCGCCTCGAGAGCAAGATGCGCGACTGAGTGCGAGGGTGGAGCAGGCTCGAGCGACGACGAGGCGTGCAATCGAGCTCTTCGTGCTCTGCATTGTGCTTCCTGGTTGCGAGAGCTTCGAGCGCGAGAGGCTGTCCCGCTCGTCGGACAGCGGCAGAGCAGAAGCGAGAGGAGCGGCGCGTGCGCAAGCTCTCGTGCTCGAGCCTCTCTGGGCCGTCGTCGCTCGCAGTTCCGACAGCGCGCGTTACGGATATCCATACGCACTGCTCGCCGCCTCACTCGGTCCATCCTGGTCTCAGCCCGACGAGCTCACCCGCCCTCCTCGTCCGTCGACTCGTCAAGGTCCCTCCCCTCGGCCTTTCGCGCCCGCCGCTTCGCCCGGTACTCCCCCTGCACCCGCAGCGCGAGCGCACGATACCCGAGCGTCGGCCTCGGGGCGCGAGTGCCGCCGCCGCCGCCGCCCGAGCCGTCCTCGTCGCCGCTGTCGCCGCTCGGACCCGTCGACGACGACGCGCCCGAGTCGGTCGCCGAGCCCGGGTCGTCGAGCTCCAGGATGTCGTCGAGCCGCAGGAGGCGCTCTTGAAGCGCGGCCTCAGTCTCGCGCTGCAGGCTCGCCCGATGAGCCCTCGCACGCTCGCCCTTGCTGCGGCCGCTTGCTCCTCGCCGCCGCTCGCCCTTACCCTCGCCCTCGACGTCGCTGCCGCTCGCTCCGCCAACCGCTCGCCGTCCCACTCTTCCGACCCGGCTCGCACGCCGTTCGGCGCTCCTCGCCTCGCGCTCCCGCTGCGCGAGCTCGCCCGCGAGCTCGATCCCCCAGGCGTCGGGCAAGCTCGCCGCGCGCACGAGCGCCTCGCTCTCCTCGGCGCCGAGCTGAACCATGTCGGCGCGCTCGCGCTCGCCGACATCGGCGGAGACGTCGCGCAGCGGGAGAGCGCTCGGCTCGAGCCCGAGGCGGTACCGCCGCTCGTGCCGCGTCGTGTCGAGGACGGCCATGTCGTCGCCGACGTGAGGGCAGTCGGTGAGGTCGGGGAGGAGGTGCTCCCAGTGGTCCTCGATCGACTCGACGAACCCGGTCGTGCGTCGGCGAGGCCGAGGCGAGGCGTCGGCGGCGAGGGCGGAGCTCGTGGTGGAGGGGGCCCGTGCGACGCCGAGCTCGGGGCTGCCGGCGGGCTCCGACGAGCGCGACCTTGTCGAGGGGTCGAAGAGGGCGTGTGGGCGGATGAGCGGGAGCGCCGGTGTGCATGAGAGGATGTCGGCGAGGGAGGTCGGCCGGAAGAGGTTCGGCAGGGAGGGAGGTGTTGCTGGGCGTCGGCAGATATGGCGGTCGGCGTGGAGCTGTCGCTCTACATCTCGACGGCGGGACGAGGAGGTGCGGGCGACTCGGGCTCCGACAGGCGAGGGAGCAGAGGTCGGGACGGGTGGGGGAGCCTGGGGCGGAGCGACCGTCAGCGCAAAGACCGTCACGAAGCGAGGCCGAGCGAAAGGGGACGTACCATGCTCTCGTTGGCCTTCTTGACCTTGTCCACGAGCGAGGCACCGTCTGGCGCGCTCGTGCTCGGCGCTAAAGCGGCGGCGAGTGTCGAAGAAGCGGTCCCGCCGGAGCTTGAGCTGGACGTCACACTCGGCGCGCCCGACTTGCCGGTCGCCGCGCCAGCTTCATCGCCTCGATCGAACGTGAGCTCGCCTTGTTGAGGAGCGGATGTGGACGGGTCGGCGGAGATCTGCGGGACGCTGAGGACCGTCAGCGTCTTTCCCTGCGCCGAGCGTCCAGTCGAGAGTCGAGGAGAGAAGAGAGCGCACCTTGGTGACGGGTTGCGGCGACACCACCTCGGACCTCGGCACGTTGCGGCTGAGCGGCGGCGACGACAGGTGCACGCCCGAGTCGCGGTCGTGCGGCTCGGCGCCGTTCGCGCCGGGCCCGCGCGCGCGCTTCTGCGTGGCGCTCGCTTCGGGCGAGTGGGCGCGCTTGCGGATCGGCGTGTCGAACTCCTCGATGGCGGGGCGAAGGAGCGGCAGGGGATTCGGGTACGGCGAGAGCGAGGCGGGACCGGCTCGAGGGACTTGGGCGGGCGAGCCACGGACGAGGACGGCATTGAGCGGGGCCTTTTGCGCAGACGCAGACGCCGGCGACGCCTTGACGAGCGTCTCGAAGTCGGAGTCCTCGTCGTGGGCGAGATATTTGTCGTCGTCGTCCGAGTCGGTGAGCGTGAGGTCGATGATGGTGCGCTGCGAGGAGAAGAGCATCAGCGCTGCGCGCACTCGCCAGCGTGTCCAGCAGACCGTGAGAGATATGGGCACACCTTGCGCCTCGACCCTGCAGCCTGCTCCTTGCGCTGAGCTCCCCCCACCTTAAGCTCGTCGCCGGGCCCTCTCGAGCCGCTCGCTCCCGCCTGGGACGAGCCTGCGGCGAGCTGGACGGGTGTGACCGCCATTTTGAGCGGTACGAGAAGGCCCGCAGCCCTGGCGAGCGTCGTGTCGGGGTGCTGGCGCGAGAGGTAGATGAAGGCAAGGTTGGTCGAGGCGAGGTCGAACGCGTGTGGGCCGCTCGTGCGCGTGCTGCCGTGCGCGAGCTCGTTGTTGGAGCCCCGTGACGCACTGGAGCGCGCTGGTCGGGCAGCAGAGCGCTCGAGAGGAGGTGCCGAAGGTGGACGAGGTGCGACTCGGCCGCAGCGACAAGTCCGCTCGCGCACGCTTGTTTACGCCAACGACTCTCGTGAGCTAGACAAGTATAAAGGTGCGCAAATGATGGATAAAATGCGAGGCGGCAGTTGCAGAACGGACGGGCTTCAGATGAGCTTGCGCAGGAACCCCTTCTTCTTGATCTTGCTCGCGCTCGCCCCACTGCTGCTCGGGCTCCCATTCGCGCTCGTCGGCGCCGAGCTCGCACTCGCCGTCGGCGTAAGCCCCTGCGAAGACGGCGCGCGCCCCGTCAGGCTCGACGCGATCGACGACGGGCGCCGACTCGCCTCGGGTGCGGCCTGCGACGGCGCAGCGGCGACGGGCGGTGGCGGCGCCGCGACCTTGACGTAGTACCGTCGGTCGAGCGCCTCCTGCGGGATGCCCGGCGCCCGAGGTGGGAACGGCTTGCCCTTGTTGGGCGCGAAGCCCTTGTCGGTGTGCGACGAGCCGCCGCGCTCGAGGCTCGACAGGTCGGCGACGAACTGCTGCGGCGTGACGAGGTGCGTCGTGCCGAGGAAGATGTCCTTCTGCGCCGCCTCGGACAGCTTGTACACGCTGCGCACCTCGGAAAAGGTGGCCCCGCCGGCGACGAAGACGAGCACGCGCTGCTTGGGCGCATCGACGACCCGCTTGGCCCTCTGGCTCGTCCACTGCGGTCGTGCGCTGCGGAGCGAGCCCGTCGACGGCGGCGCGTTGGCGGCAGGAGAGGCGGACGAGCGCGACAGGGTCGACGACGAGCCGACCGGGGCGTCGCGCACGTAGGGGAAGACCGAGTGGTCGAGCTTGCCGGCAAAGTGCTCCTCGAGCATGTACCGAAGCTGAGGCTGGTACCGCGAGATGTCGTACGAGTCGTCCTCCTCGCGCTGCTTGAACAGGGCCTTGCGCTTCTTGCCCGAGTCCTGCGTGGTCACGACGACGACAGCGTCAGTGCCAGTACGAGCGCGTGCGAGTCTTGAGGAGGAGGGAGGCGAGCGCACCTTGTCAACGTTGACGCCGAGGTGCTTGAGGTTGTCGATGGCGTCCATCTCGTGCAGGGCGAGTCGGGCGTGCTGGTAAAGGCGCTTCTTGTCGCCCTCGGGCACGCCGTCGCGGTGCATGATGTACAGGGCGATGATGCGTAGCTTGTCGGTCGAGCTGTATGGGAGGAGCAGGGGTATCAGCTCGGCGAGCTCGAGCGCGAGAGGGCAGGCAAGGAAGCAGGGAGAGCGGGACGCACCTGACGGAGCGGTCGCTCAGCAACGGCACCATCTCCTCGACGAGCGTCTTGGGCGTCTTGCCCTCGGGCGTCACGCCGGTCGCGCAGCACTGCAGAGCGTGCGAGAGAGTCAGCTCACGGTCGAAGTCGTCGGCCTTCTCGAACGAGACGAGCGGGACGCACCTGCTCGACATTGGCGCTGGCCGGCAGCTTCTTCTTGTCGAACAGGCTCATGCACTTCTCGGCCATCGTGAGGTGGAGCGAGAGCTGCAGGGCGAGAGACGAGTCAGCTCGGCGTGCGGGGCGGAGGAAGGTCGTGAGCTAGAGAGCCAGACGCACCTTCTCCTTGACCTCGCGCATCTGCGGCAAGCTCGCGAGCATGTCCTTCATGTCGTTGATGCTCGTGCTGCGGGCAGGGAAAAGTGCGTCAGCCGCGGTGGACGAGGGAGAGCCACGGCCGCGAGAGGGAGAGGGAGAGGGAGAGCGACGCACCTCGTCCCGCCGTAGGTCCCGCCGTGCTCGCCGGCGTACGAGCGGAAGTCGGCGATGAGCTTGTCGAGCGCGTCCTTCATGTGCATGTGCCGCACCTCGCACCACACCTTGTCGTCGTCCGACAGCACCGCCTCGCGCTCCTCCTCCTGCCCCTGCTCGTTCGTGAAGATGTACCTGCAGGGCGTCGACACTCGAGTCAGCAAAGGCTCGAGGAGGAAGAGAGGGAGAGGGAGAGAGGGACGCACCGGTACCGCTGCCCGTCCTGGACGTCGAGCAAGTCGTTGCACATTGCCTGGTACGTGAACTCGTGCAGGAACGGCGCGTTAAGGTCCATCGAGCGGTCCGTGATGAACAGGACGCCGCGTGGTCGTGGAGGGTCCGAGACGGGCTGCGCAGGGGCAGAGTCAGCCTCGACAGGAGCGAAAGAGGCGAGGAAGGGAGGGAGGAGGAGGACGCACAGGAAAGTTGCTGTTGTCGCGGGCGTAGGCGTCGATCTCGGCCTGCACTCGGTCGGCGAGACGCTTGCCTATGTGCTCGCCGACTGCTGCGCCTGGGCCGAGGACGTGGTGGAACCCGGAGGGGGGGTGGTAGTACCGGATGAGCGGGTACTCGCCGAGCGTGGCGAGGACGTTGACGATCTGCAGGCAGGGGTGGATCAGCGTCGTCCTCGAGGTCTGCGGCAGGTCGGGAGGGACGCACAGAGCGAGACATCCAGCCAACGTCGTCCTCCCACCGAGCGATGGCGTGGTCGGGCTGCTGATCCGGCGGGCCGTACAGAGTGTGGAAGTTGTGCGGCGTGCGGAGCGAGAAGACCCGAGGCTCGAGCGCTGTTGCGAGGGTGAGGGTCAGCTGCGCTCGCCGAGAGGGAGGACGAGGAGAACGAGGGACGGACCGTGAAAGTTGATGTACAGCTCCTTGAGGCCTTGGAGGTACTCCTCGGGAAGGCTGTCGGTGAGGCGCCCGACGAGCGCGTCGTTGATGCCTGCGAAGTTGTTCTCGTCGTCAGCAGGAGCTCTATGGTCAGGCGAGATGGGGAGGAGCCGACGCACCTTCCATGAAGTTGACATAGGCCGCCGCGTACCGAGGCGGCTCCTGCGGTCCTGGCGGCTGCTTCTTCGAGCTCTTGCCCGGCGCAGGAGGCGGTGTCGGGTTGTGGTCGCGCAAGACGAGGTCGACGTTCTGCGTCGTCGGCATGAGGAGGTAGACGGCGGCGAGTCGGGGTTGTGGTTGGCGGGGCGAGGTGATGAGGTCGACCTCTGCGCGGCGGGCAAGAGTACAGGGTCAGCGAGAGTCAAGGCTTCGCCATGCATCTCCAGCTCTCCGCCGCCTGGCTTGCGCCGACGAGGGAGAGCAAGCGCGAGCCGGACGAGTGACGCGACGCACGCTGGATCCCCTCCTCGAGCACGTCGTACGTCGACAGGACCGACTGGAGCATGTGCTGGGTGTGCTGGTCGACGATGAGGACCTTCCATCGCGCAGGAACGGCCCGGATCGTGTCGAGGTAGCCTGCGAGAGGGTGCAGCCGAGATGTGGAGCGGACGGTGAGCACGAGGACGCAGAGGGCGAGGCAGGGCAGAGGGAGGGTGCACGCACGTTGTCGGATGAGCTGGATCAGGCTGGCCATGACCGCGGTCGGCTCGAGGGCTGTAGGACGAGAGGCGAGGGAGCGAGTGAACGACCGCAGCGATCTCCTCCGCGGCGACCGGCCGGCGACTCGGGCTCGTGCTCTCTCGCTCTTCTCGTGCAGGTCAGAAGCGTCTGCGTTCGACTCGCAGTTGCTCGCTCTCAAGGTCTGACCGCGAGAGCGCGAGAGAGAGCTCCTCTCGCAGACCCGAGCCCTCCTCCCTCTCCTCGTCGCCGAGGCCCGAGTCGAGGCGAGCCCTGTGAACGACAGCTATGGCAAGGAAGAGGAGGGGAGCAACTCGAAGACCGGCTACAAGTCGCCCCCGATGGGCGCGTTGAAACAGAGGCTGAAGGCGCGGTCGCCGTCGGCGACGATGATGCCGTTGCGGGACCCGGCCTGCGACGGCGGCGGCGGTGACGGGCGGCCGTACGGCGAGCCGTACCGCGACGAGAGCGAGCCCGACTGGTGGTACGACGCGGCCGAGCTCGACGCCGACGGCGGCGAATCGGCGAAGAGGCACTTGATGTTGTTGCCGGGGATGATCTGCATGAGCGAGCCCGACTCGACGTGCCGCACCTCGATGAAAGTCGGCTCGAACGCGAGCACGTAGGGGTAGTGCAGTGCTGCGAGGGGTGGGAGGGAGCTCGACTCAGCCGAGGGCGACGAGAACGAAGGGGGAGGGGGAGAGGGGACGCACCGAACGAAGTCGGGAAGCCCTCCCACTGGATGATCCAGTTGGACTTTGCCCGCCAGCCGTTCTTGTTGACGTAGAAGGCAAACTCTGCGGGGCGAGGAAGGGCGTCAGCGACCAAGTGAGGGAGGGAGGAGGGAGGAGGGGGGAGGAGGAGGTGGACGCACCGTCGTAGCAGAGGAGGAAGTCGCCGTCGATGCGGTAGATGGCGATCGGCTTGGCGTTCTCGCGCTTCTGGACAAAGTCGAGGCTCGAGTCGGCCGGGTCGAGGAGGCCCTGCGTGTCGAGCGTCTCGAGGTCGACGATCTCGAACCCCTTGGTGCAGCCGACGCAGAGCTTCGACTTGAGGAAGTGCACCGAGGACGACTCGGTCGGGATGTAGAACTCCTGCACGAGGGAAGAGGTGGAGGCGGAGTGCGTCAGCGAGGGATCTAAGGCGGCTCGGCGAAGGAGGAGGAGGAGACGCACCTTGAAGACGCGCAGGCTCTCGTTGCTCCCCTGCAAGAACTTGCGGATCGCCGGCTGCTTCTTGCCCCGCGGGACGTCGACGGGCTCGAGCGTCTTGATCGTGCTCGATACGCTGCCGCTCTTGACGACGCAGACGAGCGTGCGGCCGAGGCACTGCCCCGCCTTGAAGAAGGTCGCGTTGGCCGAGATCTTGCGCGCGCGCTTGGCGGCACCGACGGCGTCGCCCGGGTCGAGGTGGTCGACGAAGAAGGTCTGGACGGCCTTGTCGGCGAGGACGATGAGGATGCCCTGCTCCTCGAGCACGTCGACCTGCGTCACGCTCGGGACCGAGATGACCTTGACCGGCACCTTGTTCTTGTCGCGCAGGTCCGACAGGTACACGCCGTTGTCGGTGCCGTACACCATGCGGTTGCCGTGGTCTGCGAGGGTGCGCAGGAGGGAGGGAGAGTGAGGGGAAGCAAGGTCAGCCCGGTCGGTGCCCTTTCTGGAGAGCAGGAGGGGGAAGGAGACGAGGACGCACCGAAAGGCGCAGCGCAGGTGAGTCGGTTCGTGCCGACAAAGTAGCCGGCGCTGAGCGGGAGCGTCTCGAAGACGAGGCTGCGCTCGCGCAGCTCGTTCTGGCGTTCCTCGATCTTGTCGAGCCACTTCTTGCGCGTCGTCCACGTCGACGCCCACAGCGTGATCTGGTACCCTCGGCGGCCGAGGTGGATGAAGGTGACGGCGAAGCCCTGTTTGTTCTTGTCGGCGCCGGGCGGCGGCAGGGACGCGCTCGCCGAGACCGACTTGCCCGACGAGCCGCGCGCCATGAGCGAGCGAGGGCGGACGACGCCGCCTCGTGCGGTTGCGGCATCATCGACGGGTGCGACGACGAGGAGCTCGAGAGGGATCGGCTGCGAGACGGGCGAGGGGAGCTGAGTCAGGTCGGGCTCGAGCGGGAGGTGCGGGCGAGGGGAGCGAGCGCACCTTGCGGTAGACCTTGTACTGCTCGTTCTTGCTCTTCTGCTTGACCATGAGGATGGCGTGGTCGAACAGGAAGACCTGGAGCTCGGCGCTCTCGCTCTGGGTCCCGCCGCGCTTCTTGAGCGGGCCCTTGAAGATGAGCTCGCGCTCCTCGTCGCGCAGTCGCAGGTCCTGCAGTGGAGGGCCCGAGTCAGCACGGTGCGTCGAGCGAATGAGGGCAGGCAATGTGAGAGAGAGTGGGACGCACGACTGCCTCGCCGTTCTTGAAGACGAGCTGCTGGTCGAGCTGCGCGAGGTTGAACCGGTTCTCGCTCTTGCCCGTCTCGACGTTGACCTTTGCGAGGAACTCGCGGATGAGCTTGATGACCTTGGGGATCGCGACCTTGTCCGGGTTGTCGTCGGCCGTCTGCTTGAGCGTCGCTTCGAGGAGAAGCGGGTACCGGGCGAGGCGCGTCGTCGGCTTGGTCAGGTAGCCGTTAAGCTCGAGCTTGCGCGACTCGGGCAGGCGCTCGGTTTCCTGTGGTCGGTAGAGCGTATCAGCAGATGTACGCAGGAAGAAGAGGAAGAAGAGGAAGAGAGAGGAGGACGCACGTCGACAAACTTGGCGAATGCCGGGTTGCTGCCCTTCTCCTTCTCGAACTCGTACTTGCCGTACAGCTGGTGCGCACCATACTTGACATAGGGCGCAAAGTGAGGCACAAAGTCGAGGAAGATGTCGCCAATGTGGTCGACGACGTGCGCCTGCTTGGCGCGCTTGTTGAGGAGGTCGACGAGCCGCACGTTGACGGCGTAGATCTCGAGCACGTTCCAGAAGACCTGCGTGACAAAGTCTTCTCGTCGCGCCTCGGGGATGATGTTGGACGACCGCAACGGCTTGATCCAGAACTGCGAGCGCAGGGAGCAAGAGTCAGCTCTCGGACCTCGACGAGCGACGACGACGACGAAGAGGGACGAAGACGCACGTCGCGCAGGTACTCGAGGTCGCGCACAAAGTCGCGCTCGGTGTAGAAGACCTCGTTGATGCACTCCTGGCGCTTCTTCTCCGAGTCGCTCGTCGCGTCGATGACCTCCTGCGGGACCGAGTGGATCCACAGCGAGCCGGGCTCCTGCGCGCGTGTCAAAGCAGAGAGTCAGTACGATGTACTGCCTGAGAGACACTGCGAGAGAGAGAGAAGGGAGACGCACCCTGAGCTCGACCAAGCTGTCGAGCGACGCGCTGCGCTTGAGCTTGCCGACGTCCTCGAGCCCGCCGCTCAGGCCCTCGCGCTTGAGGTTGAGCCGCGCCTGCTGCTCGAGGCGCCGCGGGCACGCGATCGAGTAGCACAGGCGGTCGCGCGTGCACGTCGGCGAGTAGCAGTCGGTGAGGAGAGTGAAGACGCCGCTCGGGAGGGGCGAGTCGTCCTCGTCGGCGCCGCCGTCGCCCATGCCCGGGCCCGCCGCCGCTTGCGTCGTCGCGACCGACGACCGGCGCGGGTCGTACGGCGACGTCCCTGCGCCCGAGCCCGAGCCGGGCTGGCGCGCCTGGGCCTGGGCGACGCCGACGGCCTGGGCGAGCGCGGCGGCCGAGTGGGGCGCGTGCGGGTGCTGCGCGACGCGCTGCTGGTCGCCCGGGACGAGGTCGTCCGAGCTGAGCTGGAACGAGCTCGCGAGGCGCGCCTTGAACTGGTAGATCTCGTGCGGCGAGTCGCGCAACCGGTGGGCGTACGTCACGTCGTGGAAGAACTTTTGCGCGTCGAGGGCGCGCCCGAGGAGGAGCGCGAGGTTGCGGTCCGACGTCTTGATGATGTAGGCGATGCGGTCGACGGCGTCGCGCCCGTCGAACGCGTCCTGGTAGACGAGCCCGTCCTTGATGCGCTCGGTCGGCGCGATGCGCTCGCGGAAGGCGGCGGCGACGCGCGACAGGAGTGCCGGGTACACCACGGGCGAGTGGCGCGGGACGAGCGCCGAGCCGGCGGGGCCTGAGCCCGGGTGCCCGCCGGTGCCGCCGCCGACCGAGCTGTACGACGGCGGGCGGACCGACATGGCGAGCGACGGCTGCGACGACGAGAAGGCCGAGACGGGCGTCGGCAGCATCGACGAGTCGAGGCCGCGGTACAGGTCGGGTCGCTCGCCCGCCGAGAACGACAGGGCGCGGTCGGCCGGGTACGAGGGCGACACCTTGGGCTGCGTCGGCAGGACCCGCATCGACTCGGTCGATCTTCGAGAGCCGAGCGCAGGGCTCGCCGACGTGAACGACGGCGCGTGCCCGCCGTACGAGTAGCCGAGCGACGCCGTCGACTGGTTGAGCGGGAGGTAGGGCCGCGGCTCGAGCGCTTGAGGCTGGTACAGCGAGCGCAGGTCGCTGTCGGCCGAGCTGCGCCGTGATCGGTCGTACGCGCTCGGGTTGTAGTCTGCGCGAGGCAAGGCCGAGGAGGAGGTGCGTCAGCGAGAGCCGCGGCCGAGGTCGGGGAGGGGGAAGAAGAGGAGGCGGTGGACGCACCGTACAGCGACACGGTCGCACTGCCCGTGTCGAACTCGTCCGTCTCCTCCGAGTGCATCGCCGGCGACTTGCGCGACGCAGCGTACGCCGACGCGACCGTCGGCGTCTGCGACCCGCCGCCGCCGCCCGACTGTCGCCGCGGCCAGCTCACGTCGGCGCCGCCGCCGTCGTGCGCGTCGAAGCCGCCGCCGAAGAAGTCGCCGTGCGAGCCCGAGGGAATCTCGGGCAGGCGCGGCGGGCCGTACCCTGCGACGACGGGCATGGCGGCGCCCGTCGGCGGGAGCGGCGTGTGGGCCGGGTCGGAGGGGGACCGTTTGGGCGAGGCGATGGATGCGGGCGTCGAGCCGTTGGAGCGGGTCGACTCGGGGTAATTGGTGTAGGGAAGGGACGAGTTGGACGAGGTCGAAGGGCGGGAGAAGAGCGAGGTCGAGGTGGAGGCGGTCGGCGGGCCGGACGACGCGCTCGCGGCGTAGCCCGGGCGCGGCGACATGTGCGAGCGCGCCGACGACGACGGGTACGACGCCTCGGGGAGCTTGCCGAAGTCGCTGTCGGACGGCGCCGGGTAGTAGCCGTGGACGGAGGAGGGTGCGGGGGAAGGCGCGGCCGAAGGGTAGGTCGCGTGCTGGTACGCCTGCGCGCTGCTGTACGAGCGCTGCGACGACGCCGACGAGTAGGCGGCGGGCTGCTGGTGGCCCTGCGCGTACCCGTGCGACTGGGCGAGCTGCTGCTGCTGCTGCTGCTGAGGCGGAGGTGGAGGAGGGGCCTGCTCGGGGAAGTAGCTCGAGCGGTGGCTCGACTGGGACCCGGGGGCTGCGTAGTCGCTCGCGCGGTAGCTGCTCGAGGCCGTGGTGGGCCTCGCGAGGGGCGTCTGGGCGCCGCTGCCGTAGCCCTGGTGGTTGGCGGACGGGGTCGTCATGCCGAACTGGGCGTACGGCTGAGGGGCGGCCTGGTGCGGGTGCGGGTACTGCTGCTGGGCCGGGTACTGCTGCTGGTAGTACTGCTGCTGGTGCGCGTAGGCGGGCTGCCCCTGGTGGGCTGGGTGCTGCTGCGGTGGGTGCGCGTAGGCGCCGTGGGCGGAGGCGGCGGCCGAGGGGCGGTGGGAGCCCTGGGCTGGCGGGCGCGGCTGGACGGGGGCTGTTGGGCGGCGGAACAGCTCATCGTATGCCTGCTGCTGCCGCGAGCCTGGCCCCGGCATGGCCGCGGTGCGTGTGTCGAGCGAGGGGAGAGGCGACGCAGGTCGCGCGCGTCGACCGCGGGCGAGCGGAGCCTTTCGTCTCGGCACAGCTCTCTGGATGCAGCGGGAACGGCTTACAGGCCCTTGCGATCTCCTCCTTAGTAGATCCAAGCCACCGTCAGAGCTCAACACGGCGAGGCGAGGGAGAAAGTGCGAGACAGGTTGGCGTCCGGGCACCTTCGTTCGAGAGCCGGTCGCACCGCTCGCTCGTCCTCCCACCGCTCAGTCCAGCAAAGCGCACTCGAGCTACTCGTCCAGGTGAGCTGCCCGCTCCTCTCCATCGGCGCGGCGCACCTCACAGAGACGCCGCGACCTGCTCTCACCCACCCTCCCGCCGCCTCGCCTTTCACGCGCTGACCCTCCTCGCCTCGCCAACCTTTGCTCATCGTGCAGCTCCCAGGTGCGCCCGATCCTCGATCCAGCCAGCTTGCGCGCCCGACGCTGACCCTTTCCCTCGACACAGCCTCGCCCGCACTCGCCGAACCCCGCGCCCCGTCCCTCTCTCTCGACCATGCTCTCCCGCATCGCCCAGCGCACTCAGCGCACCCTCTCCCGCACCACCGCCTCGGCCGTCGCATCCGGCAGCCGCGCCTATGCCTCGGACGCTGGCTACACCGGCGGGCCCACGTTCGAGTTGACCGAGGAGCAGGCCTCGATCCGCGAGCTTGCGAGGCAGTTCACCGTGCGTCGCACCTCTCTCTCTCTCCTCTGCACCATGAGCGCATCGGGGAGCTGACCCTGTCGAGCGACGCGCGCAGGCCAACGAGATCATCCCGGTCGCCGCCGAGCACGACCGCACCATGAAGGTGCGCCTCCTTCCGGCCTGCTCTCCCTCTCAACTGCGCCTGTGCTTTACTGCGCCTGTGCTGACTCCTCTCGACCATGCAGTACCCGTGGGAGGTCATCAAGAAGGCGCACGCCGAGGGCCTGCTCAACGTCCACGTCCCCGAGGAGGTGCGTCTGTGCCGCCTCTCCACGGACGGCGCTGCGTCTTGACGTGTCGCTCGTCCTACTCATCGCAGCCGCAGAACTCACACTTTCATGATGTTCGCAGTACGGCGGTGCCGGGCTCTCGGTCATGTCGTCGTCGCTCGTTTCGGAGGAGCTCGCGTACGGCTGCACGGGCATCCAGACGGGTGCGTCCCTCTCTCTCTTCCACCTGGCCCTCTCCCTCCTTCTCGAGCCTCGAGCTGATTATTCTCGTCACCTTTTCCCTCCTGCAGCCATCGAGGCCAACGGTCTCGCCTCGGCGCCCGTCATCATCGGCGGCAACGACGCGCAGAAGCGCAAGTACCTCGGCAGGCTCACCGAGGAGCCGCTCATGTGCGCGTACGGTGCGTCCTCGTCCTCATCATCTCTCGACCCGCTTCAAAGCGAGCCGACGCTGATGGCGGGACGTGCGCGCAGGCGTGTCGGAGCCGGGCGCAGGCAGCGACGTCGCGTCCATCACGACCAAGGCGACGCTCGAGGGCGACAAGTACGTCATCAACGGCAGCAAGTGCTGGATCACGAACGGCGGGTGCGTCCTCTCCATCCTCTCTCGCTGCTCGAAGCTCGAGCGCTGACTCTCGCTCGGACCGCCTCCTCTTGCTCTCGCCCGCAGCGTCGCAAACGTGAACTCACGCTCTCCTCTCTCGCCCAAGCGTGCTCAGCTGACGCTCTACATGCTCTCTTGTGTGCAGTGGTACTTTGTCCTCGCCAAGACGGACGCGTCGGGCAAGCCGCACAAGTCGCTGTCCGGCTTCATCGTCGACGCAGACACCCCCGGCATCACGTGCGTCCCTCTCTCTCTCACACAGGTCGCCTCGAGTCTTGCCGAGGTGCTGACGGGCTCCACGTCCTGCAGGGTCGAGAACAAGCTGATCAACATGGGCCAGCGCTGCTCGGACACGCGCATCATCAACTTTGGTGCGTCCCGCTCTCTCTGCCTTGGGCGGCTCGACGCAGTACTGCTTGCTGACGCTTCCTCGGCTACAGAGAACGTCGTCGTCCCGAAGGAGAACCTCCTCGGCAAGGAGGGCGACGGCTTCAAGGTGCGCCGCTGGTCCCCTCTCTTCTCCCTCGCCCTTCCTCCTCACCCTCTCTCGCTCACGCCCCTCCCTCGCCCGCACAGATCGCGATGGGCGCTTTCGACATTACGCGCCCGCTCGTCGCCTCGGGCGCCGTCGGTCTCGCGCAGCGCGCGCTCGCCGAGGCGGCCAAGTACGCTCACGACCGTGCGTCCTCTTCCTCAGCCTCCCTCCTCTGAGCGCCGAGACCGTACTGACGATGTGCTTCGACTCGCAGGCAAGACGTTCGGCGTGCCCATCATCCAGCACCAGGCGATCGGCACCATGCTCGCCGAGATGGCCATCGGCGTCGAGAACTCGCGGTCCGTCCCCTCTTGCTCTCTCGCGCCTCTCTCTCTCGCTCTCACTCTCGAGCTGACGCTTCCTTCGGTACGCAGCAACGCCGTCTGGCGCGCGTCGTGCGCCAAGGACGCCAACGACCCTCGCACGACCTACCTCGCCTCGATCGCAAAGGCGTACGCCTCGGCCACGGCCGTCTCGAACGCCGACAAGTGCGTGCAGATCTTCGGCGGCGCAGGGTTCAACACCGGTACGTCTACCTACCTCTCGCAAAGCTTGAGCGCGGGCGAGCGAGAGCTGACCCTCGGACCTCCTCGTCCGCAGAGTACCCCGCCGAGAAGCTGTACCGGGTGCGTCTCGCCCTCTCCCCTCTCCTCTTCTCGCTTGTACAGTCCAGGGCGTGCTCGGCGACTCCTGGCGCAGCTGGGCCCGGCCGGGCGCGCCCTCGGCCGCCGTCACCGCCCCCAGAGCCTCCCCGGACCTCCTACTGACGCCCCGACTCGCCCTGGTACTGCCCGGGACCCCTGGTATCGAATAATAGGACGCTAAGATATTCACCCTGTATGAAGGTGCGTTTTTTGAGCTCCTGGGGTCGTCGGGGAACTCGCGCTGACCCTCTCGAGCGTCCGCAGGCACCACCCAGGTCCGCTCGGCCCTCTCTCGCGCCCCGACGCCTGTCGCACAGCCTCCTGACCCTCCCTACTCTCACCTGCAGATCCAGAACCTCATCATCTCGCGCGTCGTCGCCAACGACTACGCCTGAGCGGCGCTCGACTCGTCGACGAGGAGGACGAGGGGCGGCCGAGGAGCTCTCGCCGGCCTGCTCTCGTCCCTTTCCCTACCCTGCATCCCTCTCTGTGCCATCTCTTCTCTGTCGTGTCCTCGCAATACAAGCCTTGCCTCTCACGATGAGCGGGCGAGCGAGCGAGAGCAGCTAGAGAGCGGGTCGAGCGCATCGTCTTGAGCTGGGCGACAAGGACGCTGACACTCGCACTCTCGTGCAGTCTCTCTCCTTCGAGAGCTGCAGTATGCTGTCGAGAACGTGCGCAATGAACGGTGGTACTCGTTACAACCTCGCTCACCGCCAGCGAACGGACGAGCAAGGTCCCGCCTCCTCTCCCTTCCCCTCCCTCACACACCGCAGCTACGCTCCGGCTCAGGAGCTACCCTTCAGCTTCGCCTCCTGGAAGAGCACATGGCGGCCGGCTGCGGGCGGGCAAGAGAGAGCTGGGTCAGCTTCGAGAGGTGGCTCGGGTCGGGGCGGGAGTCGATTGCGGAGCGAGGCGCACCGATGGGGTCGAACTGCAGGAGGAAAGGACGGTCAGCTTCCTCGCCTGGTGATGCACAGTGCACAGCGCAGAGCGAGAGCCTCAGCGCACCTTCATGAACGCGAGCTTCTTCTCGGCCGTCCTGGGTCGGCGAGCGATGTATGCAAAGCCCGTGCCGACGCTGCGGGCGAGCAAGGGTGCTGTCAGAAGAGTCCTGGAACCAAAGCCAAGCCGTCTAGAGCCACCAAGTCGCTGCGAGGGTGAGACGGCGGCAGGAGCTGATGAGGCGCAGCTCACGTCGAGAGGAGGCGGACGACGACCAATCTGCGCGGCAGGCATGGGTCAGCAGATGCCCAGAGCGAGCTAGGAGGGAGTGGGCGCACCTAGACTTTGCCTTGGCCATGGTTGCGAGCCGGGACGAGCGAGAGGAGTGCGAGCGACGAGGAGGACCAGGTCAGCGCGGCTCTCTCGCCTCTGCTGTACGTTCTGCGAGCTGTGTGACGCTTTGCAGAGC
>Ga0308170_10002088_pt1 | contig 17713 bp, 19 predicted proteins | sample PhyBR2_2_FD_202136 | JGI IMG/M metagenome (GOLD analysis project Ga0308170, IMG submission 202136) | Phyllosphere microbial communities from UC Gill Tract Community Farm, Albany, California, United States - DLSLSB.R2 | ecosystem: Host-associated > Plants > Phyllosphere > Unclassified | place... | reverse complement strand
TCATGCGTTCTACATGGAAACTATTTCCTCATGGATACTCATGGCGGAGTGTTGCGCGCCAGCCTTGATCGTTCGACATCGATCGGCCTGGCCCGGTCGAAGCGGCCGAAGCGCAAGGCCAGCGCCGTCATCAGGATCGGCGCCAGGCGCTCGCAGGCGCCCAGGGTCGCGGTGTCCCTGTTCCAGGCGTGGCCTCCATGCTGCACCAGCTGCCGATAGTGGGAGATCAGCACGATCGAATTGCGCAGCGTGATCCCGAACAGCGTGACGAAGCCCACCATCGAACCGAGGGTCAGCGCGCCGCCGACCAGCGCGAAGGGCAGGTTCGTCATCACCAGCAGCCAGCTCGACCTGCTACTGGAGCAGCTTCGTTTTTTCGGCGCTGCTTTCCAGGGCCAGCAACTGCTCCCTCAGCTGGCTGCGCTGGGTCCAGGCCAGGTTCGCCACCTGCAGGCGTGCGGCGGCCACCCGGCGGGCCGCTTCGGCGATGCGGTAATCGCGTTTTCCACGCGTTTCGACCGGGATATCGAGGCCCAGCCCCAGGGTCCAGGAGCTTTCCCCATCCCGGGGATTGAGCGTGCGCTGGAGCGGGAGCTGCAGCGTCGGGTTCGGGCGCTGGCCGGCGGTGGTCACCGCAGCGTCGGCCGCGGCCAGCCTGGCACGGGCCGCTTCGAGGTCGGCATTGAAATGGACGGCCACCAGGGTCAGCAGCTCGAGATCCCATGTCGCGGCAGGCCATTCGAGTGCCTGCTTGCCCCGGTACGTCGACGCGGTATGGCTTCTCAAGCCGGGCGAATCGAGGGAGCGGGCGCTCAGCTCTTGTGCGCCGGCCGCGGCGTCCATCGGATGCGGCTCGTAGTGCTGGACCGCGCAGCCGCTCAACGAGAGGCACAGCGCAAGCCATAAAGGAGACCCGGACAGCTGATTTTTCTGAAGCATGTGACACCGGAAGCTTATGATGGCGAGAAAATAAGTCGGCAGACTTAGCGAATGCTTAGAGAGAGAAGACTATGCGGGTGTTGTTGGTCGAAGATGATGAGGCAATCGGCTGCGCGGTCGCCGAAGCGCTGCGCAAGGGCGGGTACACGGTGGACTGGGTGGGCGACGGCCAGCAGGCGCTGACGGCGGCGACGGTCGAGAAGTACGCGGCGGTCCTGCTCGACCTGAGCCTGCCCGGCCTGGACGGCCTGGAGGTGCTGCGGCGCCTGCGGGACCAGGGCAACAGAGTGCCGGTCCTGGTGATGACGGCCCGCGCCGCCATCGAAGAGCGCATCGACGGACTCGACGCCGGGGCCGACGACTATCTCGTCAAGCCCTTTCATGTGGGAGAGCTGCTGGCCCGGCTGCGTGCGCTGGTCCGCCGCCAGGGCCCGGAGGTGCAGCGGGTGCTGCGCAACGGGGCCGTGTTGCTGGACCCGTCGAACCATGAGGTGCTGTTCCAGGGCGAGCAGCTGGTGGGGTTCATCGCCGCCGCCGCCCACGAGCTGAGGTCGCCGATCACGGCCATGACCCTGCACCTGGAGAACGCGGTCGATGCGGAGGCGGCGCCCGTCCTGCTACAGCCGCGGCTCGCGCCGCTGGGCGCCAGCCTCGAGCGGATGCGGGCGCTGGTCGAACAGCTGCTGTCGCTGGCGCGCATCCAGGCGCAAGCCGGCCACTCGCGGGAGCGGGTCGACGGCATGGCCATCGTCGTCGAAGCGATGGGCGAGGTATTTCCTGTCGCCGATGCGAAAAACGTCGACCTGGGACTGGCGCGCGGAGAACAAGTCAGCGTGCTGGGCAGCGAGCACGATTTCCGGGCGCTCGCGCGCAATGCGATCGAGAACGCAGTTCTCTACACCCCGGCCGGCGGCAAGGTCGACATCCATCTGTATCGCGACGGCGGCGACGTCGTGCTTGCGGTCGAGGACACGGGCCCCGGGATCGCGGACGAACACCTGCCGCGGGTGTTCGACTCCTTCTACCGGGTGCCCGGCAGCGGCCGGCCTGGCAGCGGCCTGGGGCTGGCCATCATCCGCAGCGCGGCGGCGCGGCTGGGTGGGACGGTAGCGCTCGAAAACAGGCAGCCCGGCGGCGGGCTGAGCTTCGTCTATCGCCAGCCGCTGCCGTCCGGTGAGCTCGCCGGGCAAGCGCTGGCCGGAGCCGGCACCAGATGAGCGAGCGCCGGTTCTCCACGCTGCGCCGGATCCCTCGCCCGATCTGGATCCTCGGCTTCGTCAGCATGCTGATGGACATCTCTTCCGAGATCGTCCACAGCCTGCTGCCGATGTTCCTGGTCGCCAGTCTCGGCGCCAGCGTGGCGACAGTCGGGCTGATCGAAGGCATTGCCGAAGCGACATCGCCCATCGTCAAGGTATTCTCGGGCAGCCTCAGCGATTATCTGGGGAAGCGCAAATGGCTGGCCGTGACCGGCTACGCGCTGGGCGCCGCCAGCAAGCCTTTCTTTGCCATCGCCGCCACCGCGAATATCGTGCTGGCCGCGCGCTTCGTCGACCGCATCGGCAAGGGCATCCGCGGCGCCCCCAGGGATGCGCTGGTGGCGGACATCGTCCCGCCCGAATCGCGCGGCGCCGCCTTCGGACTGCGGCAATCGCTCGACACGGTCGGCGCATTCATGGGCCCGCTGCTCGCCGTCGGTCTGATGTTCTTGTGGTCAAACGATTACCGCCGCATCTTCTGGATCGCCGTGATTCCGGGCGCGCTCGCGGTGCTGTTGCTGGCCTGTGGCGTGAAGGAGCCGCCGCATGCGGCCGCATCCAGGGGCATCAATCCGATCAACCGGGCCAGCCTGAGCAAGCTGTCCGGCGCCTACTGGTGGGTCGTCGCAATCGGCGCGGTGTTCGCCCTGGCACGGTTCAGCGAGGCCTTCCTGGTGCTGCGCGCCATGCAGGGCGGCATGAAGCCGGCCCTGGTGCCGCTGGTGATGGTCGCCATGAACATCGTCTACATGCTTTCCGCCTATCCCTTCGGGAAGCTGGCCGACTCCATGAACCACATGCGTTTGCTGGTCGTCGGACTGGCTTTTCTGGCCCTGGCCGACGTGGTCCTTGCGCAGAGCAATCATTGGCCGGCAGTGCTGCTCGGGGTGAGCCTATGGGGCCTGCACATGGGGATGACGCAAGGCTTGCTGGCGGTGATGGTCGCCCATGCGGCGCCGGCCAGCCTGAAAGGCACGGCATTCGGCTTCTTCAACCTGGTCTCCGGTATCGCCGTGCTGTTCGCCAGCGTGGTCGCCGGGATGCTCTGGGAAGAGTCCGGGGCGGCGGCGACCTTTTATGCGGGGGCCGCGTTCAGCGTCCTTGCCGCTGTCCTGATCCTGGGCCGCCGAGCCTGACTGGCCTCATCCCCACAGCCGCTCGCCGCCCAGCTCCAGCTGGGTCAGGTAGAGGCGCAGGTCGAATTCGAACTGGTGGTAATCCGGCTCCATCCAGCAGCACAGCTTGTAGAAGGCCTTGTCGTGCTGCTTTTCCTTCAGGTGGGCCAGCTCGTGCACGACGATCATGCGCAGGAATTCGGGTGGCGCATCGCGGAACACGCTGCCGATGCGGATCTCGTGCTTGGCCTTCAGCTTGCTGCCCTGTACGCGCGAGATGGCCGTATGCAGGCCGAGGGCCTGCTGGACGATGCCGATCTTGCTGTCGAAGCCGACCTTGGCGACCGGTTCGGCGTTGCGCAGGTATTCATCCTTCAGGTCCTGCACATAGCCGTAGAGGGCCTTGTCGGTGCGTACCGCGTGGGCTTGCGGATAGCGGCGCAGCAGGTGCTCGCCCAGGCGGCCTTCGGCCAGCAGGCGGTGGACCTGGTCGAGCAGGTGGCCGGGATAGGCCTTGAGGTATTTGAGGGTGTTCGGGTCGGACATGGACTACGCACTCTAGCACAGGATGAAACCGCCGGAGTGCGCAGCCGCTTGGCGTGATCGGTGAAGAATGGGCCGGTGAAGATCAACCGGTAAAGGGAGTCGCCGCGCCCGATGCCGGCGGCGCGGCGGATGCAATCATTCCCTGGTCAGGTAAGGAGCCTGGCGATGCCGCTTTCCTTATCTTATTCCGCCTTGCCGCCCTGGCGGTTGCCACCCTTGGCGGCGGCCGCGGCGCGGTTGGCCGATTGCCGGCTTTCCCCGCCCTTGCGGCCGATGTCGGCCATGTGGGCGCGGTTGCGGCTGACCACTTCCCCGCCTTTCTGGCCTGCGCGGCGCGCTTCCTCCGAGTCGAACTCGTGCGCCGTTCCTTTCTGGTGGGCGGCCTGGCCGCCCTTGCTGGCGATTTGGCGCTGCTGGTTCTGGTCCATCGCAGCGAAACCGCGCTTGGCAGGCTGGCTTTTCTGCTCGTTGCCGCCTGAGCTCGCGCTCTTGCCGCCGTCCTTGCTTGTCGCCATATCGATCTCCTTGTGCCTGTCGGTGAACAATCAAACCCGAGCGTCACGGATGCGCTCGTGCGTTTAGAGAGGCGGGGGAAGCAATAGTTCCGGCCGATGGCGACGGCGATGGCGCGTTTCAGGCGTCGGCGATCTTCAGCACCAGTTTTCCGAAGTTCTTCCCTTCGAACAGCATCATGAGGGCGGCCGGGAAGTTCTCCAGGCCTTCGACCACGTGCTCGCGGTGTTTGAAGCTGCCCTCGCGCAGCCACTGGCCCAGGCGCGCCACGCCTTCCGGATAGCGGTGGGCGAAATCGAAGACCACCATGCCTTCCATGCGCGCCCGGTTCACCAGCAGCGACAGGTAATTCGCCGGGCCGCGCACGGGCGTGGTGTTGTTGTACTGCGAGATCGCGCCGCAGATCACGATCCGCGCCTTCAGGTTGATGCGGGCAAGGACGGCGTCCAGGATCTCGCCGCCGACGTTGTCGAAATAGACGTCCACGCCGTCCGGGCAATGCTGCTTGAGGCCAGGCCCGATCGGGCCTTCCTTGTAGTCGATGCAGGCGTCGAAGCCGAGCTCCTCGACCACGAAGCGGCATTTGTCGGCGCCGCCGGCGATGCCTACCACGCGGCAGCCCAGGCGCTTGGCAACCTGGCCGACCGTCATCCCGACCGCGCCGGCGGCGGCCGACACCACGACCGTCTCGCCGGCCCTGGGCTGGCCAATTTCCGTCAAGCCGAAGTAGGCGGTCATGCCCGGCATGCCGAGCACGTTCAGCCAGGCCGGCAGCGGCGCCAGGCCGGGGTCGATCTTCGCCAGGCCGCCCTTGTCGTCGGCCGGGCCGGTCCAGAAGCGCTGCACGCCGAAGGCGCCGCTGACGTGGTCGCCCACGGCAAAGCGCGGCGCACGCGATTCCGTCACCACGCCCACCGCGCCGGCGCGCATCACCTCGCCGATCGCCACCGGGCGGATATACGACTTCCCTTCGTTCATCCAGCCGCGCATCGCCGGATCGAGCGACAGGTACAGCAGCTTCACGCGCACCTGGCCGTCTGCCAGCGGCGCCAGGGCTTCTTCGGTGAGCTGCCAGTTATCGGCGGCCGGCATGCCGACGGGGCGGGAGGCCAGGCGAAATTGCTGGTTGGTTTGGGTGGACATGGGGTCTCCTTGTTTGACATGTGGACTTGTCAACTATAGCGCCAACTCGCCGTTTCCGCCGTCGCGTACATGCCCATCCTGCAACTCATGCGACAATGCTCCGACCGTCCTCATCCTTCACGACCTTTCAAGACCATGAAGCACCCCGAATTCATCCTGACCCTGTCCTGCCTGGATCAGCGCGGCATCGTCCTGCGCGTGTCCGGCTTCCTGGCCGAGCACGGCTGCAACATCATCGATTCCGACCAGTTCGGCGACCCGGAATCGAAGCTGTTCTTCATGCGCATCCACTTCGCGCTGGAAGATCCGAACGTCTCGGACGGCATCCTGCGCGCCGGCTTCGACGCCCTGTGCGTGCACCTGAACGCTTCCGGCCAGCTGCACGACGCCGCGCGCAAGCCGCGCGTGCTGATCATGGTCTCGAAGATCGGCCATTGCCTGAACGACCTGCTGTTCCGCTACCGCAGCGGGCTGCTGCCGGTGGAGATTCCGGCCATCGTCTCGAACCACATGGACTTCTACCAGCTCGCGGCCAGTTACAATATCCCCTTTCACCACTTGCCGCTCGAGGCCGGCGCCAGCGAAGCCGACAAGCTGGCGCAGGAAAGCCGCATCATCGAGCTGCTGGACCGGCACCAGGTCGACCTGGTCGTGCTGGCGCGCTACATGCAGGTCCTGTCGCCGGGACTGTGCGAAGCCTTGAAGGGGAGGGCGATCAATATTCACCACTCCTTCCTGCCCAGCTTCAAGGGCGCGCGTCCGTATGCCCAGGCGCACCGGCGCGGCGTCAAGCTGATCGGCGCGACGGCCCACTTCGTCACGGGCGACCTGGACGAAGGGCCGATCATCGAGCAGGACGTCGAGCGGGTCGACCACGCGATGAGCGTCGAGGCCCTGACGGCGATCGGGCGCGACGTCGAAAGCGTGGTGCTGGCGCGCGCGGTCAAGTGGTTCGTGGAACACCGCATCCTGCTGAACGGCGACAAGACCGTCGTGTTCAGCTGATTACACTGAAAGACAGAAGAACCAGATGGCCCTGAAAGCAACGATCTACAAGGCAGACCTGAGCATCGCGGACATGGACCGCAATTACTACCAGGAGCACGCGCTCACCATTGCGCGCCATCCTTCCGAGACCGACGAGCGGGTGATGGTCCGCCTGCTCGCCTTTGCCCTGCACGCCGACGAGGCGCTCACCTTCGGCAAGGACCTGTTCGACGTCGAGGAGCCGGCCCTGTGGCTGAAGGACCTGACCGGTGCGATCCAGACCTGGATCGAGGTCGGCCAGCCGGACGAACGCCGCGTGATGAAGGCCAGCGGCCGCGCCGAGCACGTGGTCGTGTACAGCTACAGCGCCGTCAGCCACATCTGGTTCAAGCAGGTGGCGAAGCAGATCGACCGCGCCCGCAACATCACCGTCGTCAACATCGCGGCCGAGACCGCCGCAGCGCTGGAGCGCATGTGCAAGCGCAATATGCAGCTGCAGTGCACGATCCAGGACGGCCAGGTATGGCTGACCGACGGCGCCGAGACGGTGCAGGTCGAACGCGATACACTGCTTTCAGAACGTAATTATTGATCGAACAGGCGGAATATGAAACGTCGTCTTCTCGCGCTGGCCCTGGCCAGCCTCGTTTCCCTGCCGGCGCTGGCCCAGGTCAGCGTCGGCGACCCATGGATCCGCGCCACCGTGCCCCAGGCCAAGGTGGCCGGCGCCTTCATGCAGCTGAAGTCCGCGAAACCGGCGAAGCTGGTCGACGTGAAGAGCCCGGTCGCCGGCCGGGTCGAGCTGCACCAGATGGCGATGGAAGGCCAGACCATGCGCATGCGCCAGGTCGAGTCGATCGACCTGCCGGCCGGCCAGACGGTGAACCTGGCATCGGGCGGCTACCACCTGATGCTGTTCGACCTGAAGCGGCAGCTCAAGGAAGGCGAACAGGTGCCGCTGACCCTGACCGTGGTCGACGCCGCCGGCAAGCGCGAGAACATCGCGCTGTCGGTGCCGGTCAAGCCGCTGGCCTATACGGCGCCGCCAGCTCATTAATTCGCCGGGCGCCCACCCTACGGTGATCAGCGAGGCGCCGGGCCGAGGCGGCGCGCGCCGCCGGAGCCCACCACCGACTTGCTGACCTGCGGGTCGCCGTAGTAATTGACGTCGCCGGAACCGGCTACCGTCATGCTGAGGCTGTCGCGCACCCACAGGGTCGCGTCGCCCGAACCGGCCACCGTCACGCTGGCCTTGTCGACGCGCACCCGCGTCATGTCGATGGTGCCGGAGCCGCCGATCGAGGCCGACAGGCTGCGCGCGCCGCCCTCGATCACCTTCAGGTCGCCGCTGCCGCCCAGGTTGACGTCGATCGCTTCCCCCTCGGCCTTGCCGACCTTGATGCTGCCCGAGCCGCCGACGTCGAAGCGCACCCGCTTGCCGGCGACGCGGTCGGCGTCGATATTGCCGGAGCCGGCCAGCGCCAGGCGGTCCAGCTCGCGCGCCTGCACCACGATCTTCAGGTTGCGGGTCCTGATGTTGACCTTGCGCTTGCTGCGGATCTTCAGGGTGCCGTCCTCGACCACGGTTTCGATCAGCGGCAGCAGGTTCTCGTCGGTTTCGATGCTGAGGCCTTCGCTGTTGCCGGTACGGATCTCCACATTGCCCGGCAAGGCCGTCGCCAGCCCGTTGAAGTGGCCGATGTTGCGCGCCTGGCGCACGATCTTGCCGTTGCCCTGCACCTGTTCGCTGCCGCCGAAGCTCCATTCGGCCAGCGCCGGCATGCTCGCCGTGCCGGCGGCGAGGGCGAGGGTGCAGGCGGCCAGCAGCCGGCGGCGGTTCGGCGAAGTCGGGGTCTGGGTCATGGTTCCTCCTTGCTTATTGTGGTCGGTGATCGATGGATGCATCTTAGACAATCCCGCCAGGAAGCGCGGGCGCTTTGCGACGAACTGCACGGCCGGCGGGCCGGATTGCGGATAGGCGGAACAGGCGGCGCGAGGGCAGCGCCGGCTTCATCGCGCCGCCGCCACCGCGCAGACCAGGCACAGGGCGAAGACGGCGAGGCTGGTCCGGTCGGTGCTGACGTAGAGGACCGGATCCTCGTTGACCTTGCCGCGGTAGGCCAGGATCCACAGGCGCCCGAGCCACAGTACCAGCAGCGGCAGGGTCGCCAGCAGCCAGCCGCGGTGCGGGTAGAGCGCAATCACGTTGCTCGAATTGAAGTAGAGCAGGACGATCAGGACCGACAGGAAGGCGCTGTTGATGCCCATGATGCCGACCGCCGCCTTGTCGGCGGTGATATAGCCGCGTCCCCGCGTCTTTTCGCGTCCCGCGCGCTTCAGGTTGAACAGTTCGCTGTAGCGCTTCAGCAGCGCCAGGCTCAGGAACAGGAAGAAGGAAAAGGCGATCAGCCAGAAGGAGGGCGCGATGCCGGTGGCGGCGCTGCCGCCCAGCACGCGCAGGCTGTACAGGATCGCCAGCGCGATGATATCGACCATCATCAGGCGCTTCAGCCAGGTCGAGTAGGCCAGGGTACTGACGAAATAGAGGCCGGCGACGGCGCCCAGCACCGGGTGGAACAGCAGGGCCAGCCCGAGGCCGGCCAGCGCCAGGACCAGGCTGGCCGACAGGGCCAGCGGGATGCCGAGGGCGCCGGACGCGATCGGGCGGGCCTGCTTGGTCGGGTGCAGGCGGTCGTCGTGGGCGTCCAGGCTGTCGTTCAGCAGGTAGGCGCTGGAGGCGCACAGCGAGAAGGCGGCGAAGGCGACCGCCGACGCCGCCAGCGCCGGCAGGCCGAGTTCATGGCCGGCCAGCATGGGCATCAAGACCAGCAGGTTCTTCAGCCACTGGCGCGGACGCAGGGCGCGCAGCAGGGCCAGGGCGCTGCCGCCGCGCCGGCCGCCGAACGTGGCCGCATGGCCGGCATCGACGACTTCGTAATCGTGGAGGCCGGCGGGCCTGCCCGGCGCCTCGGCCAGCACCAGGTCGAACAGGCCGAGGTGGGCGGCCACGCGGCGCGCGAAGGGCGGGCTGGCGCCGGCCGCGAGGACGATGCGGCGTCCGGAGGCGCGTTCGGCGGCCAGGCGCGCCAGCAGGGCGCGATCGTAGGGCAGGGTGGCGGCATCGATGGCGGCCGCGGCGTACAGGCGCCGCGCGAAGCGGGCGCGGTCGCGCAGCAGCCAGAGCGGCAGCATCCAGATCCGGCGCAGGTCCTGTTTCAGGAAGGCCAGCAGGCATTCCCACAGCAGGCTGGAGCGGACCAGGACGCCGTCCAGCATGACCAGCAGCGGGCGGGAAAGCGGCGGGCCGTTCACTGGCCGGACGCCTGCGGCGCTGCCTGCGGCGTGCGCAGGTAGGAGGCCGCGAATGGAATCAGGAAGGGGTAGAGCCCCCACACGATGCGGCCCTCGACCCGCACGCACAGGGCCGCGTACAGCGGCGGCAGGGCCATCAGGAACAGCAGGCTGCGCAGCGGCTTGAGCGGCGCCGGCGCCCGGCGCCAGCCGAGGACCGCGAGCGGCACGATGGGCAGGCAGGCGCCGGCGATCGAGGCCAGCGAGCGGATGTCGCGCAGCGCGTGATTGACGGTCCACCAGCTGGGCGCCCAGGTATAGCTGGGCAGGCCGGGGATCAGCCAGAAGCGCACCGCCAGCAGCCAGGCGCCGGCCGCGGCCAGCGCCGCCAGGCCGCCAACCACGGAAATGCGGCGCATGGCGAGCAGCCAGACCAGCAGCAGGATGTTCTCTTCGCGCACCGCGGTGCCGAGCAGGCCGGCCAGGGCGGCCAGCCAGGGCTGGCCCGCCAGCACCGCCAGCACGAAGGCGCTGCGGGCGCAGAGCGAACCCGGATCGACCAGCAGGTAAGGCGCATACCAGAAGGTCGGTAGCGCCACCAGCATCAGGACGCCGGCGCCGGTCGCGCGCTTGCTGTCGAGGCCGGCGCGCAGGGCCACCGCGGTCATCAGGCAGGCGCTGGCGCTCATGAACAGCCAGTTCAGGCCGGCAAACGCCTGGCGCAGGTCGCCGGGCAGGGCGGCGGCGATGGCGGGCACCAGGGTGCGGTAGGGGAAGGGCGGACGCAGCTGGGCGATGCCGATCTCGCCGCGGAAATAGCGGGCCGTGTCGAAGTAGGCCTGGGAGTCCTCGATCGTGCCGCCCCAGCGCCACATCATCAGCGACAGCGCGAGCAGGGCGAACATCAGGAACAGGACCGGCCAGCGGATCGGCTGATCGGCCAGGCGCGCATTGCTGGGTGTCGTCATCGGGCACATTTTGAACGTAACGACGCGCAGTATATGCGCAGACATGTTGCCTGACTAGCCATACGGCTTCGCAAGCCGGCCCGGTTTCGCTACAATCCTGCGCTTTTTCGTCCGCACCCTCATGAATCTCCTGATGTTCTTCATTGCTTTCGGCGCCGGCATCGCCGTGTCCTTCCAGGCCGCCATCAACAGCCAGATGGCGGCCGCGGTCGGCGCCAATTCGGTGGTCGCCGCGCTGGTGTCCTTCATGTGCGGTACGGCGGCGCTGGCGCTGGCGGCGCTGGTCCGCGGCGGCCTGCCCGACGCGCTGGCGGTCCTGCCGCAGCAGCCGCTGTGGAAGTTCTCCGGCGGCTTCCTCGGCGCCGCCTTCATTTTCTGCACCGTGCTGCTGGTGCCGCGCATCGGCCTGCTGAACCTGGTCGTGCTGGTGATTGCCGGCCAGTTGCTGACCTCGATGGCGATCGACCACTTCGGCCTGGTCAACGTCGTCATGCGCAAGGTGTCGGCGGTGCGCCTGGCCGGGGCTGCCGTCATGATCGTGGGCGTGGCCCTGGCCTTGTTCGGCGACCGCATCGTCCAGGCGCTGGACCGCTGAGTTGTTGTAAGTTTTTCACACGAAAAATTCTCTTTCCAAGTGGAACTTTCCGACCGCTGCTGGTTTTATAATTAATGCATCGACAGTTTCCACTTCAATCATCGATCGCCCGATGGAACACCACCAGTCCTCGCAGATTCCCACCCTGACGTATATCGAAAACGAAGACCATCCCGTCTTCGGTACCCTGGTCGAGCAGATCCTGCACCTGCTGAATTCGAAGGTGGTGTTTTCGGACATCATCATTCACCAGAACAGTCCGCTGATGCTGCGCCAGCCGAAGGGCCTGGTGGCGGTGACGGATTCGCCGATCACCAAGGAAGAGCTGGAAGAGTTCTTCGACGTGATCGAGCCGAACTGGGCCGACCGGATCCAGGAGCGCGCCTTCGACCGCTCGATCGACCTGCACACGGCGCGCATCCGCGCCAACTGCTTCAGTTTCCAGGGCAAGAAACGCCTGGGCTGCGTGATCCGCCGCTTCCCGAAGGAGCCGCTGGCTCTCGATACCCTCGGCCTGCATCCGGACGAGCAGGAATTCGCGCGCCTGACCAGCGGCCTGGTGCTGATCATCGGCGACACCTGCCAGGGCAAGTCGACCACCATCGCATCGATGCTGGACGAAATCAACAAGCAGCGCTCCGGCCACATCATCACCATCGAAGACCCGGTCGAAACCCTGATCCCCCAGCGCAAGTGCATCATCACCCAGCGCGAAGTGGGCGAGGACGCCGACGTCGGCAGCTATTACCTGGGGGCCCTGGATGCGCTGCGCGAGCGCCCGGACGTGATCGTGATCGGCGAGATCCGCGATGCCCAGACCGCCCAGGAAGCGCTGGCGCTGGCCGAATCGGGACCGCTGGTACTGGCCTCCCTGCATGCGCGCTCGACCGAGCTGGGCCTGCAGAAGATGCTGCGCCTGCTGGGCAATTCCGATGTCCAGGGCCAGGCGCTGGCGCACGCCCTGCGCGGCGTGCTGTGCCAGGCGCTGCTGCCGTCGAAGCAGGGCAACCGCTACCACCTCGCCACCGAATGCCTGAGCATCAGCCCGCAAGTGGCCGCCATGATCGAGCAGGGCGACCTGGGCGCCATCCGCGCCCACATGAACGCCGGCCGCGAGCCGGGCTGCCACACCATGAACAGCGTGCTGGAAGGGCTGCTGGCCTCGCACAAGGTCGGCGTCGACGAGGCGCGCGCGGCAACCACCGACCGGATCGGCTTTGCGGAGATGGTGTAAGCAGCGCCAGTTTCATCGGCAATAAAAAAAGGGCACTTGCAAGCAAGTGCCCTTTTTTATGCTTGCCGGCGGCTGGCGGAGCCAGCCTGCCGGCAGCAGATCAGCCGCGGCGGCGGCGCAGTGCGGCGCCCATGCCGATCATGGCCAGGCCCATCAGCGACAGCGCGCCCGGTTCCGGCAGGGCGTATGCCTGGCCCGGATCGTCCACGCGGAAGCCCAGGATGTTGGCGCCGCCATTCCACTTGGAATTGTAGTTATAGCTGTTCTTGAAGCGCAGGTCGCGCTCGGCGCCCAGGCTGGTGAGGAAATAATCCGAATTGAGCTGGTCGCTCCACAGGCCGGTCTTGTTCATGTCCACCGACGCATACGAATCGGCGATGCCGGTCTGGCCGTTGCTGCTTGGGACCACGCTGCCGACGATGGTGTTCGAGGCATTGCCGGTGTCCATGCCGGTATCGAAATACAGGCGTGCCAGGAAGGTACCTTCGGTGAATCCGGTGGCGCAGTCATAGCCGCAACGGATAGAGGGGCTGGTGCCGCTGGTATTGCTCAGCGAGGATGCGGTCATGCTGGCGAGGTCGCGCCAGTACAGGTCGAGGTAGCCGCTGGTAGCCGGGAACGGGTTGGTTGCCGACTTCGCACCGGCCTCGATGCCGTAGAACATGCCGGTGATCTGGCCGCCGGCCTGTTTGTTGACGAAGAACGGCCCATCGCCGCTCGGATCGATCTCGTCACGCGGCGTGTTGACGTCGCCTTTTTCCAGGGTCGAGATGATGAACACGCCCCAGTTGATTTCCTTGTTGTCGGTCCAAGTGTGGGCGCCGTTGATGGCGATCTGTTCCTGGCCGGTGAATTTCAGATAAATCGGGCCGGGCGGCAGAGGAGTTGCCGGCGCGGCGGCAGCGCCGGCAGTAACGAAGGCGGCTGCTAAGGTTGCGAGAATTTTTTTCATAGTATGGATAAGAAGTTGACGAAGATTACCTCACTCAACATTAAGCAGGTTTCGTGCCAGCGAATTGTTGAATTGGCGTAAGTCATTGTATTCAATGTGAATTTTTTTATTCCATCAGTCAATCCGCATTGCCTCAGGAGCAATGCAATTGATGAGCTGTAAAAATTCTCGACAGCATAATTTCCATCAGTCGAGCGGTACTGCCCGATAGCCGTTGACCTCGGCCGGCGTCACCATGCGCGCCGCATTGCCCCAGCTGGCGCGCGCATAGCTCACCACCGCGGCGACTTCGGCATCGTTCAGCACCGGGCTATAGGGCGGCATGCCGTACGGGCGCGGATTGCCCGCGGTCGAGGGCGCGAAGCCGCCGTTCAGCACGATGCGGATGGCGTTGACGGGATTTGCCAGCTGGAGCGTCCGGTTGCCGGCCAGCGCCGGATAGGCCGGGCCGCCATCCCCGGCGGCGGCGCCGCGTCCATCCTTGCCGTGGCAGTCGGCGCAATGCTGGCCGTAGAGCCTGCCGCCGAGCTTCGTCAGGGCTTCCGGCGGCGGCTCCGCCGGCGCGCGCTCGGCGCCGTCCGCCGGCAGGGATGCCAAATACACCGACATCGCGCCGATGTCGCCGTCCGACAGGTGCTGCAGGCTCTGCCCGACCACCTCCGCCATCGGCCCGAACACGGCGCCGCGCGGCGAGATGCCGCTGCGCAGCAGCTGGGCCAGGTGCGGATCGTTCGAGGCCAGCGAAGGCGCATACCAGCCCAGCACCGGGATCAGGCCGCCATGCAGGCCCTCGCCGCTGGCGCCCAGGCCGTTGCGCGGGCTATGGCAGGCGCTGCAGTGGCCCAGTCCTTCGACCAGATAGGCGCCGCGGTTCCAGTCGGCGCCGCGCGCGGGTTCAAGCGTGAAGACGCCGGGCTTGAAGTAGAGCAGGCGCCAGGCCGCCAGCGCCGCCTGGCTGCCGTAGGGCGCGCGCAGCGCATGCGGCTGGCGTGCATTGCGCTGCGGCGGCAGGCTGCGCAGGTAGGCGAACAGGGCGTCGGCGTCGTCGCGCGTGACCTTCGTATAGTTGGGGTAGGGGAAGGCCGGATAGAGCAGGCGGCCGCCCGGTGCGATGCCGTTATGCAGGGCATTCCAGAAATCGTCGGCGCTCCAGGCGCCGATGCCGGTCTCGCGGTCGGGCGTGATATTCGGCGCCATCACCCGGCCGAAGGGCGTGTCGACGGCGCGCCCGCCGGCATAGGCGGCGCCGCCGCGCACCGTGTGGCAGGCGGCGCAATCGCCGGCGCGCGCCAGGTAGGCGCCGCGCGCGATGGTGTCCGCGCTTGGCGCCCAGGCTTGCGGCGAGCGCGAGGGGATGAATTCGGCGCGCGGCCAGGCCAGCAATGCCGCGGCGACGGCGAGGACGAGGAGGACGCCGAGGGCGATCAGGATGCGGCGCTTCATGGCTTCGGCTCCGGGGCGCTGCCGCAGGCCAGCGGCAGGGGACGGGAAAGGGATGGCGCCGGGCTCGGGTCGGCCGGCAGGGGTTCGCTGGCCAGCCAGGCCGAGATCGCCGAGATGTCGGCCAGGCTCAGGCGCGAGGCGATGCTGCCCATGCAATCCGGTGCGAGGGCATGGCGGCTGCCGTTGCGCCAGGCGCCGAACTGGGCGTTGATGTAGTCGCGCGGCAGGCCGACCAGGCCGGGGATGGCGGGCAGGGCGCCGGTCAGGCGGTCGCCATGGCAGGCGATGCAGGCCGGCACCTTCAAGGCGGTATCGCCGCGCGTGACCAGCTGGCGGCCGCGCTCCAGTTCGGCGGCCGGCAGGCCGGCGCGGTCGAGCACCGGCGCCGGCAGGTGCTGGGCCGAGAAATAGTCGGCGATCTCGCGCAGGTAATCGTCGGACAGGTGCTGGACCATCCAGGTCATCAGCGGGTACTGGCGCCGTCCCTCGCGGAAATTGCTCAGTTGGTTAAACAGGTAGCCGGCCGGCTTGCCGGCGATGCGCGGATAGTACTGGCGCTCGCTGCCGGAACCGACCGCCGCCGGCGGCGTGGCCGCGCTGCCGTGGCAGGAGGCGCAGGCGGCCAGGCGCTGGGCCAGGGTGCCTGGAACGCGTTGTTGCTGTGCTTGTTGCTGCAGCTGTTGCTGGGCTTGCGCCTGTACCGCGGCGGGGCCCGCCAGCGCGCAGGCCAGCAGGAAGGGGCGGATAAAACCTCGCATGATGAATTCCGGTTGGGAATGCTGCTAGGGCACGGCAGGTGGCCGCGGCGTTTTTGTCTTCCGAGCAATATTGTAAACGAATAAGTATTGGAGGCGGCATGCAGGCGCTGCCTCTTCCTGCTGTTGTGAGATTGTTTTTATGCTAAATTTTCTTACTTGCAACTCTTAAAATATGCACCATGCATAAATTCCCTGCATTGTTCCTGTCCGCGGCCGCCTGGGCCGGCGCCAGCCATGCCGCCGCCGTCGACGTCCAGCTCCGCCTGCTGGCCGCGGATGCGCTGGAAGTCAGCTACACACTGCCTCCCGCTTGCCATGGCCTGGCCTTCCTGAAGGATGGCGATGCCGGCCGCGATACGCGCGCAGGCTGGCAGGCGCAGGGGCAGGAAGGCGTGGCCGGAGCCGACCGGCTCGAACGGCGCGGCGATGCGTCCGCTTCGGCGCCCACGACGCTGCGTTTCCGCGTGCCGGCCGCGACCCGCCACATCGGCTTTCCGGCCGCCTTCCCGGTCGGGCAGGGCCTGTACGTCCACCTGTCGAACTATGCGCTGGACGGCAGCTGCGGCAAGGTGGCCTACCGGCTGGCGGCGCCCGGCATCGCCGTCGACGGACGGGCCTGGCGGGATGCCGCCGTGGCCGCAGAGGGGCCGGACGCCGCGGCCCTGCTCTTGATGGCGCCGCTGCCGGATCGGGATGGCGCGGTGCCGGTCTATTTCGATCCGCGCCTGCCGGCCGCCGCGGTGGCGCAGATCCGGATGGTGGCGGACGGTACCGTCGAAGTCCTGCATGGCGCGCTGCCGCAAGCCCGCTTCACGCGCCCGATCGTCGCCGCGGCCTCTGCCGAGGAGCGGGGCGGCCCGAACATCGGCGGCGATGCCGCCGGCGTGCTGCGCCTGGCCCTGTTCAACTGGCCGCGCGAAGCGGGACCGGAAGAGCAGGCCCAGCTGATCCGCTTGGTCTCGCACGAATTCAGCCACCGCTTCCAGTTGCGCGATGCGGTCGACGTCTACCCGGACGCGCGCCTGATCCACGAGGGCGGCGGCGAATTCCTGCGCTGGATGGTGTCGCTGCAGAAGGGCTGGCTGACGCCGGAGAAGGCGGCCGCCGACCTCGACCAGGCGCTGGCCGACTGCATGTTGTACACCGAGGGGCGTAGCTGGCGCTCGCTGCCGGCGCGCGAGATCGCCAGCAACCGTCTCGAATACCGCTGCGGCCTGCCGGCCTGGGCGTATGCGCTGGCGGCGCGCCAGGGCAGGGGCACGGCATTCGCACGCATCGACGGCTTCTATCGCGAGCTGGGCGCCGGCCGCCGGCCCGACTTTCCCCAGGCGCTGGAATGCGGCGACACGCCGGCATGCCGGGCCAGCCGGCTTCCCGCCCTGCTGGGCGCGGACGGCGCAATGGAAGCGCAATGGGCCGGCCTGTTCAGCGAGACCGGCCTGGCCGCCCCGGTGGCGCCGACCCAGGCGCAGAAGAACGCGATGGTGCTGCGCGCCATGATCAAGCTGATGAAGGACGACTGCGGCGGCGTCAGCGGCACCACGGAAACGCCGGACGGCGTCATCCTCGACGGCATGAAGTCCTGCAAGACCTTCGCCCGCGACGCTTACGTCACCACGATCGAGGGCTTGCCGGTATTCGGCGACCCCGGCACCGGCCCCGCCATGACGGCCGCCTGCACTGCGCGCCAGGCGCTGGTGCTGGGCCTGAAGGACGGCGGCACGCTCAGCGCGCCTTGCCCCGCACCCTACCGGATGCGCGCCGCCTTCTACCAGGCGAACATCGGAAAGCTGCTGGCCGCGCTGCGGCGCGCGGAATAGTTGCCGAATGCCGCCGAAGAGCCGCTAGCGCACATCCTGGTAACGGCGCAGATAGGCCTGCAGCGCGAGGATCTGGTTGGTGTCGCTGATGCCCCAGAAGCGCATCCTGGTGCCCGGCACCACCTTGCCGGGGTCGCGCAGGAAGGCGGC
>Ga0308170_10002087_pt1 | contig 17714 bp, 10 predicted proteins | sample PhyBR2_2_FD_202136 | JGI IMG/M metagenome (GOLD analysis project Ga0308170, IMG submission 202136) | Phyllosphere microbial communities from UC Gill Tract Community Farm, Albany, California, United States - DLSLSB.R2 | ecosystem: Host-associated > Plants > Phyllosphere > Unclassified | place... | reverse complement strand
CAGGTCGTGGCTGGACAGACGGTGCGCGGCGAGGCCGTCGATCATGAAACCGACCTTGCGCGGCACCCAGACCGTGCACACGGCGACGCCGGCCAGCATCACCCCCGACGAGGCATAGGCTTTCCAGTGGCGCAGCACGAAGCCGCCTACCAGGCTCGCTAAACTCATGACATTCCTTGCGTTGGCGCCCGCATGACGTAGCCGGGCCACCGCGCTCCGAAAAGGCGCGGCGGCGGCACAAAAAAATAGCGGGCCGAAGCCCGCTAGTTTACTTTCTTTGCCCGTCAGGCGTTGCCCGCCTTGTGCACCAGGATCAGTTCTGCTTGCGGCGGCCCTTGGTGCCGCGGATTTCCGTGACCTTGGTCGTCGCAGGAATCACCACCGGCGGCGTGGCGTCGACCGGCTCGACTTTCGGCAGTTCGATCTCGACCGAGACCTCGACCGGCACGCTGGCGGCGACCGGGTGCGGCGGCGCCACCGGCACGTCGAGCACTTCGCTGGCGGCTTTGGCGATCGCGGTCGGCTCGGCGCTCGGCTCGACGCTTGAGGTGACGATGGCGACGTTATCAGCCTTGGCTTCCGCTTCAGGCGCGGCTTCCTGGGCAGGCGCCGGCGTGAACGCCGCGGCGGTTGCCTGCACCGTTTGCTGCGCCGCAGCGGTAGTTGCCGTCGTGATGGCACTCAAGGCGTCGGCGCTGTAGCTGCGCAGCGGCGTGAAGCTGGCGCCGGCGGCGATGCTGAAGAACTCGCGGCCGAAGTCGAACATCGTTTTCAGCTGCTGCTGGGACTGCGCGCCAAAGGCGAGCAGGTCGCGCGGGTCGCGCACTTCCAGCAACTGGCGCATGGCGGCAGTCGACTGTTCGATGGCGGTGCGCGAAGCGTCCAGCTGGAGCGCGAGGACGCGGCTAGTACGGTCGAGTGCCTGGTCGCTGAAATTGCGCACCAGGTTGAATCCATTGTCGAGCTGGGTGAGGCGAGCTGCGGAGAACTGTTCTGGAAGTGAAGTCATCGTATTTCCCTTATCGTTCGGCTGATCGTTCGGCATGTGAGTCGGTTATGGCGCACTGCAACATAACAAGTGTAGCCTCGATGCTGAGCGCCGCAAAGCGAAATTTGTCACTGTGTCACCGGTGCAATCTTGCGGTGCAGCATCGTTACAATTGGACACCTGATTTTCGTCTCGTATTCGTCGAAAGCGATGGGAAATCGCTACAATCTTCCCATCTGAACAGGAGCGTCCATGGACCTAGTCATCCGCAATGCCAGCCTGGCCGACGGCCGCCACGGGATCGATATCGGCGTACTCGGCACGCGCATCGCCGCCGTCGAACCGGGCCTGTCAGTACAGGGCCTACGCGAAATCGACGCGGCCGGCGACCTGGTCACGCCGCCCTTTGTCGACGCCCATTTCCACATGGATGCGACGCTCAGCTATGGCCTGCCGCGCGTCAACGAATCCGGAACATTGCTTGAAGGCATTGCGCTCTGGGGCGAACTGAAACCGCAGCTCGCGCAGGAAGCGCTGGTCGAACGGGCGTTGCATTATTGCGACTGGGCCGTGGCGCGCGGCCTGCTGGCGATCCGCACCCACGTCGATATCTGCGACGACCGCCTGCTGGCGGTCGAGGCCCTGCTCGAGGTGAAGCGGCAGGTCGCGCCCTGGATCGACCTGCAATTGGTCGCCTTCCCCCAGGACGGCCTGCTGCGCAGTCCCACCGCCTTCGACAACCTGAAGCGGGCGATCGCCATGGGCGTCGACGTGGTCGGCGGCATCCCGCATTTCGAGCGCACGATGGCGCAGGGCGCCGAGTCGGTGCGCGTGCTGTGCGAATTCGCGGCCGAGAAGGGCCTGCGCGTCGACATGCATTGCGACGAGACCGACGACCCGCTGTCGCGCCACATCGAGACCCTGGCCTACGAAACCTGGCGCCTCGGGATGCAGGGCAGGGTGACCGGTTCCCATTTGACCTCGATGCACTCGATGGACAATTATTATGTGAGCAAGCTGCTGCCCCTGATGAAGGAATCGGGCGTGGCCGCGATTGCGAACCCGCTCATCAACATCACCCTGCAGGGCCGCCACGACAGCTACCCGAAGCGGCGCGGCATGACGCGCGTGCCCGAGCTGCTGGCGGCCGGCATCGACGTTGCCTTCGGCCACGATTGCGTGATGGACCCGTGGTACGGGCTCGGTTCGGGCGACATGCTGGAAGTGGCGCACATGGGCCTGCACGTGGCGCAGATGACGGGACAGGCCGCCATGCGCCAGTGCTTCCTGGCCGTCACAGAGACGCCGGCGCGCATCCTCGGGCTCGAGGGCTATGGGATTGCGCCCGGCTGCAATGCCGACTTCGTGCTGCTCGACGCAGCAAATCCCGTCGAGGCGATCCGGCTGCGCGCCGCGCGCCGTGCCGTCGTGCGCCGCGGGGCGGTCGTCGCCGAAGCCCCGCGTGCAGCGTCGACCCTGCGGCTGGCTGGACGGCCGGCCCAGGTCGATTTCCGAATCAGGCGCTGACATCCATCAGGCCGGTGCTAGAATCGCCCGTTCATTTTGTAAAACGACAAGTATCGCCGAGCCGTGAAAGACATCCACATCCGCCCCGCCACGAGCGCCGACTTCGACGCGATGTGGCATATCTTCAGCGCCCACGTGGCTGCCGGCGAGACCTATCCGTTCGGTCCCGAGGTCACGCGCGAAGCCGCGCAGCTCTACTGGCTCGGCCATGGCGTGACCAGCCGCGTGGCCACGCTCGGCGAGCGCGTGCTCGGCATGTACCGCGTGGTGCCGAACCAGCTCGGGCGCGGGCGCCACGTCGCCAATGCCTCCTACATGGTCAGCCCGGCGGCGCAGGGCGTGGGCGTGGGACGCCTGCTCGGCGAGCACAGCCTGCTCGAAGCGCGCAGCCAGGGCTATCTGGCGATGCAGTTCAATTACGTCGTCAGCACCAATGCAGCGGCCGTCATGCTGTGGAAGAAGTTGGGGTTTTCGATTGTCGGGACGCTGCCGAAGGCGTTTCGTCACAAGCGGCTGGGGTATGTGGATGCCTACGTCATGTATCAGTTGTTGCAGGATCCGGATCACTGGCCGACTGCGGACGAATAGGGCAACTCGCTCGTGCGATGCATGTTTCGCCGTTTTTATTCCGGCTTTCGGCCGATTCCGGCCATTCGCCAACGCTCAGTGTAAGAGGGTTATTGCCTAATGCCAGTCACTTAAGCCGAAAACTGGCCCTCTTACTGTGCACCACCGCCTTACGTCCACCGTCGGCTGTCGCGTAACGTAGGGTGGGCATGCCCACGCGTTACGTTCGTCTCTTGCATACGTGACGCCGATCAGTCGATCACGCAGTACAAGCTATTTTCCGCGGCCGTAGGGCGGAGCATGTGTACGTACCGCGTGGGCATGCCCACCTGCCAACGAAAAACGAGTCAAAAGTGGCAAGGGCTTCGCTTAAGTGACTGGCATTAGGGTTATTGCCCCAATAGCAAGCAGGAGGTTTTGCCAGCCTACCTCGGTATTTCCTCCCGGCTCCGGTGCATCATGCCGTCCTGTGCAGTGATAGGATGAGATTGTCAATTCGATCATCCAGGAAAGCAGACCAGCCCCAACATGCCACCCGTCCAACCCGGTCCGAACGCCGCCTTCTACGTCGTCCTGAACGCCGGTTCCGGCCATTCGGAAACGGCGCTGCGCGAGTCGACCATCCGCGATGTGCTGCAAGCCGCCGGCCGCACCTGCCATCTCGAACTGGTGGAGGATCCGGAGCAGCTGGTCGAGATCGCGCGCCGCATGGCGGCGAAGGCGAAGGAGAACGAGGGCATCGTGGTCGCGGCGGGCGGCGACGGCACCATCAACACGGTGGCGCATGAAGCGGTGCAGCAGGGCTGCCTGTTCGGCGTGCTGCCGCAGGGGACCTTCAACTATTTTGGCCGCACCCACGGCATTCCCGAAGACCTGGGCGAGGCGGTACGCGCGCTGCTGACGTCGACCGTCACGCCGGTCCAGATCGGGATGGTCAACGACCGCATCTTCCTCGTCAACGCCAGCGTCGGCCTGTATCCGCAACTGCTGGAGGCGCGCGAGCAGGACAAGCGCCAGTACGGGCGCAGCCGCGTGGTCGCCATCCTCTCCGCCCTGAAAACGGCGCTCGGACACTACCGGTCGCTGCGTATCGCGCTCGATACCGACGGGCAAACGCGCAAGCTGCGCACGCCGACGCTCTTCGTCGGCAACAACCGCCTGCAGATGGAGCAGGTCGGCATGGAGCCGCTCACCGAGGCGGTCGAGGACGGCGAACTGGCGGCGATTGCTCCGCGTTCGGTCGGCAAGATCGGCATGCTCGGCCTGCTGCTGCGCGGGGCGCTCGGGACGCTTGGCCAGGCCGAGAACGTGATCGCCTTTTCCTTCAAGCGGCTGACGGTCAAGCACGCGCGCCTGTCGCCGCGGCGGCGCGTCAAGGTGGCCACCGATGGGGAAGTGACGCACATGAACATGCCGCTCGAATTCCGGGTGGTGGAGGGCAGGCTGCTGCTCTTGAAGCCGGGAGCGGACTCAAACGCCGCGGCCCCGGCGGGCACGCCCTCCGGTCTGGCCTGACCGGCGTCACTCCACCCGCTGCACCCGCACGCCCATCAGGTCGAAGCGGTTCGACGGCCCGCTCGTGCCGCCCGCGCCGCTGAAGCTGGCATTGCTCTCCAGGTAGCTCATGTTATAAAAATCGCTCATCCTGACGCGGTAGGAACCGGGCTGCAGCTTCGCTCGCAAAGGCGTGGACAGCGGCGCCGGCGTGCCGCCGCGTGCCGGCTTCGTGTGCGGCAGCTGGACCACGCCCTGCGCCACCGTGCGGCCGTTTGCATCGTCGACGGCGAGCCATTTGACGCCGCCGCTGATGCCGAGGTTGATCTGGTTCGCTTCGTTCCGGTAGCGCAGCTGGACGGCATAGTCGCCGGCGCGCTCGATGCGCAGGCCGCTCGCTTCAAAGCGGTCTTGCGGGGCGCCCCAGCTGGCCAGGTGCGGCGTGCCGTTCATGGCCGGTGTCAGGTTCGAGGACACGCGTGCATCGGTGACGGCGATCTCGGTGGCCTGGCCGGCGCAGCGCGGCGCGCTGTGGTGGCTGCGGTTGCCGGAGGCCGTGAACTGCGCCTCGACGGCGTAGCAGGCGTCGGGATGCGGTTCGCGGTCGGTCCACGCGCCGGCTTTTATATTGGCCGCTACCTGCTTGCCGTCGCGGTAGACGTGGTAGACGGTGCCGGCGCCGTTACCGCCTGCGCCGATGCGCAGGCGCGCGTGGCCGGCCGCATTGCGTTCGAGGGCGTCGATCACGGGTTCGCGCGGACCGAAGACGGCAGGCGATTCGACATACGGGTCGGCGTTCACGCGGCGGATGGCGTTGTCGCCCTTGGCCACCGCGCCGAGCGCGATCTCGATCACGTCGCCGTCGCGCAGCCGTGCCCATGGAATGGTGGCGCCGCTCGGTGCGCCGTTGAGCAGCACCTTCTCGACCTTGTGGTGGCCCTGTTCCCGGCTGGCGGCCGGCAGCAGCAGGCGCACGGAGACGCGCGCACCACGCAGGCGCAGGTTGTGCAGCGTGGCCTGCGTCGTGCCCGCAAAGGTCTCGCGGCGCAGCTTCGTCGTGACGAAAGGCTGCAGGCGGATGTCGGCGTCGGTCGCCGTCACGCCGAACACGTTCTCGATCACCATGCCGAGATAGGCGCCGACGGACCACAGCTGGCGCCGCGAATTGATGACGGGGCCGATCAATGACGGGTTCTTCTCGTCGAGCAGCAGCGGCTGGCCGGACAGCCACTCGAGGTTTTCCATGTTCGACATGTTCAGCGCCGCACCGCGCACCAGCGATTCGTAGGCGGCATCGGCCACGGCCGCGTTGCCCGTCAGGGCCGCGGCCTTGAGGCCATAGGCGGTCACGAAGGGCCACATCGCACGGTTGTGGTAGACCGGCATGCCCGGCTGTTGCGGCCAGATGACGGGCGGGCCCATCGGACCGTGCGGATAGCGCGCGAGGATGCTGCGTGCCTGCTCTTCGCTGGCGATGCCGGTGAGGATGGCCAGCGATTGGCCCAGCCAGTCGAATTTGTGCAGCGGCGCCCCGTCGAAGTGGGCGGCGGTGAGGCTGCTGTACATGCCGGCGTCGGGTAGCCACAACTTGGCGTTGATGGCGCGTTTGAGTTCGGCGGCCCAGGCGCTGTAGCGGGCCGCGCGCGCAGCGTCGCCGGCTTCACCAGCCAAGCGTGCCGCCAGCCTCAACGCCTGGTAGTGCGCCGCGTTGGTCGACACCGATTTGGCGCCGGCCATCGATGCGAGATCGTCGGTGATCCATGCGGCGTAGCTCTGGTCGCGCCAGTCGAGGAAGGATTGTTCGCCCGTGTACAGGCCATCGTTGGCATCGAAGGCGGCGATGCGGTCGTTCTCGATCGTGTTCGACAGCGCGGTCAAGGCGCGCGCGGCGAAGGCGCTGCGCTCATTCAACGGCAGCATGCGCAGGGTTTCCTCGGCCGCGAAGGCCCAGCTGACGCGGTCAGTGCTGACCGGCCAGCTGCCGCCGCTGCCGGTGTCCTGCACGACCTGCAGGCCGTCATTCGTGCCGGCGACCTGCGGTGCTTTCCTTGCACCGGCGCGGTAGGCGGCCAGCTTGAATTCGAGTGAATTGCGCACGCGCTGCGGGTCGAGCAGGGCCAGGCCGAGATCCGCCGCATACGACAGGTCGCGCGTCCACACGTAATGCCATTTTTCGCCGGTCTCGAAGCAGTCGCAGTGAATCGCCGCGCCCGCGTTGTAATTGCCGTCGCGGATTTCGCTCACCGCATCCTTGCGCATCTCGTCCGCCGCCAGCGCGAACAGGGCATCGAAAGCCAGGTTTCCGCTGCGCAGAATCGGAAACTCCGCACGCTCGGCATAGGTCGTGTGCTGCGGGACGGGATCGCGCAGCGTCATCGTCGTCGAGTGGGTGTAGCTGCGCAGCGGCGCTTGCGGATCAAGCAGCGAGAAGCGCGCCGTTTCCTGTTTGCCGTCCCAGGTGGCAAAGAAGAGCGAGACAACGCGCGCACGGCCCGCGTGCGGATCGGCAACCGGCCCGCTTGTCGTGTCGGCCAGGCGCGTGACGCGCAGGCTTGGCGCGGCGGAATCGCTGGCGTCGAGTGTGAAGCGGTAGGTGGCGCTGCTGCGCACGAACAGCGTCGCCTCGGGACCGGCGCGGGTGGCCAGGCGCAGCGGCTGATCCGGTTTGACGGCGACGCTGGCGTTCAGGTCCGGCACCCATTCGCGGCTCCAGTCGCGCGTGCCCAGTTTGAAGCCGTGGTTGCCGGGGCTGATCAGGATGTCGGCTTCGTAGATGCCGCCGCCCTTGTGCTGCAGGGCGTTATCGAGGCCCCAGGCATTGAAGCCGCCGCGGATGAAGAAGGCCTCGCGCAGCGGACCGGGATCGGCCGCGATGGCGGCGCTGAAAGCGAAGAGGGCGGGCAGCAGCCAGCGGGGCGAGATCATGGGCATCCTGGTTTAGCGGTATTCGTGTCGTTCGATGGTGCCGCGTAGGGCATCGCGCGAGCGCAGCATGGGGAAGTCTTCGCTGCGGTAGGTCTTTGGCGTCACGAAGCGCAGCGTACCGATCGTGCCCGCATACGAGGGCCGCGCCTGTCGCACCGCCAGCCTGCGCCCGTCGAGCGTTGCGCTGCGCGTAGCCAAGGCCAGCGTGACCGGCTTGCCCGGCGCCAGCGTGAACGCCGCCTGCGAGCGGCTTTTGTCGGCGTTCAGCCAGGCCATGCGCAGGGTACGTGCTTTCGTGCCGCGAAGTTTAAACGTCCAGCGCTCGCCGCCTTTCGAACGGACGAAATCGACGGCGACTTCTTCTCCCGAGCCAAAGGGCAGCAGCGCGCTAAAGCGCGTCCATTGCGAAGGAATCGCCGGCTCGAAGGCGAGCGTATCGGCCGGCAGGTCGGGCCTGAAACCGACGTAATCCTGATAGCCGTTGCGCGCATATTCGGCCACGCTCCAGGACTGGGCGAAGGTGCCGCTCGGCTTCAGGCGCCCGTTCTCGTGGGGCAGGGCGTCGAGGTTCTCGCTCATGTTGCCCAGCGTGCCGAGGCCGAGGATCTGCTGCCCCAGGTTTTGGGTGAGCTGCCAGGCCAGGTCCTGGTAGCCGAAGCGGTTCAGGGCGGTCACCGTAAAGCCCGCGTTCCAGCCCCAGATGGTGCCGTTGTGGTAGGCCGCATCCTTGTGGTGGAAGGCGGGATTCTCGTGGCGCGGGTGGAAGGTCGGGTCGTCCTGGCTCAGCGAAGCGATGCCGTAGGGGTAGAGCAGCTGTGAAACGGCATTCTTCGTCACGCTTGCCTGCACCGCGCCCGGGACAAAATCGTCGAAGGGGATCGTCGCCAGCATCAGCTGGTTCGGCCGCACTTTGGTATCGCGGCTGCCGTCCTCGCGCAGGCGGTCGGCCATGGTCGCGCCGTCCCAGAACAGGCGCAGGAAGCTGGCCTGTGCCTTGGCGGCGAGCGCACGCCATTTGCGTGCGCGCGCGGCGTCGCCGGCCTGCTCCGCCAGCCAGGCGCCCGTGTTCAGCGCCGTGTACCAGAGCGCCTGGATATCGTTGGCGCGGGCGCCGCGGTCGGACCAGGGCTGGTGCGTCGGGTTCTCGACGCGCGCATCCATCCAGGTGTCCGACGCGGCATGCTTCAGCAGTCCGTCGGCGTCGACATAGTGCGCGATCGCGCCCTCGAAATAGGGCACGGCCAGCTTGTACATCTCGGCAGCGAAGGCCCGATCGCCCGTGTAGCGGATGTATTCATAAGCTTCGCGCAGCATCCAGGGCGTGCCGTCCACCGTGTTGTAGATGATCTCGTCGGGCGATACGCGGTTGGGGATGCGCCCGTAGTCCTGGTCGCGGGGCGTGCGCAGGTTCTGGAAGCGCGCGAAGTTCGCCAGCACGGCGCGCGCGTCCGCGAACTGGCCGGAGACGAGCAGCGTGCCGGGCAGGGCGATGAAGGTATCGCGTCCCCAGTTCTCGCGGAACCAGGGCAGGCCGGCCCAGATGCCGGCGCCGTATTCGTCGACCACGAACAGGCGCGACGCCGCCTTGGCCCAGTTCAGCGCCTTGTTGTATTCACTATCGCTGGTGGTGAGGTAGCTGGCGGTCAGCGCCGCGTGGGTGGCGCGACGTTCGTCGCCGATCGGGTCGCCGGCGGCCAGCGTTCGCGCACGTTCGATCGCCTCGTTGGCGCTGGCGCCGAAGGCCGCGACTACGGTGAACGAGGCCGTGGGCGCGCTCGCACGCAGCAATAGACCGTCTTCCAGCACGAACGGCTGGCTGCCTGCGAGCGCCATGAACTGCGTGGCGCCCTTGCCTGGCGCGACGCTGACGACGCCATCGGCCAGCGTCACCGCGCCGGCCGTCTTCAGCAGCGGCTGGATCGCCAGCAGCGCGGGCCGCGCGCCGGTGACGCGCAGGGCCAGCGCGTGTTTTTTCGACAGCAGCGCCAGCTCCTCGGTTGCGCCGTTGGCGTAGGCCACGCGGTGGCCGAAGGGCAGCACCTGCTCGCGCCCGGCCGCGCGCTCGTTGCGTACGCCGTCCAGGTAGCTCATGTAATTGTGGAAGACGGTGCCGCTCTTGAACACGTAGCCGGCGCCGGTTTCATGGCTATGCGTGAAGCCCTCGAAATAGCCGGCCAGGTTGTCGCCGGCGACGAAGCGCGCCTGCTGGCCGGGCGCGGCTTCGATGGCCATAGCGTCGAAAAAGGCGTCGACGCCGGGTCGTTGAACGGCCGGCGCGGCGATCGCCAGCCCGAACGGGGCGGCGGCGAGGAAAAGTGTTGCAAAAGAGCGTCGCATGACGGGAACTCGGCTGATTAGATTGGCACGTAAATCTGCGGAAGTGAAAACCGGTAGTCTGGCTACAACGCAAGCTAGCCAGTTTTGAAAATACGCCCCGTTTTCACTCTATCAATGGCCGAGAATACTATACAAGCAGGCCGATATCAATTCATGAAGTTTGCTAGTTTAGGTACATATGCCAGGTATCCCGGGTGAGGCTGTACTACGTACCAGGCGTTGCCCATCATTAAGCAGAAACAGGCCAAATCCCACCCCTCACGTAATGACATCGATACCATTCGGAAATTTGCACCAAATAAGTGCATTTATGCACTGCCTTGGTGAAAAGCGTGCAATATGTAGTCCGACTACACGTACGCACAGGGCTGTTTGTAGCTCCGATACAACGCCAAGGCGTTTCACTCTATATAAGAGCGTGGGAGCGACGCGCTTTGCGTAGTGCGAATGAACTCCCGTTGACAGTGCATCTAGTTTTAGTACAGAATTCTTGCCAGAACGTCTAAAAAAGGCGTTGATTCTGGATCCCGTGCCGTGGCTGTCGCTGTTTTTCGGGAAATTACCAAGTTTGATCTGAGGGGACACATGACTATTTTCGCCAACAAGCGCGCCGCTGCCAAAGGCCTCGTATTCCAGCTGAGCCCGGTTGCGGCCGGCTGCGCCATTTTCGTGTCGGCCATGGCCGGCAACGCCTACGCACAAACGACCAGCACCGAACAGGCCGAGCCTGCGGTGGCGACCGTCAAGGTCAGCGGCATCCGCCGCGGCATCGAAGACGCGATCTCGGTCAAGAAGGATTCGACCTCGATCGTCGAAGCCATCTCGGCGGAAGACATCGGCAAGCTGCCGGACGTCAGCATCGCCGAATCGATCGCGCGCCTGCCAGGCCTGGCGGCCCAGCGCGTCGGCGGCCGTGCCCAGGTCATCAGCGTGCGCGGCCTGTCCCCGGACTTCTCGACCACGCTGCTCAACGGCCGCGAGCAGGTCAGCACCGGCGACAACCGCAGCGTCGAATTCGACCAGTACCCATCCGAGCTGCTGAGCGGCGTCACCATTTATAAAACGCCTGACGCATCGCTCGTCGGCCAGGGCCTGTCCGGCACGATCGACATGCAGACCGTGCGTCCGCTGTCCTTCGCCGGCCGCACCGTCGCCATGAACGCGCGCATGGAAAAGAATTCGCTTGGTTCGATCTCGAACGCGAATTCGCTCGGCAACCGCTTCAGCATCAGCTACATCGACCAGTTCCTGAACCGCACCCTGGGTGTGGCGATCGGCTTTGCCCACCTCGATTCGCCGGTGCTCTCGAACGAAACCGGCCTGTACGAGCCATGGAAGACCGCGGAACGCGCAGGCGTTCCGGCCGGTACCTGGGTCACCGACGGCATCAAGGCCGTGGGCCGCAGCGGCGGGAACAAGCGCGACGGTCTCATGGGCGTGCTGCAATACCGTCCGTCGAAAGAGTGGACCAGCACCCTGGACATGTACGCGTCGAAATTCAAGCGCGACGAGACTGCCAACCAGATCGAAATCCCGCTGGGCGACTACAACGGCAATGCCACGCCTGAGCTCCTGTACAGCCCGGTCGCTACCGCCAATGGCGTACTGACCGGCGGCACCGCCAACAACGTGTACCCGCTTGTGCGCGGCATGTACAACCATCGCGAAGACACGATCCGCGCCGCCGGCTGGAATAACCTGGTCAAGCTCGGCGACATCACCATCAACGCCGACTTGAGCATCTCGAAGGCGAAGCGTAACGAACTGAGCCTGGAAAACAACACCCAGTTCACCAACGCCGCCGGCGATCCCTTCCTCGACAACATGGCGCTGGCCTTCCGCGGCGGCGACTTCGCGACCCTGCGCGGCACCCGCGATTACAGCAACCCGTCCAACCTGTACGTGCGCGACACCATCTATGGCAAGGGCTACGGCAAGGTCCCGCGCGTCGAGGACGAGCTGAAATCGGCCAAGCTGGCCGCCAACTTCCCGCTGCCGGAATCGGTTGCCGTCTTCTCGAGCGTGGACGTGGGCGTCAATTTCTCCGACCGCAGCAAGAAGAAGCGCCAGCCGGAAGGCGGCATCAACCTCAAGGGCGGCGATTTCACGATTCCGGGCAACCTGCAATACGCACCGGTCGACCTGGGCTTCGCCGGCGCCGGCGCCATCCCGTCGTGGAACGTTCCGGGCGTCGTCTCCCAGTACATGGTCTTCGCACCGACCGACACCGAGGGCTACCTGATCGCCAAGGCATGGGACGTCAACGAAAAGATCACGACCTCCTTCATCAAGGCCAACATCGCGCACGAACTCGGCTCGGTCAGCGTGCGCGGCAACGTGGGCGTCCAGGTCCAGCGCACCGACCAGTCGTCGGCGGCGAACTATTACGACGCCACCGCGGCGGTCGGCAGCCGGGTCAAGCCGGTTGAAGACGGCAAGACCTACACCGACGTCCTGCCGAGCCTGAACCTGGCCTTCGCGTTCGAAGGCGACCAGACCCTGCGCTTCGCGGCGGCCAAGCAGGTGGCGCGTCCACGCGTCGACCAGCTGCGTTCGGCGCTCGACTTCGGTGTCGACGAGACCACCCGCAAGCCAGGCGCCAGCGGCGGCAACGCGCAGCTCGACCCATGGCGCGCAAATGCGTTCGACATCTCGTACGAGAAGTACTTCGGCAAGAAGGCCTACCTGGCGGCGGCAGTCTTCCACAAGAAGCTGACCAGCTATATCTACACGCAGACCAACGACGCCTACGACTTCTCGAAGTTCACCCCTGGCACGCCTGCGATTACCAGCATCGGTAACTACACGGCGCCGTACAACGGCCAGGGCGGCACGCTCAAGGGCCTGGAACTGTCGGGTTCGATGCCGCTGAACCTGGTCACGCCGGTGCTCGACGGCTTCGGCGTCACCGCCAGCGCCACCTTCAGCAACAGCTCCATCGCCATCCAGGATCCGGGTGGCAGCATTGGCGCAGACATCCCGCTGCCGGGCCTCTCGAAGCGCACGACCAACCTGACCGTGTACTACGAGAAGAACGGTTTCGAGACCCGCGTCAGCCAGCGCCGCCGTTCCGACTTCGTCGGCGAGATCGGCAACTTCGACGGCGCCCGCAGCCTGCGCTACGTCGTCGGCGAGAACGTGGTCGACTTCCAGGTCGGTTACAACTTCGAGACCGGCAGCCTGAAGGGCCTGGGCCTGCTGCTGCAGGTGAATAACATCACCAACGCGGCCTACGAGACCTATGCCGCGCGCCGTGACCAGCCGCTCGAGTACCAGAAATATGGCCGTACCGTCCTGCTGGGCGCGAACTACAAGTTCTGATCCGCACCGCGTTTTTACCCTGGAAACCCCGTCGCGCCAGCGGCGGGGTTTTTTTCTTTGGCGCCGCCTGGCCGGGGCGCCTGTTCCGTTTGCCCTGAAATTAGCACGTTGCCCGCCCTGAGCGAGTAAACTAGCGCCCAAGTATCGTTTTCCGTATCGTTTTTCGAAAGTCATCCATGTCCGACACCCCTATCCCATCGTTTTCCGACCTCAACCTCCCCGCGCCCGTCGTCAAGGCACTCAAGGACGTCGGCTACGAAGCACCGTCGCCGATCCAGGCCGCCACCATTCCCCTGTTGATGGAAGGCCGCGACGTGCTGGGACAGGCGCAGACGGGTACCGGCAAGACCGCGGCCTTCGCGCTGCCGATCCTGGCGCGCATCGACACCAGGCAGTCCGCGCCGCAAGCCCTGGTGCTGGCGCCGACGCGTGAACTCGCGATCCAGGTCGCCGAAGCCTTCCAGAGCTACGCCGCGCACATGAAGAATTTCGCCGTGCTGCCGATCTACGGCGGCCAGAGCTACGGCCCGCAGCTGCAGGCCCTGCGCCGCGGCGTGCAGGTCATCGTCGGCACGCCAGGCCGCGTGATTGACCATATGGAAAAGGGCTCGCTCGACCTGTCGCAGCTGAAGACCCTGGTGCTCGACGAAGCCGACGAGATGCTGCGCATGGGCTTCATCGACGACGTCGAGGCGATCCTCAAGCGCATCCCTGACGAGCGCCAAATCGCGCTGTTCTCGGCCACCATGCCGTCGGCGATCAAGCGCATCGCCAAGACCTACCTGCGCGATCCGAGCGAAGTGACGGTCGCCGCCAAGACCGGCACCGCCGACAACATCACCCAGCGCTACTGGCTGGTGTCGGGCATGCAGAAGCTCGAAGCGCTGACCCGCATCCTGGAAGCCGAGCCTTTTGATGGCATGATCATCTTCGCGCGCACCAAGCTCGGTACCGAAGAACTGGCCACCAAGCTGCAGGCGCGCGGTTTCGCCGCCGTCGCCATCAACGGCGACATGGCCCAGCAGGCGCGCGAGCGCACCATCGAGCAGCTCAAGAACGGCAAGATCGACATCCTGGTCGCCACCGACGTCGCCGCCCGCGGCCTCGACGTCGAGCGCATCAGCCACGTCATCAACTACGACGTGCCGTCGGACCCGGAAAGCTACACCCACCGCATCGGCCGTACCGGCCGCGCGGGCCGCAGCGGCGACGCGATCCTGTTCATCACGCCGCGCGAGCGCAGCCTGCTGAAAGCCATCGAGCGCGCCACGCGCCAGCCGGTCGCGCCGCTGACGCTGCCGACCATCAAGGCCGTGAACGACGTGCGTATCGCCAAGTTCAAGGACCAGATCACCGAGATGCTGGCTGCCGGTGGCCTGGACCAGTTCCGTTCCCTGATCGAGGAATACGAGCGTGAACAGAACGTGCCGGCGGTCGACATCGCCGCCGCGCTGGCAAAGCTCGGCCGCGGCGACGTGCCGCTGCTGATCGAACGTCCGGACCGCGAGCCGAAGGCGTCGACCTGGGAAGAGCGCCCGGCGCGCACCGACTTCGTCGAGCGCCTGCCGCGTCCGTCGCGCGACGACGCCGGAAGCTGGGACGACCGTCCGGCCCGTGCGCCACGCGAAGCGGGCTTCAAGAAGGAGCGCACCATGCGCGCGCCGGAAGACGGCATGGCCACCTACCGCATCGAAGTCGGCCACACCAACGGCGTCAAGCCGGGCAACATCGTCGGCGCCATCGCCAACGAGGCGAACATCGATTCGAAGCTGATCGGCCGCATCGAGATCTATGACGACTTCAGCACCCTGGACCTGCCGGCCGACCTGCCGCCGGACCTGATGGACCACCTGAAGACGGTGTGGGTCGCCGGCCAGCAGCTCAACATCACGCGCGACGGCGAAACGCCGCCGCCGAAGAAGCCTGCCGGCGCCAAGAAGCCGTTTGCAGGCGGTGACCGCCGCGTGGGCGAGAAGCCGGGGTTCAAGTCGGACAAGCCGCCTTTCAAGAAGGCGCGTCCGAAGGCGTAATGGTTGCGGCTAGCGCCGCAAGAAGGTGATGAGCGGGGAATCGGTGACCGATTCCCCGTTTGCGTTTGGGACACCGTTGGCCGTTGTGTACCGTATCGACATGCGTCCGTCGCATCCGCGTGGGCATGCCCACCCTACGTTACGCCGAAGTCCGTGGCCGACGCGCACCGTAGGGTGGGCATGCCCACGCGGTTCACCGTCCGCCCAACGTCGCCGCCGTTCTTTACGGATTAGCGAGAGACCTTCTGGTCCGCGAACATCCACAACAGCGCCTCGCGCAGCTCGCTGCTCCAGAACCCCTCGTTGTGCTTCTGCTCCGGCACGATTTTCAACACCGTATTCTTCGCCGGATGCCCGCTCGCACGCACGACCTCGGCCATCCGCTGCACGTCGGGCACCATCGAATCGCCTTCCTTCTCTCCCATCAGCAGGAACACGCGCGCGTCCTTCGGCAGCGGGTGCTGCGCCATGAAGTCGAACGAGGGCGTGGCCGTCCAGTAAGCGGGCGAGAACACGCCGGCCTTGCTGAACACCTGCGGGTACTGCGCGATCGCATAGTGCGAAGCGAGGCCGCCCATCGAGCTGCCCATGATCGCGGTGTGCGCGCGGTCGGGCAGGGTGCGGTACCGGGCGTCGATATACGGCTTGAGCGTGTTGACGATGAAGTCCGTGTACTGCCTGCCTTCGGCCGCGCCGAAGCGCGGGTTGTCCCAGGCGTTCAGTTCCGTGATGCGCTTGTCGCCGCCGTTGTCGATGCCGACCACGATCAGTTCCAGCTTGCCTTCCTTCGCCAAGGCATCCAGCGTTTCGTCGACCTTCCATTCGCCGACGAACGAGGTCGCGTCGTCGAACAGGTTCTGGGCGTCGTGCATGTACAGCACCGGATAGCGTTTATTCGACGCCGCATAACCCGGCGGAACATACATGCGGATCTGGCGCTTGCGGTTCAAACCGGGGATCTCGAGCAGCTCCGGCAGCAGGCTGACGCCGGGCAGGGCGGTCGAGGCTTTCGGCGGCGCCGGCATGTCGGCGGCCGAGGCGCCAAGCGCCGCGGTCAACAGGAAGGGAAGGAGGCAGGTTCGGATCGATGGCATGGGAAGACGTCTCTTGTATTGGTATTAGTGGGAAGCAGCCAGGACGGGCGCGCCGCCTTGAGCGGTCTTGCTGTCGCGGACCAGCAGCCACAGCACGCTCGACACCGCGAGGCAGCCGCCGCAGATGAAGAACAGCAGGCTTTTATCAAGCGCCGTGTTCAGCGCGAAGCCGACCACGGTCGTGGCCAGTTGCGGCAGCACCACCGACAGGTTGAACAGGCCCATGAAATAACCCATGCGGCTCTTGTCGACCTTCTCGCTCATGATCGCGAAGGGCAGGCTGACCACGGCCGCCCAGCCGATGCCGACCATCGCCATCAGCAAGTACAAGGCGGCCGGCGTGCGCGCGAACAGGGCGATCGCAAAGTAGGCGAGCGCCATGATGGCGATGCAGGCCGCCTGCGTGCGCACGCGGCCGAAGCGCGTCACCAGCGGCGCGAGCACCAGCGCCGGCAGCAGGAAGCCGACCACGTTCATGATGGCGAAGGAGATCGCGATCACGTGGCCCGACTGCGCCGCCGCCTCTTCGACGCTGGCGCCCGGCGTGACCACGTGCTGCTGGATGAAGGAGATGATGTAGACGAACATCGCCTGCACGCCGAACCAGGTGAATGCGTGCGCGGCCCACAGGCGCCACAGCTGGCCCCAGTCGGTGCTGGTCGCAGCAACGGCGTCCTGCGAGGAGGGCAGCAGCGCGCGCGGCTCTTCAATCAGCAGGGTCGGCAGGATCGAGAACACCAGCACGAGAAACACGCCCACCGAGATCAGCGTGTAGTTGTCGATGAAGGCGCCGATCAGGTAGGCCATCACGCCCCAGAAGCCGGAGATCGTCTGCATCCAGGTGTAGCCGCGCGTGCGGGCGTCGCCATCCGGCGTGACGTCGGCAATCAGGGAACGCGTCGGATTGAAGCCGACGTTGATCGACAGGTCGAGCGTCAGCGCGATGATCACCGCGACCACCAGCAGGTTGCCGACGCCGAGCAGGTCCGCCACGACCTCGATCCGCGGCAGCAGGAACACGGAGAGGGCGGCCAGTACGCCGCCGACGAGAATAAATGGCCGCCGGCGGCCGCCCCAGAACCAGGTCTTGTCGCTGATGAAGCCGATGATCACCTGGCCCAGGATGCCGGCCAGCGGACCGGCGGCCCAGACGATGCCGATCTCGTGGATGTCGAGGTGGTATTTGGTGCTCAGCAGCCAGCTGAGCGCGGAAATCTGGATGCACAGGGCGAAGCCCATGGCCGTGGCCGGCAGGCTGGCCAGGGCGTAAAAGGGCTTGCTCAGCCGGCGCTGCATGTCGAGCATGGTGTCTCCATCTGTTTGTGTTATTTGACTACAAAGCCTTGCCTCTACGTGGGCAGCGTGGCGATTTTACTACGCCTCATCCAGATTGACACCCGGAAAACGCCATGTTATTTTGCTACAAATTTC
>Ga0308170_10002086_pt1 | contig 17714 bp, 26 predicted proteins | sample PhyBR2_2_FD_202136 | JGI IMG/M metagenome (GOLD analysis project Ga0308170, IMG submission 202136) | Phyllosphere microbial communities from UC Gill Tract Community Farm, Albany, California, United States - DLSLSB.R2 | ecosystem: Host-associated > Plants > Phyllosphere > Unclassified | place... | reverse complement strand
CTCACCTCATGGCCCGCCAGACCGGCGATTAGGCCCCACGCATCTGTCGTGCCCTGCACGCGCTGCAGCTTATGCTGTAGCTCTTTGGCCAGCCCGGGATTGCCCGATGTGTTGGGGTCGAACAGACGCTGAATCGTCTAGATCGTCAGCGCATTCACCAGGCTGACCTCTCGCAAGCGTAATGAAAGGGCGTGCTGCTTCGGAGCTCACGTGGGCAACTTGCGCCAGGTCGTTTTGCTGCAAGACCGGGAACGACATCGAGCTGGATGCGACGCTCGACTCATCGAGGTCGCCGAGGTCCTGCATGTTGGCTGAGAGATGGACGCTCGAACCGAGAGCACACAGAGTTATATGATCAAAGGCCGGAAACAAGTCGAGTTTTGCCGTCATGTTTCAGCGCGTCTGTCTGGCCGACGTTCCCCGTGGACTGGGCCAAGTTTCTCGAGGTTTCCTGCGAGCATCTCACACAAACTCGCATGGTACCCAGTTCGCAAAGTGGTGCGTGCATAGTGCTACTCGGTGCATGTGACTCCTTGACTACTCATCCGTATCACGCAGACGAGCATCAAGAATGCGGGTATATCGAGACCAGGTATTAAATCCACCATCCATATATGTACTTCTCCTAACCCAACCATTTTATACTTGTCTCCTTTCCGAATTCACCACGACGACAAGTTTCCGACGGCGACAATCCATTCCGAGCGGGCCATAAAGCCAGCTGGCCAAAAAGAGAGGAGCGAAAAAGCGAAAGAGACGAAAATCGAGACAAACGAGGCGAGACTTGAGCGCTGGGGTCCGGGTCGAGCGTTACACGCCATCGGCAGCCGGGATCGGCTCCGCGACGGACTCGGACACACCCGCCTCGATCGAGGCGTCATGCGCGGGCGAAGTTGTCGGCTCGGTCGGGACATCAGGAGCAGCAGTTTCCGTTATAACGTTGGCATCGTGCGAAGCCGTCGGGTTCATCAGATCCGCGAGGCCACCGGCCGTCGATTCCGAGGCGTCCTCTGCCATGGCACCCACGGCGCTGTCATCGTTCGCGATCTGATCGTTGTACAGGTCTTCCGCCGGCTGCGGCTGGGGGTCGGCAGGCACGTCCGCGGCCGGTTCTGAGGCGTCGGCCTGTTCAGCCTGTTCCACCGACGCCGGTGCCGTGCCCTCCTCCGGTGCGGCATCCTCTACGGTCGGCGCAAGCGTCTCGGTCTGCTCGCTGACCTCCTCGGTGGGGACGCCCGACGCATCCGCCGAGATCTCCGCCTCGCCCAGCTTCACAGGAGCCTCCTCGTCCGGTGGCGGCACCGCGAGCTCGCCCTCGGCAGCCTGCGCAAAGTCCCGCACCTTTAGCTCATCCACTGGAAAAGACTGCTGGGGTGCCTCGGCCTCGGTTTCGCGCGTCGCCTCGTCAATCGGGGGCGCGACCGAAACCTCGTCCGTCTCTATCGGCTCGGCCGAGGCAGGGGCGGGTACAGCCGACTCGGTCTGCGTACCCGTAGCCTTGTTGTCGTCCGCCTCTCCACCCATCAAGTCGCCGATCTGGCCCCAGTCCTGCTCGGCGGGCGCAGCGGAGCCATCAGCGACCTGAAAACCCATGTCGAGGTCGCCCAGGCCCTCGAAACCGCCAAACTCCATGTCCATACCGCTTGCGACGGCGTCGGCAGTCTCGCCGCCGGTCACGGCGTCCGACGACGGTTGGGGCGTGGAGAAGTGGTCGAACACCGAGTTGCCGATCTCTGACTTCATCCCAGCCTCACCAAGCTCGGGCTTGGGCGTGCTGGTAAGCAACGGTTGTTCGGTACCGACGATGTCTCCCGGCTGAACATCCTTGATGACGGGCTTGGGCACCTCGACCGCCGGTTCGGGGTATGAGCGTGTCGGGACGTCCTCGCCCCGCGCTCGCGCTGCGGCATCTTCCTCGTAGATCTTCCGCGCCGCCTCGTACTCCTGCTTGTCCTTCTCCGCTTGCTGCAGGAAGGGCTACCGTTAGCTCGAGGTCAAAAAAAAGCAAAACTGAGCTCACCTTCTTCTCCTCGTCCGTCAAACTCCTCCATCGCTCAGCAGCAAGTACACTCTGCTTGGTAGTCTCGCTCTCTTCTCCCCAGACCCGCGCCCTCAGAGCGTCGTCCTCCCGGATACCCTTCAAGAACAGGAAATACGCCGAGAGCGGCTTTTTCGGCGCGTTCGGGTCCTTTAGATTTCCCTTACGCGACTTGCCCTCCTTACGCTGTTGCGCCCGGAAGGCGTTCTCCACTCGGATATCCTCGGGCGTAAGCGTCGCCTGCCACGCAGCGAGGTCCTTCGCATACTGGTCCTTGCTCTCCTGGACTTTTCGCGTGTAATGGGCCTTTTGATCCGGCGTGAGATTCGCGTAAGCGATACCCGCATCCTTGGCGATCTGCGCGACGTTGAGCTTGGAGTGATGGGGCGTCCCGCCCGGCGAGTCGCCAACCGCCGCGGCCGCTTTGGCCTTGTTCAGCTCGTCCGTGAAGAACAGCTGCCACATGCTTTGGGCCTGCCGAGGCGGGTGGAGATGGGACTTTGCGGGAGGTTTGGGTACGGGCTTTTCCTCCGGTTCGACCGAGGCCGCCGCACCCTTCTTTCCCTTCTTGCCCTTCTTGCCCGCCTCGTGCTCGACCTCGTCCTCGGTCCCAGAGTCGACGGGCCGTTTGCCGAGACCCTCGTAGTCGTTCTTCTCCTTCTTAGTGGCGTGGGTAGGTGGCGTGGTGCCGGTGGACTGACCGGCGGTGTGCGGCGTGATAGGTGGATAGTAACCCTGCTGTTGCCACTGTTGCTGCTGCGCCTGCTGCTGTTGTTGCTGCTGCTGCCAGCCGCCGTAGCCGGGTACCATCCCGCCCATGTGCTGCGGGTGCATCGATTGCGAGACGTGGTGCGGGTACCCCTGCCAGTTTTGCTGGGCGGCCGCGCCGGATTGGCCGCTCATGCTGTATCGACCGTTAGTCGAGCTGGTTGGCGTTGGCTGCTGCTGTTGCTGTTGCTGCTGCTGCCATGGCTGAGCACCGTGAGGCGCCGAAGTCGAGCGGTCGTGCGCTCCGTACCCTTGGTGGTACTGTGAGTAGTCGTAACCCTGAGCGGCGGTCTGTGCGGCTCGCCCGTCGGATGGGACGGCCGTCTGAGGCGTGCTGGCCGCGGCCGCAGCAGGCTGCCTGGATGACGGCTGGGCGAACGAGGACTGGTAGTGTGACGACCACTGACCCTGCGGGTTGTGCTGGTTGTGCTGGTCATAGTAGTTGTAGTACCCTCCGCCGTAGGGGTGCGCCGTCTGCGGTTGTGCCGGCGTCTGCTGATGTGATCCGACCTGTGCCGGGGCCGAAGTCGGCTGATATGGCGTTTGCGCAGCGACGTTGGGATCGGGCGTGCCCTGCTGAGCGTAGTACCTCGAGCCGGGCGAGGGATTGGCGCCTGCTACCGGCGCAGAGGCGGGCGGTGAGGCCGCAGGTTTACCGCCGGACACACGGCGGGAGGCATTGGCCGGAGAGTTGGTCGAGTAGCCCTGCATCCTGCCTGTCAGTGTCCCGCCTACAGGAGAGACAGCAGACCCACCCCATGCCCTGCGCGCCATATTGGTAATTCACGTTCTGCATACCCGCGTACCCGCTTTGCTGGTAGTTGGGATAACCGCTGTCGTATACGCCTTGACCGGCGTCTTCTCTCCGATCGCCGCCTACGGCACCCATATCTGGCGCGGCGTACGCTCGAGGGTTGCTCGTGCTCCGTTGTTGAGATCCTCCGTACATGTTGGGGAGGTTGGGCTGTAAGACGAATAGTTGAGCGAGAAACGGGTCGACGCCGTCATGGCCAATGTTACAGGTGTTATGGTGCACATTGTCAAAGGGGCGGTCCACGAGATACAACAGATCGGAGGTATCAGAAGGGGTGACCGGTATGGAAGACATGGTAATGTGGCCAATGAGTGGGATTTGGGTAGCGAAAGAGTGGGAAGTGAGAAGCATGATCAGCCTGGTTCTGACAACCGCGATAAGAGCAGGAAGGCGGATGGAGATGCGATACCGGATTCATCCCCCGATAAAAGGATGCCCGGGTGTACTGGAAGAGCAAGATGTGACCCAATCCACGCGAAGCGATCAATGGATGGATGGTGCACAAGCCCTGGGCTGCGAGGTGTGGGGGTGGTTGTGGGGGTTCATGATGACGGAAGCAGGGAGCGAAACGCGACGTACCGCTGACCAAGAATGAGAACCGTTTCCGCCAGGGTGCGAGGCGGTCGTTGTGTTTTGCATGGACTGCATGGTGAGCTGATAGACGCATGATGACGACGATGATGATGAGAAGCAGCGATTGGAATGATGGCGAGGACGAGACGAAGGCTCGTCAGCGGTGGGCACCAAGGAAGGATCGGTCGCGACCGCCATCACTACGCAGGATGATGGTGATGGTGATGGCGATGGCGATGGCGATGGCGACGGCGATACGATGAGGGCGCTATCCTCCGACACGGACAAAAACACTCACGTCAAGCCAGCAGAACCACGTCGACGACGCTCGTGATCGTTATCGATAACGGCCAAGGAACGAGAGGGCCGGGGGTTGTGAGCGTTACGCGTGGGGGGAAGGCGGGCGGGCGGACGCGATGCAGGGACGAGGGGCCGGGCGAAGAAGCAAAGGTAAGGGGAAGGGGAGGATCCGTGTTCGGCACACAGCGATTGCGCTAGCGGTCTGGGCTGGGGTCGAGCCTAGATGCGAAGGGTAGGGGTCGAAGGAAGACCGGGATGACGATCACCTCGTTGGCCGGAGGTGGCGATGGACGGTGGGCGCGGGCGCGGGGGCGATGGGCGTGGGGTGAGCAGAGGATCGCGAGACACGGTTGATGTACTGGCGGCGTGCTAGGGACTGGAATCGGGCCAGGGTTTCGGGGCGGGTTTGGTTGATGTGCTAATGGGGAGCGAGGCCGAGGGAGAAGCCAAGGGGCGACGATCAAAGCTAAGACTGGGCGTGGTGAGTGGAGATGGGCTACGTATGGTGCTCGTCTTTGCCGGGCTGACGGGCTGACGGCGCAGAGGGTGGGATAAAGGAAAGGCGCAAGGGTGCCTTTGGGCCTTTGGGCGGAGACGAGGGGTCGGGGCGATTCCCTTTGAGACGGTTTCAGCTCCAAATAAACGTTGTCAAGTGATTATACCTGCTGTGGATCCGAGCGGCACAGGCAGCGGCAGCGGCAGCGGCACGGCGGGGAGGGTAATAAAGATGTGTGGTAATGGGCTGCGCTGCGAGCTGGGGGAGGGATGCGTGGTGGTCTTGGTGGGATGGAGATTAGACGATACAAGATTACGCCCTGGGCTGAGGTGCGGAAGGTGCTTTGTGGGAAAATCGGGGGACGGGGGGGGGAACGGCCGACTGGCTCTTTCCTCGCTCGCTCGCATCGCTCGCAGGCTCTGACACTGGCTGGGTAGGCGCCGGCTCGCGTCTGCCCTTGGCTCTGGGCATCGCGTCCTGGGGCTTTCCGCTGCTTTTGCCCTTTGCACCCGGTCGACCTAGCTTCACCCGGGCCGAACGGGCACAGTCTGCCTTTTCGAGCCATCGCTTCGAATGACGCAGTCTGATTGGATACACCAACGCCATCCACGTGCCGAAAGGGGAAATCACCATAAAGGGCCCGGAGGTTGTTACCCCCTTCGGCATCACTCGGGGTCTCGGAAATACGCTGAATGTGGCGCTCACGTGGTCTGGAAGCACCGGCTGGCTCGGTCACCCGGTCGGTCCACACCCAAGAGCGCAATTAGAGCCATTATTGCTCTGAAGTCCCAGGCTCAGCAATCATCACAATGTCTTACTCGGAGTCTGCGCCCTACGACGAGGGACACCTTAAGGTCTCAGAGATCCACTCGCTGCAGTATGTCACCGTCCGCAGATCCCCGAGTTCCCGCTCACGCGCAGCTACATGCAATGCGGTAACCCGCAGGGCAAACCAGGCAAGTACAGCTATCATCCGCCATGTGGCCAGCTCACACGCAGTTGTCTTCCTGTAAGGTCTGGTCATCATTCCTCTCTGACAAGCAGCCACGGTGGACCAGGGGGTAGTGCCGGGCCATCAGATACAGAATACTTCAATCCCTCCGTGTTCCGCATAGTCTTGTTCTCTCAGCGAGGCTGTGGCAAGTCGACGCCGTGGGTTACTACCTCCTCTGAAAGCTCCTCGGTAGATTGATTGCCAGTGCTGGAGACACTCGGGAGAACACTACCTGGGATTCGGGTGCGCCGTCGACGGATTCTGCTCCGGACACCGCTCACATCAGTCGCGGATATCGAGAGACTACGAGAGCACGTTGGCATCGAAAGCTGGAAGGTGTTTGGCGGGTCATGGTGAGTATGATTGGTTTAGTCGTCCGTCGAGCTCAGGTCTAGGGGGTCCACTCTCGCTCTCGCGTATGCGCAGAGCCATCCGGACCGCGTCCAAGCTCTTATCCTTCGCGGTATCTTCCTCTTCCGACGGAAAGAGATCGACTTCTTCTGGCGTACTGGGACTCGATGTGAGCTGTTCTTCATCCTTCGTAGTATCCATGCTGATGTCAAGGGTTCTGGCCGGCTGAGTGGTAGGTGCCCGCCTGTTGCTGTGTCATGGCAGCTCACAGCAGGGAAGAATTCGTCGCGCCTGTGAAGCCCTCGGACCTGGAAGACTTCGACAAGTTCCTCCATGCATATCATGCGCTGCTCACTCACCCGGACGACGCAGTCAGCCTCGACGCCGCCAAGCGATGGAGCAGATGGGAGAGCCAGGTCGCTAGGTTGTTGCCGAATGTGGACGCCATCGCGAAGAGCGATACGGACATTAGATGGGCGCGGACGTTCGCTTTGATGGAGTGCCACTACTCGATGAACCGTGTGAGTGGCCGCTGAGCGCCCGCGCGGTCATTTGGCTTATGTGCAGGGCTTCTTGCGAGATGGACAACTGATCGAAGAGGAAGAGATCGCCAAAATGTACACACAGACGCAGTCCGCTCACCCACCCCCGCAGGATAGCTGACTGTAGTCGCCATATACCTTGCGTGGTCGTGCAAGGCCGATACGACCTTGTCTGCCCCGTTAGTTTTCCATCGTCTGCAGTCGGACCCGGATCTCACTGCCAGTTCCAATCCGCCTTCGATCTTGCCAGAGTGTGGGGAGGAGGACTGAAGCTGCACGTCGTCGATGATGCAGGCCACAGCGCGAAGGAGCCCGGCACCCTCAAGAAGCTGACAGAGGTGGGTCATTGTCATGATGATCACGATGCTGAGACCGCTAGGTCATGGACGAGTTTGGCAAGCAGTGAATGACGGCATCTCTCGGAGAGAGCTATTCATGGTTCGTGCGGCAACACACGGGGGAGCAATGAGATCCTTGGACCCCCCGGCTGATGCTGATGAGGAAGGGAAGGACGAGTTTGTATCAAGGGAAGGGCAGGGTCCGTCCATTCGCCGGCTCGTCCATAGCATATCTGTAGCGAAGCAAGACCAGAAGCATTGGACCGATGCCGCATCCCGCCTGGTCCTCGCATGGCTCACTCATGCTTTCGGGTCAATCTGCATGTGCGTGTTCCGCCGCGGCGAAGGGCGCGTGTAATGAGATCTACCACGAGCTGCTCTGGGTCCTGCCTGTGAGTGCCCTGTGGAGCCGTGGGCAGGGGCGAGCCATGAACGTGACCGTAAGGAAGCACCGACCGTGAACAGGGTTCATTGAAGACATCGTAGAGCTCGACGTTCCAGGGGTAGGAAGATACACGTGAACTCGGGGAAGGGAGGGTCACCGAAGGAGCAGCACTGCCACCCGGTGCAAGGCTGCGAGTGGGAAGTCCCGAGACTTTGGAGATGGAACCGTAACATGAAGGATCTCGTCAAACTTGACCGCTCCCGTGGTTCATCACCTTGCCCTTGGTGCGAGACACACCACTTATGTATGTACACGTCCAAGCGTCCAGCGACAACACGAAAGATTGAACCCGGTGACGCGTCCGCCATCGAGAGAGGGATCGTGCGTCCACGCTGCAGCGGTCCCCGGCGAGCAGCCCCGAGACTTGGAACTGCCAAGCCCAAGATGACATTCTGATCGCTACCGTTCGGTACAGCACCCCCATCCCTCTCAGCCTCAACCTCAAGTACCACGGTGCTCCCCAGCAATCCCTTCGCATCGAGCGCACATATCACCCAGGTCCGCCACTTAGCGTCGAGTGGCGGGGGGTAGATAGCAAGTGGCGACTGTCGCGTGGTCGCCGATCGCCGATTCCAGCAAACCCCTTTCGATCCCACAGATTTCGGCCGGGATATTATGTTTTGAACATGTCATCCGCTTTCCTTGATGAGGTCACTCTGTCGACGCCGCTCCATCATCAGCTACGTCGCCGTCGGCTTCGTCGCGCGACTCATTATGCGTCCAGGCCCAGGGCGACCGTTCTAGAGAGGTACCATTCAGCCGGGCAGCCGGAAACATCGGGAACCGCGATAGCAGCTTGGTCATCGACGTTCGCCAAGGCGTCATGCAAGGGCTCGTGACCCCCGGCCCGGAAACTAGCTCTGTTGACCAAACCACTCTTAGACCTCTCAGGACCTGAGTTCCGCAGCATGACAGCATGAGGTCGCGGGCGGGGTTTGCCCGGAGGTACGTCCCAGGCGTACGGGCAGGGGAAGATGAGCGAGATCAGCTGAGATGAGCAAGATGAGAAGCCGTCCGGTCCAATCGGGCTAGTACCTCGACCGGGCAATGAAAGATGCCTACTAGCAGCCATAGCTCCCCGATGCATACTACTCGAGCCAAGGGACGATGACGAGGTGGGCTCGGCGATGAGGTAGCCGGACGAATGATGAGTGACATGATCCGCCTTTCGCTGCCCGGGTCCGACAGGTATATGACCACGCTGTCGCTGCGGCTTTTTTTTCGCCCACGACACCATCTTTCAGTATGCTCGCCCTCAAGTCCATCATCTCCCTGCTCCCGCTCTTCGCCGCTGGGCTTGTCAATGCCGCTCCTGCGCCCATCCCGAGTGGAGGTGTCGGAGTGAGGCTGAACGACACGCCGCCTGCTTATGCGGCCATTAGCGACTGTGAGCCGGCCCCTGCGTGCTGAAAGGCAGACGCTGACGCTCAGTCGACTTCCAGTCCTTCCTCGTTGGCTTGAACCAGGAGTGGATCGAGCTCGACCTGTTCAACTACGGTGTCGCTCGATTCTCCGAGCAGGAGTTCGCCGATGCCGGCATCGACGCCGATGAGATCTCGTTGATCCAGTTCATGGCCAACCAGGAGATCGGCCATGCCGCGCTCTTGACCAACATCATCGAGGCCGGCGGACGAACTGCCGCTGACCAGTGCACGTACCGATACGACTTTGACACCGTCCGTGACTTTGTCAACTTCTGCCAGAGGCTCACTCGATGGTGAGTGCTTTGTCCTTGGCGATCCCCGTATGACCCACGCTCGGCGTCATGTCCCCGCCTGATCCCGCCCTCTCATTGTACCCCTCCCCCCTCCCCCTCCATCCTCGTAGCTCCATAGGCTAATTGCTGACTTGCAGGGGAGAGTCCGGAGTGCTGGGCTTCCTCCCGCACCTCGACTCGCGAGACTCGGCCCAGCTGCTCCTCCAGTCGATCACGACCGAGTCCCGACAGCAGTTGATCTTCCGACAGTTCTCCGGCGCCCACCCCATGCCTGTCTGGTTCGAGAGCGGTATCTCCCAGGCCATGGCCTGGTCCCTCCTCTCGCGATACATCGTCTCGTGCCCGGAAAAGAACCCGCGCATCGAGTTCCCCATCTTCCCCTGGTTGTCCGTCACCAACGAGCCCAACCTCTTGCAGGACGGATACCTCGCCGACATCTCGCACAACCGCACCAGCCTCTCCAAGCCGGGCGATGTGCTCCAGCTCAGCTGGTCCGCTCCGGGTGAGACGGTTTCGTACGACGGTCTGTACAACACTTCGATCGGCGGTCTGATCAACTCCACCGAGCCCGCCTTCGCCGCCTTCATCTCGCAGCTCAACGTCACCTACTCGCCCCTCAACGTCACTGGCAACAACACCGGAACGACCATCCACCCCGAGGGCTTCCTTTTCGAGGACATCAACAACAGTGAGTCGAAATTGCGTGCACATGTGGCAAAATCGCGTTTCATCGCGGTTTCGCCTCTCCTCCCACCCCCCCTCTCCTACCCTCTGGTTCTTCCTCCCACCGTCTCTCACTGCTTCGAGACCTGTCGCTAATAGAGTAGTTATCAACGGCACGGACTTCATTGCTCTTGTGGACACCGACCTCTACGTGACGCCTTACAACCTGTCGCTCTTGAACGACCACATCTTCGCGTTCGGTCTGTACCAGGCCAACTAAGAAGGAGTGGCGAAAAATCGCGGTCTTTCCCGCCAAACAGTATAATACTTCGTACAATGTAGCTACGTAGCTTCAAGCATGTATTTGTGCGCCAAATACGTCGTTTGCTGGCCTGTCCACGGCTTTGTGACGTGCGGGACGACCGCCGTGAAGCGAAGAGGGGAGGAGGAAGGAAATGGACGTGGCGCCACTTTCGCTTCACCCCTTGTGTTTCATACTGCCTCACCTCGTCATCCGTGGTCTGTGAGGCTACAATGGGTGATGCATGCTGTTGATCGTGTGCTCATACTCTGCGCAGGACGGCTCAGAACATCGTCCAAGTGATGACTCAAGTTTTGGCACGGGTGCCAGACACGAACGAAACATAACGCACCGCATTCATGTCTCCTGGTAGGCGGGCGCCCATGCTTCGCTGTCAACGGTGAGCGATCCACGCAGTACCTTGGGTATGGTAGACTGAATCCTTCATATGTGCATACAACAACAACGGAACCTCACCGGCAGGTGAGCTTGGTGGATGCCCACCACACCGGCGCTCAGGACCACCTGAACGCGCTTAACGCCCTGCTCCACCGCTATATGTAACTCGCCTCACGCAGACACTTCGCCAACAACATAGTCATCCGCCTCGTACGCTCCACACCCTCCCACCCTTTGTCTGCCGATCCACTCTTCCCTCCCCCAGCTTTTTCTCTGCCATCCTTCGCAACACCATCCTCCCACTCGTGGAACCGCCTGTCCCCGCCCAGTCCCTCCGGCACGCACCCTGTCAAACACTCGCGCAGTACTGTCCGCGCCAGATCGGGATCGCTCTGGCCCGGCCATTCCCCCTCGAGGAAGATGACCGACGACGCGGGGGACGAGAGGCAGTGGGCGGTGATCACTATGCCGGGATATGGCGGGGAGAGCGGAGGGTACGTCAGCGACGTGAGGGTGAAGGGCGTTCCGCCTAGAGGGGTCGGCGTCGCTGTCTGCGCCGTGGTTGCTGTCGCCTGTCATCAGCTCACCTCCACGCCACACCAATGCCGCTGGTCCAACTGCGACTCACCGCACGCGCAGCCTTCGTCAGGCCCATGACGAACGGACTCAGCAGGTTTTGGAACAGTGGCAGGACGTTTGACGCCGGTTTGACCGCCAAAATCCGATATGTGCCTCTCTTGCCGCGAGCCATGGGCGTCAGCGCCGAGGCGGGTAGCGGTGCTCGAGCCGTGTTCGATCCAGCCCCGCTCGCCGTTGTCGCCGTTGTCCCCGTTGTCGGGTTGGGCGCGGGCGTATCTGGCGGGAGGTCGATAATCTCAAAGCCATCTTCCTCGATCCCTTGCTCCGTTTTTGCGGTTGTGGTTGTGCTACTCCCGCCTGCCTGTCCCTGCGCTTGTGCTGCTGCCTGGCCGGAGATCTGAGACGACGCCGAGTCCGCCCGGGGGACATGACCCGTCCGGTCCTCGAGGAACAGGTACATCGTGTCGTCCCTTGGCAAGTTACTGCTTGACACCTGCTGCGCCATCACCGGCACGGGCTGCGAGTACATGATCGTCGTGAGGAGGCGGGAGGACGTGCCGGGCTGATTGGCCTGTCCTGAGCGGAAGGTCCGGAAGAAGATGGACGTCTTGGCCGGTTGGGTTAGCTGCGGTCAGTGAGTCATCCCCTGCAGATAAGATGAGCGGCCGCGCTGCGCCGGGACGTACGGAATAATGCTCGAGCAGGCGAGAGATGATAATGTCGGAGAGATTCGCTGGCGCAGGGGTGATGGACCATTGTAACAGGCTGGGGTGAGCGCTGCTCGCCAAGCACCGGGGTACGACTTGCATGGAGTAGCCCATATTGCCTCGGATGCGCCTCTGAGCTTCAGCTTCGGTACCGTCGCGTGACGAGGACGGTGCTTGTTCTTGCTGCTTGCAATGTGGTTGAGATGAAACAAGCCCGCCCCTGTTAAACGGCTGAAACGAGGAACAACACACGGTTGACGCGGTATCAACGCTGACGTGTAAAATGCGGTGGGTCGCCGCGCGTTGCGTTGCTCATTGACCGGTGCTCGTACAGTCGTCAGCGTTGAGCTCATACCTTTACCCATCGACAACGAGCATACCTGTGGCTGCACCATCATCTTATCTCACCGGGTCTAGAATCAGGTCCCCCGAACAGCTCTAGCCGTCAACATCTCTCTCACCGTCTCCTCACCATCGATACGCTCCCCCGACCGCCATGTCCTCCATCGGTACCGGCTACGACCTGTCCGTGTCGACGTACTCGCCTGATGGACGTCTCTTCCAGGTGAGCTGAGTTGTACACGCTGACACCGGAAATTGACGGAAAGGTGGAATACGCCAACAAAGCCGTCGAGGCAGCCGGGTAAGTCCAAGCCCCACCCCGTCGCACCCATCACACCGATCCGAACCTGTCTCTACGGGCTTGCTCCCTTGATCCCTCTCACGAGGACGGCGAAGGGTAAACGCGACGGTATAGAGACGTATAGTGAGCCTCGAACGGACAGGGGCTGACCGCAGTGTCGCCGTAGGCCTGCGCTGCTCAGACGGAGTGATCCTCGGCGTCGAGCGCCTTCTCCACTCCAAGCTCCTCGTCAAAGGCGCGAACAAGCGTATACAATCGATCGATACCCACGTCGGCGTGGCAACTGCAGGTCTGCTGGCCGACGGCAAGCACCTGGCTCAGCGAGGGCGGGAAGAGGCCAACAACTTCCGTGACCAATACGGCGCCCCCGTGCCCCTGAATGCAAGTCACGCTTTCTTTATCCACCTCTCCGCCCTTGTCTGCCTCAATGGGCCGGGCTTGTGAGCGTCAGATTGGAAGGATCTGACTCCAGGTGCTGTCGGACAGAATCTCAGGCTACGTCCAAGCCTACACATGCTACGGCTCGGTCCGCCCATTCGGAATCTCGTCGCTCGTGGCTGGAGTGGACAAGACCGGCCCGCGGCTGTTCTGCATCGAGCCGTCCGGCGTGTACTACGGCTACCGCGCCACGGCAGTTGGTAAAGGGAAGGCATTGGCGAGGACAGAGCTGGAGAAGGTGTTGGGAAAGGAGGAGCACGGACAGCCGGTTCCGCTTACCGTGAGGCAGGGTGTGCTTGAAGTCGCCCGCATGTGAGTGCAGTCGCTGTAGCCGCGGGGCTGATCCTGACTGCAGCATCCACCTGGTGCACGACGACAACAAGGACCGAGATTTCGAGCTGGAGATGACGTGGATTTGCGAGGAGAGCGGGTGGAAGCATGCTGCGATTCCGGACGATCTGCTGAAAGAGGCGGATGATAAAGGCCGCGCGGCGTTGGAGGAGGGCATGGAGGAGGACTAGGCATGGTCGAGCGCGCGGAGTGTAAGTAGAGATGGTGAAATGAGAAGGCTTAGCAGCAAGACTGTTTGTAGACATGCATGGCGCCTTCGAGGCCCCGATCGACCAACCAAGCTGTGGGAAGACTGCGTGGGGAGGGCGAGGCCTACCTGAGCGCCTTTTATTGCGGCAGTGTGCTGACCGAGACTATACAACGATACATCGGCCCTGATCTACAGAGCAGACGGATCCGGACGTCATGAAGAGAATACGGATGTGAACGACTGTGTACTGCGACACCAAACAGCCCCTTGCCTCGCTCCGACCGCTCTCCTCACCGCATGACAAAACTTCCGCTTCCCCTAGCCCGTGACCTGCTACGACCTACACCAGAGCAATCTTGCCTCTACCAAACCCTCCCCCTCTGAAGTTGTTCATCCCCCTCGTCTTGCTCGCAGCCTGCTCGCGCTGTATCTGTGCAAACGCCTCGAGCACATGCGCCGGCAAGAGCGGCTGCCGCGCCGAGGGCGGAGCAGCGAATAACGAAACGCCCTGGGCGGGCACCAGGGTGGTGTGTTTTCGACCGGTGCTGGGATCGCCGACCGAGCCCGTGTGCGCCGGCGTGACGGGCTCCGGGGACGTGACGATTGCCCCCCCCGCGTCCGCCTTGAGGCGTTTGGTGGGTGAATCGCCAATCTCGCGCTTGCGCTTGACGGGCGAGCCAGGCCGGACCGTTGTTGTTTTGCGAACGGGCGGGAGGGCGTGCCGTTCCATTCGTTCTCGGACGGCCAGGGCCGTGATGCATAGCGAACGGACCATCTCGAACGAGAGGAAGCCGAGGATATCGACGATCTCGTCGTTGGGCTTGATGTCGAGGTAGGCGGGGAAGTTGATGTAGTCCCGGAACTTGCGCGCTGGGGTCAGCGGGACAAACGGTGTCCGAAACACGGGCGGCTCACCTTTGCGATATGTGAAGCTCGCTTGGCGGCAGTCCGAGTAATGGACGTACTCGTCGCGCGTCATCTTCTTCGTGATCTCATCCGCATCCTGCCGTCAGCGGGATCCTTGCTCGGAGACGGTCTGGACGCACCTTGAGCCGCTGCATGCTGTCCTCGTACGCCTGCATCTCGTCCTCGTCCTCCTCGTCCTCGTCGTCCATGCCCGCGCGCCCATGGCTGCTCGGCAGACTGCGCAGGAAATCCACAAAGGGCGTGAGCTTCTCCCACGGCAGCTTGACCATTTGTTTGCGCGCCTTGTGCACGGCTTTGTCTGTTGCTCAGCTTCGGCACACTTGGACACGGAATCGCAACCCACCGGCATCCTCGACGTCCAAGTCGCCTTCTTGATCCTCCTTGGCCTTCTTCCGCACGTCCTTCCAGCTCAGATACGTCCGCAACCGGTTCACCTTGCCCCGATCATCGCGAATCAGAAAGACAATGTCCTCGGACGAAAGGAACCGCGAGGACCTCAGATGCGTCAGGAGCCTCGCGCGCGTGACCATCTCGATGACCTGTCCGCGGACCACATCCTCCACCAGCTTCACCGTTTCCGGTAGCGGGTCCTGCACTTCGCCAAACACAAACATCTGCCGTCAGCGTGCCCCTCATATGCAAGCCTTGCAGGCGAAGGAATACGCACCATCTGGGCAATCTCGTTCGAGTACCTATACTCGCCCGGCTTCGGCGCCTCAGCGACGGCCGGGCCTTTCTTGCCCTTTGATCCTTTCTTCTTCTTGCCGCCTTCGTCGTCATCGTCGTCGTCGCCGTCTTCGTCATCCCCGTCCAGGTCTTTCAGCTCGATAGAGGGCGAGCGCTGCGAGGGGCCCGGTACGCCCGGTATCGCCAGACTTTGGCGTCGGGGCGGAGCGGTGATTGTGGATGAGGGCAGGACAGGGGCGGGTATGGATGGCGAAGCGGAGGAGGGGAGGGGCAGGGCGAGGCCGTGTGGCCGTTGCGCGGTGTTGGTGGGAAGAGCGAGGGTGGACATGATGCGTGCTGTGGGCCTTGTCTGAGCCGGATAGGTTCTCAGCGAGCGCGACTGTCGTTGTCGTCGACGTTAATGTTTCACGCGCTGCCAGAGGAAGTGGCCTTCGATGGCGACTACCGGGTCGTTTTGAGATCGATGCGAGACGAGCGATTCAAGCTCAACCTGGTCGGATTATCCTCTACCCAATGCTTTGCGTCTCGTCACTTCCTTCCCGTCTGTCGATGCAGTCCAGCAATGATGCGTTCGACCTTGTGTGTCTCGACGATTGTCACTGCTCGACGACCGACGGCCCTCTGCTCGTATATGATCCTTAGGCGAAGGTCAAGCGAGCTCGACTCAAACGACGGTCCTTTCTGCGTGTCGTGCCGTTGCACGAGCTACACGCCTGTTCGGTCGATACTCGGCCTGTTCTCGAAATGAAAGCGCTCGAAGCCGAAGGCGAGGTCTTCTGTGGTGTAGCGAAAGGCACAAAGGATGGCCTGCGGCAGACTCGGTGGTCGTCGTTAATGAAGGCGATTAAGCGAGGTTGGTTTTGGTGTTGCAAGTTGCGAAAGGACTGGCCCGTTCGCGCGTGCGCAAGCTCCGTGTCAATTTTGCAGCCCGATGCGCTGCTGCGGTTTCGTGTCGTATGGCAGGCTGTGATGAGCCGCGCTGTCGATGTGGTAATGTGGGAAGTGGTTCTGATGAATCGGTCCAAGCCCGAGTAGGTCTCTCCAGATGGTCGGTTACAAAACACCGGCCCGTCGCGTTGTGGTTGTGTCGGTGTCGCACTCAGCCGATTCCAGATCTCCGCTCTGTCGACTGACTCTGCTAGACCAGCTCGATGTACAAGCTCAGTTCAACCCACAATACAACAGAGTGACAGGTAACGACACCGATGTGCAGAGGCGCAATCAATCATACTCGAGACGATCAGCCGCGGACCCCGGACCCACCGGGCTCTGCGCGCCCGCTTGCGACCACGCGAGGCAGAGTGACGGTGGCTCTAACCGAGCCTCTGACGGAACATCTCCCGACTGCGAAAATACAAATGTCGATTATTTGACCCTGCGTGCCCTGGTCCCTCTCTCCCTCGCTTAAACTTGGCAAGGCGCAGGAGCAGAGGACGGTGGGGACCGTCAGAGTGCTTATCTACTAAGCGAGCTGGCCCCGCTGATGTTCCCATCAAGTCCGTTCCGGTTCTTCGGTGCCTCTACCCGTGCGGAGAGCGTCGTCAAGATGTCTGGATGCCGACAGGCCAGACGGGAGATCCGGGTCAATTATGAATTGGCCCCTGCAGTGATTGCTCCTCGGACGGTGTTTAGTCCTCCTCCCAGCACGAACACCATGCAGAGGCTGAAATGCTTTGCCTCCTGTCATTGCCGCGATGCATGCAGCGCAAGAGTGTGTCCGATGCGTCGTCGAGGATCCTGCTCGCCGAGCACCCTCGGAGCTGGATACCACCATAACAGCCAAGCGACACCCAATCAAGCGACCTCGACTGCGTGCCAGACCAGCACACAATCCCCCCGCCGTTTTCTCCCCTGCACTGTCGCTCACCGCCGCCTTCCTCTCTCCGCGCCCGAGGGTGCAAGGACGCTCACGCCCACCGCACGGCCAAGTAACTTACCCGGCCTGACCCTCGGCGAACATTTACCCGTCGCCAACCCATATTTTAACCGCCTCGAATCAATGTCCCTCTGCCTCATCCAATCACAATTCCCCACAAATGCTTCGCATGCACCGTGCACCTTGCACCATGGCCGACGGTCCAGGTCCCCGTGTCCGTATGCTCGTGCTTACGGTGGTAAGACGTAATTGCGACACACCCAAACGCGCGGGTCGCGCGGCAAGCGCTTGACTCGCTGCGTACAGTGGGTGATGAGCAGATCGTCGGCCAATCACCGCGTGCCTTTTGGCGCAGAGCGGGGACCGGCCAACTCGTATCATCTGTCATGCGCCGTCCGCGCGGGCAATCATATCATCGCCCCAAGTTCTGATACGTGCATGCGTGTTGCATGTGTGCTCCAGCTCCAACCATCCCGCATGGTTCATGATTGGCCGTGGCGTTCCATTTCGAGACTGAACGTCTTAGCGAGGACCGAAAATACCGATCGACAGGAACCGGCATGTGGGTCGCACCGAC
>Ga0308170_10002081_pt1 | contig 17741 bp, 17 predicted proteins | sample PhyBR2_2_FD_202136 | JGI IMG/M metagenome (GOLD analysis project Ga0308170, IMG submission 202136) | Phyllosphere microbial communities from UC Gill Tract Community Farm, Albany, California, United States - DLSLSB.R2 | ecosystem: Host-associated > Plants > Phyllosphere > Unclassified | place... | reverse complement strand
CAGGAAAGCATCCTCACGGTCTAGGGCATCAAGGGCACCCACGGAGGCATGAATGCCCTCCGCACCTGCCCCCACACCGCTGCTGCTTGCCATAGAAGAATCATCTAACAGGGGTCTGACAATTTGAGCTCGGGCGAGAACAAGTGGCCAGGAGACTCCAAGGAACCAAACGCTTGGGACCCCGAACGCTAGCCCCCCGCGAACGGCGGCAGCACGTCCACCACGTCGTCGGGATCCAGCACCGTGGCCTGGTCCCGCACTGCCACCTCATTGAGCAGGAAGCTGCTCCTGGACAGGATCCGGGGCAGCGGCGGCGTCCCGGCAGGGGGCTCGGGCCGCTGCACCGCGGTGATGGCGGCCAGCAGGTCAGCCACCGTGGCTCCGGCAGGCAGGTCGAATTTTTCTTCCTCGAACCCGGCGGCGGCGCGCGCGGCCGCAAAGTAGCGTACAAGCATCCCGGTCAGCCCCCGATGGCACTCATGCTGCGGTCCGGCTGGACGAAGTCCGGAGCGTCCAGTCCCACGTGGTCCATGCCGTGGGCCTTGGGTTTGATCCACATGGCGTCCTGCCACCGCTGCGCCAGCTCCGCGTCGCCGGCACCCGCGCGCAGCAGGCCCAGCAGGTCGAATTCCTCGCGCGAGAACAGGCAGCTCATGATCTTGCCTTCGGCCGTGATCCTGGTGCGCCGGCAGTCGGAACAGAACGGCTCGGTGACTGAGGCGATGATCCCCACGGTTCCCAGCACCGGACTGTCCGGATCCGCAGAACCGGCCACCCGGCGTCGTACTTCAAAGCGCTCGGCAGGAGCGCCGTCACGTTCCCGGGGATCGGGACTGAGGACGAAGTCCCGGGACAGCAGTTGGCGGATTTCCGCGGCTGTGATCATATTGCGGCGGGTCCAGCCATGGTCGGCATCGAGCGGCATCTGTTCGATGAACCGCAGCTCATACCCACGTTCCAGTGCCCAGGCCAACAGCTGCGGGGACTCGGCGTCGTTGATGCCGCGCATCAAAACGGCGTTTAGCTTGACCGGGCCCAGCCCGGCGGCCCAGGCGGCGTCCACGCCGGCCAGCACCTGGCCCAGGAACGGGCGGCGGGTCAGCTTGGTGAACGTTTCCTCATGCAGCGAATCCAGCGACACGTTGATGCGCGTCAACCCGGCTTCCTTGAGCGCCGCCGCCTTTTTGGCCAGGCCAACACCGTTTGAGGTCATAGAGATCGGCAGGTCCGGGTGGTCGGTGCGCAGGGCCGCGATGATCTCCACCAGGTCGTGCCGGACCAGCGGCTCACCGCCCGTCAGGCGCAGTTCCCGGACGCCCAGCTGCTCCACGCCAACCTTGACGATCCGCACGATCTCTTCGGCTGACATTACGGCCTGCTTGGCGAGCCACTCCAGGCCTTCCGCGGGCATGCAGTAGGTGCAGCGGAGATTGCACTTGTCTGTCAGGGACAGCCGCATGTCCGTGGCACGGCGGCCATACCGGTCCGCCAGCCCGGCCGGTGCATCCGCAGGCCGGCGCCCGGGGACGGACGGCAGCGCCGATGCTGCTTCCTCCCGTGGCTGGGGCATGCCTAGCTGGACAGTCATGAATTCAGGCTACGCCACGAAGAGCGCCCATCACACCATGACCTCGGGAAACCTCCGGAGCCGACTGCGCCGTCGGCACCAGCGCCGGGGACGGCCGGCGAACCTATGCTGGAAGTTGTGGAGAGTTCCAGGCACGCGCACGGGGCGGACGACGACGGCGCCGGCCTGGACCAGCGCCCGGAAAGTTCCAGCGGCCAACAGCCAGTCCGGCGCGCCAAGGCCCGGCGCGGCACGGGCCGCTGGGCTGCGGCTGCCGGAATAGTAGCGGCCGGTGCAGGCGTGGCAGCGGGCGAGTTGCTGGCGGGTTTTGCCAGCCCTTCCCTTTCGCCGTTGACCGCGGTTGGCGGGGCCGTCATTGACGCGGTGCCTCCCGCCGTCAAGGACTGGGCGGTCTCCGTTTTCGGAACGGCTGACAAGGCCGCGCTCCTGGGCGGCATGGCGCTGGTCATTGCCGGGCTGGCCGCACTGGCCGGAGTGCTCCAGCTCCGGAGACGGTTCGCCGGTTCGGCCGTGGTGGGAATTTTTGGACTTACCGGCGCGGCGGCCGTCCTGACGCGTTCCCAGGCGAGCCCCCTGGCCGTGGTGCTCCCGCTCGTGGCCGGGGCTGTCGCCGTGGTCCTGTTTCGGTTCCTGGTGGGCAGGCTGCAGACGTGGGACGCCGCTGGTTCATCCTCCGGTGGCGGCAACACAGCGACAGCCCCCACGGCCGCCCGCTCGCGCCGTAGCTTCCTCCAGGCTGTGGGCGGGACTGCGGCGGCCGCTGCTGCAGGCGGAGTGCTGGCCGGCATCTGGCGCGGCGCCACCAACGCTGTCAGCGCAGCCAGGGCACGCATCACCCTTCCTGCGGCGGCGTCCCCGGCGCCGCCCATCCCGGCGGCCGCAGACGCGGGCGTGGCAGGACTGCCGCCGCTGGTCACGCCGAACCGGGACTTCTACCGGATCGATACAGCCCTGTCCGTCCCGGCGGTCAACCCGGATACCTGGGTCCTCAAAGTCACGGGGATGGTGGCCAGGGACGTCCAACTGTCCTACGCGGACCTCCTGGCGAAACCCTTGACCGAACGCCACATCACCATCGCCTGTGTCTCCAATGAGGTGGGCGGAGACCTGATCGGCAACGCCCGGTGGCTGGGCTGGCCGGTCCGCGATCTGCTGGCCTTGGCAGGGCCCCGGCCGGGAGCCGACATGGTCCTTTCACGCAGTGCCGACGGCTGGACCGCCGGGACGCCCCTTGACGCCCTGACCGATACCCGTGATGCCCTGCTGGCCGTGGGCATGAACGGGGAACCGCTGCCGTTGGAGCACGGGTTCCCGGTCCGGCTGGTGGTCCCCGGCCTCTACGGGTATGTCTCGGCGACCAAGTGGGTCACCGAACTCAAGGTGACCAGGTTCGCCGAGGACACCGGGTACTGGACCCCGCGGGGGTGGTCGGAACGGGGACCCATCAAGACGTCCTCCCGGATCGACGTGCCCCGGAGCGGGCGCCCGGTTCCGGCAGGAACGGTAGTAGTGGCGGGCGTCGCGTGGGCTCAGCACACGGGGATCCGAAAGGTGGAAGTACGGCTGAACCGCGGGCCGTGGCGCGAAGCGGAGCTGGCGCCCGGCATCTCCCCGGATACCTGGTACGAGTGGAAACTGGCCATGGACCTCACCCCGGGACAGTACGAGGTCCAGGTCCGCGCCACCGACCTGGACGGCCGGCCCCAGGATGAAACGTCCCGGGCGCCCGCTCCTGACGGAGCCACGGGACTGCACACGGTTAGAGTGGACGTGAAATCCTGACGGCCGCGACCAAAGGTATGCCCATGACCAGCCAAACCCACAGCGACCAAACACACGGCGCGGCCAAGCGTCCACGGTCCGTTGCTGAACACTTGGCTGCGGTCACAGACCTTTTGGCCCGGTTGGTATCAGAATCCCGCGCTGAAGTTGTTCCCCTGCCCGATGCCCTCGGCCGCGCGCTGGTGCATGGATTCCTGGCGCCCCTCAGCCTTCCCCCTTTCGCCAATTCGCAAATGGACGGCTATGCCGTGCGGTCGGCGGACATTCCCGACGGCGGCACTGACCTGAGCATCATGCCTCCCGTTCCCGCCGGGTCGCGCCCGCAGCCGCTCCAGCCCGGGACAGCGGCCCCCATCATGACCGGTGCGATGATCCCGGCGAATGCTGACGCCGTCGTACCTATCGAAAAAGCTGTGCCTGACCACTTCCTCACTCATCCCGGCGGTGCCGCAGTAACGCTGCCCGCCACTGCCCCGGGAACGTTCGTGCGTGCCGCCGGGAGCGACATCGCGGCGGGGGAGCAGGCCCTGGCCGCCGGGACCTGCCTGGGCCCGGCACAGCTGGGACTGCTCGCCGCCTTTGGCATGGCGGAGGTGGAGGTGTACCGGGAGGTGTCCGTCCTGCTCGTCACCACGGGGGATGAAGTAGTTGAACCGGGCGTGCCGCTTCCGGAGGGCAAAATCTACGACTCCAACGGAACCCTCCTTGAAGCGGCAATGAAGCAAGCGGGGCTTTGCGTCCGGCGCGCCGGTATATCCACCGACAACCCGGGGGCACTGCAGTCGCTGCTGCGGACCGCCGGCCGGGATGTGGACGTCATCGTGACCACGGGCGGGGTCAGCAAAGGTGCCTACGAGGTGGTGCGGCAGGCCATGGCGGACCAGCCCGTCGAGTTTTTGCACGTCGCCATGCAGCCGGGCGGTCCCCAGGGGATAGGCACGTTCGACGGCGTGCCCTTCCTCGGGTTTCCCGGTAATCCGGTCAGCTGCCTGGTGTCCTTCGAGATGTTCCTGCGTCCCGCCCTGTCGGCGCTGCTGGGGGCACCGGCACCCAGGCTGCCGCTGCGCGCCCGCCTTGATCTCAAGGGGCAAGCCCGGCAGCTCACGTCTCCCGGGCACAAGCACCAGGTCCGGCGGGGGAGCCTGCAGCCGGACGGGACGGTGCGGCTGGAGGGCGGGGAGAGCTCGCACTTGATGCATGCGCTCGCGGCCTCCAATGTCCTGATCCAGATCCCTGAGGGCGTCACGGAGCTCGATGCCGGGGACGAGGTGGAAGTATGGATGCTGTGAATGCAGAACAGACTCCCGCGCTGACGCACCTGCGCCAGGACGGCAGCGCCCAGATGGTGGATGTTTCCGCCAAGGCAGAAACCACCCGGGAGGCCACGGCCACCGCCACCGTCCGGACCACCGCCGATGTCATGCAGCTCCTGGGCACCGGAGGGCTCCCCAAAGGGGACGCCCTGGCCGTTGCGCGGGTGGCAGGCATCATGGCCGCGAAAAAGACGCCGGACCTGATTCCGCTCTGCCATCCATTGCCGCTCTCGAAGGTCACCGTTGATTTCGAACTCGGCGCAACCGCCGTCACCATCAGCTCCACGGTGAAGACCAGGGGCGTCACCGGGGTGGAAATGGAGGCCCTGACCGCGGCATCCGTGGCAGCGCTCAGCGTTTACGACATGATCAAGGCCGTGGACAAGCATGCGGTGCTGACTGACATCAAGGTGCTGGCCAAGAGCGGCGGCAAGAGCGGAGACTGGGCACTGTGACCTCACCCTTCAGCGCGGCCGCCCCGCACGTGCACGGCGAGGTACAGGGTCGGAAGGCCGGCGTTGTGATCGCCTCCACCCGCGCGGCAGCCGGCATTTACGACGACGAAACCGGCCCCGTGATCTCCGACTGGCTCACCGAGCACGGCTTTGACGTGTTCCCGGCCATGGTGGTCCCGGACGGCGACCCGGCCGGTGCTGCCATCCGGGCCCTCCTCACCCAGCACCCCGCCGTCATCATCACCAGCGGCGGGACCGGACTTAGCCCCGACGACCGGACGCCGGACGTCACCCTGCCGCTCCTGGACCGGGAAATTCCAGGCATTATGGAGGCCATCAGGCGGGCCGGCGCTGCCAAAACCCCGCTCGCCGCCCTGAGTCGGGGCTATGCCGGCGCTGCCGGCCACACTTTTATCGTGAACCTGCCGGGTTCACCCAAGGGCGTCATGGACGGGCTCACCGTCCTCGACCCGTTGATCGGGCACCTCTGCGACCAGTTGGAAGGCGGCCATGGCCACTGAAGCATTCGAAGTAGTGAGGGCAGTCCTGAGCGCGGACCCGATCTCCGTGGACCAGGCGATTGCCGCGGTCGAGAGCGACACCGCCGGTGCGGTGGTCAGCTTCAGCGGGGTGGTGCGCAACCACGACGGCGGCAAGGCCGTTGAGCGCCTCAGCTACAGCGCGCATCCCACGGCCCACCAGGTGATGGCCGACGTCGTCGCGCGCCTGGTTGCCGAACAGAGCGCCGGCGGGGATACCGGAGCTGAACAGCCCGTCCGGATTTGGGCAGCGCACCGGATCGGCATGCTGGAAATCGGCGATCCGGCGCTGGTGTGCGCGGTGTCCGCCGCGCACCGCGGGCAGGCGTTCGCCGTCTGCTCCGAACTGGTGGACCGCATCAAGGAACAGGTGCCCATCTGGAAGGAACAGTTCTTTTCCGACGGCACAGTGGAATGGGTCGGCGCGGGCGGCTGACGCTCCACTGCGAGGTAACGCACGCCGGCCGGTTCCTGCACCCGCCACCTGCGCCGGTAGGGTTAATGCCATGACCGAACAACACTCCGCCCCCAAGCTGGTGGCCGTCCTCGGCGCCAATGGACGCATGGGCGCCGAGGCCGTCAAGGCCATCGACGCTGCTCCCGACATGAAGCTAGTCGCAGCCCTGGGACGGGGTGATTCGCTGGAGCAGCTGACCGCCGCAGGTGCCCGGTACGTGGTGGACCTTACGGTGCCCGAAAGCACCGAAGCGAACGTCCGCTTCGCCGTCGAGCACGGAATCCACGCCGTGGTAGGCACCACCGGCTGGGATGCGGAGCGCCTTTCGGCACTGGAATCGCTCCTGGCAAAGAACCCGGAGACGGGCGTACTCATCGCGCCGAACTTCGCCCTCGGCTCAGTGCTGGCGTCCGCTTTTGCCGCGAAGGCGTCCAAGTACTTCGAATCGGTGGAGATCATCGAGCTGCACCACCCGGACAAGGTGGATGCCCCGTCCGGTACCGCCGTCCGCACCGCGGAGCTGATCGCGGCGGAACGTGCTGCCGCCGCGGTGGCGCCGAGCCCGGATGCGACCACCAGCGAACGCCCCGGTGCCCGCGGCTGCGAGGTGGACGGCGTTCGCGTGCACAGCGTTCGCCTCCGCGGGTTGGTGGCACACCAGGAAGTGCTCCTGGGTGGTCCCGGTGAGCAACTGACCTTCCGCCACGACTCCTTTGACCGCGCGTCCTTCATGCCCGGCGTGCTCCTGGGCGTGCGCAACGTCGCCGCGCACCCCGGCCTGACTGTCGGCTTGGACGGCTACCTGGACCTGGGGATCTAGGCGGTGAACGGGTTCGTTGCCGGTTTCCGCAAGAACCGCACCAAGATCTGGGTGGCGGCGGTGACCCTGCTGCTGGTCTTCTACCTGGTGGTGTCCTTCCAGCGGTCCCTGCTGCTTCTGACGGACAGCAACCTCACCGCCAAGGCCATCGGCGCTGCCTACCTGGTGCTGCCGATCGTAGGTGCGTGGGCCCTGATCCGTGAGCTGATGTTCGGCGCCCGCACCGAGCAGATGGCGAAGGTCCTGGAAGCCGAAGGCGGCTTGCCCGTGGATGAACTTCCGCGCACGCCCGGCGGCCGGATTGTCCGGGCGGCGGCAGATGCAGAGTTCGAAAAGTACCGGGCCGAGGCCGAGGCCGCCCCCGATGACTGGCGTTCCTGGTTCCGGTTGAGCTGCGCCTACGACGCCGCGGGAGACCGCAAGCGTGCCCGGGCGTCCATGCGGGACGCCGTGAAGCTCTTCACGGCTGCGTCCTAGCACCTGCCCCAACGGCCGCCCTCTCTGCTGACCAGCTGCGATGGGCATTTCTGCCCATCGCGGTTCTGTGCCGCCCGCGGTAGGTTTGGTTAGTAAACACTCTTTAGCTTTGGGGGAAAGCATGAGGTTGGCACTGTCCGCACCATGGCCGCGGGCCCGAAGGACTTCCGGCCCGCGCCGCGCACAGGCCCACCCGTACCCGCAGCGGATCTGCCCTCTCCGGCGCGCCCGGAAGCCGGAGGTCTGACGTCCCCCGGCAACCCGTGAAGCTTTCCCCTGCTTCCGTCGCGCCCGCACCCGTGTCATTGCACTCACGTCACCGCACCCGCATCACCGCACAGAAGGACCACTCATGAGCCACCCGAACTATCCCAACCCGCCGCACAGCGGACCGTCGGCACCACCGATTCCGCCGGCACCGTCATCTTTTGGCGCGCAGCCCGCCTATGAGGGGCAGTATCCGGCAGGGCCGCAGGGGGACTACCAGCCCGGCCCGTACAACCAGGGACCTTATTCGGGCGAACCGGGCAAGTCCTTCATGACCACCTGGCTCCTGTCCCTCCTCCTGGGCACTTTCGGGGCGGACCGCTTCTACCTGGGCAAGACCGGTACGGCCGTGGCCAAGCTGCTGACGGCCGGCGGCGCGGGCATCTGGGCCATTGTGGACCTGATCATGACGCTGACCGGAAACACCAGGGACAAAAACGGCCGCCCCTTGGAGGGCTACCCGGAAAACAAGAAAAAGGCCTGGATCATAACTGCCGTCCTCTGGCTGGTGAGCATCATCAGCGGGATCCTGCTGGCCATCGCATCCGTCGCCATGGTCGGTGCGGCCATTGATGCCCGGAAGGTGCCGGTTGCGCCGGAACTTCCTTCGGCTTCCCAGGCGGCCCCTGCTCCCTCGGGCGGCAGCACTGCCGGTGGCAGGTCCGCACTAGCCACCGTGTCAGAGGGGAACACCGTGAAAATCGATGTTCTCGACTCCATTTACACGGACAAGATTCCGGGCATGGACTACATGACCCCAAAGAACGGCGGATTCTTCGCGCTTGACGTTTCCTGGGCAACGCAGAGCGGCACCAGCTTCTCCAGCCCCTCCAACTTCACCGTGTTGGACGCCGACGGCAAGGAGGGCGAGTTGGTGTACCTGGACGAGGAGCTGGGCCCGCTGCCCTCCGACCAGGTAGGTGCGGGGGATGCCCGCCAGGGAATCATCGCGTTCGACGTGAAGAAGGGCCCGGTCCAGGTCGTCGTGTTCGACGACTATGGCGATAAAGCAGCCACCTTCAACCTGACAGCCCAGTAGTAGGCAAACCCTCTATCGGTGTCCAAGACGGAACCCGCGGCCCCGCCGGAACGCGGGGCCGCGGGTTCCTTGGCGTTCCATGGGCAAAACGGCCGGTAGGCCAGCTCCAGGCATCCGAAGGGTGCCGGTCACTGCAGGGCTTTGACACCGTCCCGGCCCACCCTGCTGGCCGCGTGGCCCACCCATTCCAACGGGCCGCGCCACCCCAGCACAGCAAATACCATGCCGATGATGATCGCGGCTGCGGCATTGGCAAAGTACATACCGTCCTCGGTCCAGCCTGCCGGCAGGGGTTTCAGGTAGAAGCCGGAAACCACCCAAACATGCACGGTGTACAGGGTCAGCGTCATGGCGCCGGCTCCCCGCAGCGGCAGCAGCAGGTCCAGGTCCACCCATTCGGCGAGGCGCCCCAGGAGCAGGCAGGCCCCAATGACGGCCGCCGCCACCGCCGAGGTGTGCAGCAGGTCAAGCGGCGTGCCGGAATGCGGTGCAGCCGACGCCAGCCACCACCACGAGCCCTCCTGCGGCAGTCCGGCCAGGTTGACCTGCAGCACGCTTCCCAGCGGGTACCCCGGCGAGTTCAGGACCTTTTCCAGCGCGGCACGCCCGCCCCAATCCTCCATGGCTGCCACGCCCAGGGTCTTCGCTGCCACGGCCACTACGGTTCCGCCCACCAGCAGGAGGACCGGAACCAGTGCCTTGGTGAGGACCAGGCGGCCGATCGCCAGCCCCACCAGCAGGTAGGACAGCCATTGCACCACCGGGTAATACCCGGTGAAGAAGAGGTCCGCGAGCAGCCTTGACGGCGTTCCCAGGTCCTCCCAGTTCGGGTTGTGCCCCAGCCTCAGGGGCGGCTCGGGGGCAAGGAGCCAGGGTCGCAGGAGGTACGCCAGTACCGGAGACGCCACCATCCAGCCGGCGGCCCATGCGCACAAGTGCTTTACCCGGAGGCCCAGGAAAGGCAGGATACACAGGAACAGCACGGCGTAGTGGACCAGGATGATGGCCACGTTCACTTCCAGGCCGCCCAGGGTCAGTCCGACGGCGGCAATCACCAGCGCGCGCAGCGCCACGCCCCGCCGGGCAGCGAAAAGGTCGCCGCCCTCCAGCGGCTTTTCCTTGCCGGTGGAGAGGGCCAGCCCCACTCCGGCCAGGACGGCGAAGAGTGCCGCGGCGCGGCCCGAGAACGTCAGGCCGATCCAGGTGGGGGTCAGGCTGGCGTTCGATTCGAACGTTGGCAGCAGGTGCGTGGCCATCATGCCCAGCAGCGCCAGGCCGCGGGCGGCGTCGATGCCCCGAAGGCGGCCCGGGAGCTGCCGGCCCGGGGCCTTGCGGGACCTGGTTGCCGGGGTTCGGGACGTCATGACCAGATCGTCTCACATGCGCCGGCGGCGTTGCTGCCAAGCAGTTGCCTGAACGGGGGAGGGCGACACCATGGGTCCGCGCCCTTGTATTCGAATATGTGTTCGAATAACCTGGCTGCCATGAAGACGCCATCATCCGGAGCCCCTGCACCGCAGGGATCATCTGAAGACCCTGGCGCCGCAGGCGGCCTGCTGAAGGCAATGAGCCCCGGCGTGGTGGACTACCTGTTCCGCCAGCTTGTCTCCGGACGGCCTGCCGAGGATATCCAGTGGGAACGGGAGGGCATCAGCCTCGCCGCCCAGCCTGAAGGGGCAGAACTGGCGCGGCGGCTGGCGGAAACGGACATCGATGCGCTGACGCCCACGGAACTGTTCCATTACGTCCGGGCGGCGCAGCGGCTGGCGTCCTGGGCCGAAGACCTCCGCCAGGCCGCCGTCGGACGCTATTGCCATACCGGAACAGACGCGCCGCGGCCCGGCCGCCACCGTATTTGACGCTCGTCACGCCCGTGGCATTGTCCTAACCAGCCGGGGACAGGGTAACGTTTTTTCCATGGCTGACTCTTCCGCGCACATCCCTGCCCTCGGTACACTCCTGACCGCCATGGTCACGCCGTTCACCAAGGACGGTGCCGTGGATTACGACCAGGCGGCAGCGCTGGCCAGCAAGTTGGTCGACGACGGCTGCGACGGCCTGGTGGTCACCGGAACCACCGGTGAGACCTCCACCCTGACGGACGAAGAAAACCTTGGCATGTTCCGCGCCGTGAAGGACGCCGTGGGCGGCCGGGCGGCCATCATTGCCGGTACCGGCACCAACGACACCGCGCACTCGGTGCACCTCTCCCAGCAGGCTGCTGCCCTCGGCGTCGACGGCCTCCTGCTGGTGACCCCTTACTACAACAAACCCAGCCAGGCCGGTGTCCGCGCCCACTTCGAGACCATCGCCTCTGCCGTGGACGTTCCCGTCATGCTCTATGACATCCCCGGCCGGTCCTCCATCCCCATCGAACCGGACACCATGATCCGGCTGGCACAGCACCCCAACATCGTCGCCGTCAAGGACGCCAAGGCCGATCTGACCGCCGCCACCCGCGTCATGGCGGAAACCGACCTCCTGTTCTACTCGGGCGACGACGGTCTGACGCTTCCCTGGATGGCCCTGGGCGCCGTCGGCCTGGTGGGCGTCACCACCCACGTCGCCACGCGGCGCTTCCGCGAACTCATCGACGCGGTCAACGCCAACGACCTTGGGACCGCCCGCAAGATCAACTTCGAGCTGCAGCCCGTGGTCCGCGCCACCATGACCCGTGTCCAAGGGGCCGTGGCAGCCAAACAGATTCTTAAATGGCAGGGAGTCCTGCCCAACTCGATTGTCCGTTTGCCCCTCGTGGAGCCGGACGAAACCGAGATCGAAACCATCCGCGGGGATTTGGCGGAAGCGGGGCTGGTCTTCTCCTGAGGCTAAGACCGGCACCCTTCCGCCTGGAAAGTAGTGCACTATGACCCAAACTGCCCTTACCGGCCTTGTCACCCCTCCGCGCCTGCCCCAGGGCACGCTGCGGATCGTCCCGCTTGGCGGGCTGGGGGAGATCGGCCGGAACATGGCCGTGTTCGAAATCGACGGCAAGCTGCTGATCGTGGACTGCGGCGTCCTCTTTCCGGAGGAAACCCAGCCTGGCGTTGACCTGATCCTGCCGGATTTCTCCTACATCGAGGACCGGCTGGACGACGTCGTGGCCGTGATCCTCACCCACGGCCACGAGGACCACATCGGCGCTGTGCCGTACCTGCTGAAGCTGCGAAACGACATCCCGCTGGTTGGATCGCAACTGACCCTGGCCCTGATCGAGGCCAAGCTGCAGGAACACCGTATTCGGCCGTACACCCTGACGGTCGAAGAAGGCCAGGTGGAAAAGTTCGGGCCCTTCGAATGCGAGTTCGTGGCCGTCAACCACTCCATCCCGGATGCCCTGGCCGTGTTCATCCGCACCGCCGGCGGCACGGTCCTGCACACCGGCGACTTCAAGATGGACCAGCTGCCGCTGGACGGACGCATCACCGACCTTAGGCACTTCGCCAAGCTCGGTGAAGAGGGCGTGGATCTCTTCATGTCCGACTCCACCAACGCAGACGTGCCCGGCTTCACCACGGCGGAAAAGGAAATCGGCCCCACGCTGGAACGGCTGTTTGGCCAGGCCACGAAGCGGATCATCGTGGCGTCCTTCTCCTCCCACGTCCACCGCGTGCAGCAGGTCCTGGACGCCGCGGCCAAGCACAACCGCAAGGTGGCTTTCGTGGGCCGCTCCATGGTCCGCAACATGGCCATTGCCGAGAAACTGGGCTACCTCGACGTGCCCGCCGGCTTGATCGTAGATATCAAGAACATCGACAACCTGCCGGACAACCGCGTAGTGCTCATGTCCACCGGTTCGCAGGGCGAGCCCATGGCGGCCCTGTCACGGATGGCGAACGGCGACCACCGGGTGGTGGTGGGCGACGGCGATACCGTCATCCTGGCCTCGAGCCTCATCCCGGGCAACGAGAATGCGGTGTTCCGGATCATCAACGGCCTCCTGAAGCTCGGCGCCGACGTGATCCACAAGGGCAATGCCAAGGTCCACGTCTCGGGCCACGCGGCGGCCGGTGAATTGCTGTACTGCTACAACATCCTCGAACCCCTGAACGCCATGCCCGTGCACGGCGAGACCCGGCACCTGATCGCCAACGGCAAGATCGCCATCGAGTCCGGCGTGCCGGAGGCAAGCGTCATCCTCGCGGACAACGGCACGGTCATCGACCTCCGCGACCACCAGGCAGACATCGTGGGCCAGGTGGAAGTTGGATTTGTCTACGTGGACGGCTCCAGCGTGGGAGAAATCACCGACGCGGACCTCAAGGACCGCCGCATCCTGGGCGACGAAGGCTTCATCTCCATCATCACGGTCATCCACCGCGCCACCGGCAAGGTGGTCTCCGGGCCGGAAATCCACGCCCGCGGTGTTGCCGAGGACGACTCGGTCTTTGACGACATCATCCCCAAGATCAACGCGGCACTGGAAGAAGCAGTCCAAAACCACGCCGACCACACCAGCCACCAGCTCCAGCAGGTGGTGCGGCGCGTGGTGGGCACCTGGGTCAACCGCAAGCTGCGCCGGAAGCCGATGATCATCCCGGTGGTGCTCGAAGCCTGACCGGAAGCCGCGAGGCGTTGCTCCAGCCGTGGAAGGGCCCGGATTCATTGTGAACCGGGCCCTTCCGCGCATCCACCGGGGCTCGACCGTACCCCAAGGCCGGCGGCCCGGCGGGCCCGATATCCCCGGAATCACAGTCTGCTTCCGGTAGCGTGGCAACTATGGCCACACGTACTACTTCCGCGCCCAAAGGTACCGGCAGGGGCAGCTCCGGCAGCAAATCCGGAAGCTCCACAGGCCGCGGAACCGGCTCCACTGCCAGCAAGGCAGGACGCGGCGGGTCATCCAGCACTGCACGCACCCGCCAGCTTCCCGCCGTCGAACACCACCAGCCCTGGCTGCTGCGGGTAGTGGGCGGAGCCTGGCTCGGCGTTGGGCATCTGGTGGGCGGGGGAGTGCGCCGGATCGGCCACGACGTGAGCGACATTCCCGCCGAGGAACGCCGCGACGGCGCCGCCCTGTTCAACCTGGCGTTGGGCATTTTCATCGCCACCTTCGCCTGGTGGGGCCTGACCGGCTGGTTCCCGGACGCCGTCTATGCCGTGGTCAACGGCACCTTCGGCTGGATCTCCCTGCTGCTTCCGCTCATGCTTTTCGTGTGCGCCTTCCGGCTGTTCCGCGAGCCCTCCGACGGGCGGGGCAACAACAGGGTGGGCATCGGCTTCCTGATCATGGCATTCGCCGGCTGCGGCCTGGCGCACATCCTCGGCGGCCAGCCCACCGTCGCCGACGGCTTCGACGGCCTGCGCAAAGCCGGCGGCATGCTCGGCTTCCTGGCTGCTGCACCGCTGGCCGCCATCCATCCTGCCGTTCCCGCGGTCCTTTACGGGCTGCTGGCCTTCATTTCTCTGCTGATCCTCACGGCCACCCCGTTCACTGCCATTCCCCGGCGCCTTCGCGGCGCCTACGAACACCTCATGGGCATCGACCTGATGGACCAGGAACATCCCGCGGATGCCCATGACCGCAGCTACCTGGAACGGACCCCGCCCGCGGCGCCGAAGAAAAAGAAGCGCAAGCTCTTCGGCAAGGATGCGGAGGCCGAGGCAGGCCTCGAGGGCTACGTGGGCGACGAAGCCTTTGAGCATGCCGTCATTGACGACGACGAGCCGGAACCCAACCGCCCGGCGCCGGGCGTGCGGCGGCCCACCCAGGCGGAAATCGCCGTCGAAAAAATCAAGGCAGCCCAAGGCCTGGGCGCCGGTTCACAGGCAGCACCGCCGGACAACGCCACCGAGGCTATCCCGCTGGTCATCCCCGGCGCTGCGGCTCCCGGCAAACCCGCAGCCGCGCCAACCGTGCCCTCCAACCCGGTGGCCCCGGCGCCGCCGCCCGTTCCCATCCCGCAGCGGACCGAGCAGCTTTCACTCGCCGGCGACGTGACGTACACCCTTCCGGCCTCGGACTTCCTGACCCCGGGGTCCATCCCCAAGGAGCGCACCGAAGCCAACGACGCCGTCGTCGCCGCCCTGACCGATACCCTGCAGCAGTTCAACGTTGACGCCACCGTCACCGGCTTCAGCCGCGGCCCCACCGTCACCCGGTACGAGATCGAACTCTCGCCCGGCACCAAGGTGGAGCGCGTCACGGCCCTGTCCAAGAACATCTCCTACGCCGTTGCTTCCAGCGACGTCCGCATCCTCAGCCCCATCCCGGGCAAGTCCGCCATCGGCATCGAAATCCCCAACACCGACCGCGAAACCGTCTCCCTGGGCGACGTCCTCCGCAGCCAGAATGCGCGCCGCACGGACCACCCGATGGTCATGGGCGTGGGCAAGGACGTGGAAGGCGGCTACGTGGTGGCCAACCTGGCCAAGATGCCACACCTCCTGGTAGCCGGCGCCACCGGTGCCGGTAAGTCCTCGTTCGTGAACTCGATGATCACGTCCATCCTGATGCGCGCCACCCCCGACGAGGTGCGCATGGTCATGGTGGACCCCAAGCGCGTGGAACTGACCGCCTACGAGGGCGTCCCGCACCTGATAACGCCCATCATCACCAACCCCAAGAAAGCCGCCGAAGCACTCCAGTGGGTGGTCCGCGAGATGGACGCCCGCTACGACGACCTCGCCAACTACGGCTTCAAGCACATCGATGATTTCAACAAGGCCGTCCGGGCCGGCAAGGTCCAGCCGCCGGTGGACTCCAAGCGCGTCATCCGGCCCTACCCATACCTGCTGGTGATCGTCGACGAACTCGCGGACCTCATGATGGTGGCGCCGCGCGACGTCGAAGACTCGATCGTCCGCATCACCCAGCTTGCCCGTGCAGCCGGCATCCACCTGGTGCTGGCCACCCAGCGCCCCTCCGTGGACGTGGTCACCGGCCTCATCAAGGCCAACGTCCCCTCGCGCATGGCCTTCGCCACGTCCTCCGTCACCGACTCCCGCGTGGTCCTGGACCAGCCCGGTGCCGAAAAGCTCATCGGCCAGGGCGACGCGCTCTTCCTGCCCATGGGGGCCTCCAAGGCGATGCGCGTTCAGGGCGCCTGGGTCACCGAGTCGGAGATCCACAAGGTGGTGGAACACGTCAAGGGACAGCTGCAGGCCGTCTACCGTGACGACGTTGCCCCTGAAGCGGAAAAGAAGCAGATCGACGACGACATCGGGGACGACCTCGAGGTGCTGCTGCAGGCCACCGAACTGGTGGTCACCACGCAGTTCGGCTCCACCTCCATGCTCCAGCGCAAGCTCCGGGTGGGATTCGCGAAGGCCGGCCGCCTCATGGACCTGCTCGAATCCAGGGGAGTGGTGGGACCCTCGGAGGGTTCCAAGGCACGCGACGTGCTGGTCAAGCCGGACGACCTCGCCGCCGTCCTCGCCGCCATGAAGGGCCAGGAAGCCCCTGCGGCGCCGGACTCGCAGACCGCCGCGCTCAGCGACAACGCCAACGCCAACATCGCCCAGGGCGGCTACGCCGAAGACCTGGTAGCCGCGGACCTGGACAACAGGAAGCAAAACGTCGAATATTACGACGGCTCGGACTCCGCACCGGGCGGCTACGGCGATGACGACGACGGCTCCGAAGACGCCTGGTCCCTCACCGGGCGCTAGGCCGGTAGCCTAGAAACGTGACTAGCACCGATGCAACCGCCGCCGGCCAAGGCCGTGCCGGGGTCTGGAACCTTCCCAACGTCCTGACCATGATCCGCATCGCGCTGGTCCCGTTCTTCGTCTGGTTCCTGGTGGCGGATGCCCCCGGCCTGCACAGCACCTCCGGACCATGGCGGTGGGCAGCCGTGGCAGCGTTCGCCGTCGCCATCTACACCGACAAGCTCGACGGCGACATCGCCAGGAGCCGGAACCTCGTCACGGACTTCGGCAAGATCGCGGACCCCATCGCCGACAAGCTCCTCACCGGCTCCGCGCTGGTCATGCTCTCCCTGCTGGGGGAACTGCCCTGGTGGGCCACCATTGTGATCCTGGTCCGGGAATGGGGCATCACGGCCCTGCGCTTCTTCGTGATCCGCTACGGCGTTATCCCTGCCTCCCGCGGCGGCAAGCTCAAAACCGTCGTGCAGACCGCGGCGATTTTCCTGTACCTCCTGCCGTTCGCGGCCTTCGCGCCGTGGATGTCCTGGGTTGCGTTCGCCGCCATGATGGCTGCGGTGGCCATCACGCTGTGGACCGGCGCCGAGTATGTTGTTGAGGCCCTGCGCCTTCGTGCCCGGGGCAAGCGCCAAGCCGGGACCGTAAAAGGACAGGAACAACCGTGAGCAACCTCCACAATCTGGCCGCGCAGGCCGTCCGCCGGGCACTCGAAACCGGGCAGACCGTGGGCACCGCTGAGTCGCTGACCGCCGGCATGGTGTCCGCGGTCCTCGCCGACACGCCCGGAGCTTCCGGCATGCTGCAGGGCGGGGTGGTGGCGTACCAGAACTCGGTGAAGGACGCCGTGCTGCACGTTCCAGCCGAGCTGCTGGCCCGCGTTGGCTCCGTCGACTCCGACGTGGCCCGGGCCATGGCCGCCGGCGCGCGCACCGTCTTGGGGGCCGACGTCGGGATCTCCACCACCGGCGTGGCGGGCCCTGATGCCCATGACGGCAAGCCTGTGGGGCGCGTCTACATCGGCATCGCGACGGCGGCGGGAACCGCAGGATACGAATATTCCTTCACCGGCAGCAGGCCTGACATCCGTGCCAGTGCCTGCGCTGCCGCCTTGGAAAGGCTCCTCGAAGCGCTGTCCGGCTGAGCTTGTGGCGCCGAAGTTACCGCACGTAAAGTTGCCGGGAACAAAAGCTGCTACCGATTAGTTATTACATTGTGTCGCTTCCGGAGAGCGGAGGCGCCTAGGATGAAATGACCAAGACGGTTCGCCCCAGCGGCGGACCTGACCAATGAGGGAGCAAGGCGATACAGATGGTAAAGCAGCCCGTATCCGTAAACGGCGTTGTCCGCTGGAAGGATGTGGGCCTCGCCGAACAGGCTAAGAGCGAACAGAAGGAGC
>Ga0308170_10002075_pt1 | contig 17769 bp, 17 predicted proteins | sample PhyBR2_2_FD_202136 | JGI IMG/M metagenome (GOLD analysis project Ga0308170, IMG submission 202136) | Phyllosphere microbial communities from UC Gill Tract Community Farm, Albany, California, United States - DLSLSB.R2 | ecosystem: Host-associated > Plants > Phyllosphere > Unclassified | place... | reverse complement strand
GTACTCCAGGGCGGAACCCACGGAGCTGGCAAGTGTTGCCCTTCGCAGCTGGTCCGGATCGACGACGGCGCCGTCCGTAGTGGCCTGCGGTGAGTTAGTACGAGTTGTCACGAGAACTCCCTCTAATGCACTCCAGGCCCCCGTTGGCCTGGTGGGATAGCGACAACACCTGTTGTGCCGATCACTATGCTGAACACAATACAGCACGCTGAACAACTGGCAATAGTTTTCGGTTTGAGTTACGGAAGCCGCCGGCCCGGCCCGGCCCGGCCCTAGCCCATCGGGTTGCCCAGGGAGTGGGCCAGTTCCTGCAGTTCCTTGACCATTTGTGAGCCCTGCTCCGGCGTGTAGGTGGCCTTGAGGGCTGTCACGGACAGGCCCAAGCTGGGGCCGTGGGCGCCGCGGGTAGGGACGGAGACGGCGAGGCACACCACGCCGGTGGTGGATTCCTCGTCCTCGAAGGCAAAGCCCTGCTCGCGGATCTCCTTCAGCTGCGCCTTCAGCTCCGCGCCCGTACGTAGGGACTTGGGAGTCAGGACCGGCAGTTCGGCGTCGTCGGGGAACATCTCCTCGATGTCATGCCAGTTGAGCCGCGCGATCAGGGCCTTGCCCACCGCGCAGAGCGAAACGGGCATCTTGTCACCGATGTTGGAGGTGAGGCGCACGGCCGGGTGGCCTTCGTAGCGGGCCAGGTAGATGACGTTGGTGCCGTCCAGCATGGCGATCCGCACCGTTTCGCGGGAAAGGACGGAGGCCTGTTCGCAGTAGCGGTAGAACTCCTGCACCTCATCCATCCGGCCAAGGTAGGCAGCGCCCAGTTCCACCAGCTTGCGGCCCAGGGTGAACTCGGAGCCCTGCCGGCTGATCAGCCGGGCCTCCTCGAGGGCCAGCAGGAGGTTGGACGTGGAGGACTTGGGAATTCCCACTTCGCGCGAGAGGTCGCTCAGGGTCAGACGGCCGGTGGCCGAGGCGGCGAGGGCATCCAGGACGGCTGCTGCCCGGGTGACAGCCGGCGCCGGCGACGTGGCTCCGGCTTTGTCGGATGAAGCGGGGGCATGGGAATCGGCCATGATTCTCCTTTGGGTCGCCAGGGCAGACTTCGCTGGTCGTTCACTCAACTGAACGCAATCCATCATAAGTGCGGCGGCCGTACCCCGGCGCTGTCAGCCCACCACGCTGCTGAGGGTGCCGATGCCCTCCACCACAATCTCCACCCGGTCTCCGGGTTCGATGGGCACAACTGTGGCAGGTGCACCGGTCATCACCACGTCGCCCGGTTCAAGGGTCAGCCAAGAGGTGACGTAGATGAGGCAGTCCACCACGCTGGAGGGGAGGTTGAAGGTCCCGGAGGTGGCCTGCGCGGTCCCGTTGACGTAGACGTCGATTGCCACCTGCTCGGGGTCCGGGAGCCCGGTTTCGATCCAGGGGCCCAGGGGTGTGTAGTTGACCCCGGCCTTGCCCTGGAAGTTCCGCTCATCGACCAAGTTTTGGTCCACGTTGGTGACATCATTGACGCAGGTATAGCCGAACACATGCTTGAGCGCGTTCTCCGCGGTCAGGTTTGCTGCGGTCCTGCCGATGACGACGGCGAGCTCACCCTCGGCATTGACCGTTCCCTGGTTCCGTGCCGCGGTGACGGCATCACCTGGGCCGGCCACGGTGTGTACGGACTTGTGCCACGCCTGGATGGGCAGGGGGTGGTCGTTCAGCGTCCGGTTGTGGCCGATGCCGAGGAGGACTTTGGGTTCCACGGGAGCGAGGAAGACGGCCTCGCTGTGTGCGGTGGTGCCGCCGGTGTACTGGAAAGGTTCCTCGAAGGGGTCGGCGATGTGGTGCCACCTGCCGTCCCGCTCCAGGGCATGCCGGGCACCCTCTGCGGTCTTGATTCTGGCGATGCGCATCGGTTTCCCGCCTCGTCTTAGTAGAAGTGGACGGTGTCCACGAGGTGGGGGAGGTCCCCGCCGTCCAGGAAGGTCCGGAGGTTGCTGCAGAACCGCTCGGTGATGAGGCGGTTTTCGGCGGCACTGAGGGCGGAGGTGTGGGGCGAGACCATGACCTTCGGGTGGCTCCACAGGGGGCTGTCCTGCGGCAGCGGTTCGACGGCGAAGACGTCCAGGCACGCGTAACCCACCTGGCCGTTGTCCAGCGCCTCCAGCAGGGCGTCCTCATCCACCACGGTTCCGCGGCCCACGTTGACGAAGGTGGTTCCGGGTTTCATGGCGGCAAACGTCCCGCGGTTGAACAGTTTTTCCGTGTAGGCAGTGCCGGGCAGGGTATTGACGACGGCGTCTGCCGTGGACAGGAGGGCGGGGAGGCCTTCGTTGTCCACGACATGGTCGATGCCGTCGATGGGTTCCACGCTGCGTTTGGTGCCGCTGACCTTCATGCCCAGGGCCCTGGCGATCCGGGCTGTTTCCAGTCCGATTTCACCGAGGCCGCTGATGACCAGGTTGGACCCGTTGACGAGGCGGGTGGGGACGCGGAGGCTGGGCCAGTTCCTGGCGGCCTGGTCCTGGGCGAGCTCAGCGGTCCGTTTGAAGCCGTTCAGGATTCCCATCACGGCGAATTCCGCGAGGGGCAGGGCATGCACTCCTGCCGACGTGGTGATCTTGAACTTCTGCAGGATGTCCTGGTCGAGACCGGATGCCTTCACTGCTCCGCCTGCTCCGGCGGCCATGGCGTGGACCCACTGCAGCCTTGGGTTTTCGCGGGCGATGCGGGCCAGGCCTGCAGGGCTCTCGTTGGGGAAGCCGTACAGCACTTCGGCGCTATTGAGCATCGCCCAGTAGCGTTCCTCCTGCTCCTTTGTCCTTTCAAAGGCCGGATCGCCGGCATGGTCCGCCGGGAAACGCTCCGGAGGCAGGAGGTCCGGCTCGTAGAGGACAGCAACGGAGGGATCAACGGCACGGATCTGGTCCACAAGCTCAGCTTCGAGCGGGACGGCGATGGCCACAGTCTTGGCGGAAGTCATCTGTTCAGCATAATGGATGAGGTTCTGCATAATGAACGACTCTCAAGTATGTTTCCCCACAGGAGCAACTCCGCTCACCGACCCTGCGCCATTGTGACCTACGCGTGTTGAATCAGAACTAGCTCCCCAGCGCAGCTCCTCCCAACTTGCTGCGTCTATAGCCGCAGCTGTCTCGCCCTGGGTTTCGTGTCAGGTTAGCGCCTAAGGGCTTCACATGGGCGTGTCAGGAAATGCAAAATCGGAGGCGAAGCTGACGCGCATGGGCCCTTAACCTGACGTCAGGTTGGGGTGTACTTGCTCTTACTCCCGTCGCCGGTATCCCTGTTGCCATGACAGCGGACATTCTCGTCATCCAAGTCTTGAGCACATCGATTGCGGCGCGGATCGCGTACTCGTACGGCTATGACGCCAAAGACCCCGATGAGCAGATATTCATTCAGCGCCTGGTACGACGGTCATTTATCGCGCAAGCAGCAAAGGTCGAGCCGCTGCGTGACGTCGCCCGCGCAGCTGACGCTATCAAGGACGTGTTCGGTGGTCGGAGAAACATCGTGCCGACCATCGTCTGCTGGCCGCCCTGGAGAAGTTACTGCAGGACGTTGGTCCGGCCGGCGCCAAAGTTCCGGTTCAAAACGTCGCTAAAGTGGTGCCGTACGTAGGCATCCTTATTGGTGCCGGCATGAACTCAGCGCTTCTCGGCAACGTGGCAGCTGATGCGCAGCGGTACTGCCAGACCCGATTCCTGTGTGAGAAGTATGGTTTGCCGCTGCCGGCCGCCTTGGTTACTGATTCAGACGAGCCGTTGGCTGGGGCCCGGATCGACTAAAGCAGCCATGACGATGTCACGGGTTAGGCTCACTGCCTCGCGGTTGCGATCTGATATGAAGTGATTGGGATTTGCACGTGTCACGGAAGCGGTCCCACGATACAACATAGGAGCACATCGATAAGCCGGAGTAGCGGGCAGCGATGTTGTCCAGGTTGCCGAGGTTACCGGGGCACCGAAACCCACTCAGAACAGCGATTATTGATTTTGTAACGCGGCAAAGAAGATAATAGAAGCAATGAAGGCCTCCGGATCGTCCCGGAGGCCTTTTGCATCCCCTGACCCCCGTACGTACGACCGTGGTCGCCAATCCGCTTATCAACGAACCAATAGTCTGTCCAAAATTCCAGCCCTTGGCATCCGCCAAGGGCACTTTGCTTTAACCCACTAAAGGAGAAACGATGACCGAGCTAGAAATCACCCCGTACGTCAATTGGACTAAAAACATGCTTCGCTACCACGAGCGGTCTGTTGTGGTTCGGGTGCCTGGCATTCAGGAATGGAGTCTGTGCTTTAGCGCAACCGCCGCCCGCATCGACAGGTTCTTGCAGCTGGGGCACGAGGGGTGCCTAACTCTGCCCCAATCCCTTGTACTCGACATAATCGAACTCGACCAGGGCGCGCCTTCTAACGCCCTTGCCGCTGACGGGTTGCTCAAGAACTTCGTGTTGTTTTGGAGTGCCCTAGCAGATGTCTATGGAAGTACCGGCACTGGGTCTCAGACTGAGGCAAAGCGTCTCGAACTCCTTATGGAATGGTCTTTGTTGCTCACTGCCCTGCCGCGGACAAACTACCCGGGGGTGAAGCTGTTGGCGCCGCGATACCGACACGAGCGCGCGCGGCTGGCTCTGACGAAGCTGCGGAAAGGGACGACTGACTTCGCACACGTGGCACTGGGCCTTCAACTTGTGCATGAGCATGAAGCCTCGCTCGGCATGCGCTGGGATATGCGGTCGGCCTCGTTCTCGAGGATTGACGAGGCTGCTGGCAGAGGACGAAAAAGCTCTCTGCAGCCCTGGAATAAGTGCCGTGGCAAGCTGAACACCCACGACCAGGAATTTTCGTTCGAGGCTTCGAGCGTTCGTACAGTGGAAAAGCCCACCCTGATGCTCGAACTCCACGGCAATTGGCGGGACCACTGGACGAATACGTTGCCTTAGTGGCGATCCGCCACTGAGCTAGCGCCCTTCACTAGCGCGGTCCACCACATACACCGGACGTAGGGGGATACGCGTTTTCCAGCGAGCTTCCAGTTTGTCGTAGTTGTCAAGGGTCAGCTCTACGACTTCCGCTCCTGTGAGCAGGCGCAGGTTTTGCCGTTCACGCTCGTAGCCCAAAGCGTCTTTGCTGAAACTGCCCAGGCAGACGAAGAGGGCAAGTTCGCCGTGTGCCAGTTCCGCTCAGACGCTGAACGTCTGTCCGGGACTGCTGTGCAGCAGTGTGTTTGCACTGGACCTTTATCACGGGCGGTTCCAGGCCCAGAGGGTCCTCGTGCGCAATAACATCGACACCGCCGTCGGAGGAGTAAGGCGTGACGCGCGCTTGGTATCCCATGGCACGGAGCAGATCAGCCGTGAACTGTTCAAACTCTTCGTGTGAGAGGTCTTGCAGCAGGGTTTTCAGAATGAAGTCGTGGGTGAATTGGTCCAAGCGGGCGGCGCTTGGTTCGGTCTCGACCCACTCATCTACGGAATGTGTCTCTATTGAAACAAGGTGTTCCTGTACCGTGCTGTCCGTACCGGCATCGAGGAAGTTCATGAACACGGGAACATTTTTCTTGACCCGGAAAAGCGTCATTGCAGAGCCAATTTCATAAAGTGCTTCCTGTGGAAACAACCCTCGAGAAACCCCTGTCTTGACCCATCTCACCTTGCGCCGATGGGGGTGCACAGGGACCTCGGGCAGGTATTCGTATTCTCCCGTGACGACTCCAAAGTTGAGGGTGCTGTCGGCGCGGTACGGTGCGATGACGACGTCGCCCTCCTTCATCTCAAAGCCGAAGCGATAGAGAATGCCAGCCCAGACTGGGATAGCTCCTGCCTTGGCTTCCGGATAGGCGCTGCTAAGTGCGCGCTTCAATGAGTCACGGTCTCTGCCAATTGATCGAATGTCGGGAATGGCAGACCAGCCAATGCTGATGAATCCTTCCTCAACCAATTCATCAGATAGTGCGTCATTTGTGAATGCCCCAGACTGAAACCAATTTGTACCCGACCTTTCCTTTGCCTCTCAGACAGTTCAGCTTACCGTCGGACCTCGCAGGAAAATCTAGCAAACCTCCGTCCCGCTGACTGATCGACACCATGCCGGTGGACCACCTCGTAAAAACCGCGTGGAGCTCGATGGCTCCTCGGAGGCGACGTCGACGGTCCCCAAGGCGGTCTTCCGACAACTGCGCCGACAAACTTCCAGTTGACCTGCCACTGTGCCCTGTCCGCTGGAGATGTGTCGCGCCTATTTCCGCCGACTCGTTGTTGGAAGTTCTTCCAACCAAATCAAAATCTCACATTCACAGCTGTTCGCATAAGAACAGGCTCTCATTCACAGTGACCCCGTACGCCTTAGCGTGCGGGGTCACTGCGCTGTCATAGGAACGTGGCTTGGATTCCGCGTGGTACTGGACAGGCCGGTCAGCATGGCCTTGGTGTTCTCACTGGCTTGTTTCGAAGCTCCGTTCCTCCGCAGCCACGGTCACCTTCGGCTCGGCGAGTTGTGGCCCCCGTGCACCGGCACAGGATTGATACTGCTATCTTTTGCGAATGGAGCTTGCTGTCACGCTGAAGAACGTCGCCGCTCATGCGGGTGTTTCCAGGACTACGGCCTCGAACGTGGTGACCGGGACTGGGCGTGTGTCCTCCGAGACCCGTGAGCGGGTGCATCAGGCAATGCGAGAACTTGGCTACGTCTATAACCGTGGCGCGGCGTCGCTTCGCACGCGCCGAACGACGACAGTCGGAGTTGTGGTCACTGACATTGCTAACCCCTTTTTTGGTGAGCTCCTCGTAGGTCTCGAGGAGACCCTCGCTGAGGCCGGATTCCGCTCACTTGTGGTTGCATCCTCGGATGACCCCGTGCGGCAAGATGAACTCGTGGCCGAGCTTCGCGAATACCAGGTAGCGGGGCTTGCTGTCATGCCCGCATCCAGGTCCAGCAAGACCTTCGTTGAAGGCCTTGAGGCTTCACGAATACCGCACGTCTTCGTGACCAAGTATCTGGAAGGCGTATCTGCCCCCTATGTTGGGCCTGACGACAGGCTGGGAGGCCGTCTCGCCGCGGAACATCTGCTGGGCCACGGCTGCCAGACTTTTGCGTTCGTGGGAGGGTATTCACGCCACCTATCGCGCCGGGATCGCATCGACGGCGTACAGTCCGCGCTGGCGGAAGCCAGTATGGATCCCGGCAAGTTCCTTCAGATTGAAAGCTCGACAACCGGCCAGGGCGGGCTGCAGGCGGGGAAACAGTTGCTTGAGCGAGGTGAGCTCCCGGATGCAATCATCTGCCAGAGCGACGGGGTGGCTTTTGGCGTCTATCGAGCACTGCGTATAGCGGGACGAGCCACTGAAGTTCGCGTGATCGGCTACGACGACGTTCGGACAGCGGCACTCTGGGAGCCACCTCTCACGTCTGTGGCCACCCGTCCCGAAATGCTTGGGCACGCCGCGGCAGAACTTCTTCTTGACGAGATCGAGGAGCCATCCTCGACGGTCTCACAGCGGGTGTTTGCGCCGGAACTCGTAATTCGGGAATCGTGCGGCTGCCACGAATAGCTGTAACCGAAATGCTTGACAGTGACCCACGTCACCTGACACGATCAGAGCAGTGCTGAATCGATCCCGCAACGCGGAGCCCGGTCGAACGCGCTAAGTCTCTTCCATTACGGATGGGTCGGTTTTGCGCTGTTGCTGAATCGATCCACCATAGCGACCGCCTTCCAATTCACCTGCCCAAAGCAGGTAATCCCCAAGGAGCACTCTGTGGACATCACTTCTTCGTCACCGTCATCATCCACCGGATCCGCCGGCAGAAAGGCCAGCTTCATGCGCGGCAGGACGGTGACCGGCATCGTTGCCGCTGCGGGAGCCATCGGCCTGGCCCTGAGCGGGTGTGGAAGCAGCACGCCACCGTCAGCCGGTCCGTCGGCCCCGGTGGTGGACCCGGCCTCGGCCAAGGGAGCATCCGGAAGCCTTTCCATCTGCGGAGGCCGGGACTCGGTGGGTCTCTACAAGGGCGCAGTGGATGCATTCATGAAGGCGAATCCTGGGATCTCCGCCAAGTACACCGTGCTCGGCGCGACCACCGATGAAAGCCGCACTCAGGCGATTCAACGACTTCAGGCGAAGTCGAGCGAGTGCGACATGTACCTCACAGACGTGACGTGGACGCCGGAATTCGCCTCCCAAGGTTGGCTGCAGGATATGACCAAGGTCACCGACGCCGTCAAGGACACCCTGATCCCTTCAACAGTCGCTACAACGCAGTACAAAGGGAAGTCGTGGGCCACGCCGTTCTACACAAACGCGGGGTTGATTTACTACGCCAAAGACAAGGTGGCCAAACCCGAAACCTGGCAGCAGCTGTACGCCGAAGCAGCAAAGTCCCCGGACAATGGCCTGGTCTATCAGGGCAAGCAGTACGAGGGCCTGACAGTAAACTTCCTTGAACTCCTCTACAGTGCCGGCGGGAACGTCATTGATGACCAGGGCAACATCAAGATCGATTCACCTGAGACCCGCAAGGTACTCGACTTCATGGCGCAGGGCATCAAAAACGGGTCGGCTGACCGCGCCGTGCTTACCTATGAGGAAAACGCTTCACGGTTGGCCTATGAGTCGGGCAAGTTCGGCTACGAACGTAATTGGCCAAATGTCTACGGGCAATTGAACGCCACGCCTCTGAAAGGCACTTTCGGCGTCGCCCCGCTTCCCTCCTTCGACGGCAACTCCAACGGAAGCGGCGTGCTCGGAGGATGGAACTTGGCAATATCGGCCTACGCGTCCAATCCTGCCGCAGCGGTGGCGTTCGTAAACTTCGAGTCGACCCCTGAATGGCAGAAGCATGTGGCCATGGACTATTCCCAGGCCCCCGCCGGTGAAGCGGCCTATTCCGACCCCGGGGTCCTCGACAAGATGCCCTTCGCCAAGGAACTTCTGATCTCCGTCAAGGGCGCCAAGCCTCGCCCGGTTTCCCCGGTCTACTCCCAGATCTCCGCGGCCATCAACAAGAATGTCTACGCCGTCCTCTCCGGCACATCGAACACCGAGGACGCCGTGAAAAACATGGCGGACCAGATCAAGACCGCGCAGGCAAGCTTCTGATGACAGTCCGCTCGCTGGTCACTGAGCGGCACGGCAATACACGGGACCGCGCGGAACGCAGGCTCGCCGGGTTCATGACTGCTCCATCGCTCATCCTGATGGCCCTCGTCGCGGCAGTGCCGATCGGCTATGCGATCTGGCTCTCGCTCAACCAATACAGCCTCCTCCAGGTCGGGCTCTCCCGTTTCGTAGGGCTCGGCAACTACGTGGACGCACTTGCGGGACCTGACTGGTGGAGGGCCTTCGGCCAGACCTTCCTTTTCGCCGGCACCTCCGTGGCACTCGAGATGGTGCTCGGCACGGGGATGGCGATGCTCCTGAACCTGACTTTCCGCGGTCGCGCCCTCCTGCGCACAGTCGTCCTCGTGCCCTATGCGATCATCACTGTGGTCAGCGCTATCACCTGGCAGACCATGTTCGATCCGACCACCGGATTTGTGCCCCAGATCCTGGCTGCCCTTCACCTGCCCGGCGCGGGAGTTGTCTGGCTGGGGGAGCAGGGCTACGCGATGGCCGTGATCGTCATGGCGGACGTGTGGAAGACGACTCCGTTCGCTGCCCTGATCATCCTCGCCGGCCTCCAGTCAATTTCACAGGAGACCTACGAGGCAGCCGAACTCGACGGTGCGAGCCGGTGGAAAACCTTCGCCCACGTAACCCTTCCGCTCCTCCGTCCCGCCATCGTCCTGGCCGCGATCTTCCGCACACTGGACGCATTGCGGATCTTCGACCTGCCCTTCGTGCTCACCCACGGCGCCAACGGCACACAATCAATGTCCATGCTCGCCTACACCCAGCTAAATGAGAACAGGCTCGTCGGTCAGGGCTCGGCCCTCTCGATCCTCACATTCATCACAGTCATGGTTGTCTCCGCGGTCTACATCCGCTTTGGCGGCGGAAACATCCGCGACATCGCCCGAGAGGACCGCTCATGAGCACCTTGACCGCTGAACGCGCCTCCACCCATGGTGCCGAGAGTCTCGGCACCAGAAAGAGCCGGCGCAGCACAACAAGCCTTCATCCCCTCGTATGGGTGTTCGCAGTCGTCGTGATGGGATTTTCCCTCCTTCCCTTCTATTGGCTGGTCAGCACCTCCTTGAAGAAGGGCGCAAGCCTTGGCCAGGGCGAACTCTTCCCAAGCCAGCCAACCCTCGACAACTACCTTTCGGTATTTGGCAACAGCGACTTCCTGCTGGCGATGCGCAACTCCGTGATCATCGCCGTGGTGACCACGATCATCGCTCTTGTATTTGCCGCGTTCGCCGCATACGCACTGGCTCGCCTTAAAATGCGCCGGAAGGCGCTCATCCTGACATTGATTCTCTCGGTCACCACCTTCCCCGCCATCGCAATCGCAGCTCCCTTGTTCGCCATCTGGCGGGAGATTGGTCTCTATGACACCCTCGTGGGGCTCATCATTCCAAAGCTCACCTTTGCCCTGCCTCTGGCCATCTATACGCTGACGTCGTTCTTCAGGGACATTCCCAGGGAGCTTGAGGAGTCGGCCTATGTCGATGGTGCTACCCCGTTCCAGGCCTTCAGCAGGGTCATCCTTCCCCTGGCCATCCCTGGCCTCGCCACGACCGCGATCCTGGTTTTCATCTCGGTCTGGAACGAATTTCTTCTAGCAGTTACCCTCACAAGTTCCCCGGCCGCGAGGCCAGTTCCAGTAGCGATCGCGTTTTTCAACGGCATGAGCGAATTCGACGTCCCACTCGGCCGAATCAGCGCCGCTTCCGTCATCGTCACAATTCCGCTCATCATCCTCGTACTGATCTGCCAAAAGCGGATTGTCGCCGGGATGACCGCCGGCGCAGTCAAAGGCTGACCGGCCACAGTCCAAATTTGCATCAACACCAGATAAGGAAGCACCTTCCGTGAACTCAGAACAGTTCCAAGTCCCCCCGCTCAAAGTCGGCGTTGTCGGCATAGGCTGGGCCGGGCAGCAGCATCTCAATGCGTATAGCAACATCGATGGCGTCGAAATCGTCGCCGTGGCTGGCATGGAAGAGGACCTGCTCCACTCCCTCCAGGCGGCCCACACTATTCCAAACGCCTTCCTGCGATGGGAAGACATGCTGGAGCTTGAGGACCTGGACGCCATCAGCGTGGCGGTTCCAACTTTCCTGCATGCGCCGATTGCCATCGCCGCTCTTGAGCGCGGGCTTCATGTCCTGAGCGAAAAGCCTCTCGCCCGGACAGCGGTTGAGGGACGCGCCATGGTCGAGGCGGCGCGAACCGCAGGCAGGGTCCTGGATGTCGCCTTCAACCACCGCCGTCGCGGCGACATCCAGACACTTAAGTCGATCATCGACGAGGGCGGACTGGGCCGGCCGTATTACGCCAAGGCGTCGTGGCTGCGCAGGACGGGCATTCCCCGCCTCGGCAGCTGGTTCACCAACCCGGAGCTCTCGGGAGGTGGCCCGATGGCTGATATTGGCGTCCACGTCCTCGACTACGCCCTTCACCTGCTGGGGGAGCCCAAAGTCCTCAGTGTCTCCGCGACCGTGCATGCCGAGCTGGGACCACGGGGACGCGGTGGAAGCGCGCGCTTCTCGGCCATGAGCTCCGAGCATGCCTTCGAAGTGGAGGACTTTGCCTCGGCGTTTCTCCGGCTCGAGGGCGGCGCAACCCTCCTCATCGAGGCGGGTTGGGCCAGCTACCGCGAGAAGGATGACGTGCTCGGTTTCATGGTCTATGGCACGGACGGCGGCGCGGAACTTGTCGCCAAAGGATCACCGTCCGCTCCTGTCGGTCAACTAACGATCTTTACCGACAAAGACGGCGAAAACGCCGACTACAACCCCGAAGCGCAGCCCGGCAGAGGCCACCAGGCTGTCGTCGAGGATTTCATCGACATTGTGCGCGGCGGCGAATCTGTTTGGGGCCATCACGATGGCTCCCTCGCTCTGAACCGGGCGGAGATCATTGACGCGTGCTACCAGTCAGCCCGCGAAGCGAAAGAGGTCCAGCTGTGAGCAGCGCCAAAAATATGCGGGTGGTTGTGTGGAACGAAGGGGTTCACGAGTCCCTCAACGAGCCAGCACATATCGGCCGCATGTACCCCCAGGGTATCCACGGAGCCATCGCAGCCGGTCTCCGCGAGGCCATCCCGGACGCCGAAGTCTCTACGGCCACTTTGGCTTCCGATGAAGATCATGGACTGTCCGAGGAGACCTTGGCGGGAACTGACGTGCTGCTCTGGTGGGGCCACAAGGCTCACGCCGAGGTCAGTGACGCCGTCGTCGAACGCGTGCACCGGCACGTGCTCGGCGGGATGGGGCTGATCGTGCTCCATTCCGGGCATTTCTCGAAGATCTTCACCAAACTGCTCGGCACCAGCTGCTCCCTTGCCTGGCGGAACGACGGCGAACGCGAGCTGGTGTGGACCGTGAAGCCCTCGCACCCCATCGCAGAAGGCGTGGACAGCCCCATCGTCATCCCGGAACAGGAGATGTACGGGGAGCTCTTCGACATCCCGGACCCGGACGACCTGATCTTCATCAGCTCCTTCGCCGGCGGCGAGGTGTTCCGCTCCGGCGTCACCTTCACCCGCGGCAAGGGCCGCATCTTCTACTTCAGCCCCGGGGACCAGGAGTACCCGGTGTACCACCACCCGCAAGTACAGCGGGTCCTGGCCAACGGGGTGAAGTGGGCCGCGCAGCCCGGCCTCGACCGCTCGGCCCCTGAAGTCAGTAATGTGGCCCGCGGATGGTACGCAACCTCCAGGATGGACGAAACTGGGAATCGTCCTTTGTCCCCGTCAACATTGGATGGGGTGGTGGTTTGATGAACCGGCCATTGGGTGTCGCGGCCATCGGGTACGCGTTCATGGGCAAGGCGCACTCACAGGCATGGCGCAATGTCTCTTCCTACTTCGACGTTCCGGCTGTCGAACAACGCCTCATCGTGGGCACGGACGCCGCCCTGGTCGCTGCGGCGGCAGACCGGTACGGATGGGCGGAGTCCGCAACTGACTGGCGTGAGGTCCTCACGCGTGACGACGTGCACATCGTAGACATCTGCGCGCCAGGGTGGCTCCATGCTGAGATCGCCGTCGCAGCGCTCAAGGCCGGGAAGCATGTCCTGGCCGAAAAGCCGCTTTCAAACACGCTTGCGGAGTCCGAAGCCATGGTTGCGGCGGCGCAGGCTGCCCGCGCGAACGGGGTGCAGTCCATGGTCGGGTTCAACTATCGCCGCGTGCCGGCTCTGGCATATGCCAGGCAACTAATTTCCGCCGGGCGGCTGGGCCAGATCCGTCAGGTTCGCGTCTCGTACCTTCAGGACTGGCTCGCCGACGTGGATGCCCCCATGAGCTGGCGGTTGCGGAAAGAGACCGCCGGTTCGGGTGCACTGGGAGACATAGCCTCGCACGCCGTCGACCAGGTTCAGTTTCTGCTCGACGACCACGTCATAGAGGCGTCGGGACGCCTGCATACCTTCGTGGGCCAACGCCCAGGCCCGCACGGGGCCGAGCAGGTTACCGTGGACGACGCTGCCTGGGCCACCCTGATGCTTGCCGGTGGGGCAATAGCCTCCGTCGAGGCCTCAAGGGTAGCGCGGGGCCGAAAGAACTCCTTACGAATCGAAGTTTACGGATCCACCGGCTCGCTGGCATTCGACCTCGAGCGGCTCAACGAACTCGAGTTTCTCGATTCAGCGGACCTTTCAGTTGAACAGGGCTTTCGTCGGATTGTTGTGACCGAGCCGGAGCACCCCTATCTTGATGCCTGGTGGCCTCAGGGGCACGTGATCGGCTGGGAGCACACCTTCACCCACCAGATCAGGGATTTCCTCGCTGCGATCCGTGATGGTTCCGTGCCTTCGCCGTCCTTCGAAGAAGGGCTTCGAGTCCAGAGGGTTTTGGCGGCGATCGAGGAATCGGCTGCCAGTAAATCAGTTCTCCTCCAAATCTGAGCCGGACTCAGATTCCTCGTCTGCGGGCCTTTCAAACCTGCCGGCCCAGCCCTGAACTTAGAGGAACCGAATGAAAATCGCTCTTGGCAACGATCACGCAGGGTACCCCCTGAAGGAATACGTTCGTACGGTCCTGGCAGACCTGGGCCACGAAGTGCTCGACTTGGGAGCCCCCAGCGAGGAGCCTGTGGATTTCCCGGACATTACTCGCGCCACCTGCGAAGCCGTGCGAACCGGTGAAGCAGCACGGGCGGTGCTGGTGTGTGGAACCGGCGTGGGTGCGGTAATGGCTGCCAATAAGATTCCCGGCATCCGCTGCGCCCTCGGCCACGACGTCTATTCGGCACACCAGAGCGTGGAACATGACAATGCCAACGCAATAGCCATGGGCGCATGGCTGATAGGCCGGGCCACCGCCAGGGAAGTCCTCCAGTCATTCTTGGACGCGAAGTTCGACGACGACGCAGACACCATCCGCCGGGTCGCCAAACTGCGTGATATGGAAATTCAAGCGGCCCGCGAGCTCGCCGCAGAGCTCTAAACCGGGATCAGTCCACCAAACGACACACTTTCCTTTACTGCCCGGAGGCCGGAAATATCTTCCCGGGAATCGACAAGGGTATGGGCCGGCGGCGGTTTGGGGGGCGGCACCCGGTCTCGGGATGCTTTTGCCGCCGGCCCTGTCCCCATGTCCAAGCTCCTGCCCCAGCAGCAGGATCTTGATGTCAACAGTAGGAACCGTTCCCCAACGACTGCCCATCTTCGGCGCAAGGTTGGATCAAGAACGGCACGGCGTGTTTGGTGCGCAGCATGGCCCGCTAGTGAGGCATCAGCAGGCCATGCCGGCGCTAAACTTCAAAGCAACAGCAGGGAGCTTGACCACAGCCAGAGCCTGTGGAGCGACGCAAAAGGCGGCGGGTAGCCCGGCTTGATCCAGCGGGGAGATGCTGTTGTTTAAGATGACTGGCATGACCCAAGATGCCGAAGACAGCGCCCAAGAGCAAACGCCCGGCAAACTGGAGCAGATTATTGCCGCCCAGGTACGGCATTATCGGGTAGCTCAAGGACTGTCGTCGGCGGAGCTTGCTGGCCGAATTGGAGTGTCCAAGGCAATGATCTCCCGTGTGGAGACTGCTACCACGTCCTGCTCGCTGACCACCCTGCAGCGGCTGGCGGACGGGCTGAAAGTGCCGGTCACGGCCCTGTTTCGTGGCGCGGACACCGACCGCGACGCGACGTTTACTAAGAATGGGCAAGGGAGTTTAACGGTCCGTAGTGGTACCCAGCACGGGCACGTGTACCGGGTGCTGGGGACCCTCAAGGGCCGGAGCGTTGCGCGCGCATCGCGATTCCCGCCCGCCTCAATTCCGATCCCGGAGATGCCCGGGTCGCCGTAGCCGCCAGGGCCTTCCAGAGCATTGTCTCCCTGGTTGAATACCAGGACATGCAGCCGGTGATCATCGATGATCCCGCTACCGATATGGCACTGTTCGATGGGCTGGTGCTGCCGGGCGGGGGAGATGTGAACCCTGAACGCTATGGCCAGTCCCCGTCTCCTGAGGTTTACGACGTGAACCCAGTCCAGGACGCCTTGGATTTCACGGTCGCATCCGCGGCCATAGCCCAAGAGATGCCGATCCTTGGGATCTGCCGCGGGATGCAGATCCTGAACTGTTTGTTCGGCGGGACACTCCATCAGGACCTGCAGCCCACCAAGACGACGCACCGGGTCATGAGTGCCGATGTCGCCGAATGGTCCTGGCACCGCGTTGCCCTCCGGGCCGGCTCACTACTGGCACTGGCCTCGGGAACCGAAACGCCCCGCATCGCCTCAGCACATCACCAAGGCATCGATCGCCTCGGACGTGGCTTGGTAGTGGAGGGAACCGCCCCCGACGGACTCCCTGAAGCATTTTCAACCAGAAATGGTCTTATCCGGGCGGTGCAATGGCACCCCGAAGCGGAAGGAACAGAGCTGCCGGTCCAAATGGCACCCTTCCGCCTCTTCGCCGACCGGGTGAAAAGCGATTGCGAAGCGGCTGACTCTTGGACCCAACGTAAGGGCTTGAAACCAGCAATTGCCTGATACAACACCGCAGTGACGTTCGATTAGGGCGAAACTCCCTTTCATTGACCATACGGAACCAGCTGCTTACCGGCGCCTCCGGGCCGCGATGACCCGCTGCTTGCCATGTCCAATTTTCCCCTGACCATGTCCGGTGCGGCTCTGTAAATGCCCTGGCAGGGGGCTCCCAATACATGCAGAGGCCCCCTGCCAGAAGGTTTCGGACCGAACTGGGAGGTCCCTCATTTCTTGAATTTAGGGACCCCTGCTGGTTCCGGCGGCTTAGGCCCTGTCGGCGTTGACCGGCTGTTGATCGTTGACGTTTTGCTGGTCTGCGGGGCTAGCCAGGCGTTCCTTGAGGAAGTAGACCAAGCCGGCTGCCACGGCGGAGGCTGCGGCCAGGGCGAAGAGACCGGGGATTACGCTGCCGGTCTGTTCCTTAATGAGACCGAAGCCGAAGGGAGCTACGAAGCCGCCGAGGTTGCCGAGGGAATTGATGATGGCGACGGCAGGGGCCAGGACCAGCGGGTGCAGGCCTGACTGCGGGATGGTCCAGAAGAGCGGCGACGCGCTCTTGAAGCCCATGGCCGCGATGGCCAGGAACAACAGAGCCAGCACCGGGGACGCTACGGCAGCGGCGTAGGTGCCGACGGCGGCTACCAGGAGCGCAACTACCAGCAGTGGTTTCCTAGACTTAGCCCTGTCCTGCCATTTCGCGGCGAAGTACATGGCGAACACGGCGCAGATCCAGGGGATGGAGGACAGGAATCCGGCGGAGAGGTCGGTGGTTCCAGGGATCCGCTTGACGATGCTGGGCAGCCAGAAGGTGTTGGCGTAAATGGACAGCTGGATCGCGAAGTAGATGCCGCACAGCAGCAGGATCTGCGGGTTCAGGAGCATCTTCCAGCGGTTAACCTTGCCGGTGTCGGCCGTGGTGTGTTCGGCGTCTTCGGCGCTGATCGCCAGGGACAGGGCGTGCTTCTCGGCGGAATCGAGCCACTTGGCATCCTCGATCTTTGCGTCGAGCAGGAAGAACACCACGATGCCCACCAGCACCGACAGGATGCCTTCGAAGCCGAAGAGCCACTGCCAGCCATGCATTCCAAGAGCGCCGTCGAGGGTCAGCAGGGTGCCGGCGATGGGGCCGGAGATGGCAGCAGCCACGGAGGAGCCGGCGATGAAGACGGCGGTGGCTTTGCCGCGCTGCCGGGCAGGTACCCAGCGTGCGAAGTAGAAGATGACGGCGGGGAAGAAGCCGGCCTCGGCGGCGCCCAGCAGGAACCGCAGGACGTAGAACATGGTTTCGTTCTGCACGAAGGCCATGAGGAAGGAGACGATGCCCCAGCTGATCATGATTCTGGTGAGCCAGACTTTGGCACCGTACTTTTCCATCATGACGTTGCTGGGGAGTTCGAAGATCGCGTAGGCGATGAAGAACAGGCCGGCGCCGAAGCCGTAGGCTGCGGCGCCGATGCCGACGTCAGCCTGGAGGTGGTCCTGGGCGTAGCCGATGTTGGACCGGTTCAGCTGGTTGCAGACCAGCATGACAAGCATGATCGGGAGCACCCGCTTGAAGAACTTCCTGGTGGCGGATGCCAGGTCCAGGACAGCAGTGTCCGCAGACTTCATTGACTGTTTCCTTTGGGGTAGAGATTGCAGGCCGCGCGGCGTTCGA
>Ga0308170_10002074_pt1 | contig 17776 bp, 15 predicted proteins | sample PhyBR2_2_FD_202136 | JGI IMG/M metagenome (GOLD analysis project Ga0308170, IMG submission 202136) | Phyllosphere microbial communities from UC Gill Tract Community Farm, Albany, California, United States - DLSLSB.R2 | ecosystem: Host-associated > Plants > Phyllosphere > Unclassified | place... | reverse complement strand
TATCGTTAGATTGCGTGTGCGCCGGGCAGAACGAGACTATAACAAAACGATGACATATCCTGCAAGCCCAGTTGTGCCAAGACCACAGCAAGGCTCAACAACTACTCAATAGCTTAAGACTATCGAATATTTTAAATCAATTTGCTTTCCACTGCAAACGAGAATCACTATCATTTGACTCAACGGTGAACAAACGAAGTCAAGAGGAGCGCACTATGGTCGTCGCAGCGAAGAAAACCAGTCAAGTTGTCACTCATATGGCAATCGCTTTCACTATCGCCTATGTGATGACCGGTTCCGTCGTGTTCAGCGGTCTGGCGATCATTATCGAGCCTGTGATCAATGTATTGCTTCTGCCCTTCCACGAGCGTGCATGGGCGGGGATGCGTGCCCGGGCTGTGTCGGCCAGGGATCGCTACCTGAAAATCGCCGGAGAAAAGATCAGCCAGACTGCCATGCACATGGTAGTCGCCTTCAGTGTCATGTACGTGGCCACAGGCTCTGCCGCCGTGGGTGGCGTCGCCGCCATCCTGGAGCCAATCTGCAATGTGCTGCTGCTGCCGATTCACGACCGCTTCTGGGATAACCTCGAACTGCGCTTCAACGGTAAGCTCAACGCTGCCTGAAAGCGCGACCTGAACAACTCCGCCTGTGGACGGCCCGTCGCATGCGTTCACTTCCCGCGTCGCTGCTCCGGCAGCTCAACGATCCGACCAATACGGCTGCCTGTAGTTCCCCTTGCAGCCGCTAATGCTGACTCTCGTCTCGCACCTAACAAATCAAACGGGTGTGTCCGCTTACCGCGTTTAAAATACTTGCAATATTTTCAGGTACCCGTACTATCTGCTGACGGGGTAACAACAACGGCGCGGTTCCACCGAAAGCTGCCTCGAACAATAGTCCAACAATAACGACATCGCCACGATCGTCAGTTAAGGACACAGGAGACAGCATGCTGAACGCGGCCGCAGAGCACATCAGGCGTGTCCATTCGGTCGTTCATGGGCGACTGCCCTCCGCGCTTGTTCGCGACAACGCACCGAACCTTGCACTCGACCTTGTACCGGGGCCGCTTTCCGGCAGCGCCACATCCGACCCGACGACAAGCAATCGGATCACTCGCTCGTGGATCCGATGTCTTCAGGAATACAAACTTGATCCGGGAGCCTGCAACGATCCCGAAGTGGTTTCCTCGACCGACTTGCGCGAGCGTCAGGAGCAACTGGCCGACATGCAAGCGGTGGCCAAAGTCGAAATGGCGAACTTGTACCAGCAACTGGCCGGCTCCGGCTACGCGATCATTCTCACCGACCGCGACGGCGTACTGCTCAACTATTTCGGCGACCCCGCCTTTACCCATGCGGCCTCTAAAACCGGCTTGATGCCGGGGTCTGTGTGGAGTGAGCGGGCACAAGGCACCAATGGCATGGGCACTTGCCTGTTCGAGCAGCGCCCCGTCACCGTCCATCAAGACGAGCACTATCTGTCCCGCAATATCGGTCTGTCTTGCGCTGCGGCGCCGATTTTCGATCACGAAGGCGAACTCGTGGCCGTACTCGATGCGTCCGGCGAGTCGCATCTGGCCCAGCAGCACACGCTGGCCCTGGTCAACATGTCGGTGCAGATGATCGAGAACCGCGTGTTCCTGCAACAGTTCCGCCACGAGTACATCCTGCGATTTCATAATCGCTCGGAGTTTGTCGGTACCTTGAGCGAAGGTGCGATTGCTCTTAGCGTAACTGGCAAGGTGCTGGCGGTAACCCGGTGCGCCCTGTTCCAGCTCGGCCTGGGCGAGCGTAGCGAGGTCGTGGGCCGCGACATCACGGAGCTGTTTAACATCACCTTTTGCGGCTTGATCGACTCCAGCGTCAAGAAGGCATTTCATCCGGTGCCGATTTTTGAAGCGCGCAGCGGCGCCCGGTTTTTCGCGGTGATGTACCAGCCGGTAGCGGCCGGCGCAATGGCCGCGGCAGCATCGTCCGTCGGAACCCATCCTGTGCTGCGCGCCGGTACCGGTACAGGCGCCCCGGCCGCGGCCGCTACCGCCCTGGATGCGCTGCAACTGGGCGACCCGTCGATGGCCGCCAATATCCATAACGCCAAGCGCGTGCTCGAGCGCCACGTCGCCATCGTGCTGCAGGGCGAGACCGGCACCGGCAAGGAACGGTTTGCCCGTGCGATCCACTTGTCGAGCAGCCATGCGAATCGTCCCTTTGTAGCGATCAATTGCGCCGCCATACCCGAGGCCTTGATCGAAAGCGAGCTGTTTGGCTATCGCTCGGGAGCGTTCACCGGCGCCAGCAAGGACGGCCAGCGCGGCAAGCTGCTGCAGGCCAATGGCGGCACCCTGTTCCTGGACGAGATCGGCGACATGCCGGTCGCCCTGCAGGCCCGGCTGTTGCGCGTACTCGAAGACCGCGAGGTGACTGCTCTTGGCGGCGAGACGCCGATCAAGCTCGACATCCACTTGATCAGCGCCACGCATTGCGACCTGCAAAGAAAGATCAGCAACGGTGAATTTCGCAGCGATTTGTATTACCGGCTGCAAGGATTGACGATCACGCTGCCGCCGCTGCGCGAACGTGCCGACCAGCGCGCCCTGATTTGCCAGCTGGCGGTCGAAGAAAGCGATGCGGGCAGCCTGGTCGAGATCGATGAACAACTGCTGGCCCTGCTCGAACGACAGCCCTGGCCTGGCAACGTGCGCCAGCTGCGCCACCTGCTGCGCACCATGATCGCACTGCGCGAGACCGACTGCCTGACGCCCGACGACCTGCCGGCTGACTACCGCGCCGGGGGCATGGCCATCATCGGTGCGGCGCCGGTCATCGCATCGGCTGAACCGCGAGGTGCACCGCATTCGGCGTCAGGCATCCAGGCGGCCGCAAGCGCCAGACTCAACCCACTGGAAAGCGCGGAAAGGCTCGCGCTGCTGCAGGAACTCGAGCGGCGCGACTGGAACCTGAGCAGCGTGGCGCGCGAACTCGGCATCAGCCGCAACACGCTGTACCGAAAACTGCAGCGGCTGGACATCAAGCCGGGCGACAAGTCATTGTTCCATTAATGCGTGGCAGCCGTGCTTCGGCTGGATGTATTTGAACGTTATTTCGATGCTGTCCTGTCATTGCTGACTTGGAGACCCGATGACCACGCAACGCCCTGAGCTTCCGTTCGCCGCATGTCTATCCCTGATCGTTTCACTGACGTTATTGCAATATGCCTCTCCAGCGCCGGCGCAGACGCCAGTGCTAGCAAGCACGGCGGCGCTGGCCTATGTGCCGAATGAAGGCGCCGGCACGATTTCGGTAATCGATACCAACACCGATCGCGTGGTCGCCGAGCTGCCGGGCGGCAGCAAGCCACGTGGCCTGGCCATCGGCCCCGACCGGCGCTGGCTGTACGTCAGCGATCAGCCACACAACCGCTTGCAGCTGGTCGAGCTCGGAACAGGCAAGCTGGGCGCGGCGATCGCGCTGGGCGAGTCGCCCGAAGGTGTGTCAATTTCTCCGGACGGACGCTGGGTGGTCGCAGCACTCGAAGGCAAGAACGAGATCGCGGTCACCGACACCCGCAGCAACGCCCTCGCCTTTTCGATCAAGGTGCATGGAAAGAATCCCGAGCATGTGGTGTTCAGCCCGAACGGTCGCCTGCTGTTCGTCAGTGCCGAAGAGGGCGACGCCGTGGATGTCATCGACTTCACCAGCCGCAAACAGGTCGCCCAGGTCGCGGTTGGTGCGCGGCCACGCGGCATCGGCTTCCTGCCCGACGGCAGCCGCGCCTATGTCGCCACCGAGAACGCGAACATGGTGTTTGTCATCGACACCGCCAGCTTCGCCGTCCTCGCGCGCATCAAGGCCGGGCTGCGCGCCAACGGCATTGCCGTGCATCCGAGCGGACGCGAGGTGTACGTCTCGAATGGCGGCGACGCCAACGTCTCGGTGATCGACACCGCCAGCAACCGGGTGGTAGCCACGGTCCCAGTCGGCCAGCGCCCGTGGAACATGGCGCTGACGCCGGATGGCAAGAAGCTGTACGTCGCCAACGGGCGCTCGAACAATGTCTCGGTGATCGATACGGCAAGCCGCACCAAATTGCGCGACATCGCGGTCGGCAAGCTGCCCTGGGGCGTGGCGATCAGGTGATTGGGTAACGCCCTGTCACTGCGGTCCGAGGTCAACACTGACAGGACGCCGCATACCCACTGAAGGCCACGACACAGCAGACGCTCCATGCAACAGATCAAGCACCAGGCCTGCCGGATTGCAGTCGATCGATGCGCGTAAGCCCGCGTAGGCAGCGGTCAGACGCGGATTTACGTCCAGCACCACGGCACCGTGCGCAGTAAGAATGAAGTCGACGCCGACATAACCCCATAGGCTGGGAATGGACGCCGCCACCTGCTGGGCCAGCCGCTCGAGCGCGCCGTCGTCGTCAGATAAACCGTTGACGACACTGCCGAGGACGTGGAAACGGTTGTCGCGCATCGCCACCCGCTCCAGATTGCAGGACAGCACCCGCGCCACGCCGTCACAACAGACCAGCGACAGGCTGCCGGGTTTGCCGGCGACGAAGCGCTGCAGGACATAACCATCATTTGCACTGGCGCGTATCCAGGCCAGCGCGGCGGCGCGGTCGCCGAACAGCATGGTATGCAGGCAACCAGCGCCATCGTCGGGCTTGGCCACCCAGGCGCCGGCATCCTGCGGCACCGCGCCATGCGGGCTGTAGGTGGCGACTGTCGCCACGCCACCCTCGGCCAGTACCCGCGCAAGCTCGAGCTTGCTCGCTGCGACCCGTACCGCACCGGGCGCGCTCCCCAGCAGGGTGCGCTTGCGGCGCAGGATGTGGCGCGACAGGTTTTCCAGCGCCGCTGCCGATTCAAACGCCAACGGCCAGACGGCGTCGGCCCACTGCATGCAGGCGTCGAATTGTGCGTGATGCGGGCTGTAATCCAATTCCGGTGGGGCTTGCTCATGCATGGGCATGGACGCAGTGCCTGCGCTGTACGCGGCCACACGGCCCGTCCCCGGGCCTGCCATGTACTGCGCAGCATGATCTGCCGCCAAGCCTGGCACGCATGCTGCGACATGGTTCTCCGCCAAGCCTGGCGTGTACGCTACCCCATGGTCTTCCGCCATGCATGGCGCCCCATCCACTGCATGACCGGTGGCGTGGTACACGGTGTGGCCTGCTTCACCGCTTTCCATGCGGCGTTGTGCGCGCGCTTCCTTGCGCTGCGTTACGTGACCTTGCAAACGATCCGCTTCAGGCCCTTCGACGCGACCTGCCCTGAAACCTTCCAGATCACATGTCCCATGCCCTGTTACCTGCTGTGCAGCAGAATTCGGCGCGTCGCGCGCTGCGCGAGCGCTCAGGCCACCTGCTCCAGAAGCCGCAATATGGATGACCTGGCCAGACGCGGCGTCGAGCGTGGGAATCGCCATCAGCTCTACTTCGGGCAATGCATTCAGGTCGGCCAACAGCGCATGCAGCAAGACATTGGCCTGATGCTGCAACGATTGCGTCGGCAAACTGGTGGCGCCCCTGCCGGTAAAGGAGTCGACCACGAGCACTTTCAAGCGTGCCATCGCATGCCTCCGGCTGATTCCGGGAACGCGGCGCCGTTCGCACGCGCCGTTTTGCTGATGTGTCCCCAAGCGTATTTTGTCGCTCTGTTAAACGCTGCTCCGTTTGGTAATCCGACCAGATGCCAGGCGCACTCCTTCTTCAGCGCTTGCGCTCGGCGTCGGGTTCCGGAGCATGTCGCTGACGCTGCACGACACTGACCAGCGTGAGCGTCTCGTCGATCTCCGGCAAAGCGGCGGCGCCCGGCGGCAAGGCCGGCCCAGGGGTGGCATTCACAGGCCGGTCTTGCGCAGGTTTCCCTGCCACCGTCTTCGCATCGAAAGCCGTCTGCGATGCGGCTACTTCTTTCACAGCTCGCGCTTTCACGGCCTGCGCTGTCGCATGCGTCCTCGCAGCCGGCGCATCGCTCGCGGCAGCGCCTGCCACCGTCGTTCCCGGCGGCTGGCGCTTGCGATTCTCCAGCGAGCTGCGCAACTGGAATACACCGCCCGGCACCTGCTGGCTGACGATGAAGGTATAGGTCTTGTTCACGTAGGGCTCGAAGCGGGCATGCAGCGGATCGTCCAGGTAAGGCTGGATGCGCACCGCCTGTGCCGGCAGCGTCTTGCCCTGGTAGGTGATGGACTGCGGACTGACCTGCGCGCCCTCTGCCAGCGCCATCCGCACACGCTTGCGAAAATACGCGGTCGAGCCGCCGGTCAGACGTTTCATCTCCGCGATGTCGCGCTCCAGGAAGCCGAGCAGGACGGGATTGCCGCGCGCTTCATCGAGTGCCGGCAGGTCATACTTGTTCTTCCCCGAAAGAAAATGCAGGGTAGCGCTGACCTTTCCCCTGGCGCCGCCCAGATCGAGTTGTACTTTGTCGGTAAAGCCTGGCTCGACATTACTGACCCGACGAAATTCGTAGACCAGCACGGCGGGCGCCTGGATGCCGGCCAGGTGGTCGGTCTCGAACAGCAAGGTCTCGGCTGCCGACAACTCCGCCACGCCACCCTGGGCGCCGGCGTGCATCGCCACGAACAAGGTGGTCAGTGCCATGAGCAGATAAAAGCCGAGGCACCGCAGAGCGCGACGGCGCTGCAAGGGCGTCATTCTCATGGCGTTTCCGAACGCTGCGACGTGCGCAGCAGCTGCCCCTGCGCGTCGAGCAGCGGTACACCGTATTGTTCGAGAATGGCGTTGATCTTGTCTTGGTTCGCACTGATCAAGTCATCGATACGCTGCCGGAACGCTTTATCGGCATGGCGCACGCCCATGGCGATGTCGTAATCGAGTTTCATGCCGGGGCGCGACTTGAGCGTCACAGCAACGATCGGCGCAGTGCGCGTGGTGCGTGCAAAATAGCCGGCGATCGGTCCCCACACGAAGGCCAGGTCGATCTTGCCGCTGGCGAGGTCGCGTTCGATGATCTCTCCCGGATACTGCTGCGCGTCGCCGGACTGGATCTGATACCACTCGACCTGCTCCATGAGCCCGTGTTGCAGCAGCCAGTCGGTGAATGGCGACGCCGTGAACACGCCGAAGCGCAGCTTGCGCCGCGCCTCGGGCGCCAGCGCCAGCAGGTCGTCCAGATCGCGCACGCCATCGAGTCCCTTGCCGCGGCCTGTTACATAGGCCAGTGCATAGCTGGAGTGATAGTAGGGATGGGTGGTGGCGGCCATCTCGAAACCGATCGGCACGCCGGTGACCAGGTCGCATTTGAACTCTTCCGAGTGCTCGCGCCTGGCGCGCAGGGTATTGCGGATGAAACCGATACGCTGCGGGAACCAGGTGGTTTCCAGCTTCCAGCCCAGTTCCTGGGCGAACAGCGCCGCGATCTTGTTTTCGAATCCGGCTTGAGAGCGATGCGAGAACGGCAGGTTGTTCGGGTCCTGGCACACACGCAGCACCTTGTCGCTTCCCGGACCGGACGCTTGCGCTGCCGGCTGGGCTGCGCCTGGCAGCGCCACCCAGACCAATCCGAACAGGAGGCTGGCCAACAAGCGCTTGCATATCACTGATAACGTCGCGGCCGGCGTACCTGGGCGCGCGCCCGTCGGCGCCCCCAGGACCGGGCCGGAAAGCGCGCCGAATTGCGCATACCCCACACCGCTGCGTGCGCGCCAGATCATTTGCCGATCTCCTGCAGCCGTCCAGGCTGGATAGCGCCATCCGACCGTCCCTTGAGATAGGCATAGAGATTGTCGAGGTTTTCCACCACCATCTTGCTGCCGTCAAAATTGGGCATGCCTTTTTCGATGCGCCCTTTCAGGACTACTTCCTTGAACTGATCCTTGTTGAGCACTTTCAGGCTGCTCACCAGCGACGGACCGACCATGCCCTCCTGGGCTGCGCCATGGCAGCGCTCGCACGCCATGGCACGCCAGGTGCGCCAGCCGCTCAGGGTCTGGGTGTCGACCTTGGTGCCGTCGCTGACCTTGTACGGCGCCACATCGGCGCCCTGCCCCCACGCCGGCGCGGCGCCGATGGCGGCGGCCGCCATGGCCACGGCGAGCGTGGCTTTCATGCTTGTCTTCATATCGATTCCTCAGGAAAGCGGATGCCCGGCGGCGCCTGCGTCAGGCGGACGCCGCCGTCGATGATCCGCAGCGCGCAGCGCGCGCAGGCAAGCCGGCGGATCAGCGTTCGGGCAGGGCGAACACGGTCAGCACACCACCGAGCTCGGTGTATTTGGCGAGGTCCTTGTAGCCGCCCACCGCGCCCAGCCCTTCGGTGCCCTTGGTCAGGCCGGCCGCCAGGCCGATCCCGGCCCAGCCGCCGATGCCGGACAACACGCCGATGTACTGCTTGCCCTTGTATTCCCAGGTCGTGACGTTGCCGATGATGCCGGACGGTGTCTTGAACTTCCACAGCTCCTTGCCGTTGAGATCAACCGCCTTGAGGTAACCTTCCAGGGTGCCATAGAACACCACGTCGCCCGCCGTGCTGAGCGCGCCGCTCCACACCGAGAAGCGCTCCGGCTTGGTCCACACCATCTTGCCGGTGCCGGCATCCCAGGCGATGAAGTTCCCCATGCCGCCATGGCTGCTCGGCGCGGCGTACATCGACAGCGTCGAGCCGACATACGGCTGGCCGGCCGTATACTCGATCTGGAACGGCTCGTAGTCCATGCACACATGGTTGGTCGGCACGTAGAACAGGCCGGTCTTGCGCGAATAGCTGGCGGGCTGCTGGTCCTTGGTGCCCAGCGCCGACGGGCACACGCCCTTGGTGTTCACGTCCGGTCCGTTCTTGTCGGTGCTGTATTTGGCGACTACCTGCGGGCGGCCACTCTTCATGTCGATATGGGTCGCCCAGTTAACGACCGGATCGAATTTCTCGGCGACCAGAAGTTCGCCGCTGACCCGGTCCATGGTGTAGGCGAAGCCGTTGCGGTCGAAGTGCACCAGCGCCTTGCGCGCTTGGCCCTTGACCTTGATGTCGGCCAGGATCATCTCGTTAACGCCGTCGTAATCCCACTCGTCGTGCGGCGTCATCTGATAGACCCACTTGGCCATGCCGGTGTCAAGGTCACGTGCGAAGATCGTCATCGACCACTTGTTGTCGCCCGGGCGCTGGCGCGGGTTCCAGGTGCTCGGGTTGCCGGTGCCGTAATACACCAGGTTGGTTTCCGGGTCGTAGCTGTACCAGCCCCAGGTCGTGCCGCCGCCGAGTTTCCACTGGTCGCCCTGCCAGGTCTTGAGCGACGAATCCGGGCCGATCGGCGCCATCTTGCCGTCAGTCCAGGTCATGGTCTTGGCCGGATCCACCATCAGATCCTTGTCGGGCCCGGTGCTCCAGGCTTTCCAGAGAATCTTGCCAGTGTTGATGTCATGCGCCGTGAGGCGTCCGCGCACACCGAATTCACCGCCGCTGATGCCGGTGATGACCTTGTCCTTGAACACGTGCGGCGTGTTGGTGGTGGTTTCGCCCAGCTTGGGGTCGCCGACCTTGATCTTCCAGAGCTCGTTGCCGGTCTTGGCGTCGAGCGCCACCAGCGTGGTGTCGGCCTGCTGCAGGAATATCTTGCCGTTGGCGTAGGCGACGCCGCGGTTGACGGTGTCACAGCACATCACCGGGATCACGGCCGGATCCTGCTTCGGCTCGTATTTCCAGACAATGCTCTGGTCTTCGAGCGAGAGCGCGAACACCTTGTTGGGGAACGGGCTGTGCAGGTACATGGTGTCGCCGATGACCAGCGGACCGCCTTCGTGACCGCGCAGTACGCCGGTGGAGAAAGTCCAGGCCACGGTCAGGTTGCGTGCGTTCTTGCTGTTGATCTGCTTGAGCTCGCTGTATCGATGATTGCTCTGGTCACCGGCCTGCATGGCCCAGACCTTGGGATCCTTGGTCAGCTTGGCGACATCCGAATCGGCCGCCGACACCGCGCCGGCAGCCAGCGCCAGGCACACACCCCAGCAGGTGAATCTGGTATGAAATAACATGGTTACGTCTCCTCGTGATTTTTTATGCGGCCGGAGCGAGGCGCCGCCTGGCGCCGGGCTACTGCCGGACTACACCTCTACATCACAACATTCACCTGCATTACGATCACATCGGGCACTTCGGGCACTTCGGGCACTTCGGACGCATCAAGACCGTATCAGCGTTGCGGCACGGCGCAGGCCTTGTTGGCGCCGGCCTCGATTTCCCTGAACTTGACGGCCATGTCCTTGTTCGAGGACGCATCGCGAAACAATCCGCCGCGCTCTCCGCTCAGGGACTGGTATCGCAGCGCGACCGACATCGCCACGTAATCGTCGTAGGCCAGCGCCCGGGCGATACGGTCGACCACGCAGGAGCACTTGTAGAGATACTCCTGCTTGCCATCGTGTTTTTGCATGCACTCCAGCACGTACTCAACCCGGCCACTGGTCGGAAAATCGTCCGCGTAGGCAGCGGCCGGCAATGTCAGGGCAATCAGCAACAGCAAGCGCGATAACTTCATCCTGGTCTCCACGTCACATTCCAATGACGAACTACGCCGATGGCGAACCCATGTGTATGGCAGGCGCCCGGACCTGGCGCTGCCGCTACAAATGCGCTCGCCACATCCGTCCGCTCAATCCCTGAGCATGCCGCTCTTCCTGGCGACGCTGGTCGCAATCGCATCCATCAGCGGCGGCGACAGCGCGTCATACGGGGGCAGCCCAATCTCGTTCAGGCGCGCGCGCACCGCGCCCATGTTTTCAGGACGAGCGCCTGATTCGATGATCGACGACACGAAGGCGGCAAATTCAGGCGGCGCCCAACCCTGCTCGCGCGACAGTTCGGTGTGCACGAAGTCGAGGCCGTAGAACGGGTGATCCTGGTTCTCGATGCGGCCATACATGTGCACGCCACAGATTTCACAGGCGTGGCGCCCGATGGTGGCGCTCGTATCTACTACCTTGAGCTTGTCGCCGTTGGCAGTCACCGTCACCTTGTCGCGGCCCACCACGGCAACCTGGGAAAATAGCGAGCCGTCCGGCTTCCAGCACTTGGTGCAGCCGCATACGTGGTTGTGCGCCACTTGGGCACCGATCTCGACCGTCACCGTGTCGCTGGCGCAGTGGCACGACAAGGTGGCGCCTGCGAAGTCCGGCCGTGCCGGCGCAAAGCCGGCATCGACTGCCGGGTGAATACTGACTGAATCGCTCATGACCGGTTCTCCTGGACTGGGTTGGTTCACACAAGGTTCAAACACGTTTGCTGCCAATTGCGACGCCCACGGCGCGGCCTTTCAATGCATCAGTACAAAACGACCGAGCGAATCGACTGCCCGCTCTTCATCAATTCGAACCCATCGTTGATGCGTTCGAGCGGCAGGGTGTGGGTAATCAGGTCGTCGATATTGATCTTGCCGTCCATGTACCAGTCGACAATCTTGGGCACGTCGGTGCGGCCGCGCGCGCCGCCGAACGCCGAGCCCTTCCACTGGCGTCCGGTTACCAGCTGAAACGGGCGGGTCGAGATTTCCTGGCCGGCAGCGGCCACGCCGATGATGAAGGACTGGCCCCAGCCCTTGTGGCAGCATTCGAGGGCTTGGCGCATGACGCCCGTGTTGCCGATGCATTCGAACGAGTAGTCGGCGCCGCCGTCGAGCATCTGCACGATGTGGTCGACCACGTTCGGCACGTCGTTCGGATTGATGAAGTCGGTCATGCCGAACCTGCGTGCGATTTCGACCCGGCCTGGATTGATGTCGACACCGACGATGCGGTTGGCGCCGACCATGCGCGCACCCTGGATCACGTTCAGGCCGATCCCGCCCAGGCCGAACACCACCACATTGGCGCCCGCCTCGACGCCGGCCGAGAACACTACCGCGCCGACGCCGGTGGTGACGCCGCAGCCGATATAGCAAGCCTTGTCGAACGGGGCATCCGGGCGGATTTTGGCCAGCGCGATCTCGGGAACCACGATGTAGTTGGAGAAGGTCGAGGTACCCATGTAGTGGTAGATCGGCTTGCCCTCGAACGAGAAGCGGGAGGTGGCGTCCGGCATCAGGCCGCGGCCCTGGGTGCTGCGGATCGACTGGCACAGGTTGGTCTTGCGCGACAGGCAGAATTTGCACTGGCGGCATTCGGGCGTGTACAGCGGAATCACGTGGTCGTCGCGCTGCACCGAGGTCACGCCGGGACCGGTGTCGAGCACGATGCCGGCGCCTTCGTGGCCGAGAATCGCGGGGAAGATGCCCTCCGGGTCGGCGCCGGACAGTGTGTAGTAATCGGTATGGCAGATGCCGGTGGCCTTGATCTCCACCAGCACCTCGCCGGCGCGCGGCCCCTCGAGGTCGACGTCGGCAATCGATAGTGGTTCTCCGGCTTTCCAGGCGATGGCGGCTCTGGTCTTCATGGCATCTCCGGTTGCAGGTTCGGACTCTGGCAGTACATGTGCGGCTGGCGATTCGGCAAACAGGATCAAGAAGGCGGCGCCGTTTCCGGTCGTGCCGGCAGGCGCGCCAGCTCGTCGTCATCGAACAGGCGCGACCGGGTGAGGAAGCGCTTGCCGGTGCCGTTATCGAGCGAGAACATGCCGCCGTTGCCGTCGACCACGTCAATGATCAGCTGGGTATGCGCCCAGTACGCGAACTGCTCGCAGCCGATGTAGAACGGCGCAGCGTCGATGGCGCCCAGCAGCACGTCGGTGTCGCTGACGCTGAATTCGCCCGACGGGTAGCACATTGGCGCACTACCGTCGCAGCAGCCGCCGGACTGGAAGAACATCACTGGCCCGTGCACGCGGCGCAACTCGGCCATGAAGGCCAACGCCGCGTCGGTGGCGCAGACCCGCTCGGGCGCGGCTGCTGCGCTGCACCCTCGCAGGTCTTGTGCGCCGCGCTGCTGCAGGTTGGTGTCGCTGTGCTGTTCCATGTGCACCACGTTCAGAAGAATCCCAGCGGCTTGGCGCTGTAGCTGACCAGGAGATTCTTGGTCTGCTGGTAGTGGTCGAGCATCATGCGGTGGTTCTCACGGCCGATGCCCGATTGCTTGTAGCCGCCGAAGGCCGCATGCGCCGGGTACAGGTGGTAGCAGTTGGTCCAGACGCGTCCGGCGCGGATGGCGCGGCCCATGCGGAAGGCGCGCGAGCCGTCGCGGGTCCAGAGACCGGCGCCCAGTCCGTACAGGGTGTCGTTGGCAATTGCCAGCGCTTCGGCTTCATCCTAAAAGGTGGTGACCGAGACCACCGGGCCGAAGATCTCTTCCTGGAAGATGCGCATCTTGTTGTGGCCTTTGAACACGGTCGGCTGCACGTAATAACCGTCTTCGAAGTCACCGTCGAGTTTGGCGCGGGCGCCGCCGGCCAGCAGTTCGGCGCCTTCCTGGCGGCCGATGTCGAGGTAGGACAGGATTTTTTCAAGCTGTTCTTGCGAGGCCTGGGCGCCGATCATGGTCGACGGATCGAGCGGGTTGCCTTGCTTGACCGCGCTCACGCGCGCCAGTGCGCGCTCGATGAAGCGCTCGTAGATCGATTCCTGGATCAGCACGCGCGACGGACAGGTACACACTTCGCCCTGGTTCAGCGCGAACATGGCAAAGCCTTCCAGGCATTTGTCGAAGTAGTCGTCGTCGAACGCCATCACGTCATCAAAAAAGATGTTGGGCGACTTGCCACCCAGCTCGAGCGTGACGGGGATCAGGTTTTGCGCCGCATACCCCATGATCAGGCGGCCGGTGCCGGTTTCGCCGGTGAAGGCGATCTTGGCGATGCGCTTGTTCGAAGCCAGTGGTTTGCCGGCTTCGAGACCGAAGCCGTTGACGATGTTGAGCACGCCCGGCGGCAACAGGTCGCCGACCAACTCGGCCAATACCATGATCGAAGCAGGCGTCTGCTCGGCCGGCTTGAGCACGACGCAGTTGCCAGCGGCCAGGGCCGGGGCCAGCTTCCAGACCGCCATCAGGATCGGAAAGTTCCAGGGAATGATCTGGCCGACCACGCCCAGCGGCTCGTGCAGGTGGTAGGCATAGGTGTCGTGGTCGATGTGCGAGATCGCGCCTTCCTGCGCACGGATGCAACCGGCGAAGTAGCGGAAATGGTCGATCGCCAGCGGGATGTCGGCGGCCGTGGTCTCGCGGATCGGTTTGCCGTTGTCGATGGTTTCGGCCGTTGCCAGCAGGGGAATGTTCTGCTCCATGCGATCGGCGATGCGGTTCAGGATGTTGGCGCGCTCGGCTGGCGACGTGCGGCCCCAGCTTTCCGCGGCGGCGTGGGCCGCGTCGAGTGCGAGTTCGATGTCTTGCGCACCCGAGCGCGCCACTTCGCAGAATGGCTGACCGGTGATCGGCGTGATATTGGCGAAATACTCGCCCTTGACCGGCGCGACGAAGGCGCCGCCGATGTAGTTGTCGTAGCGCTCACGGAACGGGTTGCTCACGCCAAGCTTGTCGATGTCTGCCAGATTCATGTTGTCCTCTTTCTCTTGCCACTGCGGGCGGAGTCGGAAACGTTGACTGCACAATGTCGTCTATCGCAAGGGTCGTGCCAGCACTGCTGCACTGGGGGCCGGTGCTTGTCACCGCGCCGGGAACGCAACAGATGTGTCACAACTGTGCCAGGCTGGTACAGGTGTTCGCCGTGTATGCGCGTCCTTAGAACCGGTAGCGCAGGCCGGCCAGGATGACGCGTGGTGCGCCGGGCGCCACAAAACGCGCGTTTTCGGCGTCGCCCGCTTGTTCATGCGGCTTGATCAGCTGGCCGTGCGGGAACAGGTCTGGCGCCACCGCGCCGAAGGTTTCGTAGCGGCGATCGAGCACGTTGCTGACGCGCGCAAACAGCTCCCAGTTGGCGGCCGGGCGGTAGCTGGCGCGCAGCGTCAACAGGCCATGGCCGGGAATGCGCCAGTCGGCGCGCTGCGGTTCGTCGCCCTCGTCTTCGACGTCTTCGATCAAGCCGTCTTCGTTGCCCTGCGTGAGCAGGTGCGACACCATGTACAGGTCGGCGCCGATGCTCAGTCGCGGCGTGACTGACCAGTCGAGGGCCAGCTTGCCGGTGTGGCGCGGCAGCCCGGCGATGCGGGTGCCGCGCTGTACGGTGACGTTGCGCGCACCGGTGAACAGTTCGCCGTCGGCGTCGTATTCGGCCTGCAGGTAGCTGTAGGAAAACTGCAGGCCGAGGCGGCCGGACTGCCGGGTGAACATGGCGTCCACGCCCTGGCGCAGGGTCCGTTCGAAGTTCGAGAAATAGCCCTGGCGCGAAGGCGCGCTTAAAAACAGGATGTCGTCGTCGTTGACGGTGCGATGCAGCGACAGCGAATAGCTGCCACTGTTCGTGCCATTGTCGAAACGGCCGCGCAGGCCCGCCTCAAGGGTGCGCGCCACGATTTGCTTCAGGTAGGGATCAGCCTGCAGGCCGACCGGCAGCCGGCACGGGTTTTCCGGGTCGGCGCAGCCGAGCTCGATCACGGTCGGGACGCGGTTGCTCTGGGCGATGTTGGCAAACAGCGTCGCCCCGGGCGTGACGCGGTGGGTGATGCCGAGCGAAGGATTCAGGCGCGTGTAGGTAAAGCTTTCGGTCGGCTGCGGGCCGTCCTCGTTGGTGAGGGTGTTGGTCACGCGTGCCCGGTTGTAGCGAGCGCTGGCGGTGAGCTGGGTGTTGGCCCCGAGCGCGGTACTGGTGGCAAGATAGACGCCGTGGCTGCGCGACTTGCCGTGCACGCCAGAAAAGAATTCGATCTCTTCATCCGCGTCGCCGATGACTTCACGACCGGGCGTCATGAATGCTTCCTGTTCATATTGCGCGTAGTCGACATCGCTGCGGTCGAAGGTGACGCCGAGATCGTAGCGCAAGATGCCGCGCCGGGCGCTGAAGGCAAGGCTGGCGCCGTGGCTGTCCTGGCGCGTGCTGGTGGTGTTGAGCACACCGGCGTGCAGGGCCGCGCCCTCGCCGCGCGTGAAGCCGCAAGAGGGTTCTGCCGGCGAGCCGTCGCTTTCGAAGCCGTCCTCGCAGTCTTCGACATAGTCATCGTAGTCTTCGCTGACGTCGCCGTTGACGGTGTCGCGCCGGCTGTTGCGGGCGTAGACGACGGCGTTCAGTTGGCTGTCGCTGCTAAAGCGGTGCGTGACGTTGAGCGTGCCCTGCACCAGGCGGTTGCGGGTGGTGTCGGGATAGGTATAGACGGCGCGCCGGTCGTCGCCGTACAGCAGATCGGGCAGCAATCCGTTGCCGAGCAGGCGGCTGCGTCCGCCGAGCAAGGTCGCGCTCCAGTCAGTGGCGCCGCGCGAGCGTCCTAGCTTGACCAGCACATTGGCCAGGCGGCCGGACGAATGGTCACGCCAACCGTCGTCGTCGAACAGCGTGGTGCCGATGAAGCCGTGCCAGCCGTCGGGGCGACTCCAGCCGTAGGCGAGGTCGGCGCGGCGGCGGCCTTCGTTGCTCAGCGATACATCGGCCTCGATACCGGGATGGGTCTGGCCGGACTTGGTGGTGAAGGCGAGCGCGCCGCCCAGCGTGCTCAGGCCGTATAGCGGATTGGCGCCGGGGACCAGAACCACGCTGCCGATCGCTGCTTCTGGAATCATGTCCCAGTTGATGACGTCGCCAAATGGTTCGTTGACGCGCACGCCGTCGAGATAGACGGACAGGCCTTGCGAGCTGCCTAGCACCGGCGAGGCGCGAAACCCGCGGAAGGTGATGTCGTTCTGGAATGGGCTGCCCGAGACTTCGTTGACATTCACACCGCTCAGGGTGCGCGCCATGAATTCGGCCAGGTTTTCGCCGCCGTTTTTCTGGATGGTTTTATCGCCGGCGGCTTGCACCGGATAGGGCAACAGTTCACGGTCGATGCCGAGTCCGTACAGGGGGGCGATGCCGATGATCTCGACTTTGGCTGGCGGAGCGGCGGCGACTTCGGGGTCAGCCAGCGCACATGGCGACGTGAGGGCGATGATGATCAGCGGCGCCGGGCGTATCTTGCGGGAGAGCGATTGTGCGCGCGATGTCTGCCGCAGTTTATCTGTAGTGGGTGTGCGTATCCCTGACGTGTCCGGCGTCTTTTTCATGCCTGTCCCCTGTTTTGGTCTTATATGGTCGAGACCAGCAAGGGACGTGCCACGTACTTGGGCGGGCAAAGCAGGATACAACTGTTCAAAATCTGAACAGTTGCGCTAATGATGTGTTTCGCGTGTTCCGTCGAATTGGCAGCTGTGCTGCTGCCGATGTGTTCCGCCAATAGGACGCCAATGCGATGTATCGAACGCCCAAAGCAAAAAACCCCCACTAGCCTACACGCTCAAGATCGCGTGTAGTGCCGGTGGGGGTTTTTCTATATAACTAGCCTGACGATAACCTACTTTCACACTGGTTGCAGCACTATCATCGGCGCAAAGTCGTTTCACGGTCCTGTTCGGGATGGGAAGGGGTGGGACCGACTTGCTATGGTCATCAGGCATAACTTGTACGAGCTTGTCTTGAACGCGTCGGCAGCGAAGCTGCCAACCCCACGTCAAGTCAGGCTCTGAATCTGGAAGAAGTATTGTTGAGTAGTTGCTGTATCAAACACAGCTGTAATCTTGTTCATAACCTTGACTACCAAGGTTATAGGGACAAGCCGTACGGGCAATTAGTATCAGTTAGCTTAATGCATTACTGCACTTCCACACCTGACCTATCAACGTCCTGGTCTCGAACGACCCTTCAAGGAGCTCAAGGCTCCGGGAAATCTCATCTCAAGGCAAGTTTCCCGCTTAGATGCTTTCAGCGGTTATCTCTTCCGAACTTAGCTACCCGGCAA
>Ga0308170_10002072_pt1 | contig 17787 bp, 16 predicted proteins | sample PhyBR2_2_FD_202136 | JGI IMG/M metagenome (GOLD analysis project Ga0308170, IMG submission 202136) | Phyllosphere microbial communities from UC Gill Tract Community Farm, Albany, California, United States - DLSLSB.R2 | ecosystem: Host-associated > Plants > Phyllosphere > Unclassified | place... | reverse complement strand
TGAGCAAGTCAAGACATCGTCACGCAGAAGTTCAAGGCTTACAATCGAGATCTCCGTCGGCAATATCAGTCCATACGAGAACCATTGCGATACACCGAGCGATACCGACGAGGATGAGACCCTCACGAAGGTCCTCTGCGAAACGAAACGAGTCAGCGAGAGGTTTCAATCGAAAGTAGTGACTCGACTCACCCTTGTCCGGCAAGAAAGCCCATGCGAGCGCAAACATGAAGAGAGGAAGGATGATCCAGTTGGCGACGAAGGAGAAGAGGATGTGTTTCCATAGTCCCTTTTGACGGAAAAGTGCGACGAGTGCTTCGGGTGAAACTCGTGCGAGGATGGGCACCATCATGACGATGAGTGCTACAGCCAACGGTACCGAAACATCTACAAACTTCACAGACTCGAGTACAGGTGCAGCATTGCTGAAGTTCCCGATGATCAGACCTAGAAACGAAAGAAAGTGGTTTGGGTCAGTTTCCGACCATTTCAAGGGAAGCATCTGCCTCCCTCAATTCAGACACTTTTGACTCATCTCGTCGCGGAGGAGAGTTAGGAGTAAGAAGAGACTGAAACTTACCGATTCCCATTGCGAGAATAATCCATAATGCTAGAAGTTGATCCAAAATCGCCAATCGTTTCAATTGTGGTGTCGCTATATCCAAAATCCATGATCAGCATCCAACGAAGGAAGTGTCGGTAGGTAGGTAGATTAGCGACTTACCAGTTTTTTGAACCGGATGCTCCGCCTCTTGCTTCAATTCTTCCCCTAATGATACTTGCTCCATCCGAGTCGGTCCTGATTGTGTAGTGCTGGACATGGGTGTAGTCGATAATGAGTGAGTTTGGTGGAGAGGAGTGGAAAGGTAAGATCAACGCGAGTTTTTTCGGAATCCTCCATTTCAAATTTGAGAACCAGCGATAAAATTTGAAATTGTCGACCTCTCGGCTCGTTCCAGTGAAATTGGTGGTTTGAAATTGAAGGTGTCCTTCGCTGGTCGACTGCACGTTCAACGTCGCAAAGATCAAATTCGGAGGATCAGGGGAAGATAGCTGACGATGGGTCTTTGAAAGATAGAGACTGGAATAGGTCAGGAGAACGAGCAAGTCAGAACTGGATTGCGAAAGCAAGAAAGGCTGAACTCGACACCGACCCTCTATGACAGTGCTCGAATTGTGGTCGTTTGAAGATTGTCGTCGACTGTGTGAGGTGACAAGGCGGGAGCTCAGAAGCGAGCGAGGTGACGACGGATAGACTTAGAGACGGGCGATGCGAAATCTGCAATTCGAGCGCCGACGAGATTTCTGAACTTCACCTGCGCAATGAGCGATATATGGAGAGTAAATACAGAGGATAGAGAGCCTGGTCTACCTCTTAGAACGCTTCGTCAGACGTGCCATTCGCGAGAGAGGGTCGAAAATAGAGCGAAATTGACCAGTATTCAATTCTCGTCAGGCAAGCGATCCCGAGTCTACCAGAAGCGTCCTCACCGAACACCCTCCCTATTCTGCCGCGACCGGGATCATCGATCGAGCTGTTGATGTTGAGAAATGACCCGAAACGAAAGAAGCGAAAGTTCGATGAAGAGTACCGAGGAATTGACGAGCGCGGCTTCGAGGTGGGTGTGAGCCAGACCGAGACCTTCTAGACGAGTATCACGAAGCTTGTAAGGTGAGTCTGAGGAGAAGTGAATCGTCCAAAAGAGAGAAACGATTTCTTCATCTTATTATCGACATGGACTCTCAACGCATCCGTCCTAGCCTCTCAGATTTGGCCAATCTAGATCTGGATGCTCCAGCTTTCCCAGAGTGGGAGACCAATGGCTCCCCTGCAGTGTCAGTGTCAAGAACTAGACCTCCAACTATTCTATCAACTTCAATCCCTCGTACGTCTCTACACTCGTATAGAGCCCGAATGTAACGTCTGAGCTGATATTGGCATGTATAGCTCCTGTACCTACTATTCCGCAGCCTCCTCCACGAGCTTCAACTTCGACTCAACCTCCTTCAAAACCTAAATCTCGATTCGCTTTACAGAGGGAGAAGGAAGCGCAAGAGAAAGCTGAAGCGGGGTTACCAGACAGATTCGAGTTGAATCTAGAAGGAGATGGAGCTGCATTACCTAAAGCTACCCCTCGACCTTCACTCGTCAAAGATATCCTCGAACGACCTTCGACTAGAACAGCTCCTCCCAAGCCTCCAACCGCACCCACTCCTCTCAGCTACACCGGAAGAGGGTTCCCTCCTATGGGTAAAGGAGTCTTTCCACGAAAATTCGATCCTCAACCTGCACTTCCCGGTCCAGCTTTCGTTGAACCCACCGTAACCGGTCCTTCACCATCACCATTCGACGCAGACGAGTACATCGAGGGAGGTTCGGTGGATGGATTATTGAGTTTGGTTTCGAAGGAGAATGAGAACTTGTTGAAAGGGATGTCGGAGGTTCAGATCTTGGATGAGCAGAGGCAGGTGAGAGAGGAAATGGGATTATCAGAAGGAGTAATCAGGATGTTAGAGGAGAGAGCGAAGAAGAGATCCCAAGAAACAGCTCAACCTTCGAACAAACCTACTCCTCGTTCTCGACCGATTCCTCCTTCCGCTCCTCCTCCTGAACTTATCCAACCCAGACTGAACCTAGAAGACGATGAAGAAGAAGGAACTCCCGAATATATTCGCCGTCACTTCTTCCCGAACGAACCAGCGAATCCAGCATTAGATTGGATGAAACCCCCTCTTCCCACTTCTTCCGGTACTCCTTCAGAAGCTTCCGAACTCGCCATCATCGCATTCGACTTGCAAGGAAACCTCATCACCGATTCCTTACTCTCCAGCGCCACTCCTCCAGCCGGTAGTGATCACCACGTCTCCTCTTCTTCTACATTCACCATCCCCTCCCTTCTCGCTCTCACCGCTTCTTCTGTCCCTTCTCAACGCTCAACCGCTTTCAATACACTCAATCGTATCCTCTCTCACTCGAACGATCACTCTCAGCGAATAGGAGAGAAAGAATGGATTGCATTACGGCACCAGTGTGCTTCGAAAGCAGGTTGGGCCCTGCGCGATCCAAATCGAGGAGTAGTCATCTCATCGATCTCTCTACTATCTCATCTCTTCTCCTCCGAGCTCTCTTCTCCACCCTCTCCTACACCCGCGAAACTCGAGAATGCCGAAGAACCTAAAACCCTCCTCTCTTCCTTCGAATCCACGAACCCTTTCCCACCTCTCTCAATCCAACTCTCCCTCGCAACTCTCCCCCACTCTGCACTACTCCAGATCCTAGATCTCTTGGTTTCCCACCTCGAAGTATCCCGCCTCTCCTCCTCACCCGCTTCAATCGACCTCCTCTTCTCCACCCCGAAACTCCTAGAATCCCTCATTGATCGCTTCGTTGCTGTTTCTTGGCCTTCCTCCGACAGCTCCCCGTCACCTCTCGCTCTAAAGTACCTCTCGGACCTCGCAAGATCGGGCAGATCAAGAGCGAAAGAACTTTGGGAGAGGAAATTAGTCGAATGTGGGATGAGATACCTTGCTATCCCTCCCTGGGAGCTGAGTGATCAAAAGGAGGTTGGATACGAGATGCTTGGAGGTGTGTTTGAACTGTGGGAAGTTTTGGGGAGGTATGGGATTGGATGTGAGATGAGGACGAAATCTGCGCCTTTACTCGAAGGGGTGTTTGAGAGGATTAGTGAGGTATGCAGAGAAGGAGTCGATGGGGAGGTAGGGTGGATTGAGGGGTTGTTTGAGTTGATGAGGGTTTGGATCGTTGCGAGTATCGATCCGCACGTTGTAGAACACGATATCGTGTGGAGTCAGGTTGAGGGGTGGAGGGAAGTAGCTTTCGAGGTGTATGAGTGGGCGAGAGGGAGGGAGGAGAAGGGATTGATGAGTTGTAGTTTGGAAGTGCTGGCGAGTTGGTTGGAGGGTAGTAAGGTTAATCAGAGTTGGAGGGGAGAGAAGGAGAGGGAATGGACCAAGGAGAAGTTTGGTGAGGAGTTTGAGGGAGATGGAGGAGCGATCAAGAGCGTTAGACAAGCGATGGAAAGGTTGGCGAAAGGAGAAGGTTCGAGGGAGGATGCGAGATTCGTCGCGAGTACTTTGAGGCTCTCGCAAGCTTACGAAGAAGCATCGAACCCACCTACGCCTTCACTCTTCACCCTCGATTCTACACTCGTCCAACGGACCGTCGACCGTCTTCTTCCCCTTGCATCGACTAATCTCGATCACATTCAACTACTCCTCCTTCTCCTTCCAACCCTTTCACTCTCCGATCGATTCACACGTATCATCTCGCTTCTCCCACTCCTTCACGCATCAGAAGCAGTCGCAGCCCGAGATCTCCTCGATCAATTCCTCTCCTTCGTCTCGTCCCCTACTTCCCACTCGCACCCTTCCCTATCCTCCTTACACCCAAGTCTCGAGCTTCCCTCACTCGTTGACTCGCAACTCCTTCGTCCGTTCTACCTACACGCGATCGTTACTTCAAGCGGAGGCAAAGTGATCGGACCCTCTCATCCTACTTCGAAAGATCTCAAGCTCACCTCGTCCCTCTCTCCCTTCACTCCCTCTTCTCCACTCCACTCCTCAAATTGGACCCTCAGCGTATTAGACGAGTTACTCCGATCGGGTTCCTCCGAAGTCTTCAAGAAATTACCGAAAGAATGGGATGCATCAGAATTAAGACTCGTCAAGACTTCATTGGTACTCTCGAGGATCACGACTTCGATCACAGGGGTCGGGGCAAGTGAGATGGTTTTCGATTTGATCAAGGTTTTCATGTTGGAGAAACAAGACAATCAACCCATCTCACACTCTTCTTCGGAAACCGACCTATTCCGCCATCCCTCGATTACTCACTCTCTCTCACAACTCCTCAAACCATACACTCTTTCCCAACTCTCTCAAACTCCACCCTTAACCGCTGGCACCCTTGAAGTTGTCTCTTCCCAAGTCTCTACCGCACCATTCTATCAACTCTACACTGATTTCCTCTCACTCTACGATTCCTCTTCTTTCGGCCACCACACACCTTTCTCCCAACTCCTCCTAGTCCCCACTTCTCAACGGTACCCCGTCGATTACCGCCGTTTACTTTGGACCGACTATTCCCACCTACTAAAGAACCTCGAGATTGATTTGGAGAATGCTGTTTGTGAGGGTGGAAGAGGAGTCGAGGAGTACTGGGAGCCCCAGGAGAAGGAGGAGGTTATGATGAGAGCTTATTATGAGGGATTGAGGGGACTTTTGAAGAGAGAGAAGCTTGGGTTGTTGGGGACGATCGCGGTGGAACAGTTGAGGAAAGCGGTGTTTGGAGACGAGGGAGATGAGAGGATCAGGGAGAAATTGGTCAGGAGTTTGATCAAGGATGAGCAAGTTGGCAAAGTGGTGCTAAAGCGGAATAAGGGAGAAGAGTTGGGAGAAGTGGAGAAGGAGAGGAGAGTGGAACTGTTGATGAGGTATGCGGGAGAGGGAACGAAGAGGGAAGACGTCGAGAAGTTCTTTGATTGAACTCAGTAGATCAGTTTGTACGGCTCATTCTTGACTTGCAATGACTGAAGCACGAGAATGCGACCTCTTTGCGACCCGGTATGGCAGAGAGAGAAACCCTTATTTGCAACGTGTTGACTACTTTATGAATATTCGCTGTCCCTCTCCCTTGATCCTCCCGACTACTCGAGCGTATTACTCCCGCTATAACTCTTTCCCTCCTCGCTTTAATCGCTTACCGATCCTCCCCTTACCCCTCGACTCTCGCCATTCGGTTTCGTCTCTTTTACAATTTCCCTTTGATCTCCTCTGCGAACTTTTTCAATTCGTCCATATCCGCCTTCTTCGTAGGCCATCCAATCACCAATCCTTCCTCATCTGAATCACTAGGTTTCGGGATCAAATGGAAATGAACGTGCTACGATTCCCTCACTCAGTCTGATTTAGTTATCTCTTTCGAAAGGTGGGAGAGAAAAAGATAACGTACGTCCACAACTTGATGAGCGATTCTACCGTTATTCTACATCATGTGATTCAGGTCAGTGAAGGAGATTTGGGAGATAGGGAGGAAAGGGGGAAGAGAGAGAGAGCTTTACTTGGAGAATATTGTAATTCTCTAAACCTTGTGCGATGGCTAGTTTCTTGAGATTAGAGAGGACATCGGTGAGGGCGTTGTCAGGGAGATCGTGGAGTTTGGCACCGTGATCTATTCAGGCGTGAGCAGGAGTGAGGGGAGGGGGGAATGAGGAGGGAAAGCAGGAGGGGGAATTAAGAGTTGGGGAACGGTTGTCAAGTCGAAGAGGGGAAGGCAGGTATGGGTTGGTAGATAAAGGAGAAGGTAGTAGTCAGCTCCATTCCGTCCTCATACATAATCTAATCGCAGAAAGAGAGGGATAGATCGACTCACGTTTTGGAATGACTAAACAATGTCCCTTCGAAATAGGTCCAATATCCAAGAATGCGTACCTACCATCCAAACTCTCATTACATCAGCTCTATCTCACAAGTGAGGAGAAGGAGAGAGAAACTTCACGATAATTCTGTGTCGATTAATTTGAACGAAGGGATCTTGCCAGCTACGATCTTGCAGAAGAGGCAATCATCATCTACCTTGTGGGAGGACATGGTTGAATGGAGGCGGGTTCGATAAGAGAGAGTGGATGAGGTGGAGATGAAAGATGAGACTTTTGGCTGGAAGAGCGGGGGAGTGCGACGGCTAGCTTGAACGATAGCTGGGCGGAGGAGGGAGAGAATCTTGAAGGGATTCGAATGTAGGAGAGAGAAAAGGGAAGAGGGAGAGCGGGCAACCTCGCTCGAGGTGGGGAAAATTGAAAAAGACAGAAACTCAGTGTGCTGAGCAGGGCAGACAAGTGTACAGTCGACAACTACGAGCAAGCGCTGTTCCAAGCAAGGAAACCGGAAAAAGCGACGAGAAAAAGCAATTGCAAAAGTTTCGATAGTAGACTCATCTCGTTGCGAAATAGCCCCTTCTTTCGATCAAGCTACGAGCTGGACTTCCCCTCAATCCGTCGCTTCCTACAACACATCCTGACCCACATCCTGACCGTGTACCCTCGGCTTAGCGTCCGCCAATCTCACTCCTCCACCCCTGCGCGCCCTCAAACCCATTCTTCCCCTCCTGATAATCCCTGAACGCTTGTTTAATCCCAGCTTGACTATCCATGACGAACGGACCTACTCAAACATTGCCGTCAGTATCTGCGACGCCGAGCTGGGAGAGTGAAGGGAGCCCCTTTTTGAGACGAACCATATTGAACGATTTCCTGATCTAATGGTTCACCGCTGACAACGACGAAGCGAGCGGGATCTTCCGAAACTGATTCGAGTGATACTCCCGTCTCGTTCGTAGAGGAAGAGAGGACGGCCGTATGGAATGGGGGAACAATCTGATCCCCAACTTTCAATGATCCAGAAAGCGTATAGATCTATCGTTTCATCCTCGACTTTCCTTATCAGCTCCATGTTGACGTATAGGATGGATGGAAATGAAAGCGAGAGAGATAAGACATACGAATGAATTCCAACCTTTTGGAACTCTCTGAAACCCTTTCTCACCCTTCCCACTCATCGTCCAATCCGTAAACCAACAACCTCCCAACGGTCTTACCGGAGAAGTGATGACACCTTCCGAAGAAGAACCATCGGATTCACCACAGATCACTTTGACGAGTGTGTTTGGGGAGGGATGGGCAGAAGGGATTTGAGAGGATTTGAGTTCTTGATAAGAGGGTTCAACTAATTTGTGTTCTTTTGGCAAGTCGATCCATCTATAGAATGGGGAGAGGCAAGGAGTCAGTATCAGAGAGCAGTGAGGAGATGGGAGAGAGGAGACGGAAGAGACGGACAGTTGTAACCCGAAAGGATCTTTCTTGCCGGGACCGTGAATGGGCATTTCAGCGTGCATGATACCTAGCGATCGGGAGCAGGAATCAGTAAGACCCGATCGGAAGGAAGAAGAAGATTGGGAAGACAACGCACCTTTTCCAGCAATCATGAATTGTAAATCCTGTAAAACTCCCTTCTCGAACTCAGCAACGCTTTCCCTTACAGAGAGAGCTGAGGTAGATGAGAGACGTACGCCAGGACCGATAGTACCTTTGTGTCCGACGAAATCTTCATGTTGAAACTCTCCTTCGAGCACTGAGAAAGATCAACGAAAACACTTTTCAGCCATCGTCCTACCGTCGAATCTGGTCAAATTGATGACGAACTTAGCGTGGCGGTTGTCATACCCCTGTGAGGGTGATCGGGGAACCCAGCTCCTTCACTAACTTTGAACTGTTTCGGGAGAGAGAGAGAGAGAGAAACGAAAGAGAAAAAGCGGAAATAGTTGCGAAGTCAGCGAATCGTTCTTAAAGTCGAGCTCCCCTCTTTTGCGGCTTAGCCCAGATCATTGAGGGAGATAGTGAAGATGGTAACTCACGTTATCCAACATGAGAAAGGGACTGAAATTTCTCATTTGAGCAGTTCCGATCGATCTCCTCACGACTGCTCCTGCTCCTTCTGGAGTCTCAACTGCTAGAATACTCTTGATGACTGTACGTGAGATGGACATTGCTTGATCTCCTTGTGAAGGTGGAGTTGTAGTGAGGGAGGGTAAGAATGAAGAGGGGAGTAAATTGAAGTAGTAGGAAACGAAGACGAGGTAGAACGCTGTGAGGAGGAGGGAGCGAGTGAGTGCCACGATGAAGAAAGAGTCGAGAGGAGTGAGAAGTAAGAAAGTAAGAGAGAGAGAGGTAGACTTGTCAGGGGCAGCGATTTGATGATTCATTCCTTCTCCTTACAAGGCAACTCTCTTCCTCCTAATCTCAAGACTGCTTGGAGAGATGGACAGACACAAGCGTACAAGATCTAGATCATCTTCTACCACCTCATCCTCTACTTCAAGCTCCTCCTCCTCGTTCAACCCGAAACTCCAAAGACCTTCTTCCCCTCCACCGTTCGTCCCCTTTCCCTTCCCACTCCTACCTGCACTGACCCTCTTTCCATCCATAGTGATTTTTTCCAATGTTCCCTCCCACCCTCCTGTACCTCAAACCCACAATCCTTCCCTTCCTCTCAAGCCCTCGAATCTCATTATAAATCCTACCACCTTCACACCTGTCTCCAACCTCCCTCTCCCTATTCATTCGCTCAATCCAAACATCCCAAACCGGAGAGTAATGAGTGCGGTAGGATTTTCCCGAGTGAGAGAATACTCGAATTACATTTGAAAGAATGTCATGATCCCCTCACACATTCGCTTCAACTCTCAGGCGTTAAAACCGTGAGTACCCTTCTTTCACTCTCCCTTGGATTCTGACTGACTGATGAGGAGTTCCTCCGAATAGTTTGAATGTTTCCATTCTCCTCAATGTAACAAATTGTTCTCGACCCCTAAAACCAGGAGGTTACATTTGATCGCGGAACATGAGTACCCCAAAGAATATTTCTTTGGAGTGACTGCGTGGGGAGTTGGGGAGGTGTTGAAGAAAGGTGGGAGTGGGATGATTAGGAGGGAATGGAGGGCACGGACAAACGATCAGGGGAAGGAGGAAGAGGGGATGGAGGAGATCGAAGAAGGGTTCAAAGAGCCATCACCTTGTGTAGAGGGAGAAGAGGAGGGAGAACGGATAGAGGAGAAGGAGGAGGAGAGGGATAGGGAGATGGATGAATTGGTAGGGAAGTTGGAGGGGAGTAGTATCAGATTCGTACCGAGATCTGTAGCGAGAAAGAAAGGGACCAAAGGAGGGATAGCGGGAGTGGGAATGGCAATAGAGAAAGAAAACGTTACGACTTGATCCTCTTCTCTTTTGAACGAGTTTGATCCCGACGAGAGAGCGTTATGAGAGGGGGAGTGAGGTGGGAGGTGGAGCCTGACGTCTACTCAGCAGTCCGTATCAGCGAACGTTCGAATCGGACGATTGTTGGCGCGGAAAAACGCAGCGTTCGCCATCGCTGGAAACGAGCGATTGCGAAATCAAGGAGAAGTCGCGCCTTGATCCTGGCGTGCTCACCGAAAGCTGACCGAGCCGACACTAGCCACAACTTGAGCGGTCTCGAGCAGCAGCGAGTAGAGCAGCTAGCGGTCGAGTGTAATTTGCCTTTCTATTCTCCGAGGTCGAATTTTGGAGCAAAGTTGCTTCCTTCCACCTGAACTCCTTACTTCAAAACGCGCCCATATTGTTACCTAGGCTACTCGCAATCCTCTGACAACACGATCAGAGCTTCTGACGCGTGTTGAGAAGAGCAACGACAATTCAAAGATCAAGAGCGAAAGACTGCTAGAAAAGAGCGAGGGAAAGCTCCCCGAAGCTAACATTGACAATACGACATCTTGAGCGGTCTATCTTGGCTGCGCAGTGTCCAGAGGAAGGATCGAAGCCATTTGGGATGAGTGAAAGAGCTAGGAATTCCGAAGAACTTTTTCTGCTTCCTACTCCTCATCTCAGCCCATCAGCTCAACATGCAGTACTTCGAAGAGTACATCGAAGAGTATTTCGAGCACGAGGATCGCCTCTGGACGCGTGAAGTAGCAGTGCCGAGACTCCTGCGTGTTGTTCAAGTTCTCTCTCTCGTTACTAGTCCACTCGAAGCGGACGCGTACTCTGGGATCATACGGACGCTGGAAGTAGCTCACGATCGCCTGTGGACTCCTGGCTGCTCCGTGAGTCCCGCCTGATCCGTATCTGACATTCTCATTCGCCGCGCCAACGCTTCGCCGCTCTAACATCCTTCTCCCATCGCCCAAGGTCTTGTGTTGTACGCAACCCTTCGATGTCCTCGAGCCAGTAACTCCACATCGCTTTCGTTCCATCTCGCTCTCGCTGAACTTCGTCCCTCCACCAATTCCTCCATCTCGTGCTCATCTTCCCTTGACCAGCCGCTGAGTCAGCCCTTAGCCAGTCAAATAGTTCTCGTGCTCTGAGTTCGACGCGTGTGAGGCAAGAGGAAGGGGTCTTGTCGAGATAATCTTCGAATTGACAAGAGACTCCCCAGATTCCTCGAGCGTAACCTTGAGTCGACGAATGGATTTTGACTGTAGGACGAGATATGTGATCAATGTAAGCCCTTGAATCTTCGCAAAAAAGGAAAGAGAGGATTTGCTTACTGAGTGCTAGTAGAGGAAGAGGAACATGTTCGACAAACCAAAGAATCTCCGGCATCCTCAACTTGACCCCATAGATCCAATCGAGAACCTTGCCTATTCCATCCCATTCCCAATTCTTCAACTGAGGTCCAGTCATTCGAGTACTCGAGAGTTCGAGAGGATACTGCTTTCGAATGAAGTCGAAGTTGAGATCGAGGCTCATGATTTCCTGTGTCGTTGTTGGCCAGTGAGGGCGATTGAAGATCTTTGAGCCGATTCGAGGCGACCACTTGACGGCAGGAGAAACGGAAGTGAAGAATTCGATTTGTATGCGATAGTAAGATAGGGAGAGAATAGGCTCGATCGGTTGAGTGCTCAGGAATTGGGCAAAGTCTGAGAATTCGAGACCTTCTGTAAGAACTACGATCGGAGTGTCGAGAACGGAAACGGCTGTGCGGACTTTAGCTGGAGGCGGAGTGGGAGAGCGACGAAGAGGAGGGAGTGCAGGTTGAGACGATAGCCAAGGATGCGATTGACGAGCTGGCACAGAGCGCAGCCTCTTGCGCCCCATCCGTATCGACGAGCGGGGGTAGTCTTGAGGTGACTCGTACTTTGAAAGGGAAGGAGGAGATGGGTATCGGCCTCGACGAGAGTCGTTTCGCGGATTCGAAGAAATCGACAAATCGTCCGTTTCGAACAACGCTGATTCTGCTTCAGCCCTCGCTCCTCCATACGACGACTCCTGCCAATAATCCTGTGATGCTGGTGTCGTAGCGCTCAATCTCCTCCTCTTTATTCTCCTATCCATCTCCCTCGAGTCCTCCTTGATCATCGATTGGGCGCTTCCGTGAACTGCGGATCCCCACCAACCTTCTTCGAGTCTGATGATGCTCTTTCGCGGTCGTTGAGAGCAGTTTGAAGCGTGTATTGGTCTGAATTTCGATTCGAGGTTGGATGAAGAATCGGACAAGGGGAATGGAAGAGGGAGCTTGTCAGCCGGGTCCATGATCTCCTATGAGTTCTTGATAAGGTAGAAGTGATTGTCAAGCTATGTCGAGGTGAGGTGCAGAAAGGAAAGAGGGAAAGGACTGAGTTTGAACATTCTCGAGCTATCACGGAACATGAGCGATACCTATAGATTGCAGTGCCGCTAGTGATTGGACCTCTCTGATAGTTTAACCGAACGGGCTCGGCGAGATCAACAATTTCCTCTTCCTTCACTCCCATCGAATTCTTCGCAAATTTATCTCTTCTCGCTTTCGTAGCTCAATTCGTCGCATTCAACTTCCATTTCGTGACGAACACGTCAGCAGATGCAAAACTCGCTCATGACCTTGATCTCGAGCCAAATCGAGGACATCGCCAAAGACCTGCGACGAAACAGAAAAAGACGAAGATTCTTCCTTTCAACGCATCCACCATTTCCCTTGAGCTTTACGACCATTCTCCCACTCGTCGAGATCCGCATCCGTTCTCCATCCCTCCGCTTCCTCGAGCCATTCCTTCCACGGAACTCGCTGTCCCTCTCGATCTCGCTCGACCACCTCGATCCACCAATTCTTCCATCTCAGTTTGTCTCTAGTCACATCGTCTGATAACCAACGTAGCAGTTCTCGAGCTCTCTTCTCTGTTGGAGTGAGCGAGGCAATCGGATTTGACAGTAGATAACTTCTGAAATCGATCGCGGCTGAGAAGACACCAACCGAATATCTGGTCGTATCGGCATGAAGGCGGACTGATCACGGACGAAGGACAAGAGACGGTCAGTTGCCTACACGTACGAGAGAGAGCAGAGTGCAAGGCTTGGGACGAACCGAGGGCAAGAAGAGCATCAGGAGCATTCTCGACGAACCAATAAACCTCTTTCAAAACCACTTTCCTGCCATAGATCCACTTGAGTACCTCTATGAGCTGACCCCACGATGGATGATTTCGTTCTTGTTGCGATAGATTCAAGTCGACGGATTTGAGCCGGAGTTCTGAGCGAATCTTCTCGAGATCAGGTTGGATTCCGATTAGACGCCCGTTCAACGGCCAGAAGGAGACTGCTTTAAAAACGCCGGAATCGGGCCTCTGAGACCAATTGTAAACGGGCGATGAAGCGCAGAAGAATTCGACTTGTGCTCGATGAAACGAGAACGAGTATAAAGGATCGATCGGATCTTGTGTCAAGTAAGGGTCGTAATCCGAGGGAGCGATAGATTGTTGAAGAGCTCTGATAGGAGTGTAGAGGATGGAGACAGCGGAACGGAGTGGGAGAGGGGTCGGAGAGCGTTGGAGGAGAGGAAAGGAGCTTCGAGAATGGCGAGACCTTGGCGGAGAGCGTGATCGACTTGCTTGCGACTTGGAAGATTGAGTACAACGTCGTTCGTCACGGCGAGAGTGAGCTTGATGAGATGCTTCTCGACGTCGACGTCCAGAAGAGGATTCTGATTTCGAAACGTTTTCGACATCCTCCTGTTCGGTCCTGCTTCTCCTATTTCCTCGATCATCTTCTTTGCCCTTCTTTGACGATACGGGATCATCCTCCCTGGTCGCCGTCCTCCTCCTCTTGCTTTCCCTCCTCTCCTCGCTGTTTCCAAGTTTGCTCTCCAAAGTTCGTTCAGATCCCGCATCTAGAGGTCCCCACCATTCTTCCTTGAGCTTGATATGGCTCTTCTGTGGTCGAAGTGAGCAGTCTGCTGAGTGGATTGGTCGAATCTTCGAGTCGGTGAGGGAGGAAGAAGGGGAGAGCGAGAAGGGTAGAGAGATCTGTTCTGATATCGCTGTCATCCTGAGAGGGTGTGGTTGAGTGTCGAGAGTGACTCTTGGATACGTTCGAGGTTGAGGGAGAAGAGGAAAGAGGAAGAGAAGGGTATTTTGAGTCAGGGGTAAAAGTGAAAGGAAGAAAGGAGAGGGAGAGGAAGGGGAGGAGGGAGAGGTCAGCTTCTGTCCAAATGCTCACAGTCTCAGTCGATAGCTTAGTCGAACCCATAGGCCTCCTTCGCTCAGGCCTTCTCCCTCTCACCTTGTCTCCTCTTCCCCTCTTCTCTCCTTCTCCCACGCCTGCTTTAGCTCTGTCGACCTTCGATCGAACAACAAGGAGAACGGCAGCTGAGTAGATGCTCAACAGCTGGACTTATGGCTGGTTTGGCCAACCTGCTGCATCGAATCAAACTGTTCAAAAATCACAAGATCAATCTCACCTTCAAACCACACAAGCAGGTCGCTCGTCTCAGCAACTAAATCAACAAGACATCAGACCGACGACGCGAGTTGAAATACCGGCGGGAAGCGGATGGAAAGGAAATGGAGAAGAAGAGATTTCAACAACCAGCGCAGACAGCTTCAAGACTGCTCTAGATGGCGATGGAACGACACTAGCTAGCGGTCATCATCAAGTGCGCTTCGAAGAAGCGTCAGCGCTTCGTCCAGTCCAGCCTAGTCGGAACGAGATTCCCAAAAAGCCTCATCATGCTCCCTCTCGACCTCCTCTCCCAGCTCCGACCATCTCTTCCAACACTCTGAGCCGACTCAAGGCTCGGCTATCATCGAGATCCCTTCCTCCGAGATCACCTCCGCTACAATCGATTCCTGATCAACCGAAGAACAGGAATCGAGCAAAGTTGTTTGATGTTTGGCCCTCTCCTCAACCTCAGAACCTACCTCCTCGTCCGCACAGCTTTGATGATCGTAATATTACGGAGACTCGGAGGTATGGAGAGGCTGGACTGAGTAAAGGCGACGAAGCGAGGGTGCGACATCGAGTCTACAAAGAGGAATGGCAAGACAATGGCGAGTGTGTCCCTTCTCTCCTCGGCTATCAATATCACAGTCCTCTTCTGACTCCGCTTGAGCTACAGACCTCACCCTCACAGGAATGAGCCCTACCTGAACCGAAGAAATCATCACCCTTCAGACCAATCTTTCCGGTTTCCTCTTCAACTCGACCACTCTCAGTTCGATTCTACCCATGCCCAACTTGATCCGACTCTGCCTCATCCCCATCCTAGCTACTCTCACGACAGCCTCGGGCTACACCATCCACTCGATTTCGACGGTCCACCTCAGTTCTTCGATCATCGAGATTCACCTTCGTTCCCATTTCCCGCTCGCGGACCCGCATTCCCTGCACACGATATCCACTCTCCTTCTGCTCGACGACCGTCGTCGATTGATAGCGAAGCGACACTGCACGAGGCGTCTCAGTTCCCGCCCAATCGCCCAATTTCCGCTCCTCGCCTGCTCACCTCGACGATACCTTTCTCTTCTCATTCCCATCATATACAGAACCCACATAGAGTGAATGAGCGAGGTAGTGATCGACACCTCGAAGAACATCGGCGAACGGCGGAAGAATGGGAGAGGAGCGTCGAAGAAGAGGCGAGGAAACGAGTTGAGCTGGAGAAGAAATTGGGAGTATTCATTGAGGGAGAGGAGCCATTCGGTGAAGGACGAAGCTCGCGAGGAAAGGAGAAACCAGAGCATATGAAGCGATTCTCTGAAAACTCGTCTCGGTCGTCAAGATCAACAAGCTCGATCGGATTCTTTCCGGAACTTCCTCTTCAGCCCGAGATGTTCCTTTTCGAGGTGAGCGCTTCTTACTCATCAGGTTGACGCAGTGAGGGTGCTGATGACGACGAGATCACAGGGTCTTCTCCTCGTTCCACCTCCAAACTTCACCTCTCTCACCGAAATCGCTAAACTACATCACGCTCATTGGATTCCCTATCACGCGATCCTGACGACTCGTACACTCCACTTCCTCGTCAACTCGAATCCCTCGACTCAAACACCGATTCTCGTTCTCGACTTTGAACATTGCAAATCGCTCAACAAGCCTCGCGAGCTTCGGGATAGAGAGAAGCTGTTCTCGTTTGTGGTGGAGACGGAGAATCGGAAGAAACGATACTTCGCTTGCGAATCTGGGAGGGATTGGATGACTTGGTCGAACAAGATTCGGTGAGTGCCTCTTGACATTCGCCGTCTCTGTCGCTCCACCTGCTGATTGGACGGACAACTCGACAGCGAGCTCATCGATCTCGCTCAAGGAAGAGCTCCGCCGACTCTCGAGAACGCTCTCGACTCGAATCAAGTTCCTCCCGGTCTCCTCTCACGTCCTTCTATCTCCCACCCTGCCGCTCCTACTTCAGCTTCACCCGGTCGCTCAACACAGATCAGACACCATCTCGCTGATCTTGAGCAAATCTACAGAACGCTCGATCACAATGCGCAGAGACTCAACGCTCGAAACGACACGAAGGGAATCAACCACGAAACATCGATCCGCAACGAAAGCAACGGTATCAAGGGTCAAATGAGGACTGGATGAAGAGGTTCAACGAGGATTTACAGGTCAGAGTATTCGTGAACGAGGATCCGAAGAATTCTTGTCGAGATGGATGGCGTTGTTCACAACCTCCTTATCCTCCCGCTTCTCCAGCTCCTCGTCCTCGTCAAGATCCTCCTCGTCGATTGCGAAAACCTCGACCACGTTCTCGATCAATCGGCATCACTCCTGAAGAACTCGACCTTGCTCGATCAATCTTCGAAGATCTATCGAGGAAGAACGCTGCGAATGATGGAGAGGTCGACGAGACACGTCGGAGAGTCGAGTCTATAGGAGAGAGGATCGAAGAATTGAGAAATAGTATCGAGGCGAGAATTGGAGAGGGAAAAGAGGATGAGATAGCGAAAGATTGGATCGACCGAGTGAGTTCGCTCTTTCCTCAGATCAACTTCCTTGCTCATATAAGCTGATCGGAAAGATTGAAGGACGAACAGCTCGAATACTTGAGTGCGATCAACGATACTCGTTTGAAAGGTCATCGCAGAGACGCATCTCTCGGTCAAGGTGGATTCAATGTCTCTTCGTCTCAGGAGGAGGAGGAAGTACTGCGAACAATACATGACGAGCTGAAGAGTATGCTATACGATCGAGAAGGGCACGGGTTCGACGAGAAGAGGTGGTCGAGAAGCTATGAAAAGGTAGATCGAGAATTGGAGAGTATCCGAGTTTGAGGCTGATACATCTGGCGTTTCGCATCTACAGGCAGATTTCACGAGTCTGAAACGAACAACAAGCAGAGAGCGACAAGTCACAGATTATCTCGAGAAGTCATCGAGAGCTCCTCATCCGGCACGAAACGGCTCGTTCATCGTCTCTCAGTCTGAGCTGACCTCACTTTGACGGACCTGACAGTCACCTCAAGAGCTTCTCAATCTCTTCCGAGGTCAGCAACAGCGTGAGCTCTCGATTCCTCGACTAGACAAAGCGTCGTTCGCTGATTCAGGACACTGTACAGATCTCGACGAGAGTCGCCGATTTCAACAAGACCAGTCGGGAGCTTTAGCGGCCTTAGTCAGAGTGAGCTCCTATCTATCTCGCTAGCGATCCCGCTGCTCATCGTGCTTGACTGCTCAGAATCTGCACGCGAATCAGAAGATTCTCTACGACCGACTCCCCAAAGTTCAGCAAGCTTCGTCGATTCTCAGAACCATCAATGATCCCTCTACCAATTTAGCTCTGGCTACAGATACACTAGGTCATGATGAAGGAGGAAGAAATCGTTCAAACGACATTCCCCTTTCGAAATTTCTCCCTCTCGAAAACCCTCGCAAAGATTATCGCTTGATTCCGAGTGATGGCAGAATAGCAGACAGAGCTATACCTCCCTCACAGGTTCATGCTTGGCGACAAGGAGACCAGTTGAATCGAAGAGGCAGCGGGAACA
>Ga0308170_10002065_pt1 | contig 17810 bp, 6 predicted proteins | sample PhyBR2_2_FD_202136 | JGI IMG/M metagenome (GOLD analysis project Ga0308170, IMG submission 202136) | Phyllosphere microbial communities from UC Gill Tract Community Farm, Albany, California, United States - DLSLSB.R2 | ecosystem: Host-associated > Plants > Phyllosphere > Unclassified | place... | reverse complement strand
GGATTGGCGCCGATGCCGATGCCGTTGCCGCCGGCGCCGCCGCTGTGGTTCAGGACCAGGTCGTAGCGCTCGCTGCCGTCAGCCGGCAGCACTTCGCCCCATGGACCGATGCCGAGGCCGGCGGTCGGGTGGCGCAGGCCCTTCGGATATTTCGTGATCTCGCGGTCGCGTGCCCAGACGGTGCCCTGCTCGGTGTGCGACAGGCCGAACATCAGCGAGGTCTTGTCGCTGTTCGCGCCATAGCTGATGGAGAAGTCCTTGGCGCGGCCGTCGCCCTTGTCGTTGGCGCCGGTGTACAGGCTCAGCTGGCCACCGTCCAGGCGCTTCTTCAGGATGATGTTGACCACGCCGGAGATCGCGTCGGAACCGTAGATCGAGGAAGCGCCGTCCTTCAGCACTTCGATACGCTCGATCATGGCCGACGGGATGGTCGACATGTCGGTGAAGCCGTTGACGGACTGGGTCCAGCGCTTGCCGTCCACCAGTACCAGCAGGCGGTTCGAACCCAGGTTGCGCAGGCTGATGTACTGGCCGCCGCTTTCGCGGTCGGACGTCAGCGCGCCGCCACGGTCGAAGTCAGGCGTGCCGGCCGACGACAGCTGGTTCAGGATGTCGCCGACCGTCACCAGGCCGGACTTCTGGATTTGTTCCTGGCTCATCACCTGGACCGGCTGGGCCGTTTCCAGGTCGACCTGGCGAATGCGGGAACCCGTCACCTGGACGCGCTGCATCGACTGCGCCGCATCCTGGGCGTAAGCGGCGTGCATGCCGAGCGTCATACCGCCCAGGCAGATCACGCGGATCGACCGGGACAAGATTGTTTCCATCATGTTGCAAACTCCTCAATTAATAGTCCTCGGTGCCTTGGGGCGGCACCGTCATTCCCGTTTGCATTGCGCGCCGATGCCGCGGGCGCGGTTTTGCCGCAATGCAAGGGCGACATGGAAGCATTGCGGATGCAAGCCTGTCAAATGGAACGGAAGAGTTAATTGTGAAACGTTGCAAATATGTGCAATGACAAAAAAGTGAGATTGTGTGAGTCTTGACGAACTGCCGCGCAAGGCGTATTGGGAGCGTGCGCGCTCCTGGCGCAAGGATGCGCCGCTTGAAAAAGTGAGATTGTGTGATTATTAACGAGCGCTGCGCAGCGCTTGTCGGGAGCTTGCCTTGCCGGTGCCGGTGCTGGCGCGGCCGGGCGGCTGCCGGTAGGGCAGCCTTGCCGGGACGGCGGTCAGTCGAAACAGTGCTGCCACAAACGCCGCACCTGCGCCGCATGGCGCTCGACCAGTGCCGGATCGACCCGCGCCTCCTGGCCCTGCAGGCGCAGTTGGTGCTGCAGCTTGCGCATCGCGCGGTAGGCGTCGGCGGCCGCGGCGGCCAGGCCCTGGTCGATCAGGCCCAGTTCGCCGCTGCGGTGGAGGAGGGCGATGTTGCCGGCATTGGCGGTCAGTTGCGCGTGGTGCGAAGCATGCCGCAGCACCAGGTACTGGACGATGAATTCGATGTCGATCATGCCGCCCGCGTCCTGTTTCAGGTCGAACAGGCCGCTGCGGTTCGGCATCGCATCGTGCATGCGCTGGCGCATTTTCAGCACCTCGGCCTTCAGCTGGTCGGCCTGGCTGTCGCGGTCGCGCCGCAGCACGGCTTCGCGGATCTCCTCGAAGCGCGCGCCGATGGCCACGTCGCCCGCGCAGAAGCGCGCCCGCGTCAGCGCCTGGTGCTCCCACACCCAGGCCGCGTTGTGCTGGTAGCGCTCGAAAGCGCCCAGCGAACTGACCAGCATGCCGCTGGCGCCGTCCGGGCGCAAGGCCGTGTCGATGTCGAACAGGATGCCGGCCGGGGTGTGCGCCGTCATCCAGGTGATGAAGCGCTGGCCCAGCTTCGCGTAATTCGAGGGCGCCATGTCGTCCTCGTCGTCGAACAGGAAGATGACGTCCAGGTCCGAGACATAGCCCAGCTCCTTGCCGCCGAGCTTGCCGTAGGCGATGACGGCGAAGCGCGGGTCTTCGCGGTGGCGCGTGGCGACCGTTTTCCAGGCCCAGCGCACGGTCGCGGCCACGACGACGTCGGCCAGCGCGGACAAATGATCGGCGAGGCGCTCGACCGACAACTCTCCGGCCAGGTCGAGGGCGAGCAGCCGGAACAGCTGGGCGTGGTGGGTGTCGCGCAGGATGTCGAGCTGGCGTTCGGTGTCGCCGAGCGCTTCTTCCAGCCTGGCGTCGAGGCTGGCGGCCAGGACCGCCGGCTCGTCGATGCCGCCGCGGTCGTCCAGCAGTTCGTCGAGCAGGATCGGGTGCAGGGTCAGGAAGGTAGCGGCCCAGCCGCTGGCATGCATCATCCGGATCACGCGCTCGAGCGTGTGCGGGTATTCGGACAGCAGCGACAGGTAGGCCGAGCGGCGCGCGATGGCTTCGAGAAAATCGAGCAGGCGCCCGAGCGTGGCGCCATGGCTGCCGACGCCGGCCTCACGCACGACGGTCGCCACTTGCGGCAGCGCCATGTTGACCAGGGCCAGCAGGCGCACGCGGCTGGCGTCGGGCAGGCTTTGCAGGCGCGGCGCGTTCCAGGTCGCGGCCAGGCGCCGTGCGCCCCCGGCCGGATCGCCATAGCCGAGCGTGCCGAGGTGGGCTTCGATGGCGGCGATCGCTTCCGGGTCGGCCGCGATCGCTTCCAGCTCCGCGCGCTCTTCGCCGGCGGGGGCGCTCTTGTCGGCGAACATGTCGTCGAACTGGGCGGCAACGAAACTGCGCCGCTGCTCGAGCTGTTCCAGCAGCGTGGCCACGTCGGGCAGGCCCATCATTGTCGCCACGACGGCGCGGTCCGCCTCGTTGGCGGGCAGGGTATGGGTCTGGGCGTCGTCCAGGTATTGCAGCCGGTGCTCGAGGTTGCGCAGGAAAGTGTAGGCCTCCAGCAGGCGCTCGACGGTGTCGAGCGTCATCAGTTCGCGCTCGGCCACCAGGCGCAGGGTCAGGCGCGTCGAGCGCTCGCGCAGGGCCGGGTCGCGCCCGCCGCGGATCAGCTGGAACACCTGCGCCAGGAATTCGATCTCGCGGATGCCGCCGCGCCCCAGCTTGACGTTGTTGCTGCGGTCCGGATGCAGGCGTTCCTGGCGTTTCACTTCGGCGCGGATCTGGGCGTGCATGTTGCGGATCGCGTCGATCACGCCGAAATCGAGGTAGCGCCGGAAGACAAACGGCCGCACGATGGCGTCCAGCGCCGCGATGTCTTCCGGCGTGCCGGTCACCGCGCGCGCCTTGACCCAGGCATAGCGCTCCCATTCGCGCCCCTGGACGATCAGGTATTCCTCGACCATGTTGAGGCTGGCGGCGAGCGGGCCGGAATTCCCGTTCGGGCGCAGCGCCATGTCGACACGGAAGGTAAAACCGTCCTCGATGACTTCGGACAGGGCGCCGATCAGGCGCCGGCCCAGGCGCACGAAGAATTCATGGTTCGACAGTTCGCGCTGTCCGGCGCCGGCGGCCGTCTCGCCGTCCTCGGGGTAGACGAAGATCAGGTCGATGTCCGACGACACGTTCAGTTCGCCGCCGCCCTGCTTGCCCATCGCCAGCACCATCATTTCCTGGGGGCGGCCGGAGTCGGCGCCGATCGGCATGCCGTGCGCGGCCACCAGCTCGGCCATCAGGTCGGCCAGGTGGGTGCGGATCGCGAAGTCGGCCAGGCCGGTCATGGCGCTGACGACCTCGTCGAGGTTCGACAAGCCTTCCAGCTCGCGCCGGATCAGGGTCGCCAGCAGGAGGTTGCGCAGCCGCCGCATGGCGCGCGGCAAGGGAATTCCGGCCGCCAGTTCGTGCTCCAACAACGCGCCGAAATCCGGGCAAGCCAGCGATAATTGGGCCAGCTGGGCGACGCGCCCGGCACGTCCTGGGGCTGCGTCGATCCAGCGTTGGTAGAAGCGCGACGCATTGGCAGGACAGTTGGCAGGGCAGGCGGTGGGGGAAGCTGGGGCGACATCGGTCATCGGGTGGTCCGGCACGAGTGAAAAAGCGTTCCGACAAGCAGCTTGCGGTAGAATTGCGCGCCGTGCTGCCCCGGTCAGCAGGATGGTAAGGTAGACGCCGCAACCCTGGCAAGCGCTCTTATTTTAATAGAACCAGACTTACATTTTCGGCGAGCCTTTTTTATTAGCACCTTGATGCAAGACCCGGAACCGCAGGCGCCCGCGGCGCCCGTTCCGCTGGCCGAACGCTGGCGGCGGCTGCGTGCCGCCTACCGCTATGCCAACCTGGCTTCGCATCATGTGCTCGGCTTCACCGTCAAGCTGGTGCTGTTCGTCTATTTCGGCCTGGGCATCCTGTTCCTGGCGCTGCGCTACGCCATCCTTCCCAACATCGACCTGTACAAGGGCGACATCGAGCGCGCCGCCAGCCACGCGCTCGGCAACAAGGTCGCCATCGCCCGCATCTACGCTAGCTGGAGCGGCCTGAATCCCTCGCTGTTCCTGGGCGACGTCACGCTCACCGATGGGGCCGGGCGCCAGGTGCTGGCGCTGCCCTCGGTGGCGGCCACCTTTTCCTGGTGGAGCGTGGCGGCCGCCGAGCCGCGCTTCCAGTCTCTCGAACTGATCCGGCCCCAGCTGGACGTGCGGCGCGGCCTCGATGGCGTGCTCCAGGTCGCCGGCATCCGCATCGACCCGGCACAGGACAAGGGCGGGCCGGGCGGCGACTGGGTATTCCGCCAGCGCGAAATCCTGGTGCGCGAAGGCCGTGTCGACTGGACCGACGCCCAGCGCGGCGCGCCGCTGCTGACCCTGCGCGACGTCGGCATGGTGCTGCAGAACCACTGGACGACGCACCGCTTCGCCCTGGCCGCCACGCCGCCCGCCGAACTGGCCCAGCCGCTCGACGTGCGCGCGCGCTTTACCCACCCGCGTTTCGGCGGGCGCGCGTCCGACGTGGCGCGCTGGAAGGGCGAGCTGTACGCCGACCTGCGCGAAGCGGACCTGGCCGCCTGGCGCCGCTATCTCGACTATCCGTTCTCCCTGAGCCAGGGCCGCGGCTCCCTGCGCGCCTGGGTTACGCTCGACAATGCACGCCTGGCCGGCTTCACCGCCGACCTGGCCCTGGCCGGCGTCGCCGCGCGCGTCAAACCCGATTTGCCGCCGCTCAGGCTGGCGCGGGTCTCGGGGCGCCTGTCGGCCCAGGAGACCTTGCTGCCCGGGAAAGAAGACGGCAAGCCGACCTTCGGCGCCAACGGCCACACGGTCAGCCTGGACAATTTCACGGTGGAGACCCACGACGGCCGCACCCTGCCGCCCGCGACGCTGACCGAAACCTTCGTGCCGGCCAAGGGCGGCAAGCCGCAGCAGGTCTCGGTCGAAGCGCGCCAGGTCGACCTGGCCGCCCTGGCCGAGCTGGCCGCGCAGTTGCCATTATCGCCCCTGCAGCGGCGCGCGCTGGCCGACTTCGCGCCGCGCGGACGCCTGCTCGATTTCGCGGCTTCGTGGGATGGCCAGTATCCGCACCTGGCCGGCTACCGCATCAAGGGGCAAGTGGACGGCCTCAGCCTTCAGCCGCAGGCGGCGCGCGCCCCCGCCGCCGCCGCGCCGGGCGTGGACCCCAACACCGCGCAGCCGGCCATGCCCGCCTTGCCCGGCTTCGACAACCTGTCCGGTTCGATCGACGCGACCGAGAAGGGCGGCAGCGTCACGATCGATTCGAACAAGCTGGCGCTGCACATGCCGGCCTGGTTCGCCGACCCCACGATGTCCTTCGACAAGTTGGCGCTGGGCGCGCGCTGGACCTACCAGCCGCAGGAACAGCTGCTGGTCGAAGTCGACAAGCTCGAATTCGCACAGGGCGGCCTGCACGGCAACCTGTCGGGACGGCACCTGCTGCCCCTGGGCCCGGGCCACGGTCCGGGCGTGGCCGACATCGAAGGGACCCTCGACGGCTTCCAGATCGCCCAGGTCGGCCGCTTCCTGCCCCTGGCCACGCCCGAGCACCTGCGCGATTGGCTGGGCACGGCGCTGCAGGGCGGCATGCTCCACGACGTGCGCCTGCGCCTGCGCGGCGACCTCGCCGAATTCCCGTTCCGCGCCGACAATGCGGCGGCGCGCGCGCGCGGCGAGTTCCGCGTGGCCGGGCGCATCGCCGGGGGCGTGCTCGAGTACGCGCCTTTCCACCGCACGCCCGAGAACAAGCCGGCCTGGCCGCTGGCGGAAAGCATCAACGGCAGCATCGTGTTCGACCGCACGCGCATGGAAATCATCGGCGAGACGGCGCGCACGCAAGGCGTGAACCTCTCCAACGTCAAGGCCGTGATCCCGAACCTCGGCTCGCACGAGATGCAGCTCGACATCGACGGCAACGCCGCCGGAGCGCTGCAGGACTTCCTGCGTTATGTGGCGGCCAGCCCGGTGCCGGGCTGGATCGGGCATTTCACGGACGACACGCTCGGCAGCGGCAACGCGCGCCTGGGGCTGAAACTGCAGTTGCCGCTGGCGAACCTGCACGACACCAAGGTGCAGGGCAGCCTGCAGTTGCAGGACAACGAGGTGAGCCTGTTCCCCGACCTGCCGCCGCTGCAGGCGGCCAACGGCAAGGTCGAGTTCACCGAGCACGGCGTCAACCTGAACGGGGTCGGCGCCAACTTCCTGGGCGGCCCGCTGGCGCTCTCCGGCGGTACCCAGCCCGGCGGCGCCATCGCGATCCGCCTGGCCGGCACCCTGTCGGCCGAGGGCATGCGCCGTACCGCGCCGGTGCCGGCGATGGCGCGCCTGGGCGCGCGCCTGTCGGGCAGCACGCGCTACGGCGGCCTGGTCGCCGTACGCGACCACCAGCTCACGGTCACGCTCGACTCGAACCTCGCCGGCCTCGGCATGGAATTCCCGGCGCCGCTGAACAAGCCCGAGGCGGATGCCTTGCCGCTGCGTTTCGTCCTCACGGGCGCACCGGCCGCGCCTGACGGCGCCGGGCGCGACGAACTGCGCCTGTCGCTGGGCAATGCGGTGGCCGCGCGCTATGTGCGCAGCAAGGCCCCGCACGGCGCCTGGACCGTCGAACGCGGCGGCATCGGCGTCAACCTGCCGGCCCCGGAGCCGGACGACGGCATGATGATCAACGTCGACATGAAGTCCCTGAATGTGGACGCCTGGCTGAACGCGGCGCGCGCGATTGCCGGCGACAACGATGGCGGCGCCCCCGGCGCGGCCGCTGGTCCCAACTTCGCCCAATATGTGTTGCCGACGACGATCGCGGCGCGCGCCTCGGAACTGTTCGTCGGCGAACGGCGCATGGCCGACGTCGTGGTCGGCGCCTCGCACCGCGGCAATGCCTGGCAGGCCAACATCCATTCGCGCCAGGCGACCGGTTACCTCACCTGGAGCGAAGGGCAGGGGACGGGTGTGGGCAAGGTCACGGCGCGCCTGGCTTCGCTCGTGATCCCGGAATCGCAGGCGGCCGAGGTGAAGGAACTGCTCGAATCGAACCGCGGCGCCAGCGCCTCGATTCCCGCGCTCGACATCGTGGCCGAGCGCTTCGAACTCTTCAATAAACAGTTCGGACGCCTGGACCTGCAGGCGAGCAACGTACAGGCGCTGGCCGGCAAGGAATGGCGCATCGACCGCCTGTCGCTGACCAACCCCGACGGCCAGCTGAAGGCGACCGGGCGCTGGCTGTCGAAAGACGGCAAGAGCAACACCGGCATGAATTTCACGCTCGACATTTCGGACGCCGGCCGCCTGCTCGACCGCCTCGGTTTCCCCGAAACCCTGCGCCGTGGCAAGGGCAAGCTCTCCGGCGACCTGTCCTGGAGCGGCGTGCCCTACGCGCTCGACATCCCGACGCTGTCGGGCCAGATCGAGATGAACGTAACCGGCGGCCAGTTCCTGAAACAGGATCCGGGCGCGGCCAAGCTGCTTGGCGTGCTCAGCCTGCAAGCGCTGCCGCGCCTGTTGAAGCTCGATTTCCACGATGTGTTTTCGGAAGGCCTCGCCTTCGACGCCATCAGCGCCGACGCCATGATCACGCGCGGCGTCGTCAAGACGGACAACCTGAAAATGCGCGGCGTGGCCGCCACGGTGCTGATGGAAGGCACGGCCGATATTGCCAACGAATCGACCGACCTGCACGTGGTCGTGATTCCCGAATTTAACCTCGGCACGGGACCGCTGGTGTATGGCCTGGCCGTCAACCCGATCATTGGACTGGGCTCTTATCTCGCGCAATTGTTCCTGCGCGCGCCGGTGATGAAGGCGCTGACTTACCAGATGCGGATCACGGGCCCGTGGAAATCGCCTACCATTGTCAAACTCGACAACCCGCCGCCCGCCGCGGCCGCCAAAGCGAAGGAATAACGAAAATGACCCGCGATGTGACCCGTGTCGCCGCAGTCCAGATGGTGTCGACCCCCGACGTCGACCACAACCTCGCCACCGCGCGCCGCCTCGTCGGCGAAGCCGCCGCCCGTGGCGCCACCCTGGTCACCCTGCCGGAATACTGGCCGATCATGGGCATGACCGACGTCGACAAGGTGCGCCACGCCGAAGCGGAGGGCAGCGGCCCGATCCAGGATTGCATGGCGGCGCTGGCCCGCGAGCACGGCATCTGGCTGGTCGGCGGCACGCTGCCGCTCTCTTCGCTCGAGGACGGCAAGGTGCTCAACACCACCCTGGTCTACGACCCGCAGGGCGCCTCGATCGGGCGCTACGACAAGATCCACCTGTTCGGCTTCAACAAGGGCAGCGAATCCTACGACGAGGCGCGCACCATCGTCCCGGGCGCGGCGGTGGGCAGCTTCGAGGCGCCGTTCGGCCGCGTCGGCCTGTCGGTCTGCTACGACCTGCGCTTTCCCGAGCTGTACCGCGCGATGGGCGAATGTGCATTGATCGTGGTGCCGGCGGCGTTCACCCACACCACCGGCAGCGCGCACTGGGAAGTGCTGCTGCGCGCCCGTGCGATCGAGAACCAGTGCTATGTGCTGGCCTCGGCCCAGGGCGGGACCCACGCCAACGGACGCCGGACGTTCGGGCACAGCATGCTGGTCGACCCGTGGGGCGAGGTGAAGGACGTGCTGCGCGAAGGCGAGGGCGTGGTGTCGGGCGAACTCGATCCGGCGTTTTTGGCCTCGGTGCGCGAAAGCCTGCCGGCGCTGCGCCATCGGAAAATGTGATCCGTCCGATCTTGCCCGGAACTGTTGTGTAACGTAGGGTGGGCTCTCGAGCCCACGCGTTCGTACCGTAGCGCCCCGCGATGCGTCCAACAACGGAATCGCCAGCGCACATGATGTTTTGTTGCGATAACACGGTGCATAGGTGGCGCCCGCGTGGGCACGAGTGCCCACCCTACGATTTGCCGGCGCCGCGGGCGAAACACCCGCGTCCGCACCGGTACGATCCGGGCAGATATGGCACAATGCCCCCATCCAACCGAGACCACGACAAGACGCAAAATGACCCCATTCGAACCGAATCTTTCCTCCCTGGCTGTCGCGCGCGATGTGCTCTTGAGCCCGTTTGGCCTCGACGAAGGCAAGTTGCTGCGCACGCTGGGCACGATGTTCACCCACAAGGTCGACTATGCCGACCTGTATTTCCAGTTCACCAAGAGCGAGGGCTGGAGCCTGGAAGAGGGCATCGTCAAGACCGGCAGCTTCTCGATCGACCAGGGCGTGGGCGTGCGCGCCATCTCGGGCGAGAAGACGGCCTTTGCCTATTCCGATGAAATTTCCGAATCCGCGCTGCTGGACGCGGCGGCAGCGACGCGCACGATCGCGCGCGCCGGCGCCGGCCGCGTGAAGATCGCAGCGACGACAACGCCGACCGGCGGCCGCTCGCTCTACCTTCCGCGCGACCCGCTCGTCTCGCTCGACGCCACCGCCAAGGTGCGCCTGCTCGAGCGCGTCGAGAAGATGGCGCGCGCCAAGGATCCGCGCGTGGTGCAGGTGATGGCGGGCCTGGCCGGCGAATACGACGTGGTGCTGGTGGTGCGCAGCGACGGCGTCCTCGCCGCCGACATCCGTCCGCTGGTGCGTGTTTCCGTCACCGTGATCGCCGAGCAGAACGGCCGGCGCGAAACCGGTTCCTCGGGCGGCGGCGGCCGTTTCGACTACGGCTATTTCGACGACGCCATCCTCGAGCGCTATGCCGACGAAGCGGTCAAGGCGGCCCTCGTCAACCTCGATGCGCGTCCGGCGCCCGCCGGCCCGATGACGATCGTGCTCGGACCTGGCTGGCCCGGCGTGCTGCTGCACGAAGCGGTCGGGCACGGCCTGGAAGGCGATTTCAATCGCAAGGGTTCGTCCTCGTATGCCGGCATGATCGGCCAGCGCGTGGCCGCCAAGGGCGTCACCGTGGTCGACGACGGCACGCTGAAGGACCGCCGCGGTTCGCTCAACATGGACGACGAAGGCAATCCGACCCAGTGCACGACCCTGATCGAGGACGGCATCCTGAAAGGCTATATCCAGGACACGATGAATGCGCGCTTGATGAAGATGCCCATCACCGGCAACGCGCGCCGCGAATCCTTCGCCCACCTGCCGATGCCGCGCATGACCAACACCTACATGCTCGCGGGCGACAAGGACCCGGCCGAAATCCTGGCCTCGGTCAAGAACGGCCTGTACGCGGTGAACTTCGGCGGCGGCCAGGTCGATATCACGAACGGCAAGTTCGTGTTCTCGGCCAGCGAAGCCTACATGATCGAAGACGGCAAGATCACCTATCCGGTGAAGGGCGCGACCCTGATCGGCAACGGCCCGGAAGTCATGAACCGCATCTCGATGATCGGCAACGACATGGCGCTCGATTCGGGCGTGGGCGTGTGCGGCAAGGAAGGGCAGAGCGTGCCGGTGGGTGTCGGCCAGCCGACGCTGCGGATCGATGGCGTGACGGTGGGCGGTACGGCGTAAGCGCTGGTGCTGCTGCGATAAACGAATGCCCGGCGCTGCCGGGCATTTTTTTTGACGTCACCACGAACGTTCGATCTTGACCCGTGGGGTGGGCGGCTTTGCCGCCCACCCCACGGGTCAAGCACACGCGTTCGCTCAGAACTTGTACGTCAGCCGCGCATACACCGTCCTCCCGAGCGGGTCCGTATAGCGTGCATCGTAGCCCAGCTGGAAGTTGGTGACCTGGTTGGTGAACGGCGGCTCCGTGTCGAACAGGTTCTTGATGCCGGCCGTCAGCTCGAACATCTTGTTGCCGGTGAAGGTCGTCGACAGCGACCAGGTCGAGTAATGCCTGACCATGTTGGCGAACTCGGGCGGAACTGCCGTGTTCTGGTCGACATAGTGCGACATGTAGCGGTTCGACAGGTTGAAGGTGTAGTCGCCGCGCACCAGCGTCAGCAGCAGGTTGTGGCGCCAGCGGAAGACCGGGGTGGCGTCGGCATAGCGTCCGGCGTTTTTCGTGAACGGGCCGCCGCGCTCGTTCTGGTAGTCGTACTTGTTGACGTAGGTGCCGTCGACGCTGAGGCTGACGTTGCCGAAGGGGTTGCGCGGCAGGCGGTACAGCAAGGACAGGTCGATGCCGCGCGTGTGCACTTCGCCCAGGTTGCTGGTGATGTCGAGTACGTAGTTCAGGCGTGTACCGCTCGCGTCGTACACGAACAGGTCCTGGTATTTCACGGGGTCGCCGAAGATGGTCTGCTCGGCCAGGGCGTTGATCTGCTCCTTCAGCTTGATGTTCCAGACGTCCGCCGACACCGTCAGCGCGGGCAGGGGCTCGAACACGACGCCCGCGCTCCAGGTGCGCGAGCGCTCCGGCCGCAGGTCGGGGTTGCCGCCGCCGCGGATGTTTTGCTGCTGGTCGCAGACGATGTTCGGGTTCGCGCCCGGTACGGCCGTACCGTCCGGGCACAGCCGCGGGTCGTTGTAGCTGTCGGAACTGTTGGTCGTGGTTTGCGGGCCGAACAGGTCGAACAGCGTCGGCGCGCGGAAGCCCTTGTTGAAGGAGCTGCGGATCAGCAACTGCTGGACCGGCTGGTAGCGCAGGGCGACCTTCGGGTTGAAGCTGCCGCCGACGTCGCTGTAGTGGTCGTAGCGCGCCGCGAAGTTCAGTTCCAGGTCCTTGATGACCGGGACGTTGAGTTCGCTAAAAATGGCGCCGATGCTGCGCTGGCCCGACTGGTCCTGGGCGTCGGCCGCGCCGGAACTCGATGCCTGCGACGCCAGCGCCCGGTTGACGAAATACTTGGCGCGGTCGCGCCGGAACTCGGCGCCGATGGCGAAGCCGAGCGGGCCGGCCGGCAGGGTCATCAGCTCGCGGCTGGCGCGGGCGTCGATGGCGCTGCTGTTGATGCGTGCGTGCAGGTATTCGCCCAGCAGGAGCGAGTCCTGCAAATAGGCCGCGCCTTCCGCGCTCTGCGGGCCGAAGGGGTTGAGGATGCCGGCGCCGACGCCGTCGATGACGCGCTGGTCGATCACGTAGCCGCCATCGAAACTGCTGCGCGCCTTCCCCAGCGAGTGCGAGATGCCGGCGTTGTAGTCCCAGCCGGCCAGCGTGCCCTCGAGGCTGGCCAGCAGGCGCACGGTGGTGCTGCTGTCGCCGCTGACCCGGCCACCCGTTTCGGTCGGGCGCCAGCTGATGTCGAGGTTTTCGCCCGTAAGGCCGGCGACGGCCGGCGTGATGCCTGCGCCCGGATAGTAGGGGCTGGCGCTCGTCATGGTCACGCCGATGTTCGACAGCGGCGGCGGGGCGACGCGCGACTCGGTCGTGCTGCGCCCGAATACGAGTTCGAGACTGGCCAGGTGGTCCGGCGTGAGCTGGCGGTTGAACTTGCCCATCGCGCTGTACTGTCGCGTCTTCGGAATGTTGTCGACATATTGGGTGTAGTCGAATTCGCAGACCGGGTCGTCCGTCGCCGGCGCGGTATCGGGTGGGCGGCAGCCGGTGGCGAAATAGGGATTGCCGGCCACCCCGTTATCGGAAAAGAAGTTGGCAGGGAAGGTCGTGCGGCTGATTTCGTTCATGCCGCGCTCGGGCCGCACGCCGGTGCGGGAAAAGCTGCGGTCGACCGCGCGCAGCGCGCTTTGCTGGTGGAAGTCGAGGACGCCGAACATGCTGTAGCCGTCACGGTTCAGCTCGCCCCAGCCGCCCGAGAGGTTGATGCGCTGCTCGTTGCCGCCGCCGCGGCGCAGCGGCTCATAGCCTTCGAGCGTGAGGGCGCTTCCCTTCACCGAACGCTTCGTGATGAAGTTGATGACACCGCCGATGGCGTCGGTGCCGTAGATGGCCGAGGCGCCGTCGCGCAGCACCTCGACCCGCTCGAGGGCGGCGATCGGGATGATGTTCAGGTCGACGGTGTCGGCGAAATACGGGTGATTCGCCAGGCGCCGGCCGTTGAGCAGCACCAGGGTCTTGTCGCCGCCCAGGCCGCGCAGGTCGGCGCTCGAGCGCCCGCCGGTGCCGGCGCCGACGGCGGACGAACTGACCGTCGAGGTCTGGTTCATCGGAATTGTGTTGAGCACGTCCTGCGCGGTGGTCAGGCCCTGCTTGGCGAAGTCGGCGGCGCGGATGGTGGTGATCGGCAGCGAGCTCTCCGCCGCCAGCCGCTTGATCGAGGAGCCGGTCACTTCGACGCGCTGGATCGGCTGCTCGCCCGCGTCCTGCCCCTGCGCCTGTGCCAGCGCAGGCAGGCAGGCCAGCAGGCCAAGGCCGGCGGCGGCGCCGCCAAAGAGGCGGCGCAGGGCAATGGACAAGATCGTCGGGGACAAGGTGGTTTCGTTCATTTGCGGCTCCTGGAAGCGTGATGGTCGGTCCCCTCCTTGCGCAAGCTTAATTCGTTCACGCAGAGAAATTGACCGCAAGCATGGACAAATCTGGTCGGGTGGGGTGGCTGGAACCGAGTCTTGCATTGCAGGCGCGAATTCGAGTGATCGCGCGCAAGGACCCGCGGGGTTTGGGCGCCGTTGGCGCGCAAAACGCCGCTTGCCGGGGAAAGCCGTGGCATGCGCACAACACCGGCGCGGCGCATGGCGGCGCAGCCGGCATCGGGCACGCAAGGCAGGACGCCGGCCGGTGCGGGGAACACCGGCCGGCGCCTTTCCTCTGCGTGTCCCGCACTGCCTCCTGTCAGAAGGTGTAGCGCGCCCCCAGCGTGAAGGTACGTCCCACCGCGCCCTGGAAGTCGAGCGGGTTGTAGGCCTGGGCGCCATAGGTCAGCGGATCGAGCGGCGCCACCTTGTCGAACAGGTTCTCGATGCTGCCGAACACTTCCCAGCCCGGCTGCGGCTTCCAGCGCACGACGAGGTCGAAGCTCGTGAACGAGGCCAGCTTGCAACCTTCCGGCGCATCGTTCCCGTTGGCGAAATGGCTGGCGCAGCCGTCCGGATCGTCCTTGAACAGCACGTTGTCGATCGGGCCGCGGTAGTTGGCGTTGAGGGACACGCGCCAGTCGCCGCGGTCCCAGGCGGCGCGCAGGTTGACGCGGTTATCCGGCGTGCCGACGCAGTTGGTGACGTCGCAGTTGCCGTGGGTGCCGGCGAAGTCGCGCGAGCTGCCGTCGAGCTCGGTACGCAGCCATTGGTCGAGATAGGTCCACTTGGCGTCGAGCAGGAGGTTGCCCCATTCGCCTGGCAGGCGCACCGTATGGCGGGCGTCGACGTCGATGCCGCGGACCTTGGTCGAGGCCGAGTTGACGTAGTTCGCCAGCACGGCCGTGATCGCCCCCGGGTCGCCCGGCGCCTGCGCCGTGCTGGGGTCGCGCGCGACGTGGCCGGCGGCGATCGCCGCATCGGTCAGTTCCTGGTTGATCTCGTTCTTGCGCTTGATCTGCCAGAAGTCGATCGAAATGCTGGTGCGCGGCAGCGGGTCCCAGATGACGCCGAGGTTATAGCTCTTCGAGCGTTCCGGCGACAAGGCCGGGTTGGGCGAGGTGATGACCGCGATCGACGCCGGACTGCAGGCAGCGGTGACGCCCAGGCTGCAGCGCAGCGGATCCTCGGCGGTGGAGAAGGCCGCCAGGCCGCCGACGCCGTTCTCGGCCGCGCTCGGCGCACGGAAGCCGCGCGCAAAGGTGCCGCGCAGGGCCAGCTGGGGTGCGGGCTGCCACTTGACGCCGACTTTCGGGGTGTACGAGTTGCCGACGTCGGTGAAGTGGTCCCAGCGCATGGCGCCCGTGATTTCCAGGCCCGGCAGCACCGGCGCCAGCGCCTCCCCATACAGCGCGAAGACGTTGCGTGCGCCACGGTAGGCGGAATAGCCGAGGCCGATGACGTTGCCGCGCTCGGTGCCGGTGGTCGGCTGCAGCTCGGTTTCCTCGCGCCGCCACTCGGCGCCGGCCGCGACGCCGATGGCGCCGCCGGCCAGGTGGCCGAATTCGCGCGTGGCCTTGAAGTCGCCCTGGATGATCTTGGTTTTGGCGTCGTTCGAGATCGTCGGCGACAGTGCGCCGTACAGTGCGGGGCTGTTCAGCGCCGCGTTCTCGCCGATGCGCCACAGCGTGCCGGGCGGCAGCGCCGCGTAGGCCGGGCTGCCGGCGGTCGCCGCGGCGACATTGGCCGCGCTCGGATTGAGCAGCGCAAACGCGACGTCGCGCTGCAGGTAGCCGAAGCGGTCGTTGCCGACCGAATTGCGCGAGAACAGCAGCGAGGTGTCGTATTCCCACCCGGCGAATTCGCCCTTGATCCCGGCGAGGGCGCGCACGAAGATGGAATCGATGTTCGAGACGCGCGGTCCGACGTCGCCGGCCAGGTAGCGCAGCCGCGCGTCGCTGCCGAAATACGGGTTGTCCGGATGGCCCGCGCCGAGCGAGACGCCGGCATTGCTGACCGGTCCGCCGGGGTAGCCCTCGTTGGCGCTGACGGTCGAGGGCGTGGTCGAGGACGAGGTCTTGCTCTTGTACAGGTTGAGCTCGGTATAGCCTTCGATCGCCGGCGTGATGCGCCAGGTGCCGCGGCCGAACAGGCTGTAGTTTTCCTGCTCGGGCACGATCTGGTTGTACTGCGAGGTCGAATCGATCAGGCAGCCGCCGCCGGGGTCGCCCTGGGGATGGCTGGTGAAGTTCGAGCAGGCCGCGCCCGGTTGCGGCAGCGTGAAGCCGGCCCCGGGGTCGAGGCTGCCGCGGTTGTAGTAGTTGTTGGTGAGCGGATTGCGCACGTTGCCGTTGATCGCGCTGCCGGCGGCGTTCGGTCCGGTGATGGCGCCGGTGCCGCCGAGCGCCTCCTGCGCCGAATAGCCCCAGTTGCGCAGGTCGATGCGGCCGATGTAGCGGCGGTCGTCGCGCTCGCGCAGCCAGATGTTGTTGGTGCGCTTGTACTCGAAATTGAGCAGCACGTTGTAGCGGTCGGCGTCGAGGTCGCCGAAGCCATGGGTGATGGCGTAGTTTTCCTTCTCGCCATCCCAGTCTCCGGTCGCGCCGAGCGAACCGCGCACCGTGGTGCCCTTGAAATCGCGCCGCAGGATGATGTTGACGACGCCGGCAATCGCATCCGAGCCGTAGATGGCCGAGGCGCCGTCCTTCAGGATCTCGATGCGGTCGACGGCGTCGGTCGGGATCACGTTCAGGTCGGAAAACACCTTCTGGCCATCGTCGGCCAGCCCGTAGGGCGCCATGCGCCGGCCGTTGAGCAGCACCAGGGTCGAGGCCGAACCCAGCCCGCGCAGCGAGATGCCCGAGGCGCCGGCCGCGAAGCCGTTGCCGAAGCTGCTGGGCACAGAGCCCTGGTTGTCCACCGCAAGTGTCTGCAGCAGTTCGGAAACGGTGCTCTTGCCGGAGCGTTCGATGTCGGCCCGGTTCACGGTGAGCACCGACGAGGCGGTTTCGGCCTCGGCACGGCGGATGTTACTGCCGGTGACGACGACGCGCGCGGCCGGCTGCTGCGCCGCTTCCTGCGCTTGTGCCTGCGGCAGCGCCAGCAGGGTCAATCCGATGGCGCCGCTGCCCGCGAACAGGCGGCGAACCGATCGGGATAACAAGGTTTCAGTCATGTCAGCACTCCAGGTCAGGTTGACATTCCCATCCACGGACTGCAGTTTGATCGGCCTCATGTGTCAGACCTAAGCGAACTGATCCTGAACAAGGACGATGCAGTTGAACGGGGCTTGACCTGACTTTTGCATTCATGACAACGGCATGTCTGATATCCCTCAAACATGGGTCTTGCGTTGAAAAGGCTGTCGGTTTGTCGCAACCGCTTGCACGCCAGGTCCACTTCATGCAGCAAATGACGCAGTGCACCAAGGTGGAAGACAAATCCCTTGCCAACATTCATAGCCAGGGGTTATAGTCATTTCGACCTTTTTCGGATCCGCCCAATGCGCAACGCTGCCTTCGCTGCCTTCTTCTTTACCTGCTATTTTTGGTTTAGCCATTCCGGCCTTCAGGCGGTGGAGTAGCGGCAGGTTCACGCGACAGCAGAACAGACCGAACGACCAGAAACCGCCAGCGATGGCGGTTTTTTCATTTCCAGCCCAGATAAACGAACGGAGTCCCGCATGCCACGTACCGACGATTTACGTATCCGCGAAATGAAGGAACTGACGCCGCCCTCGCACCTGATCCGCGAGTTCGCGGTGACGCCGAAGGCCGAGGAAACGGCAAGCGCCGCCCGGATCGCGCTGCACCGCATCCTGCACGGACAGGACGACCGCCTGATGGTCGTGATCGGCCCATGCTCGATCCACGATCCGAAGGCCGCGCTCGAGTACGCACGGCGCCTGGTCGAGCAGCGCCACCGCTTCGCCGGCGAGCTCGAGATCGTGATGCGGGTCTATTTCGAGAAGCCGCGCACGACGGTCGGCTGGAAGGGCATGATCAACGACCCCTACATGGACAACAGCTTCCGCATCAACGACGGCCTGCGCATGGCGCGCGAACTGCTGCGCGACGTCAACGAGATGGGACTGCCGG
>Ga0308170_10002061_pt1 | contig 17834 bp, 24 predicted proteins | sample PhyBR2_2_FD_202136 | JGI IMG/M metagenome (GOLD analysis project Ga0308170, IMG submission 202136) | Phyllosphere microbial communities from UC Gill Tract Community Farm, Albany, California, United States - DLSLSB.R2 | ecosystem: Host-associated > Plants > Phyllosphere > Unclassified | place... | reverse complement strand
TGCAACTATCTTTCTCCTCTTCCTTCCTTCTCCTTTTTTGATCGTAGTTGGTTCTCGTTTCTTCGCACTGTTTGCAACTTCGTTGCTTCTCTCATACTCTTCCATTTTGCTTTCGTCTCTTCGGTCTTGTGTGAGCACGAGAGGTTTCGTTTACTCGCGTTAGAGTTGAATGTTGACCTTATCTGCGAAAACTCGAGAGACTGCGAATTGCTTTCCTCTGCCGCTCTTCCGCGCGGTCGGCCACCAAAACCAGCCGTTGCTATGGAATTCTCGACAGTCAGTCGAACAAGCGAACGATAAAATTGTTTGTTGTCTGCGAAAGTCGAGACGAAACGCAACTTTCGCTCTGACCATTCTGCTTCAACAAATTCCAACTCGATCACGCGATGGACGACCATCAAGTAGCTCTCATGAGAGAGCTTGATGGCTATATAGCATTCCTACGGCGCAGGTACGTTCATCTTTCGGAAAGTCCGAATCTCGAGTGGAGCTAACATCTCAAACAACAGGCAGGAGATCGAATTGGATTACGCTGATAGCTTACGAAAGGTATGATAGAGCTTTACATTCATCCTATACGCTCACTCATGCTGTTTTCGCGTAGTTGTCTCGCTCAACCTCTCCAGAACAAACCAACGAGTTCGTACCTTCTCTCAACACTCTCTGGACCCTCACTAGCTTACAGGAACTCTTCTATAGACTCCACGCACAGATACCGACAAGCTGGAGACATTCTTGGGGAGAGGTCAAGAATAGCGTCGACAATGAGGCACAATCTCATCGAAATGCTGCTGAAGGATTAGAGAGACTGATACAGAGGTTGGGACACTTTCGAGATGATAGAGTGAGCTTTACGATGCTGTCGCGGGAGAACGCGAGCTAACTTTCGGATGTTATCGCAGGATCGAATTGGTCGAAGAATTCGCGACGACTTGCGTTCAACGGCTAGCGAGTACGCAGATTACAAGGCAGTCGTCGGACGGCTGAGAAAGACTTACGAGAGGAAGGTGGAGGAGTTACAGCATCATGAAGAAGCGGAACATTTGAAGGAATCTCATGAGCGGGAGAAGGAAAGAGAGGGAGGAGGAGCGAAATCACCTGGTCATTCAGAGCTAGGTGGATGGCCACCAGAACACTGGCATTCCAACAGCGATGCGGGGCACTTCATCCCTGCGAAAGGTCGAAATCGAAGCAGTTCGTCGGCATCTTCTTCGAAAGGTGGAGGAGGAGGAAATCCTGAACAATCTGGATTCGACGACGAACATCCAGCTTCATATTCGTATGGCTCGCCTCCTCACAGCGCCGTCTTCGTTTCAGGCGCAACTTCGACTTCTGGTGCCGTTCCCTCCGCCTATCGAGATCCTCCAACAGCAAAACAGAACGTCTTCGAAGCGATCGCGAAACGAGATTGGACGACTGAGAAGAACAGAGTGAATTCGATTGTTCGGGCCGTAGGAAGTTTGGCGAAAGGTAACGATCCGTCGACTGCACTCAATCCGAACAAGGGTGTTAGAAGTCGTCAGTATGGGAGCAAGCTGAAAAGAGAAGCCGAGGAAGCGGGTACGTTCTTTACTTGACTCTTCTCGCCTCTCCTACCCGAGACGATGCCAACTCGAAGCGGTCTGTACAGATCGTCAATATCGAGCCGGGATCTTCCAACTCGAAACTCTCCGACTGCAGAAGCAACGAGTACAAGCTTCAGCTCGTGAATCGTTACGAGAGTTCGTCACGGAGCTCGCCTTGTCCGTCAAATCTACGCTCGATCAGCGAGCAGCAGATCAGCTCAGTCTCGGTTATTCTCAAGTTGCGGTAAGTATCTCTGACTTTGTCTTTCCGACTCAGATGCTGAATCTGACGCTTTCACCGAGCGCCGAACAGATCGGTGATCATATCAAACCTGCTGTTGATCATATTGAGCCTTACAAAGATGTTGAAAATTATTTCCTCGCGGTTCGGGATGAAGCTCCTCCTGATCCACCTGTCTACTGTGAGCTCTAATCACGTTGCCAATAGTGAGATCTCATACTGACTATCACGTTCTGCTGATCCATCAGATATCAACGCTTTCATCGGTCAATGTCGAAGTTTGCTATTCGGAGTGGGATTACAAGATTATTGTGCAAATCATGCTGGAGTCCTCGTTCCTCTCATCGTACAACGTTGGTGAGTGATCTCCTCTTGCTCACTAGAGTATCGATCGCTGATGAGAGAGAAATCGACAGTATCGCCAAAGTCGAAACCTCCGGTCTCGATATCGAGGGAATCTATCGGGTACCAGGTAAGTTCGATCGGCGGTACCAGTGAGATCGAGAGCAGAGGATTGACGCAATTACGCTTTGCTGAGTAGGGAAACTTGCGACTGTTCAGCAGTTTGTTCACCAATTCGAGAAGGAGGAGGAAAGTTTCCAGTTTTCAGATCAAGACGATGTTTCCGCCGTGGCCGGTGTACTCAAGGTGAGCTCGCGTCCGTCCCTTCTACTTGCTCGCGACCTCGGTTGACGCAGCCGTGCCATAGCTGTATCTGCGACAACTTCCTATCCCTCTCTTCCCTTTTTCGACCGCCGAGTGAGTCGTTTCTTGCCCTCCTCCCCACCCCTCGCGCTCACGCTGTTACGCTTGTGCAGTCGCAAAGTATTCGTCTCCGAGTACGCGTCTTCACCTGAAACCGCAATTCCGAGCCTGATTCGACGGATTCGACGACTTTCGCCACCCCAACAAGCTACGCTCAAAGCGCTTTGTCAACATCTCGCTCGAGTTGTCGAGTACGAGCCCGTCAACAAGATGACTGCGTCGAATCTCGGCATGATCTTCAGCACTGTCGTGTTCGGAGAAGAAGAGGGGACGACTCTCGAGACTCTCTCACATTTCAAGGTACATACTCTCTGTCTTTTTGAAGCTATGATAGCTCGGACTGACAACAATCTCATTATAGGACTCGACTATGGAGCTGCTCATCAAGCAGCAATCGACTCTCTTCGATGGCTTACCTATCGAACAACCTCCCCTCGTTCGGTCGAGAAATCCGAGCGGAAACCTCAGCAGCTTCGTCCGACCACCTTCAGCTCAATCTGCGCAATCCACACAATCCCTGCAGTCAGCTCAATCTGGCGAGCTCAGTCCGTCTCCGAGTGTGTCTGCGTTGAATGCTCAAAATCCAGGTTAGACTGCTTTCTCCTCGATCGATTGTCGAGAGCCATTCTGACTATTTCCACCTGACAGCGACAAGGAATAGCAGACAGTCGAACGAATCGATCTACGCCCTTTATCAGAACGCAGCTTCAGCAGGCTTGCTCGTCGAAGAGCCTCATCAATCTCAACTACCTCCTCATCCCCCGAGTCGCACCTCAGCTGTCCCAGTCTATCCGAATGCTCCTCGACCTCATATACAACACGCCGCTTCTCCTCTTCGCTCGTCATCTACTTCCTCGGAACCTCCCTACTTCGAAGATCCTCCTCCTCCTTCCGACGCTTTCCGTTCATCTCGACACGACCTCAACTCTCCGAGTCCACCACTCTCAGCTGCTCTCGGACGACATATACCTCAGTCGAGCTCGACCTCATCGTTGTGAAGTTCTGTTCTAGACATCTATCTGTCAACTTGTTGTGATCGTACTCTCTCTGTATCTCGCAATGTTTTCACTCGTTCTCTTCTCTTCTCGACTCGAACACAATTGATCCGGATAGGTAGTGGTAATTTCAAAGGGTGTGCGAGATTCCGTGAGCAGACTCTGTCTTCCGTCCAAATCAAGAACGAAAGAGACAGGTAAAATGAAAATGAGGGCTACAGTATGTAAGGCTATGACAGAGTAAGAGTAACGAGGTTGTGGGGTATATGGGTTAAAAACAAGAGTGAGAATAGAGACAAAAAGTAGGGAAAAACGAAAGTGCAAGTTGAACTAGCGAAAATATGTGAGAAAGTGGAAAAATATGGGGGAGTACGAGAGAGGACTCCTTCTATAGTGAACCGTGACTGAGGTGGTGTCGAGCGGCGATATGTCGCTTGGCGGTCGAGTTGTGAGATGAAGAGTGGGATCGTACTCGAACACATTTGTCGCCAGCGAGAGATGGTTTCCATCCGGCTTCGCAAGAGTAGACGACGCATTTCGAGGTTTCGCAACCCATCGACATGGCTCCACGGATCTTGGTGCAGTCTTGACCTTCGCCAGTTGAAGCACAACCTCCGCAAGAATCCAAAGCTTGGGTGACATCGAGGCATTCATCTGAGGAAAGAGAGAACGAAAAGTCAGCGAAACGTCCGAAACTGTTCAAGTCGAAGGGATAAGTCACGTACATCCGCCTTCGCCAGCGAAGACACCTGAGAACTCGGTTGCGGAAGTGAAGTGTTGAGCGACAGCTTGATCGTAAGAAGAGGATCCGACGATAGGGCAAGCAACCTCGTTCGCGCTAGGGCAAAGCGATTTGGGAGCAGTGATCTTGCTCTTCTTGGCGCGAGCACGTTGAGAGGCGGTCGATTTGACGCAAACACCTGGTAGTGAGATGAAAGGAAAGAAACGTTAGCGGAATTGGTCTTTCGAAATCTCTCTCATCGGATATAGAGACTTACCACTCGTGAGGGCAAATCCGCTGGGACAGCCAGTGAGTTGACATTGTCCCTTGGTGCAGACACCAGAAGCTCCGGCGGGAAGGAATTGGCAGACCTTGCCGAGTTGGCCACAGTTGTTGACTAAAGAGAGAAATGCAATCAGCTCGATTCGAAATTCGAGAATGTTCAAACGAGAACTCACCATCGCTGTCGAGGTTGACCGAAGTACAAGCACCGTTTTGAAGAGTGAAACCAGCTTGGCAAGCGGTAGCAATGCAGGTTCCAGACTTGCAAGCAGTAGCGGCGGCACCGGGGAGAGAGCATTTTTGACCACATCGACCACTACGAGAGAAGGAAACGCCAGTCAGTTCGTGTTCTAGAGATCAGTAGACTGATAGCGAGAACTAACCAGTTGTTGGTGTCAGAAGAGACATCTCGGCAGAACCCGAGGAGAACGTCGAAGTCGAAGAGACTGTTGCAAGACGAAGTGCATTTTCCGAGAAGGCAGTAACCTCGACCTCCGTTCGAGTAGGACGAAGGGCAAACGTTGCCGACGGAACCGCAGTTGTTCTCGTCCGTGAGGAGGTTGACGAGATTGCAAGATCCCGACGAGAGAGCGTAGGGAGAGTTGCAAGAGGTGTAGGTGCACCTAGAGTTTGAGCAGATTCCGGAACCGAGGGAGAACGAGCACTTGTTACCGACGGCACCGCTGAGGAAGAGGAGGGAGATTGAAGTCAGCGAGCGATTCCGAGATCAAAGAAACGAATCAAGCTCACCAGTTGTTGATGTCGGAAGTCAAATCCATCGAAGTACAGACGTTGTTGACGAGTTGGAATCCTCGGTTGCAGGTCGAGTACTTGCAGACTCCGCCGTAGCAGTTTCCGTCTCCGTTAGGGAAAGAACATTTGTTTCCGATACTTCCACAGTTGTCCTCCTGTTAAGAGCGTCGAAGTCCTCGTCAGCTACCAGACCGCGAGAGAAGAGATACAGCTCCAGGAACTTACATCGCTCGAAGTATCGACAGCGACACAGGTGGTTTGAGGGAAGAGAAGTCCGAGGAAAGCGGTAGTCTTGAGTTGGTAACCGCTTTGGCAGCCAGTGAGCGAGCAGTATCCGCTGTTACACGAAGCGACACCGTTGGGGTACGAGCAAACGTTTCCGACCGATCCGCTGAAAAGAAGCAAAAAGTGAAGGTCAGACACTGGTTCGAAAAGGGGAAGAAGCTCGAAACCAAACTCACCAGTTGTTGACATCGGATTGCAAGTTGAGCGAGGTACAGATACCGTTGATGTTGTAGTATCCAGACTTGCAGCTGGTGAGTTTGCACACTCCCGACGAGCAAGTTCCGGAACCGAAGGGGAAAGCGCAAACGTTTCCGAGAGTACCACTGCGAATCGATTCGAATCGAAGTCAGTCACTGAGCCGAATAGATGGAGATGAGAGGGGAAGCGAAAAGCTAACCAGTTCGATGAGTCGCTCAACAAATTGCGGCAAGATGAACTTCCGTAATCGAAAGCGTAACCTGATTGACAGCTCGTCGGTTGACAGACAGAGTTCTTGCAGACCGATCCGAAACCGTTCGAGAAGGAAGAAGGACACCTGTTGCCAAGAGCACCGCAGTTGTTGAACTGTAAGAAATGCGAAGAAGCGAGTCAGCCGCGGATTCTCGAGAGAGAGAGAAGGATAGAAATGAGACTCACGTCGGAGGTAGTATCGACAGTCTTGGTGCAAGTACCGGATGAGAGAGTGAAACCAGGAGCGCAAGACTCTGAACAAGGTGAAGAACCGATCAATCAGTTTCAGCTTTGATCGATTTCTCTTCTTCGCAAAGAACGTACTGGCATAACATTGACCGCTGATGCAAGTGGTACTCGCTGCGTTATTGACGGAGCACACTTGACCGCATTTACCGCTATGAGAGGAGAACGAGACACAAGGGGTCAGCGATCGAAATTCGATTTTGAGTCGAAAAGGGAACGAAGGACGAACCAGTTGTCCGAGTCTGATCGCACGTCCTGACATTTCCCACTCAACCAGTTGAAGTCGAAGCCAGAGTTACAGTAAGATGGACCGCAAACTCCCGCTGAACAAACTGCTCCTCCTCCGTTAGGCCACGAAGTTGGGCAGCGGTTGTACCTCGAACCACAGTTGTTGACATCCGAATCATATGACGATCCACCTAGACAAAGACCGAGGATACAGAGTGTTCGCTTCTCGAGGTGGTGTTCAGGATGAGGTGAGACAGCGGTGGTATTCGCCGGGATAGGGACTGGGGAAGTGTCGAGGGAAGAAGCGGAGGCGAAGGAGTATAGGGAGAGGGACGCAAGGGTCGTGAGGAATAGCGAAGAGCGCATATTGAAGTATTGGTTAAAAGAGCGTAGGAGTCGGGTCGGTCGTTACTGAGGAGAAAGTGGGAGGGAAAAAGAAAGGCTGCTCCCGACGAAAGATTTGGTCTTGACGGAGGGTCGGCACTGACTGAGGGAGGAGAGGACTAGGATAGAGGAGACGGCTGTAGAGCTAAGGTAGGCTCAAAGCTGGTCTATATAGAAGCGATAATGAAAGGGTGAGAGGGAAGAGAGAAAAAGCTCCTGGTTCGAGAGGAGGGCAATAGGGCGAAACAAAGGCCGCCTAAGATGAATCAAGCCCAATTAAACAAGGAGTCTGGAGTCGAGAGACAGAAGCGGAGGCCAATTCGTAAGGAAAAAGTCAAGTCAAGTACGCATTTGGAAGGAACGATGCGAGGGGCTGACACAAAAAAAAGACCACTTCTCCCTCGAGCTTTTCCTCTCTCGATTTTCGGATCGACAATCCGACGTTCCGGTCCTTGTCATTTAACGAGAACGTTCCCTCGACGAGGTATACTTTGACGAACTTGGTGAAATGGAGCATAGAGAGAGTCGAGGTGTCTGCCTCTTCTCGACCTTTCCGTGTTCCTCGCATACTATCACTTTACGCTGAAAGAGGGAGTACTTTAACCCCAGCTTTATGAAGTCGATCTCTGCGTCGAAAATTAAATCGGCGAAAAGCGAACCGGTTGGTGAAACGAGTTCAAAGCGTTATTTCGAACCCAAGTCATTTTAGTCAAGCAAGGCTGGTTCTCTCCTTCCGAGCAGGTGTATGCCGTTGAGGACGTGACTATCTTTGTCGGCGTTTCGATATCGCGATTTCAAGTAGAAGGGCTGAAAGAAGCTTCGAGAGGGGATGCGACAAAAAAAGCTCGCAAGAAAAAACGGATTGCATATAGTACAAAAGGGTTCGTTAGAATAGTGCAACAATGGTATAAAAGGGGTCATGAGGTATATATCGGTGTACGAGGAATCAATAGGAGAGAGGAGAACCATGAGTTCCGTGTCGTTGAGCATGCTTTCTCGCTAACTTCTTCAAATCCTTCGTCGAACCCTTCGTTGTCGATCCGTCTGTCGCCCTCGTCTTTGACCGCACACACGCTTCTCCCGACATTGCCACCTTCCACCCTGGTCGACAATACGACACTTTACAGCGGGATTCAGCGCAAGTGACTCCGACCGCTCCTCGAATCTTTGTACAATCCCTCCCTTCGCCAGTCGACGCACAACCTCCGCAAGAATCCAAAGCTTCTTGAACATTGATACATTCATCTGGAGGAAATGAGGGAGGAGTCAGCAAAAGGGTTCACAAAAAGAGACGAGCTTGCGAGATAGAAAAACTCACAACCTCCGTCGCCTGCCATGATCCCTTGTACAGTCGCATTCCTCTCGAGATGTTGCTTGAGTGCGTCTTGGTACGTTCTGTATCGAGGAGACGAGTTAGCTGAAGCTCCTCAAAAGCGTCACAATCCGAGAGAGAGGAAGGGAATCGACTCACGTTGAACCACTGATAGGGCAAGCGACTTCATTGGGAGGACAGAAGGTACGAGGCTTCTTGATCTTCTTCTTCTTCATCGCTTCGACGGGATCTAGCAGGAGGAAGAGGAGAGCCACAGAGAGATAGAGAACGATAAGCCGCATCTCTGAAGAAAAGTCGAGGTCGAAGAGTCGGGACTTGAGCGAAGGTAGACTTCTGGTGGCGGTAGACCAGTCGAGTGAGGACGTTTATGAGTGAGTGTGAACTGAAGAAGAGGAGAGGATTGAGAGCCAGAGAAGAAGAGGCGAGAGGAGTCCATTCGAAGCGAGACGACCAAGTTTTGAGATTCAACGAGTCTAGCAGTTGGAGCAGAGCTAAACTCTACTGAAAGTAGAGTGCACAAGCTCTAGATGATGTCTAGATAGATAGCCTTTGGAAAGAGTGCGAAAAGTGTGAGAGAGGGAAAGAAAAGCGAAAGACGACGCTTTCGGAAAGAGGCTGGATTCATTTCGCAGGACAGAGCCTCTCGTTCGACGCAGTGATACTCTCCATCTGCGTACAGTCGATCTTATCATGTCGAACCTTATCGGAACAAGCGAGTGAGGCGATGAGAGGGAGAGGAAATTGAGCGGTCTGTGAGTTTGCGAAGTTTCAATTTTTTACCGCTGAGTCGAACCGCCAAAGAACGATCTCTCACCTCTCACTTTCCAACTTGACTAGCTCATTCGATAGTAGTCATGTCAGACTACTCTTCATACCTCGACATCCCTTACGAAGGAGCGAATCACCCTCGTCAATCACTCAACCTCTTCATCCCCGAATCAGCTTCTCCTTCCTCGCAACTACTCGTGTGGATTCACGGTGAGTACTCATCTATTTGTAATCACCTATAGAACGCATGCTGACCTTTCAGATCTCATCAGGTGGAGCGTGGATGAGTGGTAAACTTTCCATTCCTCATCTCCTCTCCTTCCACGTTCTATAGACTGAACGCTGCATTCGCACACAGAATCGAAAGAAGACTTCACCAACACACTCGTTCCTCGTATCCTCAATCTCACGAATCTTCCCCTCGCCGTTCTCGAATATCGCTTAACTCCCGAAATCGCTCACCCTGAACATATCGTCGATGTAATCTCCGGTCTCTCCATGCTCACGAGCTCCGAGACACTCGAATGTGAAGGAGGTTCACCGAAATGGAATCGAAACGACCTCGCTCTCGCAGGTCACTCAGTCGGCGCTTTCCTCTGCTGTCAACTCACGCTTCGACCACCTCCCTCCCTCCGCTCTTTCGCCGTCCCACCTTCTATTCGACAAGCTATAACGAGTATCGTCATCATCGCAGGAATTTACGATCTCAACGACATGTTGGAAGAATATCCGGATTACGCAAGTTGGACTCAGGCAGCTATGGGAGTTGACAAGGAGGTGCTCAAATCGGAATCAGTGTCGAATTGGGAACTGTATGATGACGAACCAGGGAAGAAGTTGAGGTTCTTCGTCGTATCGGGGAAAGAAGACGAATTGGTTTCGGAGAGACAGGCGAATCTGATGGTGAAGCGGCTGAAGGAGCTATTAGGGAGTGAGAAGAAGATCGAGGAGAGATTACGGATAGATTACGACACGGTGAAGGGTACACACGATAGTATGCTACATAAGGACGAGATTCCTCAACTTTGGGCAGATTTCATCAAGAAATAGTATTCTCGTTGCAACATTCATCGTTATTCTCCGCACGAACCAGTGCTCAGTCGAGAGGAGTGAGATTCACCATTCTTCTAGATCTTCAAGGGCTGAACCGAAAGCTGCAGTAGGATTTCGAATCTTTGTTTCGCAAGTTCCGATGTTTCGTTCGCCGAGAATGACACCAGAGGCTCGCGATCTCTCAAAGGCTCAGACAGTGAACAGACAGGACAACGATGAGTATGAGAGAAGCAACGAAGTTGCAAACAGTGCGAAGAAACGAGAACCAACTACGATCAAAAAAGGAGAAGGAAGGAAGAGGAGAAAGATAGTTGCAGGGCAAGACTTCAGGGTTAAAAAGATGTGAAGCCTCATCGACGAGGGTATAAAGCTCGCCTACAGATGAAGAAATTCAAAAGTTGTTGTCAAAATAGGTTTTCGTCATTAGACTTGCTTGCAACTATCCTTCATTCTTCCCTCTTGTTGACGACGACGACGATGATGATGGAGAGAGAGGGAAAGAGGTGAACGAATAACACTTCTATGTGAATAAGTGACCGAACCCATTCATCCATACCTTCCATCAATCAATCGAAAGTCGAAGATGTCGAAAAGGGGGAAAGGGAAAGGGAGAGGGAGACGTTCGAGAGTAAGCCCCATTCCGTTACCCAAACCTCCAATGGAAGAGGTTCGAGCGGTCGCATAACTCTGGTTAAATGATGACGAACTGGTTGCTCGACCGGCTCAGAGGGAGAGTGAGTGAACTCATCTAGTAGTCCCCTCTTCTTTTCACCTCCAAGAACTCCTTCCTCCTTCACTCCATTCTCCATAAACCTCATCCCCAACTTCTGACACTCACTTGCCCTCATCACGAACCCCAACTCTGACTCCATCAGTCGATCATCAAACCCTTCTCTCAAAAGTTTCCATCAGCTCGTATCTTCGCTGTTCGACGTTATTGAGTGGAAGAGATCGACGAAAAGACAGAGGAAGAGTCGAGATCGAAGAAGGTTGGAAGGAATAGAGTGTACAGGAATCGAGTCGAGCGAGGTAGAGGAGAAGTAGAAGGGAAGTCGGAAAAGAGGAGATGGTGAAAAGTGAAGAGAGGGACAGTTGACGACGAGTTTGATCTTGCCTCGATCACGCAGTCGAGCGACTTGAATTCCTCCTCGAGATCCATGACCGATGCAAGCAAATGAATGCGAGCAATCCAAGGTAAACGTAGGATCTCACCCTCGCCTCTAAAATCTTGACCTATCGAAGACCCAACCTCTTTTTTCACTCCTTTTCTAGTCCAACGTTTTTCCAACTCGATTGTCGACAGTGACTCGACCTCTAACCCGGTTTCACCAGATGAAGGATGACCGCTTTCCGGAGGGTTAAAAAGAGATTGAAGAGAACTGACGACGACCGAGGAGGAACTGTTTGTCGGAAGAGTGAAAAAGAGGGACGGTTTCGATTGAGTAATTGTGAGAGGTTGCAACCGGGTAGAAGAGGGGGATCTAGTAGTAGTGTCCGGGGACTAGATCGGTTTGAGTTAGTTGAGAGTGAGGAAGAAGAGGAAGGGAAAGTGAAAGTAGCTCACCTTTTCCCACAGCTGAGAAGAGGGAAAGAGGAAACGAAATGCTCCTCTGTGGTGTGATGCTGCGATGACTAGCGACCCTTCGAACGTCTCCTTGTTTCCATCCTCAAATGAAAGAGAAGTGAAGTGAAAAGAAGAGAGAAGTGGACAAATTTGCATGCGCGCCCTAAGTCGAATTACAATACATTTGACCCTCGCATTCCTCTGACTTGTGATAAATCTCGGTAATCGATTCCGCACTTACACACCGCCTGTCCCCGGAATCCATCAAGAGCTAGTCATTCCAGGATGTCTGGCAATACTAATTTCCTCGATGTGAGTCTCTCCTCATCCTTCATTCCTCGACCCCACTCTCTCTCGTCATCTTCCCACAACGTTGAGCGATCAATCTCTCCTCCCTCTTCCCTCAACACACTACTGACTCGTTGGTGAGATGTACAGAAAGCATGTGAGATAGTTAAACAAGCGATCGACGCAGATGTCAAACAAGAATGGGCAGAAGCGTTTAAACTCTACAAGTAAGTGTCCAACTCATCGTTCCACTCTCTCAGTAGCTCTACTGAAACCATTCGACTGATTGGACAGGAACTCTCTCGATTACTTCAACATGGCTTACAAATGTACCCTATCTCCTCTCATTCGGAACCCCCACTGCCTCTCAAAACTAACTCCCCCTCCTCTCTCCCCTCTCGCGTAGATGAGAAGAACCCAAAATTGAAAGACCTGATCCGATCCAAAGTCGAAGAGTATTTGGAGAGGGCAGAGAAATTGAAGGACCACATCGCTCAAACTGAGAAAGCTAAATCGGATGGAGAGGGGAAAGGGAAAGCGGTTAGTGGAGGTGGAGGAGGGGCGCAAGCAAAGTATGTTCTCTTCGACTGTCATACGAGAGACCGAAGGAAGAGAGCTGATGAGTTCGGGTGCGATGTAGGAAAGGGAATGGGGATGATGATGATGCTGATACGAAGAAATTGAGAGACGGATTATCTAGTGAGCTCTCTCTTTCTTGTCTCTCGAAGACTCGAAGCGGCGACTAATGAGCAAGTGTTTGTCAGGCGCGATCTTATCGGAAACCCCGAATGTAAGATGGGAAGATGTAGCAGGATTAGAAGCAGCTAAAGAATCACTCAAAGAAGCCGTCATCCTCCCCATCAAATTCCCTCACTTGTTCACGGGAAAACGGACACCTTGGAGAGGAATCTTACTGTATGGACCTCCCGGAACTGGTAAATCTTATTTGGCGAAAGCGGTCGCGACGGAAGCGAAAAGTACTTTCTTTTCCGTTAGTTCGTCTGACTTGGTTAGTAAATGGATGGGAGAAAGTGAACGGTGAGCATCTCACTCTCTCTTCACTACGATTGTGCTTGTATCGTATTGAAGTTGAACGCGACTCCACAGTCTCGTTAAACAACTCTTCGCCATGGCACGAGAAAACGCTCCTTCAATCATTTTCGTCGATGAGATCGATTCCTTATGTGGTACACGAGGAGAAGGGGAATCCGAGGCATCAAGACGTATCAAGACTGAATTCCTGGTACAAATGAATGGAGTAGGAAACGATACTCAAGGTGTACTCGTGTTGGGAGCTACGAATATTCCTTGGGCTTTAGATGTAGCTATCAAACGACGGTGCGCACTCTTTCTCCTCGATCTCTCCCTTTCTCCGAGACTGATTAAGCGGTTGAGAGTTGTACAGATTCGAGAAACGTATCTATATTCCTCTACCCGATCCAGCAGCTCGATCCAAAATGTTCCACCTCAACATCGGAACTACTCCTTGTCAACTCTCTCAAGCGGATTACCGAGCGCTCGCGGAAAAGACGGATGGTTATTCCGGTTCAGATTTGGCCGTCGTCGTGAGAGACGCTTTGATGCAACCTGTTAGGAAAGTGTTGAGTGCTACTCATTTCAAAGAGGTACGTTCTACTTACTTTCTCACTGTCTAGTCCGATTGAGCAAGTGATTCGAGGTGGAAAGTGGAAACTGACTGAATTCTCTCATGTGTCTTTTTAGGTTGATGCGCCAGTGGAAGATTCTGATCCACCTCGAACAACAAAGAAGCTCACACCGTGTTCCCCGGGAGATCCGAAAGCGAAAGAAATGACTTGGAACGATATCGGAACTGATGATTTACTCGAACCACCTTTGTACGTCTTCCTCTCTCGCACTATCTCGAAAATCCAGCTGATACTATCGAGTGAGATGGTAAACAGGACTTATACCGATTTCTTGAGGGCTGTTCAAAGTGCGAAACCGACAGTTAGTGCGGATGATATTAAACAACATATGGTTTTCGCTCAAGAAGGTGGAAGCGAGTAATCGTATTCTAGTCTGCGTGAGTTTTCTCTCGCTATCTAGGTTCGTCGTAGTCCGATTCTGACCTAGTGCGTTGCTGTGCCTCACAGTTAACGTTTCTCTACCACTTCGGGAAAAACCGTCGATACCCTTTCTCCCGGTCTCTCATCTCTCGTCTCTACGGAGTCCATAATTCGACTACTCGTAGAATGGAATCTCTCTGGTCTTATATGAATGAATGAAATGTTGCAATTGTGTTTCCCCTTCTTTTCCCTGTCTCTCAAACGGTGTCGCAGGGGAAAGAGAGGAATGGAGTATGGAGGGGTGACAATGCGCGAGATTTCAAGAGCTTGGGGGTTCTCGGAACTTCGGCGTAACGCGTGCCCATAGAAAGTAGCGAAAGAGCGAAGTAGCGAAAAAGTTTGAAAGGGGGAATAAGCGGATCTTCCGGTTCAAAGTGATTGGGATCTAGTAGCGACTCCCCTGAGACGAGAGAAATGAGGAATGGTTGCCGAGAAATAAGAGTCGGGTTGCGAAGCCGAAGAGGAAGCGAAAAAAAACCTTCAAGTATTCCTTTCTTCTTCACCCAACTCCTCTCTTCGTCTCTCTTTCTCGGCTTCTTCCAATACACGCGGACACTCAGTCAGGGAATAGGAGGAAATGGCATCCAGTCGACACATGTCTGCACAAGTAGCAGCGGCCAGTGAATCACCATTGTTTTCGAAACTTTCACCCTCGTTCGATAAGTTCAACATCGAATGGTCAACCTCGACTATCGCCACTTCAGTACTCGCAATCTTGATCACTTTGTTGATTGCCGAACAAACTCTATGGAGGTATCGCAAGTCTACTCTACCGGGTCACTCATGGCAGATTGTGAGTTGTTCAAAACCCTTTCTTCTCTCTCCAAACCCCCTCTCCTCCCTCGATCCCTACTCTTATTCCTCGCAAGACGCGTCAAAAGTATAAATCAGAGCTAACAATGTACTACCCCTCTTTGTTAGCCTGTGATCGGACAATTCGCTGAATCGCTCAACCCAACTATGGAAGCCTACAAAAGATGTAAGTTTGCTGCTATACCGAGTCGAGCGATCAAGGCGTTCGAGCATTCACTGACACCCTTATTTCTTTCGATAGCTTGGTCAACTCCCCTCGCTTCAGTATCGTAAGTTTCCCTCTCGTAATCTCGCCTGACTAATGGATTTTGCACTGACCCGACATTCCCTCTCTCGTTCGCAGTGTCTTCAACATGTTCGGACACGTTACCATCACTCGATTCAGCTCCCAGTATTGACACAGAGTATCGGTGAACAGCTTTATCGTTATCGCTTCAACTACTGAATATGCTCGCAAAATCCTCAACTCTTCAACTCTTGCCGAACCTTGTCTTGTTCGAAGTGCTAAACAGATCCTTCTCCGTGAGTCGTCATCTCGTATCAGTCGGAGTATTCGGGAACTAAAGCGAGACGATGCTTCGCAGCCGAGAACTGGGTCTTCTTGAATGGAAAAGTTCACAACGAGTACCGAAAGGGATTGAACTGTCTCTTCACTCCTCAAGCCCTCGAGTGAGTTCACATCCACTTATTCACACGAAGGATCTGCGAACTGACGAATTGCGAAAAAACAGGATCTACCTCAAAAAGCAAGATGAGATTTACCGAAAGCACTTCCGATCCTGGCTCGCCGACTCGAACCCGAAACCTCAACCTTACCAACTCAAGTTCCGCGATTTGAACATGGATACTAGTCTCAAGGTGTTCTGTGGTGATTACATCGCAGAGAAGGATGCGAAAGAAGTTTCGGATAAATACTGGCAGATCACTCAGGCTTTAGAATTGGTCAACTTCCCTTTCGGTACGTTCTCATTCTCTAATCTGCTACGAGTCCGCGTAGCTAAGCGTCTTTGAATGTACAGCTTTCCCCGGAACTAAAGTTTGGAGTGCTTGCCGAGCTCGCGAGACTACCGTTAGGATCTTATCGAAGGCCGCTGCTGCATCGAAGAAGGCCATGGCTGCTGGAAAGGAACCCGATTGTTTACTCGATGAATGGGTCGAGGAGATTCACGCTGGAAAAGTCAGGAAATACGATAACAAAGAGATGGCGCTCGTTTTACTTTCATTCATTTTCGCTTCTCAAGGTACGCTTCCTCTATCTCCTCCCTTCTCTTCCAATACCTATTCTCACCTCGATTCGCCTTTTCATAGATGCCATGTCATCCTCGATCACGTTCGCCTTCCAACTCCTCGCCGATCACCCCGAAGTTCTCGCCAAAGTTCGAGAAGAACAAGCAGCAGTTCGACACGGAGATTACGAGACTCCCATGTCCCTCGCCTTACTCGATCAAATGCCCTACACGAACGCCGTGACTAAAGAGGTCCTTCGTTACCGCCCTCCGGTAATCATGGTCCCTTATATGACTAAGAAACCTTTCCCTATCAACGAAGAGTACACCGTTCCCAAGGGTACAATGCTTATTCCTTCCTTCTGGAACGTGAGTCGAAGATCGGTTTCCAGCTACACTTGCTCCAAGTCGCGTCGCTGAAATCCAATTCCCTCTCACAGTCGCTCCACGATGAGGAGGTTTACCCCGAAGCCGAAGAATTCGTACCTGAACGATGGATGCCGGGAGGAGTCAACGACAACGACAAGGATGCTAAGAACTGGCTCGTATTCGGTGCTGGTGCTCACCGATGTATCGGTTCGTCGTCTTTTTCCCTTCTCTCAGTTCTTCTCAAGTTCTGAACTGGCTGGGTGAGTACGATGTACAGGTCAAAACTATGTCTACATGCACATGACTGCTGTTATTGGATCGGCCGCTATGTTGTTGGATTGGGAACACGCAAAGACTCCTGAGAGTGAGGAGATTCAGATTATCGCTACTCTTTTCCCCAAGGTGAGTCAATCTATCGATTCAGCTCAATACTTCACGATGCTGATCGGTCTGTTGAATCCCACAGGATGGATGTCACCTCAAGTTCACTGCTCGTCCCGAAGCCGCGACCGCTCTATAGGAGCTCCAACTCTCGTTTCCCTTTCCCTCTCCCTTCCCTTCCCTTTCATTCTCTCGCTGTCGTTTCTCTCCATCGGGTCCTTTCTCTCTTTCGTGTCCATCGCCCTTGCCTTCCGACGTCGACTTATCCGACTACTTCGCGCCTAATTATTCCCTCCTTCCTCACTCTCCCTGCATGACCCTCTTACGATTCCCTCTCTCTCTACGCATCCTTTACTTCGTTCTTTTCCTTCTGTGCTCCTTACTCCTTACCCTTCACTTCGTTGTTTCCTTTTTGCGCGTAGTAGTCTCTCTTTCCTTTTTGACTTTTTTTTTCTTCCCGGGTTGTTTCTTAGACAGAAAGTGAATTTAGAATTCCAAATCAGTTATCTCTATCCTGCTTAGTGTCGTTTTGCGAAAGAGAGAGACCTAGAAAGCGGCGAGAAAGAAGTCACCCCGAAACGCGAAGATTTTTGGAAGAGAGAGAGAGAAGATTCCTCTCTTTCACCTCATTCATCCAGCTCGCCTGCACAACACACAAAGAGCAGCTGAACAAACACCGATACGCGTACCAGACCAGTCCTCGAATCACGCGCTATCACTCTCTCGACAAACGAACTCGAAACTCTCTCATCTCAATTTCGAAATTGAAAAAAGAACCTCCGTGAAAATCCCCGAAGCGACAAAGATTATCACAGAACTATTCAGTGGTCGAATACACCCGAGAAAATCCCCTAACTACGAGTTCTGTGACTTGACGAGGAGTTCTGTGATCTTATGAGAAATTCGGGGATAATCTTGATGAGGAATCTCTCGCGGTGAAGTAGCTCTCAAGGTTCTACAAGGGGCAGCAGGGGATAGAAAAGCAATGTAGATATACGTTTCAGACATCTACGCAGCGTGGTCGACGTCGTTGTCGT
>Ga0308170_10002060_pt1 | contig 17843 bp, 16 predicted proteins | sample PhyBR2_2_FD_202136 | JGI IMG/M metagenome (GOLD analysis project Ga0308170, IMG submission 202136) | Phyllosphere microbial communities from UC Gill Tract Community Farm, Albany, California, United States - DLSLSB.R2 | ecosystem: Host-associated > Plants > Phyllosphere > Unclassified | place... | reverse complement strand
CAGCCCAGCACCAGCATGATGCCGGCGGCAAGGCGCCCGTTCGCATCGCCCAGCTCGCTGGCGCCGACGACGAACAGCGTCAGTGTCAGGCCATTGAGCAATGCGCCGGCGACGTCGAGGCGGCGCTTGCCGGGCGTGTTCGCCGGCAGGAGCCGGCCGGCGAGGACGATTGCCAGGATTCCGAGCGGCAGGTTGATCCCGAACAGCCAGCGCCAGCTGCCGACCGAAAGGATGCCGGCGGCAACGCTGGGGCCGATCGCGGCGGAGATCGCCACCGTCAGCGCCAGGTAGCCGATGCCGCTGCCGACCAGTTTGGGCGGGTAGACGGCGCGCAGCAGGGCCGGCACGATGGTCGAGACGCAGGCCCCGCCCAGGCCCTGCAGGATGCGCGCGGCCACCAGCGCATCCAGGTTGGGGGCGACGGCGCAGAGCAGCGAGGCCAGCGTGAACAGGACCAGGCCCGCCATGAAGACGCGCTTGTAGCCCAGCTTTTCGCCCAGCGAGGCCAGCGGCAGCACCGCGATGACCATCGCCAGCTGGTAAGCGTTCACGACCCAGATCGCCTGCGCCGCCTGCACCCCGAGGTCCGCCGCGATGCTGGGCAGGGCGACGTTGGCGATCGAGGCGCCGAGGTTGCCCAGGAAGGTGCCCAATAAAATGGACAGGCTTGCCCAGCGCAGCGCCGGCATGGCCAGGCCCTCGCCGGCAGCGCGCAGGGCTGGTTCCGGTTTCATCATTTCCCACTTACCTCATCGTCATGTGCCGTCCAGATCACGCGGTAGCGCTTGAAGCGCGCTGCCCGGCGCATGGACCGGACGATTATATCCGTTGCGCATGATCGGCTGGACAGCTCACGTCGTGCCTGGCGGCCTGCAATGAGGAGAAAAGGAGAAAAGGAGAAAAGATTATTGGTCAATACGGGTTTCCGGTGCGGAAAACGAAAAAGCACGCTGCCCGCGCAGGCAGCGTGCTTTTACCGAGGGGAGGAAAAATCAGTTTGACTGGCGCCGGCCACCCCGCTCGACCTGCACCAGCTCCTCGCGGCCGCCGCCTTCACGCACCTGGTTCACGGAAGCGCTGCCCGGCCCGCGCACGTTGATATCGGTCTGGCGCACCGTCAGGCGGCGCGCCTGCAAACTGCCCGAGCCGCTCAACTCGGCGTTGAGGCGCTCGGCGTGGCCCTCCAGCTGGACGTTGCCGGGGCCGCGCATTTTCAGCGTGACGCGCTTGCCCTCGATGGCGGCGGAGAGGCCGCCGGAACCGTACAGCGACGCATCCAGGGTGTCCGTGACGCGCGCCAGCGACACGTCGCCGGGACCGCCGCTGTCGATCATCGCATTGCGTATGGTAAGTTTTTCGGCGTCCAGTTCGCCCGATCCGCCCAGGTCGGCACGCAGTTCGTCGACACTGCCCGAAAGCGCGGCGTTGCCGGGTCCGTTCATGCGCAAGACTGCACGCGTCGCTTGCAGGCCGCGCGCCTCGAGGTCGCCCGAGCCGTCCAGTTCCGCCTCGAACTGGCGAATCGTGCCGGCGACGCAGGCATTGCCGGGTCCACGCTGGACGCTGCTGACCTTTTCGGCTTGCAGGCCGCAGGCGTCAATGTCGCCCGAGCCATTGATGTCGAGCCGCAGTTCGCGCGCGCTGCCGCGCAGGCGCGCGCCGCCGGGGCCGGACACGGTCGCGACGGCGCGCGCCAGGCGCAGCTCGTCCGCCTCGAGGTCGCCCGAACCGCTGATGCGCGCCGTCAGTTCGTTGCCGACGCCCCCCAGCTGCACGTCGCCGGGGCCCGACATCGACAAGGCCACATTGTTCGCTTTTACCTGGCGCAGGTCGAGGTCGCCGCTGCCGCTACTGGTCACATTCAGCTCGCGCACGGCGCCGCGGGCGCGGATATCGCCGGGACCTGTCGAACTCAGCACGAAACGCTCGCCGCCCACCGATTCGAGCTCGACGTCGCCGCTGCCGTTGTTGGCGAGCGATTTCAGGTTGGCGGCGCCGATGCGGACGACGACCTCGGCTCTTTCCCGCCTGCCGAAATGAAAGCTGAAGCCCGAGCGCGAAGGGCGCACGACCAGGGTGCCGTTGCGCACTTCGGTGTCGATCTCGGCCAGCTGTTTCGCTTCGCCCGACAATTCCAGGCGGGGCGCGCCTTCGGTGACGATGACGCGGAACGGGCCCGACAGTTCGATGGCGGAAAATGCGCCAACGGCGCGTTTTTCGACCGTCACGGGCGCGCGCTTGTCGTCGGCGGAAACCGTGTGCATGCTGGACAGGCCGGTGCACAGGACAAGGGCGGCGAGGGCGGTATGCTTGATGCGGATGTTCATGGTGTCCTTGTTGTTTTTGTGGGGGCAGGAGCATGCACGATAGGGCAAACTGCAGCCGTGCGTGCAGCCGAACCGATGGACGTGCAAAATCACGGTATCAACGGTTGAAGACGGGCGCTGAACGGTATGGGTCGATATCCGAGCGCCCGTGAGCGCAGGCCACCATTGGCAGACGAAAGGAATCGCATGTCCACGCTGACTGTCCGCAAAATCGAGGTCGACCTTGCGCAGGGCTTCGGGCGCCACTGGAATGGCGGCGACGCTTACCGCACCCAGCTGTTCAATGCGCTGTCGATGAGTTTTCCCCTGGGCGAGCAATTGTTCATCGACGCAGTCCGCGCCGTGCCGCCGGAATGCCTGACCGATCCGGTCCTGCGCGCCGAAGTGAGCGATTTCATCGGGCAGGAGGCGACGCACCGCCATGTCCACGTGCAGTACAACAAGGAGCTGGAGCGCCAGGGCTTGCCTTACACGCGCGAGGCGGCCACCATCAAACGGATGCGCCACATCGACCGCATGGGCGTGCTGGACCGGCTGGCGATCACCTGCGCGATCGAGCATTACACGGCGATGCTGGCCGACGGCGTGCTGCGCTATCCGGAGTGGCTCGACGGCGCCGAGCCGCGGATGCGCACCCTGTGGTCCTGGCATGCCGTCGAGGAGACCGAGCACAAGGGCGTGGCCTTCGATGCCTGCCGCGCCGCCGGCGGCGGCTACGAGCATGTGAAAAAATCGCCATGGCTGCGTTGCATCGTCTCGCCGTACCCGCGTACTGTCTTCGACGACGCGCCTTGCCCTGACGATTTTTTCACACGCTCTACCGGCGCCGGGTCCTCTGGTATCTGCACGTCAGCTTCATGTTTGCCTTTGAAACCTTTCTGCAGACTTGCTTCAACCTGCGCCGCGACGGCACGCTGTGCAAGGCGCGTACCTGGGGAAATGCCCTGCGGTTCTGGTGTGGGCGCCACGGACTGGCCTGGCACCTGCTCGGGCCAGGCCTGGGCTATTTCTCGCCGCGCTTTCATCCCTGGCAGCACGACAACCGCCAACTGATCGAAGCGTGGCTCGAGCACAACAGTTCGGCCTGGCGCCCGGTGCGCCGGAAAGCGGCCTGAGGCGTCCGGTATGCGCGGGGGCGGCAAGTGTCATAATGGCGGCGTCGAGTGAGGAGAAAACAGTGATTCGTTACATGGGCACCCGCAAGAACGGCGAGGGCGCCACCGTCTACGTGTTCATCGTGAACGGCCTCGAGAAAGAGGTCCGCGAGAACGCGCTGAAACAGCACCCGGGCTGCTACGAAGCCTTGCCGGCCTCGGCGAAGGCGAAAATCGCCGCCAACCGCGACTGGCTGTCGAAGCTGTGACCCCGACCGCGCTGCGCCGCGCCGCCGCCGGTGTGCTGGCGCTCGCCTGTAGCGCGGCGCAGGCGCTGCCCTCGACCTTTGCTCCCGTAATCGGCAATGCGCTGCTTTGCCACAGCCAGCTCGACAATGCGTATTTCCATTCTTATATGACCAGCGCCTTCGGCCCGGCCTACAAGCACGAGGGCGGCGCCTTCTGGTTCAAGGGCGAGGCCACGCTCTGGGGCAAGCCGGTGCAGGAGATCATGGTCAGCGACGACACCAATCCGATGGTCTTCATCGCCGCCGTGTTTGATGCGAAGCCCGAAGAGCTGGAAGAGGCGATCCACGCCGCCGCCGGATTGCGCCACAAGGCGCTTGACGCGTCGCAGACTCCCTTGCGGGCGTCGAACCCCGGCAGCGTCATCGCTTATCACAACAGCAAATCCAAAATATACTGCGCGAGGTATAAACCTCTGCCGCCAGGCCGTTAGCGCTCCATGTACACCAATTTCTTCAACCTGAAACAGGCGCCGTTCTCGATCGCCCCCGACCCGCGCTACCTGTTCATGAGCGAGCGCCACCGCGAGGCGCTGGCGCATTTGCTGTATGGCATAGGCAGCGGCGGCGGCTTCGTGCTGCTCACCGGCGAGATCGGCGCCGGCAAGACCACGGTCTGCCGCTGCTTCATCGAACAGGTCCCGGAAAATTGCCGGCTGGCCTATATCTTCAACCCCAAGCTGAGCGTCGGCGAACTGCTGCAGTCGGTTTGCGAAGAGTTCCGCATCGCACCGCCAAGCGGGCAAGGCGGGGTGAAGGGCTATGTCGATGCGATCAACGCTTATCTGCTGGAATCGCACGCGCAGGGCATGAACAACGTGCTCGTCATCGACGAAGCCCAGAACCTGGCGCCGGACGTGCTCGAACAATTGCGCCTGCTGACCAACCTGGAAACGAGCGAGCGCAAGCTGCTGCAAATTATCCTGATCGGCCAGCCGGAACTGCGCACGATGCTGGCGCGCCCGGAACTGGAGCAACTGGCCCAGCGCGTCATCGCGCGCTACCACCTGGGACCATTGTCCGAGGCGGAAACGGGTGCCTATATCGCGCACCGGATGGCGGTCGCGGGCGCGCAGGGAGCGCCGGTGTTTCCGGCCTCGGTCGTCCCGTCCATCCATCGCATCACCCAGGGCGTGCCGCGCCGCATCAACCTGCTGTGCGACCGCGCGCTGCTGGGGGCCTACGTCGAGAACAGCGGGCAAGTGACGCGCGCCATCCTGCGCAAGGCGGCCGAGGAAGTGTTCGCGGGCGACATCGCGCCGGCGGCCCGTACGGCGCGCTGGCCGCTGCTGGCCGGCGGCCTGCTTGCCGGCGCGGCGCTGAGTGCGGCCGCGGCCTGGCAGGTGTTGCCGCATGCGACCTCGACGGCGCCCAGCGCGGCGAAGGGCGCGCTTCCGCCTGCCGCGGAGGTGCTTGCGCCTGCGGCCAACTTGCTACATGGTAACTCCGACGAAAACGCGGCCCTGCGCGCGCTGGCCTTGCTTTGGGGCGCGCAGCTACCGGCCGGCGAGGCCTGCCAGGCCGCCTCCCGCCTCGACCTGCGCTGCCATGCGGGCCGCGGCGGCATCTACGAATTGCGCCAGCTCGACCGTCCGGCGGTCATCACCCTGCGCGACGGACGCGCCACCAGCTACGCCGTGCTGGCCGGGATGGACGAGCGCAGCGTGAGCCTGCTCGTCGGCGGCAAGCGCGAAAAAGTCGAGCTCGCCGTGCTGGCGCCGCGCTTCACCGGCGAGTACACAACCTTCTGGAAGATGCCGCGCGGCTTTCGCAACCAGCTGGCGCCCGGCGACCAGGGGCTGGACGTCGACTGGCTGGGAGCCCGCCTGGCGCAACTGAATAAAACCGCCGCGCCGGCGGCCCAGCAGCCCTTCAATGCGCGCACCCAGGAATTGCTGCGCACTTTCCAGGCCGCGCAAAACCTGAAGGCGGACGGCGTTGCCGGCCCGCGCACCTACATGCGCCTCAACCAGCTGACCGGGGTCGCCGAGCCGCGCCTGCTCGCCACTGCCGGGACGGGACACTAAATGTCGTACATTCTCGAAGCACTCAAAAAGGCGCAAGCCGAACGCCAGCTGGGCAATGCGCCCGATATCCATACGCCGGCGCCGGTGGCGGTTCCGGCCGCGTCCGCGGCGGCGAACCGCAAGCCGCTGCTGATCGGCCTGGGCGCCGGCGTGCTGGTCGCGGGGATTGCGGCCGGGCTCGTGTGGCGTGCGAAGACGCCGGCGGGGGAACCTGCCGTGCTGGCGCAGGCGGGCGCGCCAGCGGCGGCCGCCCCGCGCGCTGATGCTGCTCCTGTGGCCGCAGCGGCTGCTCCGGTCGAGGCGGCGCCGCTGGCGCGGCCGGTCGAGCCGCCCGCAGCGCCACACAATCCGGCGCCGGCCCCGCAGCCGGCAGCGCGGGCAAGCGCTGCCGCTGTTGCCGCCACCCCGGCCGCGCCGCCTCCGGCCGCTGCGCCTGTTGCCGCGCCCCGCAGCGCCGCTCCCGCCGCCGCGAATCCGCCACCGGCCCCGGCCGCCGTGCGCGACCCCGTCCCGCAAGCGGTCTACCTGCCGGCCCCCGCGCCCGAGCCGGCGCCGGCGCCGCCAGTTCGTGCGCCCGATCCGATCGTCGACGAAAACCTGCGCACGCTGCAGCAACTGCCGGAAGCCCTGCAGCGCGAGGTGCCGAGGGTAACGGTCGGTGGCTATATTTATTCGCCGAACCCGGCGGACCGCCTGCTGCTGGTCGACAAGATGCTGCGCCGCGAAGGAGAGGAGCTTGCTCCCGGCCTCGTGCTGGAACGCCTGAGGCCGAAGTATGCGGTGATGAATTACCGGGGCACCCGCTACCGTGTCGCTTACTGATCCGGGCGCGATGCCCGCGGTGCTGGCCGTGGTCGGCTGGTCGGGCAGCGGCAAGACGACCCTGCTCGAATTCCTCGTCGCCCAACTGGCGGCGCGCGGGCTGCGCGTGAACGTCGTCAAGCACAGCCACCACGACATCGAACTCGAGCCGCCCCACAAGGACAGCGCGCGCCTGCGCATCGCCGGCGCGGCCGAGGTGATGATCGCCTCGCCTTACCGCTACGCCATCCTGCGCGAACTGCGTGGGGAACCCGAACCGCCCCTCGCGGAACAGCTGGCGCGCCTGGCTCCCGCCGACCTGACCCTGGTCGAAGGGTATAAATGGGAACCGCTGCCCAAGCTCGAGGTCTGGCGGCCCGCGCTCGGCCGCGCGCCGCTTTATCCCGACGATCCGCTGGTGGTGGCGGTGGCTTCCGACGAAGCCGCGCCTGCCGGCGTCGAACGGACCTGGCTGGACCTGAACCTTCCCGGTGAGGTTTTGAGCTGGCTCATCGAATGGATGGCGGGCAGGGCTAAAGTTTCCACGGAACAAGTCGTTAATAGAGGATAACCCTCTTCAGGAGATCCAAATGGACCTTACGAGCATCGCTGCCCTGTCTACCACCATAGCCGAGACCGGCAACAAGCAGGATGTCGCTGTCACCATGCTCAAAAAGCAGCAGGACCAGCAAAAGTCGACCATGACGCAAATCCTCGACGGCATCCAGCCGCCGCAGCGGCTGCCGGCCCACCTTGGCAACACAATCAACACCACCGCCTGATCCTGATGCCGCCGGTTGCCGCCCCGCGGCGACCGGGTTATCCTGCCGGGCTGACCCAAGCCATCGACAGGACTTTCCCATGAACAAACGCCAAGCCGCCATCGCCGCCGCCCTCGCAGGCGTGTGCGCCGCCGCGGCCGCCCAGGACGCACCCATGCCCGGCAACAATGCCGACCAGGAACGCTGCTACGGCGTTGCCAAAATCGGCCAGAACGATTGCGGCACCGCGACCCACGGCTGCGCCGGCCTGGCGCGCATCGACAATGACCCCGCCGAATGGAAGCTGGTCCCCAAGGGCAGCTGCGAAAAGGCGGGCGGCAAGCTGGGCGCACCTTCCACCGACGCTCCGGCGCCGCCGCCGGCACGCTGAGCCGTGCAGTTGCCGGACTCCGCTGGCCCGCCTGGCGTCGGCGTCGGGCTGCGTGCACCGCATTACCGCCAGTTTCTGGAGACCCACCCCGCTGTCGGCTGGCTCGAAGTCCATAGCGACAACCTGCTCTCGCGCAGCGGGCGCGACTGGGACGTGCTGCGCAGTCTGCGGCGCGACTATCCGGTCAGCCTGCACGGCGTCGGCCTCGGGCTCGGTTCGGTCCACGGATTTTCGCCCGCGCACCTCGAGCGCCTGCGGCGGCTGGTGGACGCGGTCGCGCCCTTCCTCGTCTCGGAACACCTGTCCTGGGGCGCGCTGCGCGACCGTCACCTGAACGACCTGCTGCCGCTGGTGCTGGACGGCGCCACCCTCGACCTGCTGGTCGAGCGCGTGGGCCGGGTACAGGATGCACTGCGGCGCCAGCTGCTGGTCGAAAACGTCTCCACCTATGTCCGCTTTCGGGCCGACGCCATGAGCGAAGCCGAGTTCCTGGCCGCGCTGGTCCGGCGCAGCGGCTGCGCCATCCTGCTCGACGTGAACAACCTGTACGTGAACGAACGCAACCACGGCGAGGATGCGCTGGCGGCGATCGCGGCGCTGCCGCGCGGCGCCGTGGGCGAGATCCACCTCGGCGGCCACCTCGACCTGGGCGATGTCGTCCTCGACCACCATGGCGCCGGGGTGGCCGAACCGGTGTGGGCCCTGTACCGGGCGGCGCTGGCGCGCTTCGGACGGGTGCCGACGCTGGTCGAATGGGACAGCGAGGTTCCGGCGCTCGCGGTGCTGCTGGGGGAAGCGGACAAGGCGCGGGCGATCGCCGCCACCTTTGCGCCGGGCCAGGCGGCTGTGTTCGCCCCTTCAGGCCAGGGCAGGGCTGTGCCGGCCACGCATGAGGCGGTCCAGGCAGCCTTCGGCGCGGCCCTGTTCGACGCGGCGCAGGAATCGGCGCTCGCTTCGGTGCTGGTTGGCGGTGGCGATGCGCAGCGACTCGCGCGCCGCCTGGCGATTTATCGGGGCAACCTGACCGGCGGCTGGGAGCGGGCGCTGGGGAACGCCTATCCGGTGCTGCGGACGCTGGTGGGCGAGGAATTCTTTTTGGCCTTGGCACGCGCTTACGGCAAGGCCTGTCCATCGGTCGATGCGGATTTGAATGCCTTCGGTGCGGGGCTGGCCGGGTTCGTGGCCGGTTTTGCGCCGCTCGGCGGGTATCCTTACATGGCCGACATGGCGCGCCTGGAGTGGGCGCTGCACCTGTCCCACTATGCCGCCGAGGCGATGGTGCTGACGGCGGCCGAGATTGCCCGGCTCGATCCGGCGCAGCTCGAGGCGCGCCCCTTCACCCTGCATCCGGCCTGTTCGCTGTACGAGAGCGCATGGGCGACCGTCGGCCTGTGGCTTGCGCACCAGCCCGACGGCGCCGCGTTTCCGGATGCGATGGCGACGCCGTGCCGTGGAGTGGTGGTGCGTTCGGGCTGGGAGGCGCGGGTGCTGGCGCTTGATGCTGCGGCGTATGCTGCGTTGAAGCGGCTGGCCGCGGGTGCCAGTTTTGGAAAAGCGCTGGATGCGGCCTTCGAAGTGGACGATGCGTTCGATGTGGCCGGGCAGCTGAACAGCTGGCTGGCGAATGGCGTGTTCGCGAAGGCGTAGCAGCCAACGCAGTCGAGTCCGTAGGGTGGACTCCCGAGTCCACGCGGTGCAACTGCTCCGAGTCGAAATGCGTTTTTGGCCAGCGCTCTCTGTACCGCGTGGACTCAGGAGTCCACCCTACGAATTCAGGATGTTCTGCCTTCGCGACTGACGAACAAGTGGGTAGTGTGGTGGAGAGACGGACAGGTCAGGCAAGGCCGTTCAAGACGCCTCTGCCGGGCGCCCGAAGGATGATGATCGCGGCGTCATGACGGCGCCGCCGTGAGGTCAATGGAAAGCGCGCAGGATACGCTCTTCGCCGCTCAAACCGGCGCAACTCGCGGTAGCGACGCGTGTCGCTTCCATCATGCGGCTCAGTTGCGCGTCTTCGAAGCGCTCGAGCTCTTCGTTGGCGGCGTTCAGGGCCATGGACAGCTTCGAGCGCGCGTTCTGGTAGAGGACGCTCGTGTACTGATCGGTGTTTTTCAGCAGCTCTTGCGCGTTCTCGATCACGAGGCGCAGGTCGCCGATCAGACGTTCCTGCGTTTGCGGATTTTCTTCCGGAGTTTCCATTGCCGTCACCTCAAATAGGCGGTTGGTCACGCCTAAAATATAAACACGGACTACCGGTCGCGTTTGTCAGCGCGCAAACGTGCGCCGTAGAGGCCGGCAGTCCGCCTATTGCACCGAGATCCGCACGTCGCCCACGGTCACGGTCTGGCCGGTGCGAATCTTTGCGGTCTTGCGCAGCTCTTTCTTGCCATCGACCGACACCACGCCACTGGCCACCATGTTCTTGCCGGCGCCGCCGCTATCGCACAGGCCGACCAGTTTCAGCAGCTGGTTGAGTTCGACGAACTCGGATGTCAGTTCGAAAGTTGTGTTTTGCATAATATACTTGGGATAAATTGTGGGGCGCACGGTTGGGCTCGCTAGTCGCAAGCCTGACCGTACGGCGGCAGCGGCCGCTTATTCAGGATCGGGACGCGTCATGTCCATCGGAACGATCCATTGGTCGAACTGTTCCTCGCTGACATGACCCGATTGCCGGGCCGCCTCGCGCAGCGTGATGCCCTCGTGCTGCGCGTGCTTGGCAATCTGCGCGGCGGCATCATACCCGATGTGGGGGGCCAGCGCGGTCACCAGCATCAGCGAACGTTCCATCAATTCTCCGATCCGGGCCCGGTTCGGCTCGATGCCTTGCGCGCAGTGCTCGTCGAAGGAGCGCATGCCGTCCGCCAGCAGCCGGGCGCTTTGCAGGAAATTGTGGGCGATCATGGGCTTGAACACGTTCAGCTCGAAATTGCCCTGCGAGGCGCCGACGGTCAGCGCGACGTCGTTGCCGAACACCTGGCAGCACAGCATGGTCAGCGCTTCGCACTGCGTCGGATTGACCTTGCCCGGCATGATCGAGCTGCCCGGCTCGTTTTCGGGAATCGTGATTTCCCCCAGTCCCGAGCGCGGGCCGGAAGCCATCCAGCGCACGTCGTTGGCGATCTTCATGAGTGCGGTGGCCAGCGTCTTGAAGGCGCCGTGGCTCGACACCAGGGCGTCGTGCCCGGCCAGCGCCGCAAACTTGTTCGGCGCGCTCTTGAAGGACAGGCCCGTGCGCGAACCAAGTTCGGCGGCGATGCGCGCGGCGAATTCGGGATGCGCGTTCAGGCCGGTGCCGACCGCGGTGCCGCCGGCCGCCAGCAGCAGCAGGCCGGGCAGGGAGGCGCGGATTGTTTGTTCGGCGAACTCGAGCTGGGCGACATAGCCGGAAAACTCCTGGCCGAGCGTGAGCGGCGTGGCGTCCTGCAAGTGGGTGCGGCCGATCTTGACGATGTCGGCAAAGTCGCGCGATTTGACTTGCAGCGTGCCGCGCAACCGCGTCAAGGCCGGCAGCACTTCCTTCGAGACCGCCAGCGCGGCCGCGACGTGCATGGCGGTCGGGAAAATGTCGTTCGAAGACTGGCCCATGTTGACGTGGTCGTTCGGGTGCAGCAGGCGCGCTTCGCCGCGTTCGCCTTTCAAGAGCTCGGAGGCGCGGTTGGCCAGCACCTCGTTCATGTTCATGTTGCTCTGGGTGCCGGAGCCGGTCTGCCAGACGGCGAGCGGGAATTCGTCCGGATAGCGCCCTTCGAGCACCTCGTCGGCGGCGGCGATGATGGCGTCGGCCTTGTCGCGCGGCAGTTTGCCGAGCGAGCGGTTGACGGCTGCGGCCGCGCGCTTGACCTGGGCCAGCGCGGCGACCAGTTCCGGCGCCATGCGTTCGGTCGAAATGTGGAAGTGATGCAGGGACCGCTGGGTCTGCGCACCCCAGAGGTGGGCGGCCGGGACCTCGATCGGGCCGAAACTGTCTTTTTCTATCCGGTTTTCCATGAAGTGTCCTGTTATTTATTTCGTGGGCTGGAGCTAAAGAGTGTAGCCGAACACCCGTTAATTACGCTTAGGCTACAAATTCTTCCTGCCATGTCGCTGCGCTCTCCCGTCATCCTCTCCATCCTGCTGCTTGCCGCCACGGCAGGCGCCAGCCATGCCGCCGAACTGGGCGAGGCGCAAGTGCGCTCGTACATCGGCCAGGCGCTCGTGGCGGATGTCGAGCTGGGCCTGATCGAAGACGGCGCCAACCCGGTCCGGGTGCGCCTGGCCAACCCGGACGTCTACCGCGGCGCGAACATCGCCATGCCGGCCGTGCTCTCCAGCCTGAACATGAGTGTGATGCGGCGCGACGGCCGCCAGTTCCTGCATCTGACCTCGCTCAAGCCGGTCGAAAGCCGCCACCTGCACCTGTACCTGGAACTGGTTGATGGCGCCCAGCGCAACGTGCGCCTCGTGACGCTGTGGCTGACGCCGGACCCGAATCCGACCCCGGCGCCGGCGCCCGTGCGCGAAACGGCGCCCGAGGCACTGAAAGCGCAGGCCGCGCCGGTGCCTGTTCCTGCCGTGCGCAAGGTGGCGCCGGCCCGTCCGGCCGCCGCCCTGCAGGCCGGCGAGGAATACGTGGACCCGGCGCCGGTCCGTCGCAAGATGGTTTCAAAACCGGTGCCGGTGGCCAAGGTCGCACCGGTCAGGAAACCCGTGCCTGCGCAGGCTACCCACGCCGATGCCACCAGCTGCGCACCGCCAGCATCGGCCGAGCACCTGAATGCGTGCGCGGCGCTCGGCGAAAAGAATGCCGCCTTGCGCCAGGATCTCGGAAAGCTGGAGGAAAAGGTCAAGGCCTTGCAGGGCGCGAAAGCCGGCCCAGCCGCAGCTCCCGAGGCCGCTCACCTGAAGCCAACAGTCCCTGCAGCAAAGGAAGCGTCCGGGGAAGCGCCGCGCATCCACCGCAAGCCGAAGAAAGTCGAGCCGCCTGAGCCGGACACGCCATGGCCCGCGATCGGGGCCGGCCTTGGCGCCGTGCTCGCCGTTGGTGCGCTGGTGCTGATGCTGCTACGCCGTCGCAAGCGTTCGAGTTTCGGCAAGATTCCGGCCGCCCACAAGCCGGCCAAACTGCCGAAGGCAGCCAAGGCGGCGCCGGCGGAAGGCGAGCCGAAGCCGAATTTCATGGCTGCCGTCAAGGCGCGCCTGATGCCCGGCCGCGGCAAGGAAGCGGCGCCGGATGCTGCAGCACCGGCCGCCGAACCCGTGCTGACCGACGTGATTACCCGGCCGGAATAAGCGCGTTTCGGGGCGCGCACAATTGGTCTACACAACTAGCATAATTGCGTTATACTTAACTCGTTGGTTGTCAAAACCACAAAACGGAACAGAGTCCGGCGCAGCCACCACCGATAGCGTGGCGCGAGACCCGGATGATCACCGCAAGGTGCCTGTTCTGGAAGCGGTCATGCTGCCAACAGCGGCAGAGGACGCCGGATGCAACCGGCAAAGAGGCAACATCGGGATCACCTGGTGTTGCTCTCCGAATTCATACGGACCCGGTCCGTAGCAGCGAGGCGCCTTCGGGCGCCTTTTTGTTTTCCCAGCCTTCACCCGCGTCGGCAATAAAAAAAGCGCCCGCAGGCGCTTTTTTACAAGTGGAGCAGGGCGGCTCAGTGCGCACCTCAGTGTGTACGCATGGCGCGGTCCAGCTGCCCCATCCATGGTTCGGTCACGTCGCGCACGGCGCGGTCGTTGGCCATGATCTGTTTCAGCAGGTCGATCTTGCGCAGGCGCTTGGCGCCGTCCAGTGCCGGCACGCCCGTTGCCGTGGCGCTCGCCTGGGCGGCGCATTGCGCCTGCAGGCTGTCGAAACCATTCCAGTCACCCGATTGCGCCGCCGCGGCCATCTTGCCCGTCAGGCCAGCAATATTTTCGTACATCGAGAGAACTTCGTTGGAGGTCATGTGGACACCGCGACAATTTTTTTCGGCCGGATTACCGGTTGTCCTCCTTTTACGGCAGAGCTCGCTGGAACTTTAGGGGTGTTTGCAAAAATAATTGAAAATTTTTCTCGCCAGACTGGCAAGACGGGGAAAGCGCCCGCCGTAGCGCCGGATTCTTGCAGTCCAGCGCCTGTTTTTGCCGTCTGTCGCATTCCAGGGCTGCGCTTCCCTCGCTTCCCTTACAGTGCGTGCTGGATTGCTGCGCCCGGCGCCGCGCCAACATAATAAGAGAGAGGAAACAATGAGACACCACCGAGCATCGCGGACGCTCGCCGCTGTGGCCACGCTGGCGCTGGCCGCCGCCGCCCACGCCGAAGCCCCGTTTTCCTTCGCCGCCACGCCCGGCAAACTGCCGAAGGACGTGATCCCGCTGCTGTACGACGCGCGCCTGGTGCCCGACATCGCGGCCGACACCTTTCGCGGCGAGCAGCGCGTCGAGATCGAGGTGCTGCGCCCGACCCGCCGCATCGTCCTGAACGCCGCGAATTTGCACATCGAACGCGCCGCACTGTCGGGCCGCGGCATGGCCGAACGCGCGCTGGCGCCCATCCTCGACGAGAAGCAGGAAACGCTGGCCTTCGAACTCGGCGCGCCGCTGGCGCCGGGACGCTATACGCTGGCGCTGGCCTTCAATGGCCAGATCAACCGCGAAGGGCGCGGCCTGTTCCAGGTCGCCTACAAGGCCGGCGGAGTGGACAAGAAACTGGTCGCCACGACGATGGAGCCCTCCGACGCCCGGCGCCTGCTGCCGACCTGGGACGAGCCGGCCTTCCGCGCGCGCTTCAAGCTGACGGTCGACGTGCCCGCCAGCTTCAAGGCCTATTCCAACACCCCGGTCGAGAAGCAGGAAAAGCTCGCCAACGGCCTGCAGCGCATCGCGTTCGCGCCGACCCCGAAGATGCCGAGCTACCTGGTGGTGCTGGTCGCGGGCGAGCTGGAGCGCGTGGCCGCGCGCCAGGACGGCGTCGAGATCGGCGTGGTGACAACCGCCGGCAAGCTCGGCTCGACCGCCTTCCCGCTGGGAGCGACCAAGGACCTGCTGCGCTACTACAACAATTACTTCGGCGTGCCGTATCCGCTCGCCAAGCTCGACCAGATCGCGATTCCCGGCGGTTTTAATGGCGCGATGGAAAACTGGGGCGGCATCGTCTACAACGAGTCGACCCTGCTGGTCGACCCTGCCAAAAGCCCGGAAGACGTCAAGAAACTCACCTTCGAGGTCAACGCCCACGAAGTGGCGCACCAGTGGTTCGGCAACCTCGTCACAATGGCCTGGTGGGACAACCTGTGGCTCAACGAAGGTTTCGCGTCCTGGATGGCGGCCAAGTCCACCGAGCACTTCCATCCCGAATGGCGTCCCCACCTGGACGGCATCGCCGAGCGTGAAGGCGTGCTGAACCTGGATGCGCGCAAGACCACGCACCCGATCCAGACCCGCATCGACAACGAGGAGCAAGCCGCCGGCGCTTTCGACTCCATCACCTACGTGAAAGGGCAGGGTTTCCTGCGCATGCTGGAAGCGTATGTGGGCGAGGACCAGTTCCGCAAAGGCATCCGTGCCTACATGGCGAAGCACCAGTATTCGAATACGACGGGCGCCGACCTGTGGGCCGCGATCGAAAAGGCGTCCGGCAAGCCGGTGGGCAAACTCGCGGCCGACTGGACCACCCAGCCCGGCTATCCCCTGGTCTCGGTCAGCCAGTCCTGCGTGGACGGCAAACGCCAGGTGACTTTGTCGCAGGAACAGTTCCGCCTCGACGAGCCGGCGCTTGAAAACCGTCTGTGGAGCGTGCCGCTGCAGGTCGGCACCGTGAACGGCCGCGCCTGGTACACGCTGCTGGCCAACCGCAGCACCACGATCACCCAAGGCGGCTGCGAGGGCACGCTGGTGGTCGACCCGTACAGCGTGGGTTTCTTCCGCATCCAGTACGACCGCGCCAGTTTCGACGCGCTGGCCGGCAACGCCGCGCGCCTGCCGGACCCGACGCGCCTGAAACTGCTGCTCGATGCCTGGAGCCTGGTCACGGCCGGGCGCATGCCGCTGGGTGACTACGTGCGCCTGGCGGGCAAGTATGGCGACGAGCCGCGTCTCGCCGTCTGGGAATCGATCCTGTCGAACCTGGGCACGCTCGACCGCCTCGCGCGCGGCGAACCGGAGCAGGCGCTGATCCGGCGCTTCGTGATCCATTTCGTCCAGCCGCGGTTTGCGCGGCTCGGCTGGGAGCCGAAGGCGGGCGAGACCAGCGAAGATCGCCAGCTGCGCGCGCTGCTGGCATCAAACCTGGCGCGCGCCGGCGACGAACGCGCGATCCGCGAAGCACGCGAGCGCTTCGCTCGCTACCTGGCCGACCCGGCCTCAATCAGCCCGGAAATGCTCGACTTCGTCGTCAACACCGTCGGCCGCTATGCCGACGGCCCCACCTATGCCGCGCTCGGCAAGCTGGTGGCCGGCGCCACGACCGACGAGGAGCGCAACCGTTTCGGCGGTGCGATGACGCTGGTGCAGGATCCGGCCCTGGCCGCGAACGCGCTGAACATGGCCGTCTCGCCGCAGGTGCCGGCCAACCTGGCGACGGTGATTGTGGCCAGCATCGGGCGCGAGCATCCGGACCAGGCCTGGGACTTCGCGGTGGCCAACCGCGACGCCCTCCTGAAAAGTGCGGACGCCGTCGGCCGCAACCGCGCGCTCGCCTCGGTCGTGGCGGGATCGCTTGAGACGCGTCATGCGGATATGATGGAGCAGTATGTCGGCCAGAACTTCGGCCCGGACGCCCTGGTCGAAGCTCGACGGGTGGGGAACGGGATTCGCGTGCGCGCCGCGCAAAAGGCGCGCCTGCTGCCGCAAGTGCGCTCCGCATTGCAAGAAGAGCAACAGTAAACCATGATAACTAAAAGGAACAGCATGAAGACTCGTTGGACCCTCACCAAGACCGCCGTCGTCCTCGCCCTGTGCGGCGGCACCTTCGTCCATGGATTGGCAGCCGCCCAGGAAGCTGGCCAGGTCAAGGCGCCGATCGAAAAGCCGGCGCCGACCAGGGACACGAACATGACCGTGCTCCCCGGCGACGATTTCTTCACCTGGGCCAACGGCGACTGGCTGTCCAAGACCGAGATCCCGGCCGACCGCGGTTCCTGGAGCGCCATGGGCGCCCTGGCCGAAGACACGAACACCCGCATCGCCAAGATGATCGAGGACCTCGGCGCGGACAAGAAGGCGAGCGGCGACGCGCGCAAGGTGGCCGACTTCTACGCCGCCTACATGGACGAAGCCGGCATCGACAAGCGCGGCCTGGCGCCGATCCAGCCGATGTTGAAGAACATTGCCGGCATCAAGGACAAGGCGGCGCTGGTGCGCGCGCTCGGCGGCTCGATCCGCGCCGACGTCGACCCGCTGAACGCTACCAATTTCTTCACCGAAAACCTGTTCGGTGTGTGGGTGGCGTCGGGCCTGACCGATCCTGCGCATAACCTGCCTTACCTGCTGCAGGGCGGCCTCGGCTTGCCGGACCGCGCCTACTACCTCGAAAACAATGCGCGCATGGCCGAACTGCGCACCAAGTACCAGCAGCACATCGCCGCGATGTTGAAACTGGCCGGCATGGACAAGAGCGACGAGCGCGCCGCACGCGTCTTCGAACTCGAGCTGGCGCTGGCGCAGACCCACGCCACGCGCGAGGAATCGGCCGACATCCAGAAAGCGAACAATGTCTGGAGCCTGAAGGATTTCAGTGCGAAAGCCCCGGGCATCGACTGGAACGCCTTCTTCAAGGCCGCCGGTTTGTCAGGCCAGGACCGTTTCCAGGTCTACCACCCGAGCGCGATCACCGGTGCGGCCAAGCTGCTGGACCATGCCGACGTCGCCACCTGGCGCGACTACCTCGCCTTCCACAAGCTGAACCAGTACGCCGGCCTGTTGTCGAAGGCCTTCGCCGACCAGCGCTTCGAGTTCAACGGCAAGACCCTGAGCGGCACGCCGCAGCAGTCGGCACGCTGGAAGCGCGCGCTGGGCGCGACGAATGGCGCGATGGACGAGGCGGTGGGCAAGATCTATGTGTCGCGTTACTTCCCGGCCGAAAACAAGGCGAAGGTGCAGCAGATGGTCGCGAACATCATCGACGCCTTCAGCCGCCGCATCGACAAGCTCGAATGGATGGCCCCA
>Ga0308170_10002059_pt1 | contig 17845 bp, 14 predicted proteins | sample PhyBR2_2_FD_202136 | JGI IMG/M metagenome (GOLD analysis project Ga0308170, IMG submission 202136) | Phyllosphere microbial communities from UC Gill Tract Community Farm, Albany, California, United States - DLSLSB.R2 | ecosystem: Host-associated > Plants > Phyllosphere > Unclassified | place... | reverse complement strand
CGATCTTGCGGTGTCGCGCGCACAAGCCTTCGCCGCCGGCCTGCTGCCCGATCCGCAACTGGCGCTGGCCGGCGACCTGTCCAGCAGTGCCGGCGGTCCCGACGCCACGCGCGCCTTCAATTTCGGCGTGAGCTATGACGTCGGGGCGTTGATCAGCCATGCCGCCGGCCGGCGCGCCGCCCAGGCCGAGGTCCAGAAGACCGATCTCGCCCTGCTGTGGCAGGAATGGCAGGTCGTGTCGACGGCACGCCTGGCCTTCGTTCGCCTGAGCCATGGCCGGCGCCTGCTGGCCGTGCTGGAAGAGAACCGCAGGCTGTTCGCCGACCGTGCCGCCCGTACCGAACAGGCGCAGCAACGCGGCCTGCTCACCAGCGACGCGGCACTGCCCAACCTCACCGCACTGCAGGACATCGACAAGCAGATGTTCGACCTGCAGCGCCAGCTGAACCAGACCGCCCACGAGCTGAATACCTTGCTGGGCCTGGACGCCCGCTACGAGCTGCGCCTGCAGGACGGAGCACCTGGCGCCTTCGCGGACGAGAATGCGGCGCAGGCCGCGCTGGCCGAGCTGCCGCAGCGCCGCCCCGACCTGCGCGCCCTGGTGGCGGGCTACGCGGCCCAGGACCAGCGTTACCGCGCCGCGCTGCTGGCCCAGTTCCCTGCGCTGAACGTCGGCCTGACCCGCTCGCGCGACAACAGCAACGTCTATTCGAACAGCCTTGGCATCACGCTCACCTTGCCGCTCCTGAACCACAACCGCGGCAATATAGCCATCGAAGAGGCCACGCGCCAGAAGCTGCACGACGAGTACCAGGTGCGCGTCCAGGCGGCGCGCAACGAGATCCGCGCCATCCTCGACCAGCAACGCCTGGACCGCGGGCAGCTCGAGTCCGTCGACACCACGCTGGCCCGGCTGGAGCCGGTCATCCAGAACAGCGAGCTGGCGAGACGCTCCGGGCTGGTCGATGCGCTCGCCTACGCGAATGCACGCGCGGCGCTGCTTACCAAGGAGGCCGAGCGGATCGCCCTGCGGCAGCAGATCGCCGAACAGCGCGTCGCGCTGCAAACCCTGCTCGGGATCGCCCCCGACGCAACCTCGTCAGGACACCAACAACAATGAAGACTTCGCCTCTCGTCATCGGTACCCTGGCCGTGGCGCTGGGCGCTGGGGTAGCCTGGCACTGGCATGCCGGCGCCTCCGCGGCCGATGCCGCACCGGAAAAGGCAGCCGCCCCCAGCGTACTGGTTCAAACGCAGCCGGTGGCCCGGCAAGCCCTGGCCAGGACCCTCGCCGCCTTTGGCGACATCGCCAGCGCGAAACCGGAAACGCTCAGCTTTCCGCAAGCCGGCCAGCTGCAGCGCCTGCCCCTGTTGCTAGGCCAGCGCGTACGACGCGGCGATACCCTCGCGCTGATCGCTACCGATCCGAATACCGTCGCCGCCTACACGCAGGCAGCCAATGCGGTGGGCTTCGCCCAGCGCGAACTGAAGCGCCAGCAGGAGCTGGCAGGCTTGCAGCTTGCGACGCAATCCCAGGTCGACGCGGCGCGCAAGCAGGTGGAAGACAGCCAGGCCGCGCTGGCGGCGCAGGCAAAGCTGGGCGGCACCCACCCGAGCCTGAGCCTGACGGCGCCGTTCGACGCCGTCGTGACCGCGCTGCCGGCCGCCCAGGGCGACCGGGTCGCCGCCGGGGCACCGGTCGTCCAGCTCGGCCCGATGGGCCACCCGCGCGCGCTGCTGGCGATCGAGCCGGCGCGCAGCGCGGCCGTGAAGCCAGGCATGGCGGTAAGCATCAAGCCGCTGCTGGACGGCGCCACCCCGATCGAGGCGCGCATCGCCACGGTCGAGGGCATCGTCGATCCGAAGACCCAGATGGTAACCGCGAACGTCGAGCTGTCGGCCAGCCAGGTCGCGAACCTGGCGGTCGGGACGCGCGTGGAAGCGGCGATCACGCTCGGCGAGGACAATGCCTGGAGCGTCCCGCGCCAGGCGGTGCTGAGTGACGACCAGGGCAGCTATCTGTTCCAGGTCGCGAACGGCCATGCGCGCCGTGTCGCCGTGAAGGTCGCGGGCGAAAATGGCTCAGGCTATGGCGTCGACGGCAAACTCGATCCGCAACTGCCGGTGGTCGTACTCGGCAACTATGAGCTGCAGGACGGCATGCTGGTACGCGAGGGCGCGCGATGACGGTGGCCGGCTGGACCCAGGCGCATCGGCGCTCGATCCTGTTCCTGCTCGCGATGCTGGCGCTGGCCGGCCTCGTCGCGGCGTTCCGGCTGCCGGTATCGCTGTTCCCGACCGTGGACTTCCCGCGCGTGGTGGTCTCGATCGATGCCGGCGACCAGCCGGCCGAGCAGATGCAAATGCTGGTCACGCGTCCGGTCGAGGAAGCGGTGCGCCGGGTGCCGGGGGTGCGCAATGTGCGTTCGACCACCAGCCGTGGCGCGGCCGAGGTGTCGATCAACTTCGACTGGGGCCTCGACATGGCGGCCGCTGCGCTGCAGGTCAACGCCGCGATCGCCCAGGTCCAGGGCACGCTGCCGCCGTCGGCCCAGGTGCTGGTGCGGCGCATGGACCCGACCGTGTTCCCGATCATCGCCTACAGCCTGGTCTCGCGCACGCTGTCTGCGGTCGCCCTGCACGACCTGGCCGAGTTCCAGCTGCGCCCCGCGCTGTCGAGCGTGGACGGCGTCGCCCGCGTGCAGGTGCAAGGCGGCGCGGTCGAGGAGTACCGGGTGACGGTCGATCCGGCGCGCCTGGCGGCGGTCGGCCTGGCGCTCGACGACGTTGCCAAGGCCGTATCGAGCGCCAACGTGATCAGCGCGGTGGGGAGGCTGGAAGACCATTACAAGCTCTACCTCGCGGTGTCGGACACCCGCCTCGACTCGCTGGGGCGGCTGCGCGCGCTGGTGCTGCGCAATCCTGCCGGCGCCCTGGTACGTCTCACCGACGTCGCCAGCGTCGACGCGGGCACGGCCCCGAACTGGATCCGTGTCAGCGCCGACGGCCGCGACGCCGTGCTGTTCTCGGTCTACCAGCAACCCGGCAGCAACAGCGTGCAGATCGCGAAGGACATCAAGTCCCGGCTGGACGGCTTGCGCGCCCAGCTGCCGAAAGGGGTGCAGATCGCCAGCTGGTACGACCAGAGCGAGCTGGTCACGGCGTCCGCGGCCAGCGTACGCGATGCCGTCCTGATTGGCATCGGCCTGTCGGCGGCCGTGCTGCTGCTCTTCCTGCGCAACCTGAAGGTGACGCTGATCGCGATCGTCGTCGTACCCGCCGTGCTGGCCAGTACCGTGGTGCTACTGTACGTACTCGGCATGAGCTTCAACATCATGACCCTGGGTGGCATGGCGGCCGCCGTGGGCCTCATCATCGACGATGCGATCGTGATGATCGAGCACATCATGCGGCGCCTGCAGGGCGGCGACGGCGAGGTGCACAAGCGTGTGATGGCGGCCGCGCTCGAGTTCCTGCGCCCCTTGGCCGGCTCCAGCGCCTCGACCCTGGTCATCTTCGTGCCGCTGGCCTTCCTCAGTGGGGTGACCGGCGCCTTCTTCAAGGCCCTGTCGCTGACGATGGCGGCGGCGCTGTTCATCTCCTTCCTCATCAGCTGGCTGGCGGTGCCGCTGCTGGCCGACCACTTCCTGAACGCGCGCGACGCCGAGCACGCGCCCGATTCGCGCCTGGTGCGCTGGCTGCACGAGCGCTACCGGCGCATCTTCGGCGCCCTGCTGGCGCGGCCCTGGCTGGTGCCGCTGGGCGTGGCGCCGCTGCTGCTGGCCGGCTTCTTCGCCTACCGCGCGGTCGGCTCCGGCTTCATGCCGGCGATGGATGAAGGCGGCTTCGTGCTCGACTACCGCACCGAGCCCGGCACCGCGCTCACCGAAACCGACCGCCTGCTGCGCCAGGTCGAAGGTATCGTGCGCGCCACGCCGGATGTCGCCAGCTATTCGCGCCGTACCGGCGCCGGCCTGGGCGGCAGCATCAACGAGGCCAACGAGGGCGACTTCTTCATCCGCCTCAGGCCCTCGGGTCGGCGTCCGGTCGACCAGGTGATGGACGACATCCGCGGCCGCATCGAGCACCAGGTGCCGGGCATCGAGGTCGAAATGGCCCAGCTGATGGAGGACCTGATCGGCGACCTGACCGCAGTGCCGCAGCCGGTCGAGATCAAGATCTTCGGCGACCGTCCGGACGTCCTGGCCGCAAGCGCGCGCGCTGTGGCCGAACGTCTCGGCAAGATCGACGGCGTGGTCGACGTCAAGAACGGCATCAACCCGGCCGGCGACGCCATGGACATCCGCGTCGACTCGGCCAGGGCCGCGCTGGAAGGCATGGATGCCGATGCGATCACCCGCTACGTGAGCAGTGTCATGAGCGGCACGGTCGCGACCCGGGTGTCGGACGGCGTCAAGATGGTCGATGTGCGTGTCTGGGTGCCGCCGAACCAGCGCGCCACCGAGACCGACCTACGCCGGTTGCGCGTGGTGGCGCCGGATGGACACGTGTTCCCGCTGCAGCGCGTGGCCGAGATCCATGCGCTCACCGGCCAGGCCCAGATCACGCGTGAAAACCTCAAGCGCATGGTGGCCGTCACGGCCCGCATCAGCGGGCGCGACCTCGGCTCGGTGATCGCCGATGTCCGCACGATGATGGCAAATCCGGGCACGCTGCCTTCCGACAGCTATTACCAACTTGGCGGGCTGTACGAGCAGCAGCAGATCGCCTTCCACGGCTTGATGGCGGTGTTTGCCGCCGCCAGCGCGCTGGTCTTCCTGCTGCTCTTGTTCCTGTATGAAAGCTTCCGCCTGGCCTTGTCGATCCTCGTTACGGCTTTGCTTGCGGTGTCGGCGGTATTCATCGGCCTGTGGCTGACCAGGATCGAGCTGAACATCTCGGCCATGATGGGCATGACCATGATCATCGGCATGGCCACCGAGGTCGCGATCTTCTACTACTCGGAGCAGCAGGAGCTCGCGCTTGACCGTCCGCGTGAGCAGGCCTTGCTGGAAGCGGGGCTGAACCGCATGCGGCCGATCGCGATGACGACCCTGGCCGCCATCCTGACCCTGCTGCCGCTGGCCTTCGCGCTCGGGCGCGGCTCCGAGATGCAGCAGCCGCTGGCGATCGCCATCATTTCCGGTCTGGTCGTGCAGCTGCCGCTGGTACTGCTGTTGATGCCGGTCCTGTTCAACGTTGTCCATCCAAAGGAGAAACCGTGAAAACCGTCCTGATCAAGCCCTTCCTCGCCGCCGCCGTGCTGGCCTGCCTGCCGTCGGCAGTGCCGCTTGCCGCTGCCGCCGAACCCATCCACTACGCCGTGCAGCAACGCTGGGACCTCGGTCCCGCCACGCGCTGGGACTATCTCGCCCTCGACCCGCAGCGCAAGCGCCTGTTCGTCACGCGCGGCGACCGTGTTCAGGTACTCGACGCCGGCACCGGCAAGCCGGTCGGCAACATCCCGGGCACGGCCGGCGTGCACGGCGTGGCCTTCGCGCCGGACCTGAAACTCGGCTTCACGAGCAACGGCCGCGCCAACAGCGTCACCGTGTTCGACCTCGACACAATGCAGGTCAAGCGCGAGCTCCCGGTGAAGGGCGCGAACCCGGACGCCATCCTCTACGATCCCGCCACCCGCAAGCTGTACACCTTCAACGGCAAGAGCCAGGACGTGAGCGTGTTCGACGCCGCAAGCGGCAAGCCGCTTGCCACGATTGCGGTCGGTGGCAAGCCGGAGTTCGCGGTCGCCGACGGCAAACGCGTCTACGTGAACATCGAGGACAGGAACGAGATCGTGGCGATCGACGCCGGGACCGATCGCGTGCTGGCGCACTGGCCTTTGGCCGGCTGCGAGGAACCGAGCGGGCTGGCGCTGGATACCGCCCACGCACGCCTGTTCTCGGTGTGCGCCAACCGCACGATGACGGTCACGGACAGCGCCAGCGGCAAGGTCGTGGCGCGCGTCGCGATCGGCGATCATCCGGACGCCGCCTACTACGATGCCGGCAGCGCCAACGTGTTTTCCTCGAACGGCGCAGGTACGCTGAGCGTGGTACGCCAGCTGGACGCCGACCATTATGCGGCGGCGGTCGAGGTGCCGACCCTGAAGGGCGCGCGCACGATGGCCTTCGATCCGGCAAACCGCAAGGTATTCTTGCCGACCGCGGTCGACAAGACGTTCACGATGGTCGTGGTCGGCCCGTGAGGGCGCGGTTTGCGGTAAGCTGGCGGCGCGATTTTCAACGTCTCTAAAGAAGGGGTTTCCATGCGCCTGCTGCTGATCGAGGACGATCCGATGATCGGCGACAGCATCGCCGAAGGCCTGCGCGGCGAACGCTACGCGCTCGACTGGGTACAGGACAGCCAGGCCGCGCTGCTGGCACTCGTGACGGACGTCTACGACCTGCTGCTGCTCGATCTCGGCCTCCCGGGCCGCGACGGTCTCGAGGTGCTGCGCCAGTACCGTAGCCGTGGCGGCCAGGCGCCGGTGCTGATCATCACCGCGCGCGACAGCACCGCCGACCGCGTACAGGGACTGGACGGCGGGGCCGACGACTACCTGGTCAAGCCCTTCGACCTGGAAGAGCTGTTCGCAAGAGTGCGCGCCCTGCTCCGGCGCAGCGCCGGCCGCGCGCTGCCCGACATCGTGCATCGCGGCGTGACCCTGCGCATGACCGCCCACGAGGCCCTGCTCGACGGGCAGCCGCTGCCGCTGTCGGCACGCGAATTCGCCCTCCTCGCGGCGCTGCTCGACCCGCCCGGGCGCGTGATGTCCAAGGCACGGCTCGAACAGAAGCTCTACGGCTGGAACGAGGAGGTCGAAAGCAATACCGTGGACGTCTACGTGCACCGCCTTCGCAAGAAGCTCGGCGCGGACTTCATCAAGAATGTGCGCGGCGTCGGCTATCTGGCGCCGCTGGCCACATGAGAACGATCCGCAGCCAGCTGCTGCTCGGCCTGGTGGGCGGGACCCTGGCCTGCACCGTCCTTGCCGGCGGCGCCATCTACTTCAAGGTCCTGGAAGAGTCCAACGAACTGTTCGACTATCAGCTGCGCCAGATGGCGACGACCTTGCCGACCACCCAGGCGGCGTCGCCGGCGCGGCGCCAGCACGGCGACCCCGAGGAAGAAGTGGTCATCCAGGTCTGGGACCGCAACGGCGGGCTCAAATACATTTCCACCGCCGAGCACGCCCTGTCGGCGGCCGCACGGCCCGGCTATTCGACACTGGCCAGCGACGACGACAGATGGCGGGTATACCTGGCCGAGCGGGACGGCGACCGGGTACAGGTGGCGCAGTCCGTGTCGGCACGCGAAGAACTAGCGGCGCGCCTGGCCTTGCGCTCGCTGCTCCCCTTCCTCGTCATGCTGCCGATCCTGGGGGTGCTGATCTATGCGGTCGTCGGTCGCAGCCTGGAGCCCTTGACCCGGCTCGCCCAGGCCCTGGGCCGCCGTTCGCCGAGCGACCTCCAGCCGCTTGCGGAGCGGGACCAGCCGCCCGAACTGAAGCCTGTCGTCGCCGCGATGGACGACCTCCTGCTGCGTCTCGACCATGCATTGCACAGCCAGCGCGCCTTCGTGGCGGACGCGGCGCATGAACTGCGTTCGCCGCTGACCGCCCTGCAGCTGCAACTGCAACTGGCGGAGCGCGCCACCGACGGCGTACAGCGGACGGTCGCCTTCACCAAGCTGCACCAGCGCCTCGATCGTGCAATCCGCCTGGTCCAGCAGCTGCTCACCGCGGCCAGGCAGGAGGCGGACACGGCGGATGCCGCCCCGGCGCCGGTCGATCTGCTCGAGCTGGCGCGCGCCTGCATTGGAGAGCGCTACGACCAGGCCAACGCAAGGGGCATCGACCTCGGCATCGTCGAGAGCGAGGCGGGCCGCGCCGGCCCGTGCCTGTCCGGCAACGCCGACAGCCTGCGTATCCTGATCGGCAACCTGCTCGACAATGCCTTGCGCTATACGCCCTCCGGTGGCCGGGTCGACGTCACTGTCGCCCATACCTGCAAGGAGGTGGTGCTGCAGATTGCCGACGACGGCATCGGCATCCCGCCGGCCGAGCGCGAAAGGGTATTCGACCGTTTCTACCGGGGCGCAGGTCACGCCGAATGGGGGAGCGGACTGGGCTTGTCGATCGTGCGCAGCGTGGCCAATGCGCACGGCGCCACCGTCACGCTCGGCGATGGGCCGTCGGGGCGGGGGCTGCTGGTCACCGTGCGGTTCGGGAGCTCAGGCACTCTCGTTCGCTGAGCGCAGGTCGGCATACTGGTCGCCGAACACGGCGCCCGCATCCAGCTCCAGCATCTCGCGTACCAGTTGGGCCAGCGAGCCCGCCCCCATCTTCTCCATCGCCCGCGCCCGGTGCACCTTGATCGTCTTTTCGGCGATGCCGAGGTCGGAGGCGATCTGCTTGTTCAGGCGTCCGGCCACCACATGCCGAAGCACCTGGCGCTCGCGCCGCGTCAGCGAGTCGAGCCGGGCGCGGATGCGCGCGAGTTCGCAGCGCACCGCGCGCTCGCGTGCATCCCTTTCCAGTGCACGCCGGACCGCGCCGACCAGCTCCGCGGCTTCGCAGGGCTTGGTCAGGAAATCGACGGCGCCGGCCTTCATCGCGCGCACGCCCTGGCCGACGTCGCCGTCGCCGCTGACGAACACCACCGCACGCTCCAGCGTCAGCCCGTCCAGGCCGGGCATGCCGATGTCCACAACCGCGCAGCCGGCCGCCTGCGGATCGTGGGCACTCAGGAAGGCGGCCGACGATGCGAACTCGCACACCGTCATGCCTTCGGCCCGCAGCAGATGCCCAATGGCCTGCATGGTATCGGGAGCCGGGTCGACGATGTAGATGAGCGGGTCAGGCGCGTCCATGTTCTCTCCAATTGGGGTGCGATGCCGCCGCGGGCGGCGCGGCCGGCGCCGCATACCAGCGCTCGGCCGGCACGATCACCTTTTCCGCGGGCTGCTCCTGGAAGTTCGGCGTCATGATCTGCACGCCGTAGCGGTTGAACTGGTCCTGGATATTCCCGAGCAGGGCATCGAGCACGAAGGGCCGGCGCGCCGGGTCCTCGATGATGGCCACCAGCTCGTAGCTGACGTGGAAGGCGGTCAGCTCGCGCTGCATGACACGCGCCGGCAGGTCATGGCGCACGCCCTCGGTCTGGTGCGCGGCCTCCTGCAGCATGGCCGCCACCTGGCGCCAGGACTTGTCGTAGCCGACCGGCACCGTGGTCGACACCGTGGCGCCGCTGTGCGCGGCCAGCCGCGTGTGATTGGTAATCTCGGCCGCCAGCACCAGGGTGTTGGGCAAGGTGACTTCCTCGTTGCGGTAATTGCGGATCTTGGTCGACAACAGGTCGACCGCGCTCACGATGCCCTCGCAGCCGCCGATGCTCACCATGTCGCCCTTCGCCACGGCGCGCGCATACAGCAGGATCAGACCGCTCATCGCCTGGTTGACCACGCCGGCCGAGCCGAGGGTCGCCATCAGGCCGGCGATCACGCTGATGCCCTTGAAGGTAGGAGTCTCCGACGCCGGAATATAGGGATAGGCGGTGGCCAGGGCGAACAGCCAGACGAGGCCGGTCAGCAGCCAGCTGGTGGGACGGGCGGTGTCCGGATACACCAGAGGCAGCGCGATCCTCTCCTGTTCCACCGCGCGGAACACGGCACGCAGGGCGCGCGTCGCCAGCCACGCCAGCGCCATGATGAGCACCACCGTGAACAGTCCCGGCAGCGCGCCGATCAGGCTGGCGCCGAGCCGGGCGAGCTGGCGCCACAGGCTGGCGGCCAGGGCATCGCCCCAGGGTTCGGTGTAGGGAAAGCGCCGCAGGACATAGGTCAGCCACAGGTAGCAGAACGCCAGGCCCAGCGCCACGGTGATCAGCCCGGCGAGGCGCCGCACCGCCGCGGCGGCCGCGGTGTGCAGGTCGAGGCCGCGCTGCGCCAGCCAGCCGAGCGGACTGCGCGCGGCCAGCCCCAGCCAGTGGGCGCCGCCGCGCCGTATCCGCCGGATCGACCATAGCGCCAGCGCCAGCGCCGCGCTCGCGGCCAGCGCTTCCAGGCTCCCCTCCAGCACCACCTCCGGTTGGCGCTGGCGGTGCGCAGCGGCCAGCGCCAGCGCCAGCCTGCGCGCGGCACGCATCGCCGCGGCCTCCGCAGTCTCGTCGGCCAGCGGGTCGAGGTCGCCGTCGACGATGGCGAACACCGGCAGGCCGCCAACCAGCACCGGGATCGCCGCCTTCCCGTCCAGCACGATCCGCCCGGTCGAGACCGGCCGCGTGAGATCGGCGTCGTCGAGGCCGGCCAGACGCTCGCGTGCGGCAGCGACGCGCTCGCGCGGCGTCATGCCGGTCACCGTCGCGCGGAACACCACGACGTCGCGGTTGGCGAAGACGAGCGGCGCCTCGTCCGCCTGGCTTGCCAGGACGGCCGGCGCACACACGAGCACTAGCATGAGCACAAGCAATCGGATGCGGTGCATGCGGTTCTCCTCGTGTTCATGATAGCCACAGATGGCCGAAAGTCCAATTGCGCGGCAGTGCGCGATGCCCTTAGGCTGTCGCCAGTTCCGGGCAAGCTTTGCGAGGTCATCATGTTCAAGTCAGTCACGGCAGGAACGGCACTCACATTCGGGTTGACGGCACTCGGCCTGGCCGGCTGTGCGTCGCACGCGACCAAGGGCGAGACCGAAGAGCGCGTCGACGCCGCCCGCACCACCCTCTCCAACTTCATGCGCGATCCCGACATGACCTGGTTCCGCGACCACGTGGGCGACGCCAAGGCGGTCATGATCAGTCCGCGGATACTGCAGGCCGGCCTGATCGTCGGCGGCTCGGGTGGCTCGGCGCTGGTGATCGCCCATAACCGCAGCGGCACGGGCTGGAACGGCCCCGCCTTCTACCGGATGGCGACGGGCAGCCTCGGCCTGCAGGCCGGCGCCCAGGAGTCCGAAATGGTGGCGCTGATCATGACCGACAAGGCGCTGAATTCGCTGCTCTCGACCTCGTTCAAGATCGGCGGCGACGTCAGCGTCGCCGCCGGGCCGATCGGAGTCGGCACCGCCGCGCCGGTCACCGCGGACATGATCGTCTACACGCGGTCGAAAGGCCTGTACGGCGGCGTCAACATGGACGGCACCGTGATCACCGTCGACCAGGGCCGCAACGAAGCCTATTACGGCCGGGCCGCGACGCCGGTCGACATCCTGGTCACGCGCAGCGTCAGCAATCCCTACGGCGCTTCGCTGGTGAGGATGGTGTCGCACGCGGTCGCGGAAGGACGCTGACGGAAGCTTGTATGGACGGCTTTGCCACCGATGCCTTCGACGTGGAAGCGCTGGTACCGGGCTTCCGGCCGCCACTGCGGCCGCCTGGTCCAGCCTCGGCGCAAGGACTGGCGGCCGCCGACGCCGCGATGCGCTCCTGGCACAGCGCCTTGCCCGGACCGCTGGTGCCCGGCTCCGATGCGCACAGGGACGCGACCTGCCGCATGTTCCGCGATACCTTCAACCCCTACCGCCCGGCGGTGCTCGACTGGCCGCCGCTGGCGCCGGCCGTACGCGAGCGCATCGTCGCCCTGCCGATCTGGGACATCGCGGTGCAAACGGAAGGCAAGGCGCGGCTGCGCATGGCTGCCTATGCCGCCACCCTGCGCGTTCCGTGCATGCGCGGCGCCCTCGCCCTGAACGCCTGGGAAGAGCACCGCCACAAGGAGGTCCTGTCGCGCATGGTGGCGGCCTACGGGATCGCGCTGGCGCCCGAGGCGCCGTACGCGATGCCGAAGGATCCGGAGTGGGCCTATCTCGTCACCGGCTACAGCGAATGCATCGACAGCTTCTTCGCCTTCGGCCTGTTCGAACTGGCGCGCCGCTCCGGCCTGTTTCCGCAAGCCCTGGTCGATACCTTCGAACCGGTGATGCAGGAAGAATGCAGGCATATCCTGCTGTTCGCCAACTGGGCCGGCTGGCACCGCGCCCGGTTGCCGTGGTGGCGCAGGCTGCGCTTCGAAGCGAAGGTGGCGGCGGCATGGGCCTTCCTGGCCTGGGAGCGCATCGGGCTGGCGCGCTCGGTCGATAACAGTTTCACCCTGCATGGCGCGCAGTCGGTGGCGGACGACGGCATCGAACTGCACCGCCTGCTGGCACTGTGCCTGGAAGAGAACGCGCGCCGCTTTGCCGGTTATGACGAGCGGCTGCTGCGGCCCCGGACCGTGCCGCGACTGACGCGCGCCTTCCTGCGCCTGATGCGGCCTTTCGTCCGTGGGCGCTGAGCCATGGAGGCCCCTTTCCTGGCTGCGCTCGCCGGCGTCATCCTGCTTGCCTGGCTGGGGCTGGCGCTGGGGCATGGCGGCTTCTGGCGTGGCCGACTTCCCCTACGCAGCCCCGAGCCCGCGCACTGGCCGGCCGTGGTGGCGGTGGTGCCGGCCCGCGACGAGGCCGAGGTGCTGGGCGCGGCGCTTTCCTCCCTGCTGACCCAGGACTACCCTGGTTCATGGCATGTCATCGTCGTCGACGATCACAGCAGCGACGGTACCGCCGCGGTGGCAAGGTCGACCGCTCTGCGGCTCGGACCCGACGCGCGGCTGACCGTGGTCCCCGCCCGTCCCCTGCCCGCCGGCTGGGCCGGCAAGGTGTGGGCGCAGGCCGAGGGCCTGGCTGTGCTCGCGCGGCGCCTTCCCGGAACGGATTACGTGCTGCTGACCGATGCCGACATCGTCCACGGACCGTCGGCGCTGCGCCGCCTGGTTGCCCGCGCCGAGGCGGAGCGGCGGGTGCTGACCTCGCTGATGGTAAGGCTGCGCTGCGTGTCGCGGGCCGAGCAGGCGCTGGTGCCGGCTTTCGTGTTCTTCTTCGCGATGCTCTATCCCTTCAGCCGGGTCAACGATCCGGGTTCGCGCACCGCGGCGGCCGCTGGCGGCTGCATGCTGGCGCGTGTCGAGGCGCTGTCGGCGATCGGTGGAATGGCTGCCATCCGTTCCGCCCTGATCGACGACTGCGCGCTGGCCGCTGCGATGAAGCGGCAGGGGGCTATCCGGCTCGACCTGGCCGACGACAGCCTCTCCTTGCGCGCCTATGGCTGGGGTGAGTTCTGGAACATGATTGCCCGCTCGGCTTTTACCCAGCTGCGGCATTCGGCCTGGCTGTTGGCGGCGACGGTGGCCGGGATGCTGCTGCTCTATGCCGCCCCGCCCGTCCTGCTGCTGATGCCGGGGACGGGCGTCCTGGCCGCGGTGCTGGCGGGTGCGGCCTGGCTGCTCATGGCCGGGATCTACTGTCCGATGCTGCGCTACTACGGGCGACCTTTGGTGGAGTCGCTGGCCTTGCCGCTGGTGGCCTTGTTCTATCTTGGGGCGACGGTGGCTTCGGCCTGGCGCCATCAGCATGGGCGTGGTGGGCAGTGGAAGGGGCGCAGCCAAACAATCAGGGAAACTACCTGAGATACCCTTCCCGCCCAAACCACTCGAGCGCCGCCCTCACTCCAGCCTTGTGCGATCCCGGCGCATATCCCAGCTCCTGCTTCGCCTTCTCCGACGAAAAGAACATCCGGTTGCGTGACATGGCCAGCCCATCCACAGTCAGGAAAGGCTCCCGCCCGCTCAGACGCGCCATCGCCTCGGCCGCATGCGCCAGCGGTACCAGCGGCGCCACAGGCAGGCACAGGCGCGGCGGCGGCCGTCCCGTCACCCCGGCGATCTCGCCCAGCAGGTCTTTCAGCATCAGGTTCTCGCCGCCGAGGATATAGCGCTCGCCGATGCGTCCGCGTTCCAGCGCTAGCAGATGGCCGCGCGCCACATCTTCCACGTCGACCAGGTTCAGGCCGGTCTCCACGTAGGCCGGCATCCTGCCGCGGGCCGCTTCGACGATGATGCGGCCGGTCGGGGTCGGGCGCTGGTCGCGTGCCCCCACCGGGGTCGATGGATTGACGATCACGGCCGGCAAGCCGTTTTCCCGCACCATGCGCTCGACCAGGCGTTCGGCCTCGACCTTGCTGCGCTTGTAGGCGCCGATCGCCTCCTGCGGCGCCAGCGGCTGGTCCTCGGTGGCGGCCAGCGTCTGCGGCCCTACCTTCAGCGTCGCCACGCTGCTGGTGACCACCACACGCTCGACCCCGGCCGCCAGCGCGGCGCGCATCACGGCTGTGGTGCCGTCGAGGTTGTTGCGCAGGATGGATTCCGGATCGCGCGCCCACAAACGGTAGTCGGCGGCCACGTGCAGCAGCCAGCGCACCCCGGCCAGGGCGCGCTCGACGGCCGGCTGGTCGCGCATGTCGGCCTCGGCAATCTGTGCATCGAGTCCTTCGAGATTGCGGCGCGGGCTGCTTGCGCGCACCAGCACGCGCAGCGCGTAGCCCTGTGCGAGCGCCGCCCGCGCGACGGCCGAGCCCACGAAGCCGGCCGCGCCCGTCACCAGCACCAGGTCCCTGTTTGCCATGAGCGCCTCCATGCTGCAGCGGATGGCTGGATTGTAGTCCAGCCGCGCGCAAACGGAATGGCCGAACCTATTGGCGTGCCTGGAATCGAATGGATTTCGGACACGAGAGATTCGCCATGCACGTCATCCTGGCCCAGCCGCGCGGCTTCTGCGCCGGCGTCGTCCGCGCCATCGAGACCGTCGAGCGCTCGCTCGAACGGCACGGTGCCCCGGTCTATGTGCGTCACGAAATTGTCCATAACAAGGCCGTGGTCGATGGACTGCGAGACAAGGGGGCGGTCTTCGTCGAGGAACTTGCCCAGGTACCGGCGCAGGCGGTCACCATCTTCAGCGCGCACGGGGTCGCCCGCGAGGTCGAGGCCGACGCCCGGGCGCGCGGGCTGCAGGTGCTGGACGCCACCTGTCCGCTGGTGGCCAAGGTCCACATCCAGGGGCGCCAGTACGCGGCCAGCGGCCGGGCGGTGATCCTGATCGGCCATGCCGGGCATCCGGAGGTGGTCGGCACGATGGGCCAGATCGACGGCCGCGTGCTGCTGGTGCAGAGCGAACGCGACGCCGATGCCCTCGATCTCCCGGCCGACACCCCGGTGGCCTACGTCACCCAGACCACGCTCAGCGTGGACGACACCCGCGGCGTGATCGCCGCCCTGCAGCGGCGCTTTTCCGACATCGTCGGGCCCGACGTGCGCGATATCTGCTACGCCACCCAGAACCGCCAGCGCGCGGTACGCGAACTGTGCCGGCAGGTCGACGTGCTGCTGGTGGTCGGCGCCACCAACAGTTCGAACTCGAACCGCCTGCGCGAGATCGGCCTCGAGTGCGGCATCCCCAGCTACCTGCTGGCCGACGGCAGCGGGCTGGACCCCGCCTGGGTGGCGGGCGCATCGGCAGTCGGCATCACCGCCGGCGCCTCGGCCCCGGAGGCGATGGTGGACCACGTGATCGACGCCCTGCGCGCACTCGGCCCGGTCGAGGTGTCGACCATGGACGGGCTCGAGGAACACATCGAATTCCGGTTGCCGTCCGCCTTGCGGGACGCGGCCGCTTAACCGGGCATCGCATCGGAGATCGCCATGGCAATCCCTTTCCTGCAGAAAGCCCTCGTCGGCGCCTATGTGCTGCGCAAGCACCTGGCCGGCGAGCGGCGCTATCCACTCGCGTTGATGCTGGAGCCGCTGTTCCGCTGCAACCTCGCCTGCGCCGGCTGCGGCAAGATCGATTATCCGGATGCCATCCTGAACCAGCGCCTGTCGCTGGACGAATGCCTGGGCGCGGTCGACGAATGCGGCGCGCCGGTGGTGTCGATCGCCGGCGGCGAGCCCCTGCTGCACAAGGACATGCCGGCCATCGTCGAAGGCATCATTGCCCGCCGCCGCTTCGTTTACCTCTGCACCAATGCGCTGCTGATGGAAAAAAAGCTGGCCGAATACCGTCCCAGCCGTTTCTTCGTCTGGTCGGTGCACCTGGACGGCGACGAGCCGATGCACGACCGCTCGGTCTGCCAGCCCGGCGTCTACCGACGTGCGGTGGCAGCGATCCGGCGTGCCAAGCAGGCCGGCTTCCGCGTGAATATCAATTGCACGCTGTTCAACGACGCCGATCCCGAACAGGTCGCCGATTTCTTCGATACCGTCAAGGCACTTGGGGTGGACGGCATCACGGTCTCCCCCGGCTATGCCTACGAACGCGCCCCCGAGCAGGCTCATTTCCTGGCGCGCAGTACAACCAGGCAACTGTTCCGCGACATCCTGGCCCGCGGTGACGGCGGACGCCGCTGGGCCTTCAGCCAGTCCAGCCTCTTCCTCGACTTCCTCGCCGGGAACCAGACCTATCACTGCACGCCCTGGGGCAATCCGACCCGCACCGTGTTCGGCTGGCAGCGGCCCTGCTACCTGCTGGGAGAAGGCTATGCGGCCAGCTTCCGCGAACTGATGGAGGAGACCGACTGGGACGCCTACGGCACCGGCCGCTACGAGAAGTGCGCGAACTGCATGGTGCACAGCGGCTACGAAGCCACCGCCGTGATGGATACCCTGGCGCATCCGCTGGCGGCGGCGAAGGTCGCGCTCGCCGGCGTGCAGACCGAGGGACCGATGGCGCCGGACATCCCGCTGGCAGCGCAACGTCCAGCGCAGTATGTGCACGAACAGCAGGTGCGGATCCGGCTGGAAGAGATCCGCGGACGCAAGGCGGGCGCCTGATGGCACTCATTCTTTCCGTGACGGGAACGGTGCTGACCCTGGCGGCGGCGCTGTATGCCGTCGCCGCGCTGCTGTGCCGCGGCCGGCTCCGCAATTCGACCAAGCTCGGCGCGAGCGCACCGGCCTTTCCGGTCACCGTGCTCAAGCCCCTGTGCGGACTGGAGCCGAAGCTGGAAGCGAACCTCGCCAGCTTTTGCATGCAGTCCCATCCGCATTTTCAACTGGTGTTCGGGGTGCGCGACCCGCGGGATCCGGCGATTGCCGTCGTGCACCGGTTGGCAGGACGCTTTCCGGCCGTCGACATGCAACTCGTCGTCGATCCGTGCGTCCACGGCAGCAACCTGAAGGTCAGCAACCTGATCAACATGATGCCGGCCGCGCGCCACCCCTGGCTGGTGCTGGCGGACAGCGACATCGGCGTCGATCCCGACTACCTCGAGCGCCTGACGCGGCCGCTGTTCGATCCCGGCGTCGGCATCGTTACCTGCCTCTATCGCGGCCGGGCCGGGGGCGGCTTCTGGACGCGCATGGGGGCGCTCTTCATCGACACCTGGTTCATCCCCTCGGTGCGGGTCGCCAGCACCGGGGGCGGCAGCGCCTTCGGCTTCGGCGCGACGATCGCCCTGCGCGCCAGTACTCTGCGCGCGATCGGCGGTTTCGAGGCACTACGTGACCGCCTGGCGGACGACAACCGGATCGGCGAGCTGACCCGGCGCCTGGGCTTGCAGACCGTGCTGTCCGACGTGTGGGTGGGCACCGACGTCACCGAGGACAGCCTGCGCACGCTATGGTCGCGCGAGCGCCGCTGGATGCAGACCATCCGCTCGCTGAACCCGCCCGGCTACGCCTTTTCCTTCATCACCTTCACCCTGCCGATGCTGGCGCTGGGCCTGTGGCTGGCCCCGACGGCATTCAACTGGGGCACCGCCCTGCTCGGGACCGCGGCACGCCTGGCCCTGCACTGGCGCAGGCCGGCGCCCGGGCTGGCGGCGGTCGGGCATGCCGCCCTGGCCCCGCTGCGCGACTGCCTGCTCCTGCTGGAGTGGCTGAGCGCCTTCGCCGGCAGCACGACGCGCTGGCGCCACCACCTGCTGCGCGTCGATACCGGCCCGGCGGCCGCGCCGCAGCAAACCGTATCAGGAGGCACACGACGATGGACACTGCGACCCTGAAGACTCCGATCCTGAAAACCCTGTTCCTGCAGGCGCCC